>Ga0208564_1002970_pt1 | contig 12817 bp, 12 predicted proteins | sample AD_UKC073_MetaG_FD_184439 | JGI IMG/M metagenome (GOLD analysis project Ga0208564, IMG submission 184439) | Active sludge microbial communities of municipal wastewater-treating anaerobic digesters from USA - AD_UKC073_MetaG (SPAdes) (version 2) | ecosystem: Engineered > Bioreactor > Anaerobic >... | reverse complement strand
CTACTCCACGTCCGACCGGCTCGTCCGTGAGACGACGGGGGCCTGGAAGCCTGACCAGTACTCCAACCCCAACGGCCCGCTCTCGCACTACGCGAGCACCGGCCCGGAGATCTGGGCCGACACCGACGGTCGCATCACCCACTTCGTCACCGGGGCGGGCACGGGCGGCACGATCTCGGGGGCGGGTCGCTACCTGCGTGAGGTCTCGGCCGATCGTGAGGGCGGGCGGGTGCGCGTCGTGGCGGCCGACCCGGAGGGGTCGGTCTACAGCGGTGGCACCGGTCGCCCCTATCTCGTCGAAGGTGTCGGCGAGGACTTCTGGCCCTCGGCCTACGACCCGGCCCAGGTCGACGAGGTCGTCGCGGTCACCGACGCCGAGTCCTTCGAGATGACTCGCCGGCTGGCCCGCGAGGAGGGCCTGCTCGTCGGCGGCTCCTGCGGGATGGCGGTCGTCGCCGCCCTGCGCGTCGCGAAGGACCTGCCGGCGGATGCCGTCGTCGTCGTCCTGCTGCCGGACTCGGGCCGCGGCTACCTGTCCAAGATCTTCAACGACGACTGGATGGCCTCCTACGGGTTCATGCGCACGGGTGCTGAGCGCACCGTCGGGGACGTCCTACGGGGCAAGAGCCGCGACCTGCCGGCCCTGGTGCACACGCACCCGACCGAGACCCTGCGCGACGCCATCGAGATCCTGCGCGAGTACCACGTGTCGCAGATGCCGGTGGTCAACGCCGAGCCCCCGGTGATGTCCGGTGAGGTGGCCGGGTCGGTGTCCGAGCGGGCCCTGCTCGAGGCGCTGTTCACCGGTCAGGCGCACCTGGCCGATCCGGTCGCCAAGCACATGAGCCCCGGTCTGCCGCTCGTCGGCGCCGGTGAGCCCGTCGCCACAGCCCGTCACGAGCTCGAGAACGCCGATGCCGTGCTCGTCGTCGAGGACGGCAAGCCCGTCGGGGTGCTCACCCGGGCTGACCTGCTCTCCTTCCTGTCCGACTGACGCTTCGAGCGTCGTCGATGGAGCCCGGTCTCCCTGCGTGGGAGAGCCCGGGCGAGAAGGCGATCCGCTGTGGTGGGTGCGGCGGTACGCCGAGCGTGAGGGGCTCGACCTGTCCCTCGCGCTGCCGGCGCCTCTTCAGCTGCGCAAGGAGGCTGCCTCCCTCCCGCAGTCGCTCGTCGAGCTGCGCACCGAGGCCTCGGTGGCGTGAGCTGCGAGCAGCCTCACAACCCGCAGAGGTTGACCCGCCGGTAACATCGCAAGCGGCTCGACCCCGGCACCGGCGGTGGCGCCGACCCCGGCCCGAGTGAGACGAGAGCAGTGACATGAGCGAGTACCCCCACCTGTTGGCCCCCCTCGACCTCGGGCACGTCACGCTCCCCAACCGGGTCGTCATGGGTTCGATGCACACCGGCCTGGAGGACCACGCCCGCGACTTCCCCAAGCTCGCCGCCTACTTCGCCGAGCGCGCCCGTGGGGGAGCCGCCCTCATCGTCACCGGGGGGTTCGCCCCGAGCATCGAGGGCACGTTCTACCCCCTCGCCTCGAAGATGACGACCCGCCGTGAGGCCCGCCAGCACCGTCAGGTGACGGATGCCGTGCACGCGGAGGGTGGCCGCATCGCCCTGCAGATCCTGCACGCCGGCCGCTACGCCTACACCCCGTGGTGCGTCGCGCCGTCGGCGGTGAAGAGCCCCATCAGCAAGTTCAAGCCCCGAGCGCTCAGCGACCGCGGAGTGCGGCGGCAGATCCGCGGGTTCGCCCGTGCGGCCCGCCTGGCGCGTGAGGCCGGTTACGACGGCGTCGAGATCATGGGGTCCGAGGGCTACCTCATCAACCAGTTCCTCGCGCCCCGGACCAACCACCGCACGGACGCCTGGGGAGGCACCCCCGAGAAGCGCCGCCGGTTCGCGGTCGAGACCGTGCGCGCCGTGCGCGAGGCCGCCGGGCCGGACTTCATCGTCATCTACCGCATCTCCGTGCTCGACCTCGTCGAGGAGGGCCAGACCTGGGACGAGGTGACTGCCCTGGCCCGCGAGGTCGAGGCTGCCGGGGCGAGCATCCTCAACCTCGGTATCGGGTGGCACGAGGCCCGGGTCCCGACCATCGTCACGTCGGTGCCTCGCGCGGCCTTCGCCGAGTACGCCGGGCGCCTCAAGGAGCACGTGAGCGTGCCGGTGGTTGCGACCAACCGGATCAACATGCCCGAGGTGGCCGAGTCGGTGCTCGCAGGTGGTGGCGCCGACCTCGTGTCGCTCGCGCGGCCCTTCCTCGCCGACCCGCAGTGGGTGCGCAAGGCTGCCGAGGCACGGGCTGACGAGATCAACACGTGCATCGCCTGCAACCAGGCCTGCCTGGACCACACCTTCGTCAACAAGCGGGCCACCTGCCTGGTCAACCCCCGGGCCGGCTACGAGACCGAGCTCGTCCTCGGCCCGACCCGGACGCGCAAGAAGGTCGCCGTCGTCGGGGCGGGCCCGGCCGGTCTGGCCGCGGCGACGACGTTGGCAGACCGTGGCCACACCGTCGAGCTCTTCGAGGCCCGTGACCACGTCGGCGGGCAGTTCGACATCGCCATGCGCATCCCCGGCAAGGAGGAGTTCGCCGAGACGATCCGCTACTTCACCCGGCAGCTCGACCTCGGCGGCGTGCAGGTGCACCTCGGGCGCAAGGTCGACGCCGACGAGCTGGCGGATGCCGGTTTCGACGAGGTGGTCGTGGCGACGGGTGTCGAGCCGCGGATGCCGTCGATCCCCGGCATCGACCACCCGATGGTCATGACGTATGCCGAACTGGTGCGTGGCGAGCGCGTCGCGGGTCAGCGGGTGGCGGTCATCGGTGCGGGAGGGATCGGGGTCGACGTCAGCGAGTACCTCACGACCTCGGAGTCGGCGACGCTCGATCTCGAGGCGTGGCGGGCCGAGTGGGGCGTGGGTGACCCGGCGCAGACCCGCGGCGGCCTGACCAAGCCCCGACCGGAGGCCAGCCCTCGTCACGTCGTCCTGCTCCAGCGCAAGGCGAGCTCGATCGGCAAGGGCCTGGGCAAGACCTCGGGGTGGGTGCACCGCGCCGCGCTGAAGGCCAAGGGGGTCGAGCACGTCACGGGCGTGGTGTCCTACGACCTCATCGACGACGACGGGCTGCACGTGAGCGTCGGCACCGGCCCCGAGGGCGCCACCGAACGTCGCACGTATGCCGTCGACAGCGTCGTCATCTGCGCGGGCCAGGAGTCGGTGCGCACCATCGCCGACGACCTGCACGCCCGCGGCCTGGTCACCCACGTCATCGGTGGCGCGGACGTCGCCTCCGAGCTCGACGCCAAGCGCGCCATCCGACAGGGCACTGAGGTCGCCGCCGCCATCTGAGAGCGAACGCTTCGCCGTGAGTGGGGCCTCGGTCGGCGCGCGCGGGTCTAGCCTGTGCCCGTGAGCGAGGTCCGAGACGCCGAGATCGCGCTGAATCGTGCGGTGTGGGCGGTGGTGAACGAGCGATTCACGGATGCCGCGGCACACGACCAGTGGGTGCGCCCGGAACCCGTGTGGGGGCTCTTCGCGGTGCCCGAGCGAGAGCTCGGGGTGCTCGGGGACGTGCGTGGCCTCGACGTCGTCGAGCTCGGGTGCGGCACGGCGTACGTCTCGGCATGGTTGGCGCGGGCGGGGGCGCGCCCCGTGGCTGTCGACCTGTCGTCCGAGCAGCTGGCGACGGCCCGCAGGTTGCAGGTCGACCTCGGCCCGGAGTTCCCACTCGTTCAGGCTGATGGCGAGCGACTGCCCCTGGCCGACGGCTGTGCAGACGTCGTCGTGAGCGAACACGGAGTCGGCGCCTGGTGCAACCCGCAGCGCTGGCTCCCCGAGGCGGCTCGGCTGCTGCGCCCGGGAGGGCGACTGGTCTTCCTCACCAACAGCCACCTGTCAGCCCTGTGCGTGCCCGACGACGAGGGGGTCGCTGGGGAGACGCTCCTGCGCGGTCACCGCGAGGCCTACCGGGTGCACTGGGAGGGAGGCGGGGTCGAGTTCCACCCCTCGCACGGCGACTGGGTGCGGTTGCTGCGGGCGTCGGGCTTCGTCATCGAGGCACTGCACGAGATCTACGCGCCCGACGACGGGTCGGACCACGAGTTCTACGAGATCGTCTTTGGCCCGGACGGCCAGGAACGCACCGACCAGGCTGGGCACCGCGGAGACCACTCCCAGTCCGAACGCGGCCAGCCAGCCGAGGACGCCCTGGTCGGTGATCGACTCCTCGACGGGGTCGATGCCGAACCACGAGGCGACCCAGTAGCCGCCGATGAACATCACCCAGAACCACACCAGGTAGCCGAGGTTGACCACGTAGGCGGCGAGGGTGAGAGAGCGGGCGCGGGACCTGTCGGCTGCATGCTGCCGATCCTGCGTCGTGACCGAAGTGGCGGACATCGTGACCACCTCCCTCACCCTCCACGGTACGCGCGCAGGGTCGGCCACGGACGTGACGTGCACGACACCTCCGACCCCGGGAGGGAGCCCCGTCGTGCAGCGTGAGCCGGACGTCCGGCTGCTCAGGCCGGGGGCAGGACGTCCGTCTGGGCCGGCAGGTTGGCGATCCCCACGGGGCAGGTCAGTCCGTTGGGCCCGTGGTTGCAGTACCCGTTCGGGTTCTTGTGCAGGTACTGCTGGTGGTAGTCCTCGGCGTACCAGAACGGGCCGGCCACCGAGGCGGGCGCCAGCGTCGTCGTGATCTGCCCTCGCCCTGCTCGGGTCAGCACGTCCTGGAACGCGTCCTTGGTCGCCCGCGCCGCTGCCTCCTGGCCGGGGGTCGACCAGTAGATCGCTGACCGGTACGCAGTGCCGATGTCGTTGCCCTGACGGTTGCCCTGGGTCGGGTCGTGGTTCTCCCAGAACGCCTTGAGCAGCAGCTCTGGCGTCGTCACCGTCGGGTCGTAGGCGACGAGCACGGCCTCGGCGTGGCCGGTGCGGCCGGTGCAGGTCTCCTCGTAGGTCGGATTCGGCGTGTACCCACCCATGTAGCCGGCTGCGGTCGTCACGACCCCGGGCAGCTTCCAGAAGATCCGCTCGACCCCCCAGAAGCAGCCCATCGCCACGTACAGAACCTCGGTGCCGTCAGGCCAAGGGCCCTCGAGCGGGCTTCCGAGCACTTCATGGGTCGTCGGCACCGTGAAGGTGCGGTGCTCGCGGCCCGGAAGGGCCTCGTCGGCGGTGGGCAGAATCGTCTTGGCGCGTGAACCGAAGATCATGCTCCTACCAACGCGCGAACCGGCCCGAGTCATCCCCGGGCCACGCCCGGGGTCATCACCGGGTCGAATGTGGGTGAAAAGTGGCGCCCAGCCGACGATCTTCACCCACATTCGGGAGAAGGCGGGGTGGGCCGGGGAAGCCCACGCAACGGCATACGCTGGGCGCCATGACCTTCGAGCACCTCGGCTTCTCCTCGCGCGCCATCCATGCCGGGCAGGAGCCCGACCCCACGACCGGGGCCGTCGTCCCTCCCATCCACCAGGTGAGCACCTACAAGCAGGACGGCGTCGGCGGCCTGCGCGGCGGCTACGAGTACAGCCGCTCCGCCAACCCGACCCGCACCGCCCTCGAGGAGTGCATCGCCGCCCTCGAAGGTGGCGAGCGCGGGTTCGCCTTCGCCAGCGGCCTCGCCGGTGAGGACACCGTGCTGCGCGCACTCCTCGCCCCCGGCGACCACGTCGTCGTGCCGTCCGACGCGTACGGCGGCACCTACCGCCTGTTCAACAAGGTCGCCCGCCCGTGGGGTGTCGAGCACTCGATCGCGACCGTCGCCGACGTCGAGTCGGTGCGCGCCGCCATCCGCCCGCAGACCCGCATGGTGTGGGTCGAGACGCCGACCAACCCGCTGCTCGGCATCGCCGACATCGAGGCCATCGCGGCGGTCGCCCACGAGGCCGGTGCACTGCTCGTCGTCGACAACACCTTCGCCTCCCCGTACCTGCAGAACCCGATCGCCCTGGGCGCCGACGTCGTCGTGCACTCCACGACCAAGTACGCCGGCGGCCACAGCGACGTCGTCGGTGGCGCCGTCGTCGTCGCCCCGGGCGCCACGACCCGCGACAGTGAGTCGGTCAGCGAGCGGATCGCCTTCCACCAGAACTCGATGGGCGCCGTCGCCGGGCCCTTCGACGCGTGGCTCGTGCTGCGCGGCCTGAAGACCCTCGCCGTGCGCATGGAGCGGCACTGCGACAACGCCGAGAAGGTCGTGGCGTTCCTCCAGGGCCACGACGGCGTCACCGCCGTGCACTACCCGGGCCTGCCCGACCACCCCAACCACGACGTCGCTGCACGCCAGATGCGCCGCTTCGGCGGCATGGTCGCCTTCCGCGTCAAGGGTGGCGAGGACGTCGCGGCCAAGGTCTGCGCCGAGACCCAGCTGTGGATCCTCGGCGAGTCCCTCGGTGGCGTCGAGTCGCTCATCGAGCACCCGGGCCGGATGACCCACGCCTCGGTCGCCGGCACCGAGCTCGAGGTGCCGGGTGACCTGATCCGGCTCTCCGTCGGCATCGAGGACGCCGAGGACCTCATCGCCGACCTCGGCCAGGCCCTCGACCGCCTCACCTGAGCCCGCTGTGACCTCCGCCAGCGCGCGCGTCCTGTGCGTCGACGTCGGGTCGACCTTCACCAAGGCGGTGCTCGTCGACACCACGACGGGTGCCGTCCTCGGCACCGCCAGCCACCCGACCACCGTCAGCACCGACGTCATGGACGGGGTGGATGCCGTACGTGCCGACTTGGCGGGGTCCGGCGAGCCCACCGAGGTGCTCGCCTGCTCCAGCGCGGGGGGCGGCCTGCGGCTGGCCGTCGTGGGGTACGAGCGGGAGGTGACCGCCGAGGCCGGGCAGCGGGTCGGGCTCTCCGCGGGTGCCAAGGTCGTCCACGTCGCCAGCGGCGCGATGACGGGCGACGACGTCAAGGCGCTGCGGGCGGCATCCCCCGATCTCGTCCTCCTCGTCGGCGGCACCGACGGAGGCAACGCCCGGGTGCTGCTGCACAACGCGGAGCGGCTGGCCAAGGCCCGACTCTCGGCGCCGGTCGTCGTCGCGGGCAACACGGATGCCGCGGACGAGGTCGCGGCGCTGCTCACCTCGACGGGGCGGAGGTTCGTCGTGGCAGACAACGTGTTGCCGCGCATCGGGGTCGTGGCGCCGGAGTCGGCGCGCGCCGCCATCCGCGAGGCCTTCCTCACCCACGTCATCGGCGGCAAGGGCCTGTCCCGTGGTCGCGGTTTCGCCGAGCTCGTCCAGGCACCGACGCCGGATGCCGTGTTGCGCGGCGTCGAGGTGCTCGCCGAGGTGGTCGGGGGAGACGTCCTGGTGGTCGACGTCGGCGGTGCGACGACCGACGTGTACTCGGTGATCACCCCGCAGGGCGAGGACGCCAGCATCCAGCGCGAGGTCGTCGGCACGTTGTGGCACGCCCGCACCGTCGAGGCCGACCTCGGCATGCGATGGTCGGCCGAGGGTGTCGTCGAGGCCTGCGCTCGTGAACGCCGGGCGCTCGATGGCGCAACGGCCGAGTACGCCGCGCGCGTGGCCGCCGACACCGCTCACCTCGCGAGCTCGCCGCAGGAGTGGCTGGCCGAGGAGGAGATCGCGAGCGCTGCCGCGGTGCTGGCGGTTCGGCGCCACGGCCGGCCGGGCCACCCGTCGGAGCACCCCCGTCCGCTGGCGGAGGTCACCGTGCTCGTCGGGTCCGGCGGGGTGCTGCGGCACGCGCCCGGGGGAGTCGGGGACCGGGTGCTGGAGCAGGTGCTGAGCGACCACGGTGGGGGGTGGCGGGTGCCTGTGGCAGCGCGTGCGGGCGTCGACACGGCCTACCTGCTGTTCGCGGTGGGGTTGCTCGCCGACCACCACCCCGAGGCGGCTGCGGTCCTCGCGGCGGAGGTGCTGCCCGCGACGGTGGCGACCGGACGGCATCCGGGATAAGAGGGATCGGAGGGGCGGTCTCCGCTAAAACCTGGTGACGGGTGTCGGTGGCCTCACGTAGCCTCCCGTGACATGACTTTGCACACCTCTCAGCCGGTGCGTGACCGGTGAGCGCCCCGGCGATCGAGGCCGTCGACCTCGTCAAGAAGTTCGGTGACTTCACCGCCGTCGACGGCGTCAGCTTCTCCGTGCCGGCGGGCACGGTCTTCTCCATGCTCGGGCCGAACGGCGCAGGCAAGACGACGACCGTGCGGATGATGACCACGCTCTCGATCCCGACCAGCGGCACGGCACACGTCGCCGGGTTCGACGTCGCCAAGAACCCGGATGCCGTGCGGCACCGGATGGGCCTGACGGCCCAGTCGGCCACGGTCGACGAGCTGCTGACCGGGCGCGAGAACCTGCGCCTCATCGGTGACCTCTACGGCCTGGAGCGCTCGCTCGTGAAGCGCTCCACCGAGGAGCTGCTCGAGCGGTTCTCGCTGACCGAGGCCGGCAACAAGGTCGTCAAGGACTACTCGGGCGGCATGCGGCGCCGGCTCGACCTCGCCGCCAGCCTCATCGCCACCCCGCCGGTGCTCTTCCTCGACGAGCCGACGACCGGCCTCGACCCGCGCAGCCGGGTCGAGCTCTGGGGTGTGCTGCGCGACCTCGTGCGCGACGGGACGACCCTGTTCCTCACCACCCAGTACCTCGACGAGGCCGACCAGCTGGCCGACCGCATCGTCGTCGTCGACCACGGCCGGATCATCGCCGAGGGCACCCCTCTGGAGCTGAAGGACCAGTCCGGCAAGGCCAGCCTCGTCGTCACCGTGAGCCGGGCCCCCGAGGTCGACGCCGCGGCTGAGCTGGTGCGGGCGTACGTCGGTGAGATCCACGTCGACCACGACTCGCGCCGCATCTCCGCCCCGGCCGAGGGGGTGTCCGCGCTGACCCGCATCGCGGCACGCCTGGAGGAGGCTGCCATCGAGCTCGACGACATCGGGCTCCAGCGGCCCAGCCTCGACGACGTCTTCCTCAGCCTGACCGGCCACCGCGCCGAGACCGAGACCGAGACCGACGGTGCCGCAGTCGGCGAGAGCACGACGGAGGCGCAGCGATGAGCACCAGCACCAACCCGGGCACCCAGAGCGGCACCACGGGCAACGGCCCCACCGGCCAGTTCCGGGCGACGCACCCCGACGAGCGAGGTGCCACCGCCTGGCGGCAGATCAGCGCCCTCATCCGGCGCAACCTCACGCACATCAAGCGCCAGCCCGAGATGCTCACCGACGTGACCATCCAGCCGGTCATGTTCGTGCTGCTCTTCGCGTTCGTCTTCGGCGGGTCGATCAACATTCCGGGGGTCGACTACAAGGAGTGGCTGCTGCCCGGCATCATGGCGCAGACGATGGCCTTCAGCTCCTTCATCGTCGCCATCGGCCTGACGTCCGACATCACCAAGGGCATCGTCGACCGCTTCCGTTCGCTTCCGATCGGGCGCGGTTCGGTGGTCATCGCCCGCAGCCTGTCCAGCCTCATCCACTCGATGATCGGCATCGTCGTCATGTCGGTCACGGGGCTGTTCATCGGGTGGGGCATCAACAACGGTGTCGCCAAGGGTCTGCTCGGCTACCTGCTGCTCATCCTCTTCGGGTTCTCGATGATCTGGGTCGGCATCCTCGCCGGTTCGGCGTTGAAGTCGGTCGAGGCCGTGCAGGGCGTGATGTTCACGACGATCTTCCCGATCACGTTCCTCAGCAACGCCTTCGCCCGTCCCGAGGGGATGCCGGACTGGCTGCGCTTCCTGGCCGAGTGGAACCCGATCAGCGCGCTCGTCCAGGCGATGCGTGAACTCTGGGGCAACGACGGGCTCCCGCTCGCAGCGGACGCCGCCTGGCCGATGCAGAACCCCGTTATCGCGACGATCATCTGGTCGGTCGGCCTGTCGGCGGTCCTGGCACCGCTGGCGATCCGGGCCTTCAACCGGCGCACGACCGACTGAGAGCCCAGGGGTTCGGTCGATCCGCCCTAGGGGGTCGCTAGGCCCCCGCGCAGGATCGAGCTCATCTTCTTGCCGCGGCCCACTTCGTCGACGAGCAGGTCCATGTAGCGGATCTGCTGCATCAGCGGGTCCTCGATCTCCTGCACCTTGTACCCGCAGATGGTCCCGGTGATGAGCTCGGCGTTCGGGTTCATCGCCGGGGCCTGTGCGAAGAAGGTCTCGAGGTCACGGTCGTCGGCCAGTGCCGCCTTGAGCCCGTCACGGTCGTACCCGGTGAGCCAGCAGATCACGGTGTCGACGTTCTCGACCGGCTGCCCCTTGCGCTCGGCCTTGGCCACGTAGTGGGGGTAGATGCTCGAGAACGGGGTGGCGAAGATGCGATGACCGGCCATGTCCACCCTCCTGTGCTGTCGTCCAGCCTTCATGCTACGTCCGGCAACTTGGTCGTTCTGGCAGCCAGAGTGCCGGACGTCCCGGGGCCGTGGTTGCATGACGCCATGGATTCCGTGAGCTACGTCGACGTCTTCTCCGGTGCGCCGTTCAAGGGCAATGCCCTGGCCGTCTTCCACGACGCGGACGGCCTCAGCGACGAGCAGATGGCCGACATCGCGCGGTGGACCAACCTGTCGGAGACCACGTTCCTCGTGGCCCCCACCGATCCGGCCGCCGACTACGCGGTGCGGATCTGGACCACGGGGGGTGAGCTGCCCTTTGCGGGGCACCCCACCCTCGGGAGCGCCCACGCCTGGCTGGAAGCCGGGGGAGTGCCCGCCACCGAGGGAGTCGTGGTGCAGCAGTGTGCCGCTGGGCTCGTGCCCGTGCGGCGCGGCGACCGTCTGGCCTTCGCCGCCCCGCCACTGATGCGCTCCGGGCCGGTCGAACAGACCGAGGCGGAGGCCCTCGTCTCCGCCCTGGGCCTGGACCCCGAGGACGTCGTGGAGATGGCGTGGGTCGACAACGGACCCGGGTGGGCCGGCATCCTGCTTCGATCTCCCGACGCCGTCCTCGCCGCGGACCCCGACGCCGGTCGGTGCCGCGGGATCAAGGTCGGCCTGGTGGCGACCTACCCGCAGGGGTCACGTGCCGACGGCGTCGCCGCCGAGGTCAGGGCGTTCTACTCCGACGGGCGCGAGTTCGCTGAGGACCCGGTGACGGGCAGCCTGAACGCCGGGCTCGCCCAGTGGCTCGTGCCGGCGGGCCACCTGCCGCCGACGTACGTCGCCGCGCAGGGCACCGTCATCCATCGCGAGGGGCGGGTGCACGTCGACGCCGCGGACGGTGAGGTGTGGGTCGGCGGCGACACCCGCACGATCTTCACCGGGCACCTCCCCACACCGAAACGTTCCGAGACCGACCAATAGGTCGATCTCGGGACGTCGTGGGGTCGGCTCTGCCGTACCTGGTGTGACCTATTGGTCGATCTCGGTACGGATCAGACGTCGTACGGCGTGGTCTCGAGGATCTTGACCTCGATCTGCTTGCCGTTCGGTGCGGTGTACGAGGCGGTGTCGCCCACCTTGCGCCCGTTGACCGCGGCACCGATCGGGGACTTCTCGGAGAAGACGTTCATCGACTCGTCGGTGATCTCGCGCGAGCCGAGCAGGAAGGTCTCCTTGTCGCCGAACATCTCGACGGTGACGACCATGCCGGGCTCGACGACGCCGTCGTCCGCCGGCTTCTCGCCGATGATGGCCGTCTCGAGCAGCTGGGTCAGCTGACGGATGCGGGCCTCCATCTTGCCCTGCTCCTCCTTGGCGGCGTGGTAGCCACCGTTCTCCTTGAGGTCGCCCTCCTCGCGGGCCGCTTCGATCTTCTTGGCGATCTCGGTACGTCCCGGGCCGGAGAGCTCGTCGAGCTCTGCCTTGAGGCGGTCGAAGGCCCCCTGGGTCAGGAAGCTCGCCTGGTTGGCGGTCTCGGTCACGTCACTCACTCCTGGTCATGGTGTGGCACCCGCCCCTCGTGGAAGGGGTGCCCGGTAGACAACGGCAACGGGCCCGGGTCGCGGTGCTGTGCGGCACGAGGTCGGACCCAGACCCGATGTGAAACGTCAATGGTAGCAACCGGGTGCGTGATCGGCACCGTGAACGACACGAGGGCTGCCGCGGGCACGTCGTGGGATGCCGTGTGGGCGGCGGGATGTCGGTCGGCGGCGCGTCAGGGCGTCGTGGGGACCCGGGCGCACGAGTCCACGACGCCGGTCACCGCGCGAACGCTGGTGCGAACGCGCACCTCACGCCGCAGCGACGTGGGACCGGCGGCGGGCACGGCATCCTCGACGGTACCCACGCGTGCCTTGCTCGAGTCGAGCGCACTGACCCGGCACAGCACGGCGACCCCCTCGGGGCGGTGCAGGTCGTATTTGACGAGCACTTCGGAGTCGGACTCGACGCTGTACCCGGTGACCTCCGGTCGCACGCTGCCGGTCGTCGAGACGATGCCCCACCACACGATGACGACGACAGCGCTGACGCAGCCGAGCACACCGATCACCCACCAACGGGTGGTGCCGGGTGCGGGGCGGGGCAACGGCATACGGGTCCTTCGTCGAGGGTCGGTCGCGGATGAGAGGATGTCGAGGTCCATTCTCGGGTACGCCCGACAACCCCCGTACGAAGGGTCCCACGTGTCTGACCGGCTCCGTCTCATGTGCGTCCACGCGCACCCGGACGACGAGTCCAGCAAGGGTGCGGCCACCATGGCCAAGTACGTCGACGAGGGCCATGACGTGCTCGTCGTGTCGTGCACCGGTGGCGAGCGCGGCGACGTCCTCAACCCACGACTGAAGGACGACGCCCACATCCTTCGCGACCTCGCGCAGGTGCGCCGCGACGAGATGGCTGCGGCCCAGGCGATCCTCGGGGTGCAGCACACCTGGCTCGGCTTCGTCGACTCCGGTCTG
>Ga0208564_1002965_pt1 | contig 12831 bp, 10 predicted proteins | sample AD_UKC073_MetaG_FD_184439 | JGI IMG/M metagenome (GOLD analysis project Ga0208564, IMG submission 184439) | Active sludge microbial communities of municipal wastewater-treating anaerobic digesters from USA - AD_UKC073_MetaG (SPAdes) (version 2) | ecosystem: Engineered > Bioreactor > Anaerobic >... | reverse complement strand
GGGGGTGCCAAAGATTAAATCACTTTGGCCCAAACAAAATCCTTATCGATGATCACCTCGACAAAACATAGTGAAAGGAGCATCAGAAAAACAACATGGCTGCCTTTGGGTGAGGTATGGGAAACGCTTTTAAGTGTAAATTCCAATATTACAGAGAACTTAATGTTAAAACACCGTATCAAGCTGTTGAAAAATGGTTTGAACTAAAACCTGAAATTTTTAATCAAACTCCTAGGGAGTTTAAAAATAAAATCCTAAATTTGAAGCAATATAATAAATCAAGTTTTCATAAACAACCTTGTGAAACTTGACAACTATCAATTATAACCCTAATAAATTATGAACAGAATAGAACATCTAAATATCTTTATTTTATTGCTGCTGCTATTTTTTAGTTGTACTAATAATGGGAGTGTGGAAAAACATCAAAACAATCGAGATAATATCGTTACTGTTAAAGAAGAAATTAAAGAGATAGATATGGACGACGTGATGATTGGCTCTATTGCGAGATTATCAATTGTCAATAATTTCCTTATCATTAAAGATTCAAAATCCCTAGATCTGTTAGTGCATTTATTTGATCGCAAAAACGCAGCATATAAATACATATCGAGTGCTATACCAAGAGGACAGGGGCCCGGAGAAATAGCCAATATTGGCTATATCGGGGTGAATAGTAAAAAAAATGAAATTTATGTCTCTGATCACGGGAAATTAAAAATATTCACCTATCCTATTGACAGTATTCTTTATAACCCGTATTATGTGCCGGAAGTAAAGATAGAATTGAACAACATCCAATTTCCCAGTGAATATCTATATATCAATGATACCTTGTGTTATGCAAGGATTATAGAACCCACCGGTAATGTGGGACATAACGAAGCTGCGGGAAAATGGAATATGCAAACCGGGGAGGTAGTGAAAATGAAATACACCCATCCCAAAGTACGTACAAAACGTATTAATATAGCTGTATCCATAGAACATGAAACTTTTGTTGAATGTTACGCTAATCATGACCTTATGACAATTATGGACCTGGACGGAAATAAGAAATGCAATGTATATGGAAGTAACTGGAACGATGGTAAAATTATCCAGATTTACCATTTTCAAAATGTTGTTTTCAAGGGTGATAAAATAATAGCTTCCTATTCGGGAAGAGATATGCATGGAAATACCTTTCCTGATAAACTATTGGTTTTCAATATTAATGGTGATTATATAAAAACGTTGGATATTGGATATAAAATACTCGATTTCTGTTATGATGAACGAAACGAAAGGTTACTGTTTGCCTTTGACGATATGATCCAGTTCGGATATTTAGCGCTCAACGAGAGTATGCTTGAGTAATTCGATAAAAAATTAGTCCAATATTATTTTTATCAGTTTACAAACAATTCCATGCAAAAGCTGTGGAATTTTTTTACGAACAACCCTGCTATATGGTAAGAAATGAGACCTCCTCTTTGATAAAGACAAGTCGGATGGTCGAGTGATCGATCTTAAGAAGAGGTTTGAAATGTTTGAAAATCTATTTTATTATCTTCATCTTTACTTTAAAGCATAATACGGTAAGGAAGGTTGGAATGCTGCATGACGGTGCCCGAACGCATAGCAAAATCCTTTGAGCGTAGAGTTAATAATTTTAGACTTATAGGTCAAAAAGTAGGCTGAAATTTTCCTGAATGTCTGGTTATGACTATTTTTAGGTTAAATTAAAGATTATGAACAAGAAAATGCTTATATTGCGACAGTCCAATGACATAGAAAAATGAATTTAAGAAAGGTATCCTATAATTAGCCATGTTCCGAAAAAACTTTCTATCTTTACAGCATTAGAACGGCAATAATGTGAATAAAAAGAGTGTTTAAAAAATATAATGGTGAAACACATCAAAGGATATGAAAGAGTAAACTACATCTCTTCATTCAATCGTCTTACTTTTGGGATCGGCATCTGCAGTATGATAATATATATCGCTATTTCAAGTTGTCAGAGCCAACAGAACAAAGAGTTGAGAATGAGCTTGTCTCTCGCAAAAGAGAACAGATATGAACTCCAAAAAGTACTGAATCATTATAAAAATGATCCGTCAAAACTTGAAGCAGCTGAATTTTTAATCGCAAATATGCCCGGCTCATTCTCGAGAAACAATGAAATACTCGATTTATGTCAACCTTTTTATGCTGCTTACGATTCATTAGCCAAGATATATAATTACCAAATGGATGCTGAAAGAGGTAAAAAAATCGATAGTTTATGGAAAAATTTTTCATATCAACACCCCGAAATATTTCGTTTGCCTTATCAATTCGATATAGAAACTATTTCGGCTGAACAACTGATAAGTGAGATCGATCTTTCCTTTCAGGCGTGGCAGGAAAATGTTTATTCAAAAAACTGTTCTTTCGATGAATTTTGTGAATATATTCTCCCCTACCGCCGAATGAACGGTTTAATAATTGATGATGCCAGAAAAGTATTTTATGAAAGACATCACGGAAAATATTTTACCCAAGGAAATAAAGATATGATAGAAGAAGCCGATTCATTGTTATACCAATATCATCATCTTACTCATTCACAATTTTGGGGAACACAAATCCCCATTCCGAATGCTTCTACTTTTGAATATCTTCGGCATGGGTTATGCGAACATCGATGCTGGTATAATTCGCTGCTTTTTTCATCTCTTGGCATGGCGGTGGCTGTTGATTTTGTTCCTGCCTGGGGAAACAGGAATAACTCCCATACATGGAATGTATTGATTAAAGACGGCAAGTCCTATGCATTCGAATCTTTTTGGGATCGGGACCGATGGAAGTACAAACGTATTTACAACAATGAAACTTTCGATTATGACTGGGGAAGATTCAGGGTAGCTAAAGTATACCGACATTCCTTCAAAAATTATATTGAAGGACCGATAACCAACAAAAAAGTGAAAATGGAAGATATACCTGATCTTTTTAAAAACATTAAGAAAAAAGACGTCTCGCATGAATATTTTGATACGGTTAATGTAACCATCACATTGAACAATATTCCGAAAGGAACCTACTATGCCTACCTCTGTGTATATAATTATAATGAGTGGCAGCCTGTTCAATGGGGAGAAATATCGAAAAACAAAGTAACCTTTAAAGGGATGGGAAAAGATGTGGTGTATTTGCCTTGCTATTTTAAAAATGGGAGCATAGAGTATGCGGATGAGCCATTTTTACTTACTTCAACCGGAGAAATACATCGATTTGAAAAGGATCTGACCGATACGGAGGATCTCTATATCAAACATTATGCCGGTGCTCCCCTACATTATGGAAATAAATGGAACAATATCAGCATTAGTGGAACCATTATCACCGGAAGCACTTCAAGTTTATCGTTTATTGATAGGGATACTCTGGCTGTATTTCCTGATACAATAGAAATATACAACAAAAAAATACCTTCTTTATCTGATGCCCCGCTACAATATGTTCGGGTTTCGCTACCCTATCATAAAATTGCATACAGTAACCTGTCATTTTTTTATAAAGACAAAAATGGAACGGAGAGAAAAATAAAAAATATAAAGCTTGTTCATCCCCCGGATTCAACTGAAAATGGAGAAATTCCCGATTATATGTTTGATGAATATGTTTCGACAGGATATAAAAAAGAATTGAAAGAAGACCATATCGTTATTGATCTTGGTAAAGAATACAGCATTTCCTCTATCGAGTTTGCTCCTTATTTTGAAGCCGGTCTGAAAGAAAACGTTGCCTTTGAATTGCAATATTGGGATAACGGATGGAAATCGTTGGCAAAACAAAAAGGTTCAAACAAACATCTCGTTTTTCATAACGTACCCAAAGGCGCATTGTTTTTGCTAAAGCATGAAAACGTTAAAGATCGCCCCGGATCGCGGCCGTTTATTTATCATAACCATGAAGTGTTGTGGCATTAAAAAATTTCCTTCCGAAGAAGGAAAAAATTATTGTCTTGTCTATGAAATAAAACGCCATTATAGGATAGTTTAACTTTTAATTTCGAATATTTAACTTTAATTATAGGGGGGGTAAAAATAAATGCATATCTTTGAAGCGGTTTGATTGCCAAGTATAATTTTTACCAAAGATTAAATCATTTTAGCCTAAACAGAATCCGTGTCGATGATGGCCTCGACAAAAACATACTAAGGGGGGGAATTAGGTGAAGAGGTTTTGACAAAGAATTTTCATATTGATGAGACGTATCCTTATTTTTCATATCGCCATTGTTGCAGCCTTTCTTTATTCCTGTCAGAATAAACAGAAAAAAGAGATCACCCAAATCGTAAAAGAATGGCAGGGAAAAGAAATCGTTTTCCCCGAAAAGATGATATTCACCCAATTCGGGCAGGATACCGTACCTTATTCTCTGTCTGAATCCCCATATAAAATCGTCATGTATGTTGATTCCGTAGGTTGTACGAGTTGCAAACTGCAACTGCATAAATGGAAAGAATTCATCACGGAGCTCGATTCCCTTAGCCGGGGAACCGTTCCCGTGTTGTTTATCTTTCATCCGAAGGATAAACGTGAGATATCCTATTTGCTGAAACGGGACGACATAGACATCCCGGTATGCATTGATGAAAAAGACCGGATAAACGCCCTTAACCGTTTCCCCGAAAATCAATCCTTTCAATGTTTTTTGATTGATAAGGACAATAAAGTGGTTTATATCGGCAATCCTGTTCATAATCCCCGCATCAGGGCGATGTATTTACAACAGGTGACGGAAAACCGGTATGTTGCTGCCTCAGGGCTTTCAAGAAATACACGTATCCGGATAGAACAAACCGACTTTGATCTGGGAAAACTAAAGCAAGGAAATGCGGTTACGGTTTCCATGGCGATAAGGAATATCGGAGACAAACCTTTTGTTATTTTCGATACAAAGGAATCTTGCGGCTGTACTGCCGCGATATACGACAAGAAACCGGTTGAACCGGGTCATTCGACGGAAATAAAAATAACATACAGGGCAGAAGATATCGGATTTTTCAACAAAACGGTTTCCGTTTTTTGCAATACGGATACTTCTCCCCTTATCATCAGACTGAAAGGAACGGTGGAACAATAAACCTTCATAAAAGAAGGGATATCTTAATATTAATCATTTAAAAATTTTTCGTTATGAAGAAAAAAATTCTTTCGGGCATATTTGCCCTTGCACTCCTGGTAGCCACAGGCTACGGAGTGAGCAAAAGTGTGAATGGCAATGCCGATCTTTCTCTGTTGGCATTGAGTAATGTGGAGGCGCTGGCACAGGGAGAAAGTGGAGGACGTGAAGATTGTGAACCGGCCTATGACATTTGTTGTGAGTTGGTTATTTACCCTGATGGAAGTTACGGTGAAGATTGCTTATTGGACCATAAAAAAAAACCTGGATGGCTATAAGTCAAAAATCTGATTAAATCATGGGGGTACATAAATTATTGCATATATTAATTGAGAAGTAAATTATCATATTTACGGAGGCAAGTATATTTTATGTACCTCTGTTACTTTTATTATTCAATTGATTATGGGTATTATATATAAAATAGTTATCGGACTGTCAGTAATGCTATTCGTGAGTTGTGATTCAAGCCATAAGCAGGATAGGACTATAAAATTCAAGGAAGAACACTTTCTGAAACATACAGCATACGATACGGAATTATTTATTAAACATGGACGAATCACCGTGATTGACTCTTTCTTAGTCCTTGTGTCAATTCAACAAGATCCCCTATGCAAGTTATATTCCATTCCCCAAAACATGAAAGAACTTTACGGTTATGGTAGTATTGGAAATGGGCCGGGGGAATTTTTACAACCCTTACTCACCTATTCACATGACAATACTTTTGGATTAAATGAATTAAACAAAGGAGAATTGGCTATTATGCAATTAATCAATGAGAATCAAAATGTATCTATTATTGAATCACGTCGTTTAAAGGCTGAGACGAAAAATGAAAATGAAAAAGTTTTCCGAAACGATTACTATTTTGCAAGGTTAGATGATGAGCATTATATTTCTATACGATATGAAGGGGAGAATAAATTCTTTTCCTTATTTGACAGTACCTTAACATTAATATGCCGATTTGGAGAATCTCCTATTCCAGAAGAAGTGTCACCAATGGTTGCGGTCAATCGCCTTCAAGGACGAGTTGCCGCATCCGATGGGACAATGGTTTTTGCTACTGCTTATTTACCATATCTGGCTTGTTACCAATTAAAAGATAGTACAATGGAAAAAAAGTGGAGTTTTTTCTATGATCAGGCATACTATGCAGTAAGAAATGGAGATATACTTTATTACAAAGATAAATCATATGGACAGGTCATAAATCTTAAAATGAATGATCAATTCATCTATTTGTTATATTTGGATCAGTTGTTAAGTGAATATAATTTTAATAAAACGGAAAAATCCATGTCCAATGTAATTTTGGTTTTTGACCATGACGGAAATGCGGTAGCAAAACTACGATTAAGTTGCAGAATAAATGGGATGGCATTGTCTAATGATGGGAAAAAATTATACGGGATAGCCCATTTACCGGAACCAACTCTTGTAGAATTCCTTCTACCTCGGTTGAATAATTGAAACAGGATTTTCTAAAATATATGCTACGGGATATTGGCGACAACTGGACAGAAACAAACGTTCCAGATCCAGCCCTTTTGTCTACCGACAGAACGAAGTGCTGTGGCATTAAAATAATTCTGATAACAAATGAAATATATTATTCGCTTTTCAGTCTTTTCTCTTATTCTGCTTTGTAGTTGCATTGGCAAAAAACAAAATGAGTTGGAGCAAGCCTTACTATTGGCAGGAGAAAATAGGACGGAATTAGAAAAGGTACTAAAGCGTTATTCCAGTGATCCGGCCGACAGCCTAAAATACAGAGCCGCATGCTTCCTTATAGAAAATATGCCGGGCTACTATTATTATGAAGGAGAAGCGCTGGAAAAATATACAGACTATTTCAAATTACTGGGAGAAGACAAAAAAACACCCGATCAAATCCTCGATTCTTTACACAATGTATATGGTCCGTTTAATACATCAACCCTTACATTAAAGTTTGATATCAAAGAGATCGACTCAACCTTTTTATGCGAAAATATCGATCTGGCCTTTAAAGTATGGACTGAAAAACCATGGGGAAAAAATGTGACTTTCGACGACTTTTGTGAATATATCTTACCCTATCGTACAAGCAACGAAAAATTGACGAACTGGAGAAAAAACTACCTGGAAGAATATGGTACTTTCATAGAAGGTATCACCGCAGAGGATCCGGTTGAGGCTGCTATTTTGCTACGGCGTAATATCATAAAAAAGATGAGTCCGGAAAGATTCACCATGACAAGTCCCGCCGGTTATCCTAGCCTGGATGCTTTTACTGCAAAATATTTAACCGGATCTTGTGATAACATCAACCAATTTGTCCTGTTCCTGTTAAGAGCGTTTGGAATTCCTTGTACCATAGATTACATGCCTATCAGGGGGAATGATAATGTAGGACATTCATGGGTATCATTGAAAAATAAAAAAAATGAATATTTTGTAATTGATTATTTTGGAGACATCACGTATGTCTCCGGTAGGGAAAACAACCGGAGTTCAACAAAACCAAAAGTATACCGCAGGACTTTTTCCAGAAACGCCGTCCAGTTTAATATACTCGAAAAAAAATCAGGATCAATCCCCGGAGAATTCTCTCAATACAATTATAGATTCCACGATGTTACAGATTTATATTCAAACTATTTGATGGATTTGTCCATCCCTAAAAAGCTAATATATAGGGATAGACCAAAAAACTCAACAATCTTTTATCTTTGTGCACCATCAAGAATGGATTGGATACCGGTAGATTGGACCGATATATATAAGAAAGGTACCATTACGTTCAATAATATCGAAGCTGGATGTACTTTCAGGGTTGCAACCTACAAAAACGGCAAACTTGTATTCATAACGGATCCGTTTATAGTTCACAACCAAACAAAAAAAATAAATGCATTCAGAATTCACGAAAGAAAAGAGGACAAACCTTTCATCTTATACTCAAAGTTTTCGCTGGAAGGTGAAAACCATTTCAGGGAGCGGATGATCGGGGGTATCTTTGAGGCTTCGGATAATCCTGAATTCAAAAATCCTGATACGCTCCATATCATCAAGGACAAGCCGTTTCGTCTGTTCCATCATGTCACGCTATCTTCCGAAAAGAGATACAGGTATGTACGATATAAAGGCCCTGAAGAGAGTTTCTGTAATGTTGCCGAAATTCAATTTCTCTCGGATACCCTGCTTTTACGGGGAAAAATTATCGGAACGCCGGGAAGTTGGCAAGATAGCGGCACGCATGAGTTTACCAACGTGTTTGACGGTTCAACCGAAACATCTTTTGATCATAACACCCCAAGTGACGGATGGGCAGGGCTTGATCTGGGACAACCTGAAAAAATAACGGAGATCATATATTCACCACGGAATCAGGATAATTATATCAAAAAAGGAGATAAGTATGAACTGTTTATGAGTGATCGAACAGGGTGGAGTTCCATGGGGGTTCAGATTGCTTCTTCGGATTCTTTGCGATATGAAAGTATTCCTAGGGGATGTCTTTATTATCTGAAAAATCATTCAGGGGGAGTCCAGGAAAGACCTTTTATGATAGAAGAGGGCAAGCCGGTTTTTCTGTGAATATAGTTTAAAGAGGGTAAATTGTATTAAAATATTATTCCCGACACAACTTTAATGTGTCTACAAAATAAAATAAATAGATCTATAATAAGTGATATAATAATATTGTTATTCACGGGTATAGTATTGACAACGTATCAATACGGAAAGAATCTTTCCCCTGAGTTTTTCCTGTTTTTTATTCAAATGGTGCTCCTTTGGTTTATCTTAAAAATCACGTACCGGTTTTTTCCTAAATTTAAAGCGTTTATATTAATCGGGCTGTTGGTTTGGGGAGCAGTTGAAGCTATATGGGGACTGGGACAGTTATACGATTATTTTCCTTCAAAACATGTTCTTTTTAAAACCACCGGTTCATTTTTCAATCCAGGCCCGTACGGAGGTTTTATTGCATTAATGTTTCCCTTGGCACTATATTATTGGTTGACATATAGATATAAAAACAAATATACCGCTTATCTTTTCCTTTTCGCCGGAATGGTTTGCCTGATGGTGTTTCCCGCTACATTGAGCCGTACGGCATGGATTGCGGCAATAGGAGGATGTGCGGTCGTATTGCTGTCAGACAAACGTATTATTGTAAAGTTACGCCTATTTTGGAAACGCCGTAGAAGACAATGTATCCTTGGCGCAACCATGCTAAGTCTGTTTCTGTTTGTAGCTGCTTATGGCATTTATCATCTCAAAAAAGATTCAGCAGATGGGCGACTGTTCATGTGGAAGATCACTACATTGGCTATACAGGATTCCCCCATGAAAGGAACCGGGTTGGGCGGATTTCCTACCGCTTATGCAAAAGCACAAATAGAATATTTTAAAAGTGAAAGAGCAAACGAAACCGAAAAATTAGTAGCGGGAAGTCCTGAATATGCCTTCAATGAATATTTGCAGATATTCCTAGAACAGGGGCTATTCGGCTTTATCCTTTTTCTTTTACTTTCGTTCCTGATCATCAAAGAAGGTATCCGGAACAAACAGGTTGGTGCAACAGGCAGTTTCGTAACTTTATCGGTATTCGCTTTTGCTTCCTATCCCTATCAGTTGTGGCAGTTTCCTATTGTTTGGGTATTATTAGGTACTATTTGCACAGCCGGATCAGGCAGTAAAAAAGCCCGGACATATCATTACGGATCGAAAAAAACAGTCCTCTCCGTCCTGTTACTAGGAGCTTTGTGTTTCGTTTCTGTTATATGCGCTTCACGGCAAAAAGTATTTTTTCAGGCAAAAAAAGAATGGAAGAAACTCCAGCCTCTTTACACCGTGAAAGCATACGAAAGCGTGACGACCGATTACGCAGCACTTTACCCTGTGCTGAATTACGAGCCGAAATTCGTTTTTGAGTACGGAATTATGTTGAACGCAGCCGGACAACGGGAAAAAGCCGACAGTATTTTTATCCGTGGCCTTGAAATAAGTTCCGACCCGATGTTCTATAACGTGAAAGGGCGTAATTACCACGAAATGGGAAAATATCGCGAAGCGGAAGAATGTTACAGAAATTCTCTCTATTTGTTGCCGGAAAGGATTTATCCCTATTACTTGCTCACCAAATTGTATGCCGATCCTGCAAATTACCAACCCGTTAAGATGCGGAAGGCGGCCATTGCCGTACTTGAAAAAGAGCCTAAAGTTCATTCTCCCGCAATTGAAGAAATGAGAGCCGAAGTGAAAACCATATTGAAAGAAAAAGGAGTGATTTTATGATCAGGCATCGGGGCATAATCCGAAAAACAGGACAAGTTTTACTGAATGTTTTCTATTATTCGTCCATTGTCGTATTCAGTATCCTCTTATTGCGTATATTTGTTGTGGGATCGTACAGGATACCGACAGATTCCATGGAGCCTGAAATTGTGCCGGGCGATTATATCCTGGTGAATAAGTTGGCTTACGGCGCCCGTTTGTTTGACATTTTTGATGCGGTGGAAGGAAAACCGGTAACCGTCAGACGCGTTCCGGGATACACGAAAATTAAAAATAACGATGTCGTTGTTTTTCATATGCCTCATCCCCACTCATGGAATAAAATCGAAATGGATATGTCCAAATATTTCATTAAACGGTGTATCGGGATACCGGGTGATACGTTACGAATCGTTAACGGCATTTATATCGTCAACTCCGATACTGCCAAACGATTAGGCAATTATAAAGAAGAAGTCGCTTTAAGCCGGATAACAAAGGAAATGTTGCCTGAAGGGGTATATCGCGCTTTCCCGGGCGATTCCGTTTTAAACTGGAACATAAAAAATTTCGGTCCTTTGTATATTCCCCAAAAAGGAGATCGGGTGGTTCTCGACCGGACAAATTCGTTATTATACAAAAAAATTATCGAATGGGAGAAGGGTTATTTTCTGGAATTCAGGAACGATACGTTGTGGGAGAACAAGAAACCATTGTCAACCTATACTTTTTTACATCATTACTATTTTATGGCGGGCGATAAAGTGATCAATTCACAAGACTCCCGTTATTGGGGATTGCTTCCCGATGATCTTATTGTGGGTAAGGCATGGCTAATCCGGAAATCCGTCGATCCTTATTCCGGTAAATTAAGATGGAATCGTATAATGAAGAGAATCAAATAAAAATTTCTATATTTGCCATAAACTTTTGAAAATGACATGAACCGCATTTGTTTGATAGCTTGTGCAATTTTCGTTTCTTTTTGTCTGCTTTCATGCAATAGCAGTAAAAAAGACGAACCGGAAGAAACCGTTCAGGAACTCTTACCCGATAAACCGGCTGAAGTAACCGTAATGACCCTTACCTCCAAAAATTTTGAGCATGAACTGGTCAGCAACGGAAAAATAACGGCCAAATCTCTTGCCGAATTGAAATTCCAAACTTCGGAAGTCATTTCACAGATCTTCGTGAAAAACGGTGATCGCGTAACCGGCGGACAGCGTATTGCCGCACTCGATACGTATGCGCTTGCCAATCGGGTTAATCAGGCAAAAGATGCACTGGATCGCAGTAAACTGGAATATCAGGATATCCTGATCGGCCAGGGGTATTTACTGGATAATCTGGCGGCCGTACCGAAAGAGGTGGATGAACTGGCTAAAATAAAAAGCGGCTACAATACGGCTCAAACCCAATACGATATGGCATTGTATGACTTGAAACAGGCTACCCTCGTTGCACCCATAGACGGTGTTGTGGCCAACCTGTTCGCCAAAACAAACATGCTTTCTTCACCATCCGAAGTATTTTGCAACATCATCGATACCCGCAACATGGAAGTTACTTTTCCCATATTGGAAAACGAACTGCAATATATTAAGGTGGGAAACAAAATAAAAACGACTCCCTTTTCCATGCCCGACATAACCGTGAACGGCCATATCAACGAGATAAATCCGATGGTCGATGAAAACGGGATGGTGCAGGTGAAGGCATCGCTCGATTACCACCCCCAACTGTTTGAGGGAATGAATGTGAAAGTAAGTATTTTCAGACCGGTCGGGAAACAATGGGTGGTACCTAAAACTGCGGTGGTGTTGCGGACGGGAAAACAGGTGGTGTTTACCGTGAAAGACGGCAAGGCGATATGGAATTACGTGCAAACCGGATTGGAAAATGCTACCGAATATACCATTACAAGCGAAACGTTGAAAGAAGGCGATCAGGTTATTATCAGCGGAAATGTCAATCTGGCGCATGAATCTCCCGTAATCGTTATCGAAGATTAATCATGATAAAAGCTGTTCTACAACGTCCCGTATCCATTCTGATGCTTTTTCTGGCATGTGTCATATTGGGGATCATTACCTACTTTACTTTGCCGGTCTCCTTATTGCCGGATATAGCCATTCCGGAAATCACGGTTCAGGTAACCGGAGAAAGCACATCGGCCAGGGAATTGGAAAATACGGCCGTTAAACCCATTCGACGACAACTTATGCAGGTGGGGAAATTGCGGGATATCAAAAGTGAAACGCGTGACGGTTACGCCATTATCCGCCTGAAATTTGATTACGGAACCAATACCGATCTGGCTTTTATCGAGGTCAATGAAAAAATCGACGCCGCGATGAACAGTCTTCCGCGCGATTTCCGACGTCCGAGAGTCATCAAAG
>Ga0208564_1002963_pt1 | contig 12844 bp, 8 predicted proteins | sample AD_UKC073_MetaG_FD_184439 | JGI IMG/M metagenome (GOLD analysis project Ga0208564, IMG submission 184439) | Active sludge microbial communities of municipal wastewater-treating anaerobic digesters from USA - AD_UKC073_MetaG (SPAdes) (version 2) | ecosystem: Engineered > Bioreactor > Anaerobic >... | reverse complement strand
ATTGAGGTTGACTACACAATATTATCTCAGCCATCAGGTGCAGTGAGATCTAGTGGAATTGTGACCATAACCACTCAAACACCACATAGCTTAAGTGTTGGTAATCAGGTAATAATTGAGAATGTTGTCGATTCAAGCTTTAATGGAATATTCAATATTACAGCAGTGACTTCAAATACATTTACATACACACAAGACTATTCAAACGACCTAACATTCTTCACAACTAAAAAAGCTGTCATTTCACAGCAATCACGCTATGCATCTGTATATGAGACTTCACCATATGAGCTTACAATCTTTTTACCTATCTCCGCTCAAATTATCAGACGTGACTTAATTGGATCATGGCATGTGCACGAATCAGCATCTGACAAAAGTTTTCTAGGTTCATACTCGTTTGATACTACAGCTCTTCCAATTACATCTACATCAACAAGTTTATCTGAAGCCGTTAATGCTGGTGAATCAAAAACAATTGTATCCATGGCTAATACAACAAACTTCCCAGACTCTACAGGTTACATCACATTAGAGTGGGGGACAGCTAGAGAAGAAGGACCAATCAGATTCTTAGCTAGACCTTCTGATGGCTCACTGTTATTAGATGCATCATACAGATTTAGATTTGATCACGCAGCTGGATCTGATGTAACGCTATTAAAAGACACATCTGGGTATTCCCCAAAGACTGATGGGACTGACTATCAAGCTTATTTAACATCATCTCAAGCAGCTAGAATTGAAGCTGAATCTTTAATGAACAAATTAGTAGCATCAGGCATATTCTTAAATATTATCCTTGTTTATCCAGAAGGTCCAGGATTACAAGACATCACACAGATTTACGAGGGATAGATGAGTACAGGTAAGTCACCAGTAGTTACAGGCGCAGGAGTCAAGCTAATCATTAATGGTAAAGTGTTGGGATTGGCTACAGGTATTAGTATCCAACGCAGTACAGGGATTAAAACAGTATATGAAATTGATAATCCATTGCCAGTAGAATTCATTGACACTCAGTATACTGTGTCAGGCAGCTTAAGCGGTATTCGAATCATAGGTTATGGCGGAGTTGAGCAAAATAACATCATGTCCATCTCCTCTGTGCAAGAGCTACTCACTCGTAATTACTGTAGTTTACAAGTAGTTGATAGAGCAACAGGCATTACTTTATACTCTGTGGCCAATGTTATTTTTGAATCAGACTCTGTTAGTTTCCAGCCTAGGTCCAAAACTTCCTTTAATGCTAGTTTTAGGGGTATGTTTGTAACTACAGAAAAAGCCAACGGTATTTGATATTTAACCGTTAACCCTAATATATACCATATCCCTCCGTTTTTATTAAATAAATCAAGAAAAAGGTTCCAACATGTCAGTAAAAGAGTCTAGAAATTATGTCTCATCTCAGAGGGTGGACATACAAGATTTAAAAGCACTTGATTCAAGTGTTAATTTTGACTTTGCATCTTTAGTAAAAGCAATGCAGGGAGACACCCCATACATTCTACGCGGATTTGATTTAGATACAACAACTATAGGATCTTCTAAGGATTTACTACAACTGCAAGTAGACAGCGCTGTAGTTTGGATGCCAGGCCAGACGGCTGGACCATTCTTGAGAGTTAATCCAGGTACAGCTAATGAGATCTTAAATTCAGCTAATAGCAAACTCATTGGATCTTTTGCTAATAACACAACAAACTACGTATCTATTCAATTCCTAAGAAGCGCAGACGATACAACTTCTGATGTGGTTTCTTTATGGGATGTAGATTCACAGTCTGAGTTTACCAAAATCATTCCACGCGGCTTAGTTATTGATTACAGAATTGTTGTTAGCCAATCTGACTTCGGCACTAACTCACCAATTGCCAAAGTAACATTAGATGTTGCTGGAAATGTAACTAGCATTGAAAACTGTAAACAAAGTTTATTCAGACTTGGCACTGGTGGACAAAGCCCAGACATTAATCATAATTTTACATACAGCACAGCATCTGAGGCTAATTTAACTACTTCATCTGTACTATCTCAATCTCCATTTACAGGTGGGGACTGGGAAATTAAGACATTCAAAGACTGGATGGATGCAGTAATGACCAAACTTAAGCAGGTTTCAGGATCTGCATTTTGGTATACAAATGGGTCTACAGCTATCCCAGGTCTTAATCTATTAGATTTATTTAATGACACTAATGCTTCATTACTGGTAGGTAAGGGTAAATTCCAGCATTTAACTCCTGGAAATCTTACTTGGACATCTGATCTTTATATTAAATCAATGATGTCTTCACGATCATATACAATTGCACAAGGGTCTGTTAGCTTGGCTAATGAAGGCGATGTAATGTATGTGCAGCTTGTTAGAAATAACGATTTCCAGGCTGGTAACTCGTTTACTAATACATCTGGCTCACCTACATTAATCACAGGGGCTATTAACGTTACAGGTCTTGTAGTAGGCGACTGGGTTAAGTTTGCTTCACACCCAGAATCTCATTGGACTCAAGTCATTAATGTATCAGCAAGCACAATCACTTTAGATTCAAGCTACCCAACTCCGGCTACATCTGAGAAGCTACTTAAATCCACTGGGGCTTACACTGCACAAGTTGCAGCTCATACAGCTGTACCACAATCATCTGATGTTTACTGGTTAGCTAAAAGAAGCTCAAGCCAATCGTATTCATTAAATACAGTTACAAACGTTAGTAGGACTGCTGGAGTGGCAACAATTGCATTCTCTGGCACTCATAGTTTTAGTGCTGGCCAATCAGTTTCAGTTCTTTTAGATACAAATGTAGATTTCAATTCAACAGTTGAAATTACTGGCATCGGTGTTAATTCTATATCATTCACTAATGTTGGCCCTGACATGTCATCAGCTGACACAGGATCTGTATCTAGCACAGTTAAAATATATTTACGCGCTTTAGGTGAAATTAGCCAAGGTGAGCAAATAGCTATTGATAATACAGTGCCAGAGGGGTTGTTAGCATTTATTGGTTCACCAAACCAAGCTGACTCAAGTCCTCTATATGCTGCATACTCAAGTGGTTCACTTAATTTACCAAGCTACAACGCAGTATCTGGTGAAAGCTTAACTGAACGTCTTTCTAAAGTAACTGCAATGCTTGCAGATAATAAGCAAGAATCAAATGTTATTTTCGACTTAGGTGATATAACTTGGGATGGAACAAATATGACATTGACTGGTGCATCAATCTCTATCCCAGGAACTTCTGTAGGGGCAAATCCAATATCAATCGTTGATGTAACTTCTACAGCCCTGTCTGCAAATTCATGTGTTTACATTGACATAAATAGAACTACGGCTGTAGGCTCATATACAACAGCTATATCAACAATATCAGCTTTAACTCCATCACAACAAAGAATGGTCATCATTCGTAATGTTGGTGGGAATTTAGTGGTAAGGGCTTAACATGACAAAAATTAAATCAGGTTCAAAGATTAAGAATGTAACAGATTTGACGATTGGATCAGTAACAGACCAAATCTCTGACCGATCCATTACAATGACTAGTATTTCACCAATGTATTGGAAAATGGCTCCAAGCATCAGCAATACAAATGATGCTCAAATCCAAATGAGTCAAGATATTTACATCAAGATGTATTCTCCAGATAACGGTGGGATTACTCAATTCAGACTTCCATCTTCAACATTTAATTTAAGTCAAAACAATAGTGCTGTCGTTATTAGAGTAAACAGAGCTGCAACTGGAACTGTAAATCTAAGTGGCGGAAGCGTTCCTTTACTTGCCAATCGTTATACTGTCATCTCAGACATTAATGATATGACATCATTAGGCCCATCAATCTTAGACAACAAGGATTATATTGTCCTTTTTGTTCGTAAAGACTCTGGATCTGAAAATGCTCCAATACTTGAAATACCTTTATTAGGTAAGAATCTATCCCCTGGTCAGTTCATCTTCCCTGACACAGAAATTCCCACAATTTATAATGTAGATGTTCACGATCCAATCAATACAACTCTCCCCACGACTACTACCTCACTTGATGGCGTTAATGTAGTTGATGGAATGACGGTACTATTCTCTAACCTATCTACAGCCGGAACTAAAGATAAGGTTTACGCAGCTTACTTTGATGGCCCTAATCTTCTTTGGAAAGCTGTACCGATGTTTACAAACTCGGTATTTCAATCTTTAACTTCAAATCCAAGTGATCAAGTTCTTGTAAAGATTCAAAAAGGTATTGCATACAATGGCCAAATAGCCAAATATGAGCTGCCTAGAGTTATTTCAGCAATCAGAACTTCAAACATATCAACTTTTACTCTATCTAGAAATCATTCATTATCAGTTAGTGACTCGGTATCTATTGCCGACATGTCTGATTCGTCATTTAATGGAAGTTTTACCGTAGTATCCACTCCATCAGCTAATACATTTACGGTTGCTAATGCTGGGACAGACACCTCATTAATCCCATCTTACGGTGGAATCTTCCCTTCTACAGCTGGAACTATTAATGGTTTTTGGAACTTTGGTGACATTAAACGACAATTTAATAGTGGGGGTAAGTACCATGAAATCTCAGCACCTAGAGACCTGTCTCTTAATGCTAGTACTACTGATAACGTCCTTAGCATTCCATTCATTAATAATGACAATCTTATCTTAAACTATTCCCTTAAGCGTGGAACTAACAAGCAAACAGGCCAATTACTTGTTACCAGCAATGGTATTACAGCGGCTGTGTCTGACGTTTCAGCTCAAGTTGGAGCATGTGGAATTTCTTTTACAGCTGATATTGTAGGATTAAATTTACGAGTTAGGTATACTTCCGATGGATCTGGTGGATCAACATCTATGACTTACTCTGTAATGAGTTGGTCTGATTCTATTGGTGGAGTTGCAGGTCTTCCGGCTTATGATCCAATATCTACAGTGATTGCTGGCAATATTCAAACAGCTTTTGCTATGTCTGATGGATCAGGAATTGAAGTAAATTGTAGCGCACCAACCGTTGTTTCAGCAAAAACTAGACTCACACTTAATTTTACATACAATATGAATGTTAATCCAGGTACAACTGGTGGACATTTAGAAGTTATTGTTGATGGTGCAGTATTACCTAGGTATTTAGCTGGGGTTACATTAGATGCATACTATAAAGAAATCGACAATCAAACTATTGAATTTGCGACAGACTATACGTCATTGCCAATTTCATTAGAAGTTAGAATTAGACAGGGTGTTATTGACGTTAGCCCACAGAATAGTGCACGATTGGGTGCTTTATATGATGCTATTGTTGGTTCAGCTGGTGACATTGCGTCTGGTAAGGCAACACATACTACATTAAGTGCAGCTTTGGCAGCTATAAATGATGGCGACACAATCCTTATGTTACGTGGAACTCACACACATACATCAGCGACACTTAACCTGACTAAGTCAGCAGTTATTTATGGTCAGGGTAGAAATACAATATTAGACTTTAACTTAAACATCACAAGTGATTATAACTTAGTTAAGTTTTTAAAGTTTAATAAAAATGTAACAATCAACGCTGGTTCAGATAAGAGCATTTATCACGATTTCTGGATTAGTGCATCAGGAAGTATTGTTGATAGCGGATTAGACAACATTGTTATAGGAATCCAGGAGTAATTATGCCAATTATAAATAATACAGATTCAGTAAGAACAGGCAACATTGCTCCACATGCTGGGGCAACAGTTCCAGCAGGATATTTGCAATGTGATGGGGCAGCGGTAAGCAGAACTACATACGCTCAGTTGTTTTCCGTTATTAGCACAACATATGGTTCTGGAGATGGATCTACAACATTCAATCTTCCAAACACTCAAGGTATATTCTTAAGTGGAGCTGGTAGCCAAACAATTGGTGGACAGACATACACTCGCGCTTTAGGTGTTAAAGAGAATGATAATTTTGAAGCGCATAGCCATTTTGTTGCAGTTAATAGTTATACATCACCAACTACTACATCAAATGTTGGCTCTGGAGATGGGGTTTCTTTTGGTGTTGGAACTTCAGCTAGTGGTGAGGCATACAATTTAAGAGCAGCCGGAACTAATGGTAATGTTGGTAATTCAAGTTTAACTGGAAATACTGAGACAAAGCCTGCCAACCTCCCAATCAATTATATCATTAAATACTAGGAGATAGATATGCCACGAATATTAGGATATGACGTTTCAATTACAGGCGACACATTATATGGCCCTTTTACTATCTTAGACAATCAACCAATCCCAACTGACCTTGTGTCAATGGCTGCATCTGGCGGCAACTACATTCAACTTCAATACTCTATTGAACGTAATGGTAATCGAGTGACAGGTGAGGTGATGATTGTTCATGATGGAATTAATGCATCAATATCTGATGAATCAGCTGTCTTGGCTGATATGGGCATTGTGTTTGAAGCTACAATTAGTGGTGCTTTACTTAAGTTACAGTATGTTTCCGAATCAAGTGGTTTCGATGCATTCTTTAAGTACTATGTAAAACGCTGGAGTTAAGAAATCTTTACATAGTCATAAGTTTATTTTATAGGGGGTATAAGCCCCCTTTTTGTTTCTAAAAGCTCAAATTAATTAGAGTTTTATAGTCAAAGCCTAATATTATTAGAGGTTTACCATCTAAACAATTAGGAAAATAAGATGTCAAATTTAATGAATTTCAATAGTATCATTAGACTTCACAGATTGGCTACAGACCCAGGGTCAGGCCAAAATGGATCTATGTACTATAATACAACAACCAATAAGGTTAGAGCTTATGTTAATGGCGGATGGGCTGATGTAGCCACTGGTGCACTTAGCTTTGCTAACCAAACTTTATCAAATCTTGGAACAACTGCAATTAATGCGAGTTTAACTCCAGATTCAACAAATGCATATGACTTGGGTAGTTCGTCTAAATATTGGACAAATACTTATACAAGCGCATTGTTTGGTGTTAATGCTGAATTTACAAACTCTGTGAAAGCATTGTTTATTGAATCTCAAGCTGCGGCTCCATCCAGAATGAAGCTTACGTTACCATCTGGTACAATTTTAAATGCTTCAGATGTTGTCATTATTGACGTTAACAGCAAGTTGTTGCAAGACTCATCTGGCTTAGTTTCAGTTGATTGGGAATCAAGAATCCTTAAAAATGCAGCCGGTGCTTCAATCTTTAACTGGGCAAGCGCTACCTTTGGTTCAGACGTTTCAATGGGTACACATAAGCTTACTAACGTAGTTGACCCAACTTCAGCTCAAGATGCTGCAACTAAGAATTACGTCGATAACCAAACTACTGATGACGTATCAGAAGGTGTAACTAACCTATACTTTACAGCTGCACGAGCTAAAGCTGCTGCTGTTGCTGATGCTATTGTTGACGCAGTTACAGATGTAGCGCCTTCACAAAACGCAGTATTTGATGCATTAGCTCTTAAAGCTCCACTTGCTTCTCCAGCTCTTACAGGTAATCCAACAGCCCCTACACAATCTCCACTTGATAATTCAACAAAGATTGCTACAACTGCCTATGTTGATGCTGCTGTTGCTGCTGCGTCTCCGTCTGGATACATCAAAGCTGATGGAACAGTTCCATTTACAGCTGACCAATCAATGGGTGGATTTAAATTAACAAACGTTGCAACACCTACAAGTGGTACTGACGCTGTTAACAAGAATTATGTTGATGGACTAATCGAAGGTATTAAGCCTAAAGAAGCAGTTCAAGTTGCTACTGATGCTAACATTACTCTCTCTGGTCTTCAAACTATTGATGGGTATACAACTTTAGCTGGTGACAGAGTATTGGTTAAAAACCAAACAGCACCTGCAGAGAACGGTATTTATATTGCAGCTGCTGGAGCATGGTCACGATCTATTGATATGGATATTGCCGCTGAATTTAAAGGCACTTACACAGCTGTAATTAATGGTTCTGCTGCTGGTAAATTATTTGTATGTGCTAGCGTTGTAACAACTATTGGTACTGACCCTGTAAGCTTCATCTTCTTTAATTCGCAAGCATTATTAACTGCTGGTTCAGGTATTGATATCACTGGAACCACAATTTCAGTTAATAACACAGTTGTAAGAACTAATGGGGCTAATGCATTTACTGCTGCTCAATCTATGGGTGGTTTTGCATTAACTAATGTTCTTGATCCAGTAAGTAATCAAGATGCTGCAACTAAAAAGTATGTTGATGACTCAATTGGTGCAATTCCAGCTAGCGCAAATACAACATTGTCAAACTTAGGTGTTACTGCAATTAATGCTAGTTTACTTGTTGATGCAGACAATGTATACGACTTAGGTTCTGCTGCAAATCATTGGGCAAATGTACACTCAACAAATGTAACAGTGGACGACATCTACTCTATTACTGGCGGACCAAACAAGCTGCATATTAATCTACCTGGTGGACTTTTATATGCAGGTACTGCTGCGGTTGTCAATGTATCTTCACAGATATTACTTGACTCTGCGTCTACAAACTCAGTGTTGTGGGATTCTCGTTTATTAAAAGACATCACTGGTACGGCAACATCAATCGACTGGAACCTTAGAAATCTAATTGACTCTACAGCAGCAGTGTCGGCTGATTGGAAATTAAGAAGAGCTTATGATGCTAGCGGATTAATGTCTATAGACTGGAATCAACGTAATCTTTATAACTCAGCAGAGAGTTTAATTGCTTATTATGATGGCAGCAAGATGAGACTTTTGGGCATGGAATTAGCTCAAATGGGTGACAGCACTAAGTATGTCGACATGGATCACTCATCATATGTTATGGCTACAAGTGTAACTACAGCAACCACAATGGCTTCATTCACATTCTCATCTAATACATACAGATCAGCGTTTATTGAGTATTCTTGCCGTGAAGCAACATCTAATGCTCAAAGAACTGGTTACATTATGATAGCAACCGATGGTACAAGCGCAGTAATGAATGATGTATCTACTGATACAGCAATGCTTGGCGCAGGAACTGGATTAGAGTTTACCGTTGTTATGAACGGTACTGATGTTGAGTTACAATACAACAACACTGGCACAAATGTAATCACAATGAAAATTCTTAGTAAGAAATTTCAAGCTTAATTAAAAGGGGCTTCGGCCCCTTACTTTTTTAAAGAGGATATATGACAAATACTTTCACTAAAGTTAATGGGATTAATCTTACCCCACAATCGGTTACACCAACTGGCGCTGTGGCAGGAGATGTGTACTATGATCTTACAACTTCTACTATGTATGTCCACAATGGTGTTTCTTTTCAAAATGTTAACATAGGTACAAGCAGTCCACCATCCCCAACTGGAGCAGTTTTTGATTTTGTTGGAACAACTGCACCTACAGGGTATGTCTTATTGGATGGTAAAACTATCGGTAGTGGTGCGAGTGCTGCAACTGAACGAGCTAATGATGACACAGTCGATCTATTCACTCTAATATGGAATAGTATGTCAAATACTGTTGCACCAGTGTCTGGTGGACGTGGAGTAAGCGCTACTGCTGACTTTTTAGCTAACAAAACCATCACATTACCAGATGCTCGTGGTCGAGTAATTGTTGGCGCGGATAATATGGGAGGATCAGCTGCAAGTAGGATGACAACGGTTGGATCTGGAGTTGATGGAGTTACTTTGGGAGCATCAGGTGGAGCACAGACCCACACTTTGACTACAGCTCAATTGGCGTCTCATACACACATACAAAATTCGCACACACATACAGTTAATGATCCTGGACATGTTCATTCTATACCTACTGTAACAACTGTTGTGTCAGGCTCGTCTATAGCTGGAGATGTTGGCGGCAGCGCGACTAGTAGGAACACAAACAGTGCGGCTACAGGTGTATCAATCAACGCAGCAACAGCGGTTAATCAAACTGCTGGATCTGACAATGCACATAATAATACACAGCCATCTTTGGTTCTAAATAAGATCATCAAACTTTAATAAAAATCATATGTTTATATAATAATATTAATTACTTATATAACAACAAAGCATAATTCTGGAATGGGAAGGAATTTATGGCAAAGAACTTTTTAAGGATCAATAAGGGTGTCACGTTACGCCCTCAATCTGTAACGCCCACCTCACCTGACAAGGGCGACATCTACTTTGACTCTGGATCAAATACAATTAAAATGTATAATGGTACAGCATGGGTTGATGTAGGCGGACTTGCACCACTTACAATTAACAGAGCCTTAATATCGGATGGGCTAGGAGCTGTAGCTGTTAGCTCTGTTACTTCAACCGAATTAGGCTATCTATCAGGTGTTACATCTTCTGTTCAAACACAGATCGATAGCAAGCAAGCAGCATCAACAGCTGTAACGCTTACCGGATCACAAACTTTATCTAACAAAACAATTGACGCAAATAGTAACACAATTCTAAATATTACTGATACCAATATAGCCTCAGCAGCTGCAATTGCTTATTCAAAATTAGCTGCTTTAACTGTTGGAAGAGTCCTTCAATCAAATGCTATTACAGGCTTCATTGAAGTATCTTCCGTTACAAATGTAGAGTTAGGATATCTATCTGGCGTTACATCTGCTGTACAAACACAGCTGGGGAGTAAAGCTAACACGACTCTAAGTAATCTTACATCTCCAACTGCAATCAATCAAGATCTACTTTTTAGTGCTACTGATACAATAAATGTTGGCTCTGACACATCTAGAGTGAATTTAATTTATGCAAATGAACTTAGAATTGCTGCATCTGGACCTAAGATAAGTTTAGTAACTGGCAATTTAGTTGCTCCTAGTGGTGACAACTCAGTTGATTATGCTGGGTCAAGATTAGTTACTGGAATAACTCCTAAGCTTGATTGGTCTGGAACTGACTTAGACATTAACACTAGAAAAATAGTTAATGTACAAGATCCTGCTTCTGCTCAAGACGTAGCTACTAAGAACTACGTTGATACTGCTGCTGTAAATTCTACATTAAGTAATTTAACTTCTCCTACTGCTGTAAATCAAAGCTTAATATCAGCAGCTAATAATACTTTAAACCTTGGTACTTCTACTAATTTATGGGCTAATATTTACGCTACTGCCATTAGAAATGCTTCTGGACCTAATATAGAAGTAGCTACTAGAGAGTTGTTTGATTCTTCCTCTATACCTTCAGTTAGATACCAAGCTAGAACATTAGCTTCTGCATCTGGGTCAACTTCTGTAAATTATGGTACAGGAGTTTTATCTAGTACTTCCTCTGGAACTCAAAGTATAAACTGGACTAGTCGTATCTTAAGTGATGCAAGTGCTATCCCTACTATAGATTATTCTAGTAATGCTGGAATTAAAATTGGAGCTACTATCTCTTTTAGAAACCAGGGTTTAGGTACAGAGATTGTTAGTCAGACCGCTGGTAACATAGCTTTAGCTTCTGGAGCAAATACTCTTACTGTGCTTGGTTTTGATACTGCTACATATGAGAGTATGATTGTTGATTACAAAATACATGGAAACGTACTTTTATCGAACAAAACTGGAACCCTATACATAGTAGCTACTCCAGGTGGAGCAGGGTATGTAGAGATAGTTGATACTTCGTCTAGTATAAATTCTAATGGGGATACTGGTGACAATTTCATCTTTGCTGCATCAATATCAGCAGGAGTAGTAACAGTTACTTGTAACAATGGTACGGCTGGACCGGGAACACTTAAGTTCCTGTCTAAGAAGTTCGCAGTTTAATAACAATAATCCTGGAAAGTGAAGGGAATATAAGATGGCAAATAATTTTTTTAGAGTAAACAAAGGTATAACATTAACTCCAGGTACGACTCCTACAGGAGCTACCGATGGAGACATGTACTTCGACTCAACTCAAAATGCTCCTATGGTTTACTCAAATAATGCTTGGACTCCAGTAGGATCTTCTAGCACTATAAACTACATTCCTACTGCTGTATCTTCAGGATCTTCTATTGGAAGCTTCTTGGCATACACTGACCTTGCTGGAACTGCGCCTGTAGATGGGACTGGTACTCCTACAGGTGATATAGTTATAGCTTCTGCTACAAATTCAGCTCTAACAGGAACTAACTTATTACAGATTTCTAAAACACTTACTGTAAACACTCAAGGTAAAGGTCTTGGATTAAACTTCTCTATTGATAGTGCTAAAAAGGGTAAAGTTCTTAATGTTGAGTTTGAATACATTTTAGCTTCCGGTACATTTGTTGCTGGTAATCCTGCTGACAAAACTGCTGCTGGAGATTCAGACTTAACTGTTTGGATTTATGATGTAACTAATTCTGTTTTAATACAACCTTCTAACTACAGACTATATTCTAACTCTACTACTTTGGCTAGTAAGTTTTCTGGTACTTTTCAAGCTGCTTCAAATTCTACTTCATACAGACTTATTTTTCACTCAGGTACTACTAATGCAGCTACTTTTGCTATGTATATGGATCAATTGTCTATATCTCCAGTTATATCTAATTCTGGCGCAGTAATGACTGACCCTGTTCAATACACTCCAACATTTGGAGCAGGTTATGGAACTGTTACAAATCAAAAGATTTACTGGCAACAAAATGGCAAGTTCATGCGAGTGTTTGGAACTTGCACAGCAGGAACAACAAGTGCTGCAACTGGTGAGATCTCACTTCCAGCAGGAAGGTCGGTTGATTCATCATATTTTCAATCAACCGCTAAAAACTTGGTAGGTGGAATTAGACCAATAGTAAACACTGGTGGAGCTGGATCTGGTGGAACAACGCAAAGACTCGGCTTTGATGGAACTAATTTAGATAAGGTTTGGTTAA
>Ga0208564_1002948_pt1 | contig 12896 bp, 10 predicted proteins | sample AD_UKC073_MetaG_FD_184439 | JGI IMG/M metagenome (GOLD analysis project Ga0208564, IMG submission 184439) | Active sludge microbial communities of municipal wastewater-treating anaerobic digesters from USA - AD_UKC073_MetaG (SPAdes) (version 2) | ecosystem: Engineered > Bioreactor > Anaerobic >... | reverse complement strand
TTCGGTCTTGAGTTCGGGCGTGGCTCAGGTCGAGGTGACGGCCACCTGGCACCGGGGGCCGTGGCGGCTGTCCTCGACCAGCACTGCCCGCGCCGGTCCGGGCTGACCATCGGGCCGCTCACGGCAGGGCGGGAGACAAGTTGATACTCCCGCTCACGTTCGCAGACTAGCTTAGGAGAAGCATTTGACGCGGACCGGATGGATGACCGTGCCTCGTCCATCGCTCCCGCGGTCAGCTGGAGTGGGCGATCGCCTGACGAACGATATCTCCGATGGTGGCGTCATCGGCGTCTGCTGGGCAGGTGGCCCTGAACATGCTGTTGGTCGACTCGAACCCGCCCCGACCTACATAGCGCATGGCTGAAGCCGTGATGACACCAGCCTCTCGGTCGACCGACGTGCTCAGGCATCCCTTGGCGAACTCGTTAGTGGTCTTGACGCCGAACTCGGCGAGGTATGGCTCGGACCGGTTCAGTGCTGGCGCGGGGATATGCCATTCAGATCTGTCAAGAGCTTCACGCACCCACGCGCCGAGCTGGTGATCAGTCAAGGTCCCTTCGTCACCGCTGACGTACCAGCCATTGCCTGTGGCGAAGCCTTGATCGGTGACTGAGCGGGATTCCACAACGACTCGCTTCGACCGGACGCGGACTGACGCTAGTTGGATCACGGAACCTCCAAGACGGTCACGGTGACGTTGTGCAACTCTCCGTATCTGACGACCCTATCCAAGACGGCGATCTGCTCGGCGGTCGCGGTGCCCGGCGGAACGCAGATCTCCAACTCCCGGCCGGCCAAGAGTCGTCCGTCAATGGCGGTGTCGCCGTGCTGACGCACCCCGAAGTCGGCGACTTTGTTGACGTACCCGTTGAGAACGTACTCAAGCCTGGAGGTGCTCTGGTAGGTCGGTGCCGCAAGGTCAACGCTCTTGATGCTGGTCGCGACGCGGTCGATCAATCGGTCGAACGTCGGAAAGCCGTAGTTGAGGTTGCCCCCGCGCAGGGCCTCGATCGCGTAGCCGCGCTTTAGGGGTGGCAGCGACCAGGGCGAGTCCTCAACGGTCGCCTTGGCGATCGCAGCGACAGTTGCATCGCTGAGTCCACGAGCGCTCAGCCGCTGAGCGAGGCGCTCCAGAACGGCCTCGGCAGTTACGGCAGCCGCACCGGGGATGGGGATGAGGGCGGTCGAGTATCGACCGATCTCGTGCACCCCCCCGTGTGGGTTTAGGCCGTGCTGGCGCTCCCAGCCGTCCAACTGGTAGTCGACTGCCTGGGCCAGATAGGTCCGGCCCGAAGTGGAACTGAGCAGCAGGTCGGATATCCCACGGCCAGTCCCGACACTCAGTGCCTGCTGGGTGCGGTAGCCCCCCGCAAGCGTGGACTGGTAGGCACTGAGCGCTAGGCGGTCCCACCAGTGGCGCGCTTCGGGCGCAGCGGCCTGTGCAGCGACCAAACGGTCAGCTGCCCGATTTGCTGCAGCGTCGATATCGGCGTAAAGCCCGTCAAGCTTGCCCGCTGCGTCATGACGGAGATCGGCGCCTACCGGCGAGAAGACTGGATCGCCGGGGTGCTTGTTCGAGGCCGCTTGGGCGAGTGCGAGCCCCCGACCCCACCAGGCGATGCAGATTGCTGCTTCGGCCCTGCACCGCTCTAGTTCGATGGCGTACTCGTTCAGAGCTTGAGCGGCTTGATCGAACGCCGAGCAGGCATCCCGGTACCTGCGCGGTTCCAGTGCGAACTTGGTGTGGAACGCGGCAGCTGCTTCGCCTGTCCATTCGACCTCGATCCGCTCCAACCGCAGAGCCGAGTCGGCGCAGAGCTCGGCGTATCGGGTGATGGTGTCGACGAGGCCGAGAATGCCTGCGAGGTCGCCGGGAAGAAGGCCTTCGGCAGGTACACCTGAACGCAAATCGCTCCAGGCGTTCACAGGCCGAAGCCGTCCAGTTTATGTTGCATCTCCGCGAAGGTCCGAGAGGCTTCTTCGTCTTGCGCGAGATATTCAGCGACCGCTTCTGATAGCTGAGCAGCGATCTGCTCGTTGCTGCCGATCGCCTGGTTCAGGCCCTCGTTCCAGCGGGCGCAGAAGTCGGACAGGACGGTGCCGAGTCGGGCATGGCCCACGTCTATAGCGTCATCCAGCGCTTCGACCGTGCCGTCCCGAACGGAGGCCGCAACGAAACGAACGTTCGCAGCTGCGCGCATCAGCGAGTCGGCGACAAATGTGAAGTCCGTGCTGGCCATGAAGATCCCCCTGTGGTGGACTACCACACGTTAGTGCTCGAAGGGCTTCGATGACTTGGAGGCGCATCGACGGGTAGGTGATCGCATCAGTCATCGGGAACCTCAGGACGGTTCATCCAACCCCTCGACCGTGCCCTCCCGCACCGACGCAGACACCACCCGAATGTCGTACACACACCGCATCAACGTATCCGCCACATACGAAAACGGGCTCATCGGATCTGAGCGTGGGTGAGGGTTGCGGCGTGGCGGTGCGGGGGAAGTGAGGTCGAGGTCTTCAGGATCAGGAGCGACCAAGCCGCCTGAAGAACTGAAGACCTCGACATGGAGCACCTTATGGGTTGCTCGGGTGCACGCTGGTGTGCTCGGGCTGACGCCTTGTTCGACATCACTGGCATGCATGTGTTGTCCGTCGTGCGCGACGACCGGGACCGGCTGGTGCTCACGGTGGAGACCGACGCCGATGTGGGGGGCTGTCCCTCGTGTGGGGTGGTCGCGGTCGGGCACGGTCGCCGAGTGCACACGGCCGCGGATGCTCCAGCGTTCGGGGCGGTCACGGTGGTGCGGTGGCGTAAGCGGATCTGGCGGTGCGCCGAACCGGCTTGCCCGGTGGTCACGTTCTCCGAGGCCCACGACCTGATCGCGCCGCGAGCGAGGCTGACCAGCCGGGCGGTGGCCTGGGCGACCGACGCGTTGACCTTGGACGATGCCACGGTCGCGGCGCTGGCCCGACACCTCGGGGTGGACTGGCACACCCTGTGGGACGCCGTCGAGGCCGAGGCGACCCGCCGGTTGGGCGACCCGGCACGCCTGGCCGGGGTGCGAGTGGTCGGGGTGGATGAGCACATTGTGCGCCACGAGGCGCTGTTGTTTCGGATGGAGGTGAGAGACCTGCATCGCCGGGCCGTCGTAGCGGCTGGGTGAAGCTGGCGGCAGCCTGAACCGGGGAACGCCGGGGAGGGTGGGAGCAGCCGCGACAAAGTCAGGGCGGTTTGGGACTACCGGACGGGCCGTGCCTGGTGAGCAAGGCGGGAAGGTGTACGCAAGGAACCGGTGTTGTGAAGCCTCTTCATCGTCGACCAGCTCGAACCCGGTTGATCTGGGCTGGTGTGCGGTGCGTACCCGCCCCCGGGTGGTCGCCAGCCAGGCGACCGCTGGGGGTGGGGAACTGTCGGGACGGTGGTATGTGTCGGGCCCGGCAGGTCGTGGTGAAGGTCTACGGCGTAGCCACGACGAGACCGCAGGGGCAAAGCCGGGCACCTGGCCCGCCGACCGAACAACAGTGAACGTGGGAACCACCCGCGGTCCGTTCCCCGCCCGATGCGGGGACAGGTCCGTTGCCGACTGAAGGGCGCGGGGTGGGGCGGAGCCGTCGTAGTACTCCGAGGCCGGGAGAGCCGGTCGCATGGGGAAGGGCGGCAGCGAGAGGACGCAAGGGAGGAACTGTGATGTCCGAAGACGCGTCGGTGAATACCGGCGCCGTGATCTGGCCCGAGAACGACTGGGCGCAGGTGACGGTACGGAGGATGCAGGCCAAACTGCATTGTTGGGCGACCGCTGATGACGGTCGCCGGTTTGACGATCTGTACAACCTGGTCTGTGACCCGGCGTTCCTGGTGGTGGCGTGGCATCGCGTCGCGGGGAACGCGGGGGCGCGGACACCGGGAGTGGACCGGGCCACGGTGGCCTGGATCGCTTCCCGGGTCGGGGTCGAGGAGTTCCTGCAGCATGTCCGTGGCCTGCTCAAGGCGCGGACGTTCTGCCCCGTCGAGGTACGTCAGGTCGAGATCCCCAAAGCGAGCGGGAAACTACGCAAGCTGGGAATCCCGACAGTGACCGACCGGGTGGTGCAGGCGGTCCTGAAGCTGGTGCTGGAACCGATCTTCGAGGCGGACTTCCAACCGTGCTCGTACGGGTTCCGGCCGAACCGGCGCTCGCACGACGCCATCGCCGAGATCCATCACTTCACCACCAAGTCCTACCACTGGGTGTTGGAGGCCGACATCGAGGCGTGCTTCGACTCCATCGATCACGTCGCGTTGATGGACAGGGTCCGCGGGCGGGTCGGTGACAAGCGTGTGCTGGGGCTGGTCAAGGCGTTCCTCAAGGCCGGGGTGATGACCACCACCGGTACCCGAGAGGCGACGCACACTGGCACCCCGCAGGGCGGGATCTTGTCCCCGCTGTTGGCCAACATCGCCCTGTCCGCGCTGGATGAGCACTTCACATCCGCGTGGGAGCAAAAGATGGCGACCGAGGTCCAGCGGCAGCGCCGCAAACGACATGGGCAGGCCAACTACCGTCTGGTCAGGTACGCCGACGACTTCGTCGTCCTGGTCACCGGGCAGGCCGAGGACGCCGACCTGTTGCGCGAGCAGGTGGCGACCGTCCTGGCCCCGCTGGGGTTGCGGTTGTCGCCGGAGAAGACCCGCGTGGTCCACATCGACGACGGGTTCGACTTCCTCGGCTTCCACATCCGCAGGATGCGTAGGCGAGGGAGCACCAAGTGGTTCGTGTACACCCGGCCCTCGAAGAAGGCGATCGCCTCGATCAAGGGCCGGATCAAGACCATGACCTACAGAGCGACCCTGCACCACGACCCCGGATACCTGATGGACTACCTGGGTCGGGTGCTGCGAGGGTGGGCCAACTACTTCCGGCATGGCGTGTCCAAGGCCACCTTCTCCGCGATCGACTCCTACGCGTGGGAGCGGATCACGGCATGGCTGCGGGACAAGCACAAGATCGGATGGCCAGAACTCAGGCGCAGGTTCTGCCTGCCCGGGACCTGGCGGCTCGCCGTCGACGGGATCAGGTTCACGGGCGCAGCCAGCGTCCCGATCGTCCGGTACCGCTACCGCGGCTACCGGATCCCGACCCCGTGGACACCGACAGCCACCACTGGCTGAACAACAACCTTCTCGTGGAGAGCCCGGTGCGGTGAGAATCGCACGCCGGGTTCGGCGGGCGGCCCGGGGAAACGGACCCGGAGCAATCCAGGCACCGCGTCCCGGGCCGACCCAACTGGCGGCCCAGCCGGGTCGGTGATGCCAACCGGGCCGTGACCGGCATGGTCGACCTGACCCGCGACCAGCACGGGCTGCTGCACGCCCGCCTCCTGGACGTCGTGCCCGGCCGCACCGGCACCGCCTACGCCGCCTGGTTGAAGGCCCAACCGAAAGAGTTCATCGCCGGGATCACCGAGGCATCCTTGGACCCGTTCCGCGGCTACGCCAACGCGTTACGCGACGAAATGCCCGACACCATCGCCGTCCTGGACGCCTTCCACGTCGTCAAGCTCGGCACCAGCATGGTCGACGAGGTCCGCCGCCGGGTCCAGCAGGACACCCTGGCCCACCGCGGCCACAAGAACGACCCGCTGTACAAGATCCGCGGCCTACTCCGCCGCGGAATCGAGCACCTGACCACACGACAAGCCGCCAAGCTCGAAGCCTGCCTCCAAGCAGGCGACCCCAACCTCGAGGTCACCATCGCCTGGCACGCCTACCAGCAACTGCGCGCCATGTACCAAGCTCCCGACCCCGACCAGGGCAGGGCGATCGCCCAAAAGGTCATCACCTCGTTCCACACCTGCCCCATCCCCGAGATCGCCCGCCTCGGCCGGACCCTACGCCAATGGCGCAGCCACATCCTGGCCCGGTTCGACACCCACCGGATCAGCAACGGCGGCACCGAAGCCGTCAACCTGATCATCGAGAAGACCCGCCGCCTCGCCCACGGCTTCCGCACCTTCGAGCACTACCGACTCCGCATCCTGCTCGCCGCCTCAGGACTCAAGCCCTACCCCCGCCGACCCCCCAAGAAGAAGACACCACCCCACGCCTAGATCCGAAGAGCCCGAAAACGACGTATCGGCCACCCCTGACCCCTTCCAACACACACAGGCCCACCACCCCTACGGCGGCAGCCCGCTAACCCACCCGCCAGAATGCCACGACCACCCCACCCCCGCGCGTCGATACCCACCACCGCTTTCCGGGTCCCAGAGGACGGGCCAGGGCACCCGGGTCGGGTCAGAGACTGCGGTCGGTGGGCTCGGCCGGCCGAGTTGCGGGACGTTGGGGTTCGGTCGGGCGCGTCGGCGCCGCCTGCTTGAGTTCGCGCAGCTCCCGGCGTTGTGCGGCCTTGCGCTTGGCCCCGGCCGCCATGAGCCGTGCGCCCATCCACAGCAGCAGCATCGCTGCAGCGCCGGCGATGAAGACCGTGATCGGCTGAACGGTGAGTTGCACCAGACCGTCAGCGCCCAGGCCCACTCGATCGCTGGTCTGGAGAGCCAACCAGGCGAAGAGCGCGCCGCCACCGACGCCGATCAACACGAGGACCAGACCGACGGCAACCATGAGCAACCTCCACGATGCACCCAGCCGCAGCCGGACCCCAGATCACGCGACAGCGTGTCCCTGCGATGAGATTACCCATCCGGTGCCACCGTCAGTCTTGCCCGGCGCCCCGACCCTCACCCCTCAGCGAGACCCAACCTGCTCACAACGGCGGCCAGCACGACGATTGCGCCGGCTTTGTCCAAGGGTGAGTTCCCGTTGCCGCACTTCGGCGACTGCACACAGCCCGGACACCCTGCCTCACAGTCGCACCGTCGCACGGTGTCGAGCGTCGCCTGCACCCAGTCGCCGATGACGGCATACCCGCGTCCTGCGAAGCCCGCGCCGCCGGGATGCCCGTCATACACCAACACGGTGGGCAGCCCCGTGTCGGGATGGAACGCGGTCGAGACGCCGCCGACGTCCCACCGATCGGCGGTGGCCACGAGCGGGAGCATCCCGATGAGCGCGTGCTCGGCAGCATGCAGCGCCCCCGGCCATTGCCGCGGCTCGAGTCCGAGGTCCGTCAAGACGGCCTCGGGCAGGGTCCACCAGACGCCCGTCGTAGCCAGGGTGCGTTCGGGCAGGTCGAGGCGATGCTCCCCGATCACCTCGCCCGACGGGCCGCGGCGCAGGAACGACACGACCTGCGAGTGGACGGTCACCTCGCCGAAGGCAACCGTCAGATCGGGGTGCTGCCGACGCTCGCGGACCTCGCCCAGATCGAAGCGGCTGATCGACCTGGCCTGAGTGCTCCACCCCGGGTCGCCCGCGACGACCAGGGCATGTCCGGCCTCGAGGTCGAGTTCGGACACGACGAAGGTGGCGCCCTGGTGCAGGTGCACGGCGCCGGCATGCACGGTGTGGTCGGCGCGGGCCTCGTCGACCAGGCCCACGACCCGGCCCGACGATCGCTCCACGATGCGAATGCTGCGCCCGATCCCGCGCAACGAGAACCAGCCCGACGGGCGATCCGGCCGCGGCCAATACCACCCGGTGGGCCGCATCCGTAGCACCCGGTCGGCCACCAATCGGTCGACGAGTCCGCGGGCCGAGACGCCGAAAAGCTCGAGGTCGACCGGGGTGAGCGGCAGTTCGGCGGCGGCGCACAGCAGGTGGGGGGCGAGTAGGTGTGGATTCTCGGGATCGACGACCGCTGCCTCCACCGGGCGCTGGAAGATCGCCTCCGGATGGCCCATGAGGTAACGATCCAGCGGGTCGTCCGCACCGATGAGCACCGCAAGCGCCGGCCGCCCGGTGCGTCCGGCCCGCCCGACCTGCTGCCAGAACGACGCGAGCGTGCCCGGCCACCCGGCCAGCACCACGGCGTCGAGGCCGGAGATGTCGATGCCCAGTTCCAGCGCGGTCGTCGCGGCCAGCCCGCGCAGGGTCCCCTCGCGCAGGTCTCGTTCGACGGCGCGGCGTTCCTCGGGCAGATAACCGCCCCGGTATGCCGCCACGGCTCGCCGATAGCCGCTGGAGTCCCGAGCCGCGACGCTCGCGATGACCTCGGCCCCCACCCGGGACCGGGCGAACGCGACCGTCTGCACGCCGGCGTCGACGAACCGGCCGAGCAGGTCGGCCGTCTCGGCAACCGCGCTGCGCCGCTTCGGCGTGAGGTCGCCGGCCGGTTCGGCGAGCGGCACATCGTCCGAGCCGGCGCGTGGTCCGCCGTCAGAACCCGCGCGCGGTCCATCCTCCGCAGCGGCGTTCGTCGGTGACTCGGCGCTGGCCGGTTCCCAGAGGGCGACGGTGAGTGCACCCCGAGGCGAGCCGTCGCGCTGCACGGGACGGACCGGCATACCGAGCAGGTGAGAGGCGTGTGCGCCCGGGTCGGCGATCGTCGCCGACGCGAAGGCGAAGGTGGGTTCCGCGCGATAGCGCGCCGCGACCCGGCGCAACCGCCGCAGCGCGAGCGCCACGTGCGAGCCGAAGACGCCCCGATAGATGTGGCACTCGTCGACGACGACGTAGCGCAGCGCGCGCAGGAACGGTGCCCAGCGTTCGTGGCCGGGCAGGAGGGAGTGGTGCAGCAGGTCGGGATTGGTCAGCACGTATGCCGCGTGGTCACGCACCCAGCGCCGCTCCTCCGGCGGGGTGTCGCCGTCGTAGGCAGCCACGCGAACCCCGGGAAGGGCCAGGGCTTCGACGCGGGTCAGCTGGTCATGGGCCAGCGCCTTGGTCGGAGCGAGGTAGAGCGCGGTCGCCCCACGTCCCGACGGGGCACCGCGACCGGCCAGCACCGAGGTGAGCACCGGCAGGAGGAAACCGAGCGACTTGCCCGACGCTGTGCCGGTCGAGATCACGACGTGCTCGCCCGCCCGGAGCCGTTCGGCAGCCTCGCGTTGGTGCGCCCATAGCTGCGGGATGCCCGCCCCGGTCAGGGCCGCAAGGAGAGCAGGGTCGGTCCATTCGGGCAGCTCGGCGCTCGTTGCCCCCCGCGCCGGGAAGCGCTCGACGTGAAGTAGTCGACGCGCACGGTCACCGGCTGCAATACTCACCAGTAACCGTGCTGGGTCGTCAGCCTGCCAAGGGACTCCGTCGAGCGGGTCCACCGGCGGATCTGGAGGCGCGGACATCGGCTCAACAGTACGGCCGGTGACGTGTGCAGCACGGTGGCAACGGCACGGAGGGACCTGCCCAGGCCGAGCGGCACAGAAGCACGACGACAACACAGGCACGACACAGGCACGACAACAAGGGGTGGCGGTGGAACTGGAGCTGTCGAACCAGACCTACGGTGACACGTGCGTCGTACACGTCACCGGTGAAATCGATCTGGCCACGGCCCCGGCGCTGGGCCGGTTCCTCGACGAGCAGATAGCCAGGGGCGCTCGTGAGCTCGTCGTCGACATCGAGGGTGTCACCCTGCTGGATTCCACTGGTCTCGGCGTCCTCGTCGGCCGGCTCAAGCTCATGCGGACCAACGGCAACGACATGCGGGTCGTCGGCGCACGCGATCGGGTCCTCAAGGTGCTCGTCATCACCGGGCTCGACCAGGTTTTCGAGGTCAGCAAGGTCCACTGAGGGCCGCTCCACGCGCCGGCCGCAGCGGGCCGGCATACCGGCAGCTGGCCCTTTCTCACCCGTGGAAGCGGTGTAACCGCTTCCACCCGCCTGTAGCGCGCGTCACACCGCAACGAGTCTTCTGACCGGTCGCCCACGAGCGGCCTCGACCGGTAGCCTCAGCCCGGACACACGGAAGTGCCTCCGCCGAGGATGCCCTCGGCGCCGACCCCGTGCGCCGCCGGTGGCGGCGTCAAGGAGGAACTGGATGCTCGCCATCAACCCCGCCGCGAGTCAGGTGGCCCTGGAGGGGCTCAACCTGACCCTGGTCATCGCGGTCCTGGTCATCTCGATCATTGCCCTCGTGATGGGTGCCATGTTCCGCGGCCAAGTGCTCGCGGCCGACGCCGGCACCCCGCGGATGCAGGAGATCGGCGCCGCGGTGGAGGAGGGCGCTCAGGCCTACCTCAACCGGCAGTTCAAGACGCTCGGCGGTTTCGTCGTGCTCGTCTTCCTGCTGCTCTTCCTGCTGCCGGCCGACATGAACGTCAAGATCGGTCGCTCGGTCTTCTTCGTCATCGGCGCGCTCTTCTCGGCGGCCATCGGCTACCTCGGTATGTCGCTCGCGGTCAAGGCCAACGTCCGGGTCGCGTCTGCGGCCCGCGCGGGCAGCCGTGAGGGCGGCATGAAGATCGCCTTCCGCACTGGTGGTGTCGTCGGCATGGCCACGGTCGGCCTCGGTCTGCTGGGCGCCTCGCTCGTCGTGCTCCTCTACAAGGGCGACGCCCCCAAGGTCCTGGAAGGCTTCGGCTTCGGCGCGGCGCTGCTCGCGATGTTCATGCGGGTCGGCGGTGGCATCTTCACCAAGGCCGCCGACGTGGGCGCCGACCTGGTCGGCAAGGTCGAGGCGGGCATCCCCGAGGACGACCCGCGCAACGCAGCGACCATCGCCGACAACGTCGGCGACAACGTCGGCGACTGCGCCGGCATGGCGGCAGACCTGTTCGAGTCGTATGCCGTGACGCTCGTCGCCGCGCTCATCCTCGGCTCGGTCGCCCTCGGTGTCACCGGCCTGGTCTTCCCGCTCATCGTCCCGGCCATCGGCGCGATCACCGCCATCATCGGCGTCTACATCACCAAGGTGAAGGGCAACGAAAACGGCCTGGCCGCCATCAACCGCGGCTTCTACATTTCGGCCGTTATCTCTGCGGTCCTGTCGACGGCCGCCGCGTTCTTCTACCTGCCCCAGGCGCTGACCTCGGCCACCGGTGAGGTCCTCGTCTCCGGGCTGCGCATCCGCGCCACCATGGCCGTGATCCTCGGCATCGTCCTCGCGGGCGTCATCCTCTGGCTCACCGGTCACTTCACCGGCACCGAGGCCCGCCCGACGAACGACGTCGCCCGCACCTCGCTCACCGGCCCGGCCACCGTGGTCCTGGCCGGCATCGGTGTCGGCTTCGAGTCGGCCGTCTACACCGCAGTCATCATCGGCGCAGCCGTGTTCGGCGCGTTCACCCTCGGTGGCGGCGCGGCTTCGTTGTCGCTGTTCTTCATCGCGCTGGCCGGCTGTGGCCTGCTCACCACGGTCGGCGTCATCGTCGCGATGGACACCTTCGGCCCGGTCTCGGACAACGCTCAGGGCATCGCCGAGATGTCGCACGACATCGACGCCGCGGGCGCGCGCATCCTCACCGACCTCGACGCCGTCGGCAACACCACCAAGGCGATCACCAAGGGCATCGCGATCGCGACCGCCGTCCTCGCGGCGACCGCGCTCTTCGGATCGTTCACCGACGCCTGGGAGACCGCCGCTCGCGAGATCGGCATCAAGTCCGCCGGCGAGTTGCCGCTGTCGTTCATCACCGAGATCGTCTCGCCGACGACCCTCGTCGGTGCACTGCTCGGTGCCTCGGTCGTGTTCCTCTTCTCCGGCCTGGCGGTCAACGCCGTGACCCGCGCTGCCGGCGCGATCATCTTCGAGGTCCGCCGTCAGATCCGCGAGATCCCCGGGATCATGGAGGGCACCGCCAAGCCCGAATACGGCAAGGTCGTCGACATCTGCACCCGTGACTCGCTGCGCGAGCTCGCGACCCCGGGTCTGCTCGCGGCGCTCACCCCGATCATCGTCGGCTTCGGCCTGGGCATCGGCGCGCTCGCTGGCTTCCTCGCCGGCGCCATCACCTCGGGCTGCCTGATGGCCGTGTTCCTCGCCAACTCCGGTGGCTCGTGGGACAACGCCAAGAAGATCGTCGAAGACGGTGCACATGGCGGCAAGGGCTCACCGGCCCACGCTGCCACCGTCATCGGTGACACCGTCGGTGACCCGTTCAAGGACACCGCAGGCCCGGCCATCAACCCGCTGATCAAGGTGATGAACCTCGTCTCGGTGCTCGTCGCCCCGGCCATCGTGGTCCTGAGCGTCGGGTCGGGCGCCAACGCAGGCATCCGGTTCGGCATCGCGTTGATCGCCCTCGCGATCGTTGTCGTCGCCGTCGTCGTGTCCAAGCGGCGTGACCTGGCCATCGCCGGCGACGCGTCGCCCGCGGCCGAGCGGGTCGCGTCCTAGCCCCACGGCATACCGAAGCGGGCCGGTTCCCCTCCTGGGGGAGCCGGCCCGCTTCCGTTCGTGAGGACGGCGGGGCTGGCGCGGCACGGCATACGGCTGCCGGTATGCCGTGCCACTCGGCTGTGATGGCGCCCCTCAAACCCAGGTGCGCGTCGGGGCGGCCGGGTCGTAACGTCGGGACCATGTCCCGTCCCGACCGGCCCAACGTCGACCTCGGCGACCGTGCGGTTGCCGCGCGTCACCAGATCCTGCGCACCGAGGTCGGGTCTGGTGTGCATGGCATGGCGATCCCCGGCACGGACGACCACGACGAGACCGGGGTCTATGTCGAGGAGCCGGCGCAGCTGCTCGGTCTGGCGCCCCGCCCCGAGCACTGGATCTGGCGCACCCAGCCGATGGGCGCCCGCTCCGGCCCGGGAGACATCGACCTCACGGTCTACGGGTTGCGCAAGTTCCTGCGGCTGGCCCTCAACGGCAACCCGACCATCCTCATCCCCCTGTATGCCGTGGGTGACGCCGTCGTGCTGCTCACTCCGCTCGGTGCCGAGCTGCGGGAACTGGCCCCGAAGCTCGTCTCACGGGCGGCGAGTCACCGCTTCCTGGGCTATCTGGATTCGCAGCGGGAGCGGATGCTCGGCGGCGGGCGGCAGTCGAAGGTGCCCAACCGGCCCGAGTTGGTCGCGCGCCATGGCTATGACACGAAGTACGCCTCGCATGCCCTGCGCCTGGGTCGACAGGGTGTCG
>Ga0208564_1002947_pt1 | contig 12897 bp, 6 predicted proteins | sample AD_UKC073_MetaG_FD_184439 | JGI IMG/M metagenome (GOLD analysis project Ga0208564, IMG submission 184439) | Active sludge microbial communities of municipal wastewater-treating anaerobic digesters from USA - AD_UKC073_MetaG (SPAdes) (version 2) | ecosystem: Engineered > Bioreactor > Anaerobic >... | reverse complement strand
GTTTTTAACTAAATTATTTGTCAATATGTAAAATATATTTTATATTTGATGCAAAATTTTCTAAACTAAAACAAATCTTTTTATGAAAAACAATTGTGAGTCAATTTTTTATCACTCAATTTTTTTGATTCTTTTTGTCACTTTACTATCCTGTAATAAGAAGAATTACACAAAGACCGATATACTTGTTATCGGTGGGGGAACAAGCGGTATTAGTGCCGGAATTCAATCGGCAAGATTGAAAACAGAAACCATGATAATTGAAGAATCTCCTTGGCTGGGAGGAATGTTGACAGCTGCCGGCGTTAGTGCAGTTGACGGAAATTACAAATTACCGAGCGGTATTTGGGGCGAATTTAAAGATTCTTTGGTAAGTTATTACGGAAGTGTTGAAGCATTAAAAACCGGCTGGGTTAGCAACGTTTTGTTTGAACCTTCGGTTGGCGATAAAATTTTTAAAAGTATTGCATCCAAGGAACCTTATTTAAAAATATACTACGAAAGCACCCTCAAATCCTTAAAAAAAGAAGGTGACAAATGGCTGGCAAAAATAAACACACCTGAAGGTACATTATCTGTTTCAGCAAAAATAATAATCGATGCTACCGAATTGGGAGACGTAGCTAAGTTATGTGGTGTAAGTTATGACATAGGGATGGAAAGCAAAAAAGAGACCGGGGAACCTGGGGCTCCTGACGAAGCAAACGATATTATTCAGGACTTAACCTATGTAGCGACTTTAAAAGATTATGGAAAAAACGTTACCATAGCACGACCAGAAGATTATGATTCTACCCTCTATCTATGCTGTTGCAATAACAAATTATGTACAAAAACTCATCAAGTCGATGAATTATGGCCCCCTGAGACCATGATTACCTACGGTAAACTGCCAAATAACAAATATATGATTAATTGGCCACAAGACGGGAACGACTATTACCTTAATTTAATAGAAATGCCCCCTGAAGAAAGAAAAGAAGCATTAAGAAAAGCTAAAAACATAACAATGGGATTCATCTATTTCATACAAAAAGAACTGGGCATGAATACACTAGGACTAGCCAACGATGAATATCCAACTAAAGATTTATTGCCTTTTATTCCTTATCATCGCGAATCGCGAAGAATTCACGGATTGGTGCGTTTTACAGAAAACTACATCAGAGAACCTTACGCCCAAAAATATAAATTATACCGCACTACAATTGCTGTCGGCGATTATCCCATCGATCATCACCACAAAAGATATACCGGTAAAGAGCAACTTCCTGATTTGAGTTTTTATCCCATTCCTTCTTACGGCCTACCTTTAGGGACATTAATTCCCCAAGATCAAAATATAGAAGGGTTAATTGTTGCTGAAAAATCCATTTCAGTTTCAAACATTGTTAACGGTACTACCCGCTTACAACCGGTTGTTTTGCAAATAGGGCAAGCGGCAGGAATTCTTGCCTCTCTTGCCATAAAACAACATAAAAGAATAAGCCAAGTTGACGTACGTGAGGTACAAAATGTAATGTTGAATTATGGAGGATATCTTATGCCGTATTTGGATGTGGAAAAAAGTAATCCCTTGTTTTTACCGTTACAACGTATTGGCGCTACCGGGATCCTAAGAGGGGAAGGAAAAAGCAAAGGATGGGCAAACGAAACATGGTTTAGGATAAATGACACCTTACTACACACGGAGCTCAATGGGATGAAAGAAGTTTATCCATTTATAGAAATCGTCAACGATAGCACTCCCGTTACATTGAAAAATGCTTTGCAAATCATTGATAAAATTACCCAAAAAGAAGGGATCACTCTAAAAGAAAACTTAGAAGAAATGTCAAAGGAAATTTATGCGAAATATAAATTTACAAATTATGATATAAACAAAGCAATCACACGCGGAGAAATGGCAGTATTAATGGATCAATTGCTCGATCCATTCAACAAGAAAAAAGTAGATATTTACGGGTATTACAAAAATTAATCATAAAATAAAATATTGTTTACAATGAAAACAAATACCAGAAGAAGTTTTCTTAAAAAAGCAGCCTTAGCAAGTGCTTCAACAGCAGCAGTGTTCCAAATGCCAGCATTTGGAACAAATCAAAAATCGGAAACGATTCCCACTAAAGACATCAAGAAAAACAACTCATTAAAAAGTAAGCTGATTATTCCAAAAGACAATGGTTTGAAGATTACAGGGACTTTCCTAGATGAAATTTCGCACGACATTCCCCATCAAAACTGGGGTGAAGCCGAATGGGATTTGGACTTTCAATACATGAAGGCAATCGGCATCGATACGGTTATCATGATCCGTTCGGGATATAAAAAATTCATTACTTATCCTTCCAAATACCTTTTGAGCAAAGGATGTTACATGCCCTCAGTCGATTTGCTGGATATGTTTCTGCGTTTAGCCGAAAAATACAGCATGAAATTCTATTTTGGACTGTATGATTCGGGACATTATTGGGCAACGGGTGACATGAGCCATGAAATAGAAGACAATAAATATGTAATTGAGGAAGTTTGGAAAAATTACGGCGAAAAATACAAAAGCTTTCAAGGGTGGTATATCAGCGGCGAGATAAGCAGAGCAACAAAAGGAGCTATCAGTGCATTTCATGCTATGGGGAAACAATGCAAAGATGTTTCCGGAGGACTCCCAACCTTTATTTCTCCTTGGATAGACGGGAAAAAATCCGTAGCTGCAAGCAGTGGTAAATTAACAAAAGAGGAGGCAGTATCTGTTCAGCAACACGAAAAAGAATGGGATGAAATTTTCTCAGGTATCCACGATGTAGTCGACGCATGTGCTTTTCAAGACGGTCATATTGATTATGATGAGCTGGATGCTTTCTTTACCGTTAATAAGAAACTTGCCGACAAATATGGCATGAAATGCTGGACAAATGCCGAAACATTTGACAGAGACATGCCGATTAAATTCCTGCCCATCAAGTTCGACAAGCTCCGATTGAAACTCGAAGCAGCTAAACGAGCAGGTTACGACAAGGCCATTACGTTTGAATTTTCTCATTTTATGAGCCCGCAATCGGCTTATCTTCAAGCAGGTCATCTTTACAATCGTTATAAAGAATATTTCAATTTATAAAAATGAGCACAAAAGTTCGCATGGGTTATGTTGTTTTTCTCTCGATAGTCGCAGCATTGGGAGGGCTTCTTTTCGGCTACGACACAGCCGTTATTTCCGGAACCGTATCACAGGTGCTTAATCAGTTTCAATTAACCACCATGGAAAGTGGGTGGTATGTGGGAAGTGCATTGATAGGATCAATTATCGGAGTAATTTTCGCAGGGAAATTGAGTGACGGATTGGGAAGAAAAAAAACAATGATTATTTCGGCTATTTTATTCACTTCGTCAGCCATAGGATGCGCTCTTTCGAATAATTTAAACGATCTAGTTATTTGGCGCATGGTAGGAGGCGGAGGCATCGGCATCGTGTCGGTGGTGTGTCCACTCTATATCTCGGAAATTTCTCCCGCATCGCATCGAGGAAGGCTCGTTTCTTTGTATCAGTTGGCAATAACCATTGGATTTCTTGCTGCCTATATGGTCAATTTTTATCTACTGAATTTATCTGTAAGTTTTAATTCGACGAACCCAATGTTACAGAAAATATTCGGAACAGAAGTATGGCGGGGGATGTTAGGAGCAGAAACATTACCTGCATTATTGTTTTTTATCGTCATATTTTTTATTCCTGAAAGTCCCCGGTGGTTAATCGTAAAACAAAAGAAAGAAAAAGCGGCCGATATATTTTCAAAAATCTTCACAACAAAAGAAGAGGTAGAGTTTCAAATTGCCGAAACAGAGAAAGTACTTCAATTACAGGTAGAAGAAACTTCCGATTGGAAAGTACTTATGCAGCCGGGGTTTCGAAAAGCTGTTCTCATTGGATGTGCCATTGCTATATTGGGGCAATTTATGGGCGTGAATGCAGTTTTGTACTATGGTCCTTCCATTTTTGAATCCAGTGGCCTATCCCGAGGCGATTCGCTCTTTTATCAAACATTAATAGGAACGGTGAATATGCTTACTACCGTATTGGCTTTACTTATTATCGATAAAATAGGACGGAAAAAACTGGTCTATATCGGTGTAAGCGGAATGATCGTTTCCTTAGTGTGTATTGGCCTTTATTTTTCGTTTGCCGAAATATGGGGATTATCCTCCTTTTTCTTGTTAATATGTTTTCTTGCCTACATGTTCTTTTGTGCCGGATCTATCAGTGCAGTTATTTTTGTATTTCTTTCCGAAATGTACCCCACCCGTATCAGAGGATTAGCTATGTCTATTGCTACTCTTTCGTTATGGATTGGCACCTATCTCATTGGTCAACTTACCCCATGGATGCTTGAAACATTAACCCCATCAGGCACTTTTTTCCTTTTTGCAGTAATGTGTATCCCTTACATCCTTATCGTATGGAAACTCATGCCTGAAACGACAGGTAAATCGCTGGAAGAGATTGAACGCTTTTGGTTGAAAAGTGAATAATAAAAACTATGCCAAAAAAATACAAAACCAAAAAATTATGAACCGACGAAATTTTATATTTTTGACAGCAGCAGGAAGCGGAGGATTTTTTTTACCCACCTCGCTTTCCCTGAATGCCAAAGAAGCAAAAGCTCACACAAAAAAGAGAACCCCAACAAAACACTTTTCGGCAGACATCATTATTGCAGGTGGAGGATTAGGAGGGTGTGCTACAGCAATTGCAGCATGCAGAAATGGTTTACAAGTGATCATGACTGAAGAAACGGATTGGATTGGCGGACAGGTTTCTCAACAAGGCGTTCCACCCGACGAACATCCATGGATTGAATCTCATGGAGCACCTTTATCTTACAGAGAATTCAGGAGCAAAGTAAGAGATTTCTATAAAAGAAATTATCCCTTGACACCTGAAGCAAAAAATAGAGAGAATCTCAACCCGGGAGACGGAAGCGTTTCTCGTCTCTGTCATGAACCACGCGTTGCAGTGGCCGCTCTAAACGAAATGTTGTCTCCTTATTTGAGTTCAGGAAAATTAAAAATTTTGACAGAATATAAAATTATCAAAGCCGATGTAGATGGGGATTGGGTAAAAGCCGTAGAAGCCGCTCATACAAAAACCGGCGATAAAGTAGTGCTGAAAGCACCGTACTTTGTTGATGCCACAGAATGCGGTGATTTATTGCCATTGACAGGGACTGAATATGTAACGGGCAGCGAATCACAAAAAGAAACGAGAGAATTACATGCACCCGAAATAGGAAATCCAAATAATAACCAAGCTTTTACAATGTGTTTTGCCATGGATTATCAGCCGGGAGAAAACCATGTAATAGAACGACCGAAAGATTATGGGTTTTGGAGAAATTATGTTCCACAAATGAATCCTCCATGGACAGGGAAATTATTGGATCTGAAATATCCGGATCCGGGTACTTTGAAACCTAAAAATTTAGGGTTTCATCCTGAAGGAATAAAAACAGGAGAAGCCCTTAACTTATGGCTTTACAGACGTATTATCAATAAGAACAATTTCATTCCCGGAATTTATAGAGGGGATATTACCGTTGTCAATTGGCCACAAAACGATTATTTTTTGGGGAACATCATTGATGTAAGCGATAAGGAATTTAAAAAACACATTGAAGCATCAAAACAGTTAAGTCTTTCGCTACTCTATTGGTTACAAACAGAAGTTCCTCGACCGGATGGTGGAGCAGGATGGCCGGGACTAAGACTGAGAAACGACATAATGGGAACAGACGACGGATTGGCAAAATATCCCTACATTAGGGAATCAAGGAGAATAAAAGCGGTTTTCACTGTTTTAGAAGAACACGTGGGAGCAGAAAACCGGAAACTGGTTGCCGGAGAAGAAGCAGGGAAAAAAGCTGCCGATTTTTACGACAGTGTGGGAATTGGCTACTACCATATTGATCTGCATCCCACATGTGGCGGCGATAATTATATCGATTTCGATTCTCTCCCCTTTCAGATTCCGCTCGGTGCATTGCTTCCCCAACGCATGAATAATCTCTTTCCTGCAAACAAAAACATTGGCACTACTCATATCACAAACGGTTGCTACCGTTTGCATCCGGTAGAATGGAGCATCGGGGAAGCAGTGGGCTCACTTATTGCATTTGCACGAAATAAAAAAGTACCACCAAAAGCGGTAAGAGAGCATCGCGATTTGTTGGAAGACTTTCAGATCTGGATACAAAACCAAGGACTCGAAACACACTGGAAATTTTAAACAACAAGAGGAGTTTAGCAGCCACTTACCTTACTATTTTTAATTTATGCCCAATATATTGAGCATACCAAAATATTTAACATTGTATATATAAACATTTTTATTAAAATGTTTGTTTATTTAAAGAGGACACCATATATTCAGAGCATAATTTAAACTAAATATTAAAAACACAAAGCGAAGAACAGGTAAAATTTTTAAAATATTTGATGGCCGGAGAAACAGAATAACAAATTAATACCGAATTCATAAATCAACAAAATTGAAACTTAAAAATAGTAAACGAAATGATGCTTCCATGCACCCTGCTGATCGTATTAATGCCGAAAAACTTGGGAGAAAATAAACAATAAACAAAAAATTTTAAATCCCGAAATTTAAAATCAAACCTTTAAATAAAATGAAATGAAAATGAAGATGAAACAAAGTAACGTGTTTGGGAAAGCAATAATCACCTTTGCCTTCATATGGCTGGCTTCCCTCACGTTGTTGGCTCAAAACATTACCGTTAAAGGAAAAGTCGTTGATGAACAAAACGAACCGTTAATCGGAGTTTCGGTAAAAGTACAAGGAACAACTACAGGAACAATAACGGACCATAACGGTAACTTCGAACTTTCTAATGTCCCACAGGAAGGAAAATTGGAGTTTTCGTATGTCGGCATGAAAACATTGGCTGTTCCGGTAAATGGCAGAACAGTGATTAACGTCACCATGCAAGAAGATGTTGAAATGCTCGAAGAAGTGGTAGTTGTAGGCTATGGAACTCAGAAGAAAACAAGTGTTACAGGGGCTGTCTCAACTTTATCTAACACTGAGTTAATTAAAGCCCCCGTTGTCGGAATTTCAAATGTATTAGGAGCCAGAGTTGCAGGTGTTACTATGCTGCAACAATCAGGTCAACCTGGAGCTGATGCGGCATCATTATTGGTACGTGGCGAAGGACCAGTTTATATAGTGGATGGCATTCAACGAAGCATTAATGAAATAGATCCAAACGAAATCGAATCTATTTCCATATTAAAGGATGCTACTTCTGCCTCAATTTATGGTTTAAATGCAACCTCGGTTGTCATAGTTACTACAAAAAGAGGAAAAGCAGGTAAATTTGATATTGGTTATAATGGAACATACGGCATTAGTCAAAATGCTAATCAAGTCAAATGGCTTGACGGTCCCAGCTATGCATATTGGTATAATAAAGCCAGAGAGTTAGATGGTGATGCACCAGTTTTTACTTCGGATCAAGTCGAAAAAATGAAAAATGGCGTAGATGGTTGGGGAAATACCAATTGGTATGATAAAGTCTTTGATACAGGTTCAACTATGAATCATAATGTAAGTGCAACCGGCGGTACGGAAAAAATTAAATTCTTCAGTTCAATTGGAGCTTTCAAACAAAAGGGAAATGTAGATAATTTCGATTATACCCGTTATAGCATGAGGGCAAACATTGACTCTAAAATTACGGACAATATAACCATAGTTATGGATATTTCAGGGCGTGTTGAAGAACATAATCGCGCATCTTATTCAGCCGATCCTGATGCGTGGCATAATATTCCCCAGCAAGCAGTATTGGCTTTACCTTACTATCCCGAAAAAATTATACACGAAAACCAAAAAGAGTACTATACTTCAACACCGACCGCTTCCTCCCCGGTTAGTCCTCTTGCCTCAATTCATGAATCAGGATATAATCGGCCTAGGAATACAACAATACAAACGAATTTTTCGTTGAAATACGATGCACCCTGGTTAGAAGGCCTGAGTTTAAAATTTATGGGAGCCTACGATAGGTTTTTCCAATTTAATAAAGTGCTACAGATCCCTTTTGAAACAATGCTCGGTTCTCTACCTAGTTCCGCAACAGAAAAAATAGAATATCGCTCATTTAAAGATAATAATGGTAATACCACCCTCAGTGAAAGTAGCTATAATTCAACAAATGTTGTAACCCAATCAAGTATCACTTTTGATAGAACATTCGACAAACACAAAATAAATGTAATAGGATTGGCAGAGACAAGAAATTTTTTCGGTAATAATTTAGGTGCCACTGGATATGGGTTAGATTTTTTAGAATTGGATGAATTAAGCAAAATAACAAATAAAACAGGAGCAGGAGAAGAAAAAATCCCTATCATTTCCGGATCAAGCAGTCAATCCCGTTTAATTGGTTTTGTCGGACGTATTAATTATGACTACGACAACAGATACTTGCTAGAAGCATCTTTTCGTAGAGATGGAAGCCATTTATTTAGCGGAATGAGCGGTTCTCGGTGGATAAATCTACCCGCAATTTCAGCCGGATGGAGAATAAATAATGAAGATTGGTTTAATGTCGACTGGATAGACAATTTAAAACTTAGAGGAGGCATCGGAAAAACGGCAACATCAGAAGTAAGACCATTTCAGTATCTTAATCTGATGGTATTGTCTCCAAATGCAGCCGTAATAGGTGGAACAAGACAAAGTATGGTTTACACAGGAACTTTAGGTAATCCTAACTTAACATGGGCTAAAGCCATTACCTATAATCTAGGTGTAGATTTTGTTGGATGGAAAGGGTTATTGGGTGTAGAATTTGATATTTTTTATAAATATCAATACGATATTTTAGGTAGTGTTTCAGGATCATATCCCCCATCGATGGGAGGTTATTATTTTAATGTAGCAAATGTCAATAAAAAAGATTATAAAGGATTTGATTTTACCATTAGTCATTATAACCGCATTAAAGATTTTAACTATGGTATAAAATGGATTGGAACCTTAGCTAAACGCAGATGGCTATACTATGCCGGTGATGCAGAAAATACACCTGATTATCTAAAATTAACAGGAAAAGAGGTAGGAGCACAATTAGGATTTATCGCTGAAGGATTATTCCAATCCCAAGAAGACATCGATAATTCCCCCACAGTTGTGGGTTATAAAGTACTTCCTGGTTACATTAAATATAAAGATAGGAATGGTGATGGAAAAATAACGTATGCTCAAGATATGGGATATGTAGGTAAAAGTGCATATCCAAAATTTCAGACATCGCTAAATTTAAACGGAGAATGGAAGGGTATTGATTTTGATATTTTGCTTCAAGCTGGTCTCGGGCGCGATGTGGCATTAACCGGGGTCTACACAGCTAGTGGTTCCGAAGGAATTATGGATAATACTTCATTTACCAAACCATTCAGACATGGGGGTAATTCACCTGTATTCCTTGTAGAAAACTCTTGGACTCCAGAGAATACTAAGGCAGAATTTCCCCGCCTATCCATTGTAAATGTAAGTAACAACAATGGTTTTTCATCTACTTTTTGGTATAGAAACGGGAACTATTTACGTTTAAAATCTTTTCAAATAGGATATACCATTCCTTCTACTTTTATTTATCCTCTTGGAATAAATAGAATACGATTCTATATCGAAGGCTCAAATATTCTCACTTTCAGTAAATTAACTAAGTACAATATTGATCCTGAACAACCTGGTGTAAATAATGGATATTATCCTCAACAAAGGACTTTCTCTTTTGGACTTAATTTCACCTTATAATTAAAAACTAAAGAAAATGACAAAAAAAATATTTAAAATAACGTTGCTTATTATTACTTCCATTACAGTAATAAGTTTCAGCAGCTGTACTGATTGGTTGGACCTCACTCCTACCGATCAACTTACTGATAAAGCAGTATGGGTAAACGAATCAAATGTTGATTTATATGTAAATGGTTTTTATACTTATTTACATCAGTACGGCCAATTTGGCACGCAACAATTTAGCGGTAGCTTAACAGAAAGTTTAACCAATACTTTTAAATATGGTTCCTACGCATTAGGACATAAAGCAGGACATCCCAATAATTATGTTGTCAATCCGGATGTTATCACTCCTGCTAGTTGTCTTTACAGTGTTTGGAACGACGCTTATAATAAAATACGTAGATTAAATGAATTTCTTCATTCAATGGAATTATATTCCTCTTTTTCTCCTGAACAAAATACAAAATGGGAGGCTCAGGTACGTTTTTTTAGAGCATTTATTTATTTTCAATTAGCAAAACGTCATAAAGGAGTTATTCTTTATACAAGCCTGGATCAGATGGCAAAAGATAAAGCCAGAAGTACAAATGAGGAAACATGGGATCTTATTGAATCAGATTTAAACTTTGCTATTGCTAATTTACCGGAAAAATGGCCCGCATCAGATAAGGGAAGACTCACCAAATATGCAGCATTAGCCTTTAAATCAAGAGCGATGCTTTATGCCGAGCGATGGCAATCGGCTTACGATGCAGCTAATGAAGTAATTAATTCACACAATTATGGTTTGATGGAAAACTATGAGAAAGCATGGAAAGGTAACAACAAAGAATCAATATTGGAGTTCAATTACGATATCCTGGGGCCAAATCATACCTTCGATAAAGACCACGTACCTCTGTGTGACGGATATGAATTTGGAGGACTGGGGACCCCTACTCAAGAAATGGTCGAATCTTATGAAAAAGTAGACGGAACAAAACTGGACTGGTCTCCTTATCATATCAAAGATGCAACTCGCCCTCCTTATGAAGATTTAGAACCCAGATTTAAAGCAACCGTTATTTATCCAGGATGTACATGGAAAGGAAATGTGATGCAAAATTCCGTTAACGGAACCTATGGCACCTTTATGGCCTACCGTTCACAACCTTATACTTATGGGCACACAACTACAGGCTATTATTTAAGAAAACTTTTAGATGAATCCCTCTTGGATGTAAAAGGAGTCCCCAGTACTCAACCTTGGGTTGAAATACGTTATGCAGAAGTTCTATTAAATAAAGCGGAAGCAGCGTATCGTTTAAATAAAATGGGAGAAGCAAGAGATGCGATGAATGAGGTTCGAGCCCGGGTAAATTTACCACCAAAAACGTCTTCTGGAGAACAATGGTTTAAAGATTACAGAAACGAACGTCAAGTTGAATTGGCATATGAAGGACATCTATTTTGGGATATGCGCAGATGGAAACTTGCTCATATAGAATACAACAATTATCGTTGTCACGGTTTTAAAATTACAGGGGATAATTACGAATATATTGATGTAGATTACCAGGACCGTAAGTTTTTAGAAAAAACCTATGTATTGCCCATCCCTGAGGAGGAATTAAAAAATAATTCGTTAATAGAACAATACGAAGAATGGAAATAACAATTTAAATTTTTACTCAATGAGAAATAAAATTTTATCAATACTGATGTCATGCTGTTTTAGTCTTTTTTTATTAAACGGTTGTCAAGAAGTGGAGGATCTGACCCCTTCTGTGTCACGTGAAGGAATTAATAGTATGACGGCATATTTTTATGGAGACGATGACCCTGACAATAAATTCTCAAGTGAAATTGATTACGAAAATGGTATAATTACAATCGTTTTCCCATACAATTATCCTAAAAATTCAGATAATGTTTTAACAATGGAAGATTTAACTCACGTAAGAGTTGAAGCTAATCTGGATGACAATGTTATTATTTCGCCTCCGTTATTGTACATGGATTTCACAAAAGAGAATTATATTACTGTTATAGACCAAACTAAAACTAAAAAAGTTTATAAAGTTGTGGCTGAAATTCGCAAAAATTCCGAATGTGAAATTTTGAGCTTCGAATTACCCTCATTAGGTTTAAGTGGTATAATTGATGAAGATAAAAAAACAATTTCACTAATTTCTATTGAACCCATAGGGACAACTTTGGCAATATCTCACGGAGCAACGATGTCGCCCGATCCAACAAAAGAAGCACTTGATTACGATATACCGCAGCAAATTACTGTAACTGCTCAAGATGGAAAAACAACGGCGATATATACAATTAAAAAAGACGTTCCCCAAAAAACAGAATTTGGACTGCGGTCAGGTAGTGCGAAAACACTCTGGTCCAAAAAAATAAATACAGAATTGGGAATTCCGGAACTTCATTTAACAACCGGGCTTGCTGCAACAAAAGACTATGTTGTGATAAATACACGTAATAGACCAAGTATTTATTTAGATAGAAAGACAGGAGAAATAGCAGGAACCATAAATATGAACGAGATTGTGGGTAATTTGATCAACTTTTATAACACTGCCGACGATAACGATAATATTTTGGTTTGCAATCTTTCTCCTAATGCAGGATCATTTAAAATTTGGAAAATTAAAGGTGTCACCGGAACTCCTGAATTATACATTGAATGGGATGGAGGCCGTCCGATAGGTCGTAAATTATCTGTAAAAGGCAATATTGACAATGATGCAATAATCACAGCTCCAATTCTCGATGCTGCTAATGAATTTGCCCGCTGGCAAGTAAAAGGAGGAGCGCTCCAATCGCAAACCCCCGAAATTATAAAAATTAATGGAATTGAAGGTTCTTGGGGAAACAATTGTGATGTTGTGTATACGAATCCATCAGATCTCAACAGTGATTATTTTGCAGCTTATTATGCACCTCCTCGTAAATTTGCATGGGTCGATGGCAAAACAAATACTGTTAAAGCTTGGGGGCCGGAAATTAGCTCAAATTGGATTTCTAACGCTGCAGACTATACCGTTTTCAATAATTGTCCCTATGCCGTTCAAAATTCT
>Ga0208564_1002941_pt1:10000-12916 | contig 12916 bp, 10 predicted proteins | sample AD_UKC073_MetaG_FD_184439 | JGI IMG/M metagenome (GOLD analysis project Ga0208564, IMG submission 184439) | Active sludge microbial communities of municipal wastewater-treating anaerobic digesters from USA - AD_UKC073_MetaG (SPAdes) (version 2) | ecosystem: Engineered > Bioreactor >... | reverse complement strand
ATTGACAGTTGGAGAAGGAAGGGCGCGCGCCCGCCACGCTGGTCAAGGCTCGCTGGATGCTGGGCCTATTGTCCGTATCTCTCGGCACCCGCCCGGTCTCCGAGATCAAGCCGCTCGAAGTGCTTCGCGTTCTTAAGGACCTTGAGGTCAAGGATCAGTTGGAGACTGCGCGAAAGGTGCGGGCGCTTGCCAGCCGGATCTTCCGTTATGCTATCGCGACTGCGCGGGCCGAGCACGACCCGTGCCCCGCGCTGCGGGGTGCGATTGCTACTCCTCAGGTCAAGAGCCATGCCGCTCTGCTCGATCCCGCCGCAATTGGTGGGTTGATGCGGGCCATCAGGACCTACACCGGCGAACCGACGATCCGCCTCGCGATGGAACTCTCCGCTCACGTCTTCCAGAGGCCGGGAGAAATCCGGCAGGCCCTGTGGTCTGAAATCGATCTTGCAGCCGCTATCTGGACGATCCCCGCCGCAAGGATGAAGATGCGACAGCCCCACCGGGTACCGCTTTCCAAGCGGGCAGTCGAAATTCTGACCGAGGCGCACGAGTTGACCGGGGCGGGAGACTTCGTTTTTCCGTCGCTGCGCACGACGAAGCGCCCCATGTCGGAGAACACGGTCAACGCCGCGCTTCGTCGTTACGGTGCCAAGCGAGGATTTGAGCTTCAAGCCTATCGATCTCGCTTGCTAGTGCCTTCAGCTGAGCGGCAATACCATGAAGGGCTGAACATGCGTGTGCGGGAAACCTGTCCTGCTCTTCGTGCAGCGCCTTCAGGGAAGCCACTACGCCGCCGCGCCCAGACCCGTCACGATCCCGTACTCAACTAAGTGGCTGCGAATCGGGTTGATCAACATGGTGCGCTGCCTGACCATCAGGTCGCAACTTTTGTGGAGCATCAGCACCGTTTGCTGCTCGACCGACTTCGCAGCGACGAAGCGCATCGTCGGCCGGGTGACCGCTTCGCAGATCGCTTCGGCATCCGCTGCATCGGTCTTTCCACGCTTCACATACGGCTTAACATAGGCCGGCGGCATGAGGCGCACCTCATGGCCGATCGCCATCAACTCGCGCGCCCAGTGATGCGCCGCCGCACACGCTTCCATGCCGACCAGGCAAGGCGGCAACTCAGCGAAGAAGCGGATTACTTCGGCCCTGCGCAGCTTGCGCCGGATCAGCACTGCGCCATCGGCAGTGACGGCGTGAACCTGAAACACATTCTTCGCCAGATCCAATCCGACGGTGACAACCTCCTGCTCCATGAAGCGACTCCTAGACGTGGACCTACAACGACCACATCATTGCACAGCTACGCTAGTGCGGAGGTCGTCCACGACATCACGTCAGCATCATTGGGCCAATCCCGCAGGCGCAAGTGCGCGGCTGCAGAGCGGTTTCGGGAGGCTGAACGCAAAAAACCCCGCGTGGGCGGGGTTTTTGTTGGTTGCGGGGGCAGGATTTGAACCTGCGACCTTCAGGTTATGAGCCTGACGAGCTACCGGGCTGCTCCACCCCGCGTCACCATATTTCCGCCTGATGGGCGGTTTGGGGAGACTATCCCCGACACGCAAAAAGGGCCCGTTGGGGCCCTTTGAGCGGGGCCATGGGCCCTGACAAGTGAATGGGTTATTTCCTGTATCCGTCTGCTTTAATGCCTGGCGACGTCCTACTCTTCCAACGCTTGAGCGGTAGTACCATCGGCGCTGTCAGGTTTCACGGCCGAGTTCGAGATGGGATCGAGTGGGTCACTGACGCTATGGCCACCAAGCAATAAAGCAGGCGGATACGGGTTTTAATCGATGCATTGTATGCTGTTTTTCAGGCGTATCTGGCTGATATCGTCCGACTATCGCAGACAGCAGGGCTGTCATTGATGGCGGGATTCATCAAGCATGATCAGAGTTATTAGGACCGGTTAGCTCCACACATTACTGCGCTTCCACATCCGGCCTATCAACGTGATGGTCTATCACGACTCGAAGATACCTTATCTTGAGGGAGGCTTCCCGCTTAGATGCTTTCAGCGGTTATCCCGTCCATGCATAGCTACCCTGCTGCGCGGCTGGCGCCACGACAGGTACACCAGAGGCATGTTCACCCCGGTCCTCTCGTACTAGGGGCAACTCCTCTCAAGTATCGACGCCCACGGCAGATAGGGACCAAACTGTCTCGCGACGTTCTGAACCCAGCTCACGTACCACTTTAATTGGCGAACAGCCAAACCCTTGGGACCTGCTCCAGCCCCAGGATGTGATGAGCCGACATCGAGGTGCCAAACGATTCCGTCGATATGAGCTCTTGGGAATCATCAGCCTGTTATCCCCGGCGTACCTTTTATCCGTTGAGCGATGGCCCTTCCACGAGGGACCACCGGATCACTATGACCGACTTTCGTCTCTGCTCGACTCGTCAGTCTCGCAGTCAGGCAGGCTTATGCCATTGCACTCTAACAGACGGTTTCCAACCGTCCTGAGCCTACCATCGCGCGCCTCCGTTACTCTTTAGGAGGCGACCGCCCCAGTCAAACTACCCGCCATAGAGGGTCCCTGCGCCGGATAACGGCGCGAGGTTAGACATCAGAAAACAACAGGGTGGTATTTCACCTATGGCTCCACATCAGCTGGCGCCGATGCTTCAAAGCCTCCCACCTATGCTACACAATTCTTTCCTAATGCCACTCTAAAGCTGCAGTAAAGGTGCACGGGGTCTTTCCGTCTAACCGCGGGTACTCCGCATCTTCACGGAGAATTCAATTTCGCTGAGCATATCCTGGAGACAGTGGGGAAGTCGTTACGCCATTCGTGCAGGTCGGAACTTACCCGACAAGGAATTTCGCTACCTTAGGACCGTTATAGTTACGGCCGCCGTTTACCGGGGCTTCAATTCGGAGCTTGCACTCCTCCTCTTAACCTTCCG
>Ga0208564_1002941_pt1:0-5000 | contig 12916 bp, 10 predicted proteins | sample AD_UKC073_MetaG_FD_184439 | JGI IMG/M metagenome (GOLD analysis project Ga0208564, IMG submission 184439) | Active sludge microbial communities of municipal wastewater-treating anaerobic digesters from USA - AD_UKC073_MetaG (SPAdes) (version 2) | ecosystem: Engineered > Bioreactor >... | reverse complement strand
AGGCCGGACCCGGCGGAATGCCTGCTGGCGCATTCGCGGAGGCCCTGGGCGTTCCAGCATCCTCGATGAGCTTTCACCTCGCCCAGCTTGCCAATGCCGGGCTTGTCACCCAGCGTCGGCAGAGCCGTTCGATCATCTATTCGGCCGACTACGCCGCGATGAACGGACTGATGGCCTACCTCACCGAAAACTGCTGCGGCGGGGCCACTTGCGCCCCCACCGTCGCCTGCGCTCCAACCACCAAGGAGGAGAAGGACGTCGCATGAAGCGTTTCCATGTCCATGTCGGGGTTGCCGACCTCGATGCCTCGATCGCGTTCTATTCCGGCATGTTCGGGGCTGCTCCCAGCGTGACCAAGCCCGATTACGCCAAGTGGATGCTCGAAGACCCGCGCATCAACTTCGCGATCTCGCAGAAGTGCGGCGCGGCGAAGGGCATCGAACACCTGGGCGTGCAGGTGGAGGACGAGGCGGAACTGGCCGAGGTCTATGGCCGGCTCAAGGCCGCGAACGGCCCGGTGCTGGAAGAAGGCGCCACCACCTGCTGCTACGCCAGGTCCGAAAAGAGCTGGATCGCCGATCCCGACGGCGTGGTCTGGGAAGCCTTCCTGACCAAGGGCGACAGCACTGTCTATGGCGACAGCCCGGACTTCGCCGCCCTGTCTTCGGACAATGCCGCCGCCAGCGCCTGCTGCGCGCCGCAGGTCGCGGCGCCGGTCAGGTCGTCCTGCTGCTGAGGTCCGACCATGCCCGCACGACCGTTCAGCGTGCTGATGCTGTGCACCGGCAATTCCGCCCGCTCGATCCTGGGCGAGGCAATCCTGTGCCAGCTTGGCGCGGGGCGGATCGCCGCGCATAGCGCCGGCAGCAAGCCGAAAGGCGCGCCGCACCCCGGGGCGCTGCGCCTGCTGGCGCGCAAGGGCATCGACACCGCGCCGTTCCGCTCGAAAAGCTGGAACGAGTTCACGGGGCCTGACGCACCGGACATAGACCTCGCGATCACCGTCTGCGGCAATGCTGCCGGGGAGGCCTGCCCGGTGTTCATGGGCGCGCCGCTGAAGGCCCACTGGGGCCTGCCCGATCCCGCCGATGTGCAGGGCAGCGAGGCAGAAGTCGACGCCGCCTTCGAGCAGACCTGGCGCTGGCTGGACCTGCGGGTCCGCGCGCTGCTGGACCTGCCGTTCGAGACCATGGACCGCAAACACCTGGGCGTCGAACTCGCCCGCATCGGACAGATGGAAGGAGCCGCCTGATGGCCACGCTGGCAATGGAGGCGCCGCGCCCGCGCCTGTCGTTCCTGGACCGTTATCTCACGGTCTGGATCTTCGCGGCCATGGCGCTGGGGATCGCGATAGGTTCGCTCGCCCCGGCGGTGCCGCGCGCGCTGGGGGCGATGTCGGTCGGGTCGACCAGCATTCCCATCGCCATCGGCCTGATCCTGATGATGTTCCCGCCGCTCGCCAAGGTCCGCTACGAAGAGCTGGGCCACGTATTTCGCGACGGCAAGGTGCTGGCGCTGTCGTTCGTGCTGTGCTGGATCGTGGCGCCCGTCTTCATGTTCGCGCTGGCAGCGCTGCTGCTGCCCGACAAGCCGGAATATTTCACCGGCCTGATCCTGATCGGCATCGCTCCGTGCATCGCCATGGTGCTGGTGTGGAACCAGCTGGCCCGGGGCAGCGCGGAATACGTGACCGGGCTGGTCGCCTTCAACTCACTGTTCCAGATCGTGTTCTACGTACCCTATGCGTGGTTCTACCTCACTGTCCTGCCGCCGCTGTTCGGGCTGGACGCGCATGTGGTGGACATCGAATTTGGCACCATTGCACAGGCGGTCCTGACCTATCTGGGTGTGCCGTTCCTCTCGGGGTTTCTGGTGCGCCGTACGCTCGTGAAGGCGAGGGGGATCGCGTGGTACGAAAGCCGGTTCCTGCCCGCCATCAGCCCGATCACGCTGGTCGCGCTGCTGTTCACCATCGTTGCGATGTTCAGCCTGAAGGGCGGGGAGATCCTGGCCCTGCCGCTGGACGCGCTGCGCGTGGCCCTGCCGCTGGTGGTGTTCTTCGTCGCCATGTTCGTGCTCGCCTTCGCCAGTGGGCGCGCGATTGGCGCGGACTATCCGCGCACGACCGCGCTGTCGTTCACGGCGGCGTCGAACAATTTCGAGCTGGCGATCGCGGTTGCCATCGCCGCCTTCGGCCTTGCCTCACCGGTCGCCTTCGCGGCGGTGATCGGCCCGCTGGTCGAAGTCCCGGTGCTGATCGCGCTGGTCAACCTTGCCCTGTGGTTCCAGCGGCGCTGGTTCATTCAAGACGCTGACAAAGCCGGCGTGCGCGACGCTCGGCACTAGGCCCGGAAGCAGACGGGTGTTCGGTGCGAAGGCCAAGGTCTGCTCCTGACCGCTAGAATTTCGCGGAATAGAATGCGGCGGTTCGCCATAGTCGCTGTGGTTGGCGGAGGCACGGTCTGCCGGGGGCGGCAGGCCGATCCGCTGCTGCGCCGCCATGCCCAAGCCCGATCCAGCGGCCATGGCCGGCAAACCTTCGGAAAAGCAGAAAATTTCCGAAGTCTTGAGAGCATCCGCAAAAGCCTCGCCATTGGCGGACTGGATGGTGAGCCCTGCTGGGTTCGAACCAGCGACCTACTGATTAAAAGTCAGTTGCTCTACCGACTGAGCTAAGGGCCCGTGCCACGGAGCCCGTGCCCTAGTTGGCGCGGGGCATCGGGTCAAGCGCGGTGCGGGCGGTTTAGACGCCGGTGCAGCTGGCGCAGGGTCAGTTGGGTCAATGGATCGCGCCAGCCGGCCGCAATCGCCACCGCCGGGGTCAGGACGAAATCGCGGCGGCGGAACTCGCGGTGGGGGATCGTCAGGTCTGGCGCGGCCCAGCAGCCGCCGGACCAGAGCACGATATCGAGATCGAGCACCCGGCTCGCCCAGCGCTGCCCGCCGCGCTTGCGCCCGAAGGCGCGCTCGGTTGCCTTCAGCCTTTTCAGCAACGCGTCCGGTTCAAGCTCGCTGACCACCACGGCCGCGCTGTTGGCGTAGCGGCGGGTGGATGGGCCGATGGGCGCCGAGCGGATCAGCGGCGCCGCGCGCTCCACCCTTAGGCCGGAGGCTTCGAGCGCGTGGAGCGCTTCGGTCAGCACCTGTTCTGGCCGACCGAACCGCGCGTGGCGCACGTTCGAACCCAGCGCGATCAGGTAGCGATGCACCGCGCTCAGATATCCTGCACGATGCGGCCGTAGAGCTGCGGGCGGCGATCGCGGAAGAAGCCCATGCCGGCGCGGTGGCGGGCGGCGCCAGTCAGGTCGAGGGTGCGGACCAGCACGCCGGTTTCCCCGGCACCGAACTGTTCCACCAGATCACCCCATTCGTCGGCGATGAAGGAGTGGCCGTAGAAACGCTGGCCTTCTTCCGTGCCGATTCGGTTGGCGGCGATCACCGGCATGCAGTTGGACACGGCGTGCCCCTGCATCGCACGGCGCCACATCCGGCTGGTGTCGAGATCCGCATCATAGGGTTCGGACCCGATCGCGGTGGGATAAAGCAGCAGTTCCGCCCCCAGCAGCGCCATCACGCGGGCGCATTCCGGATACCACTGGTCCCAGCAGATGCCCACGCCGATCCGGGCGCCGAAAGCCTCCCAGACCTTGAACCCGTCGTTGCCGGGGCGGAAATAATACTTTTCTTCGTAGCCCGGACCGTCGGGAATGTGGCTCTTGCGGTAAGTGCCGGCGATCTCGCCGTCCGCGCCGATCCAGGCAAGGGTGTTGTAATAGTGATGCCCATCGCGTTCAAAGAAGCTGGTCGGGATCGCGACGTGCAGCTTCGCCGCCAGACCGCGCATGGCGAGGACCGAGGGATGCTCCGTCACAGGCCGGGCGAGGTCGAACAGCGCCTCGTTCTCCTGCTTGCAGAAATAGGGGCCGGAAAACAGCTCGGGCGGCAGGATCACCTGCGCGCCCTGCCCGGCCGCCTGTTCCACCAGAGCGGCGACGGCGGCGATGTTCTCGCGCTCGTCAGCCGAGCCGAGCGGCAGTTGCAGGGCGGCGACCGCAAGGGTCCTGTCAGGCAGGGAAGTCATGCCGCCGCCCCTAGCATCAGGCACGCTTGCGGAAAAGCAGCGTCATCCGGTCGCTTTCGCCGATGGCGCGCAAGGCGGCCTTGTCCTCTTCCTTGGCGCCGCCCAGCGTCGGCGGCAGGGTCCAGACGCCGTTCGGCCAGTTGGCGGGATCCTTCGGGTTGGCGTTGGCCTGGCTCTTGCCGACATAGGTGAAGCCGTGAAGCTCCATCAGGCGGATGACGTCGGCCTCGCGCAGGTAGCCCTTGCTGCCGTCGCTGAAGCTGTAGGGCGCGTCAGGCCTGGCCCGGTGCTGCTCGATCCCCACCATGCCATCGGGCTTCAGCAGGTCGCGCATCGCCTTGATCTCGCGGTCGGCGATGTTCCAGCGCAGCAGGTTGTGCATCATCCGCATGACGAGGATGCGGTCAAAGGTGCCCTTCTCCCCGGCCGGCACGGCATCCAGGGTATAGGCGGTGAAGCGCTCCGCCGGCTGGCCCGACCAGGTGGCGATGTCGGACGCATACTTCGCGGCGCCCTCGCGGATGCCTTGCTGGCGCTTCTCATCGAACGCACCGGACGTGGGATCGAAGTACAGCCCGACCAGCTTGCCCTTCGGCCCCAGATAGAGCCCGAGCAGGCGCGAATACCACTCCCCGCCGGGGGCATATTCGCCCACCTTCATGTCCGGCGCGACCTGGAAGAAGCTCAGCGTCTCGGCGGGCTTGCGGTACTGGTCACGGGCGCGATCGGGATCGCGGCGCGGATCGGCTACGGCGGCGGCCAGCGCGGGATCGACCCTGGCGGCGGCAGCGGCGGCGCGCTTCTTCACAGGGGCGGCCTCAGCGGCCATCAGCGGCAGGGCGAGCCCCAGGGCGAGAACGGGCAGGAGCAGTCGGCGCATGGAATTCTCCAGAGATCAGATGTTTCTGCGAATGATTCT
>Ga0208564_1002939_pt1 | contig 12922 bp, 5 predicted proteins | sample AD_UKC073_MetaG_FD_184439 | JGI IMG/M metagenome (GOLD analysis project Ga0208564, IMG submission 184439) | Active sludge microbial communities of municipal wastewater-treating anaerobic digesters from USA - AD_UKC073_MetaG (SPAdes) (version 2) | ecosystem: Engineered > Bioreactor > Anaerobic >... | reverse complement strand
TATAATTTAACAGTTTCTATGTTAATCATTATCTGATAGGTAAATAATAATTGATTTTATTTATGATATTTTACGTTAATGTGATATTGTTTATTTTTTTAAATACTATATCTTTGTGACGTTTGTATAAAAATAGTTACGTTTTGGTAATATGATCTCTTTTAAAACCGCATATCATTTAATTACATGAGGAATTTTGTTATTATTAATCGATGAAAATACCTAAAGTAGTAGTTTTTAGGTATGTATTATTTTATAAACCAATTTTAAATTAATTAAAAACCACGAGGGTATGAAAAGAAAGAAAATTTTACATTTGAAAGGTCTTATTACACTCGCTATGTGTGTATCGGCTTTCGTTGTTTCCGCTCAGAATTTGACAGTTCGTGGTACGGTTACCGACAAAAACAATGAACCCGTTATCGGGGCAACAATTGTTGTTGAAGGTGACCTAAGCCGTGGAACCGTTACAGATGTGGATGGAAATTATGTTTTACCGAATGTCCCTGAAAATGCCAAGTTGGTATTCAGCTATGTTGGGATGAAAAAGCAGATTGTTCCCGTAAATGGACGTACCGTGATCAACGTTGTCATGGAAGAGGAATCTGAACTTTTGGAAGAAGTGGTTGTAACCGCTTTAGGTGTTCCCAAACAAGCTCGTTCGGTAGGTTATGCTACAGCCAAAGTATCGCCAACAGAAATCGAACGTACCAACGCAGTTAATGTGGTGAATGCCTTGCAGGGGAAAGTTGCCGGAGTAAACATCAATATTGGTGGTGCTTCGGGAGTAACTTCAAGTTCAGCTATTACGATCCGTGGAGCAAAATCAATCGACAAAAACAACTCTCCAATTTTTGTTATAGACGGAATGATTATTCAGGAGCCTGTTAAAGGGGCGTTGGATGGTACCGATTGGGGTTCGCAGTTGAAGAACCTTAATCCTGCCGATTTTGAAAGCGTTACCGTATTGAAAGGTGCGGCTGCTACTGCACTTTATGGCTCTCGTGGTGCCAATGGCGCTGTTGTTATTGTGTCAAAGGGGGGAAGATATGCAAAACAAGGATTGGGTATCGAAATTTCGCAAATACTGGAAACAAACGATATTTACAAATCTCCTGTTGAATTTCAGAATGTTTATGGCGCAGGCTCTCCTTCTAATGGTTTTGAAGGTGGCTTTTTGGCTGACGGTTCCTTGCAAAGAACGGCCATGAGCTTTGGGCCTAAAATGGATGGTTCGTTGGTTAATCAGTATTTGCCTCATGGCGAAAAAACACCGTTTGTTCCTCATCCCGATAACTGGAAAGAATTGTATCAATCCGGTTTAAACAGTACGACTACTGTTGCTATTAACGGGGGAGGCGAAAAATCTTCTTTTCGCGTATCGTATGCTTATACCGATAATGATGGTGTTTTTAAACGTAATAAATTTACCCGTCATTCTGTTTCATTTAAAGGTATTACCGATCTCAATAAAGTTTTTTCCATTGAAACAGGCGTGAATTATTCTTTTTCGAAAGCACAGAATGCTGCTAACCAAGGAGGATGGAACTGGGGTGGTAATGCTGCCATGATGAGTACCTATTATACACCTCGAAATTTGGACTTAAAAGAATATATCCGGTTGTATCGCGATCCGGTTACTCATGCAGTGGAAACAACTACTCCTTGGGGGACGCTCCGGGGTTACCTGCACGACAGAGATATGAACCTTTATCAACGTTCGGAAAATTCGTTTTTGTCAAACATGACGCTCAGGGCAAAAATTTCTCCGAAACTGGCTGCCAGTATTAAAGCGAATTATAACTATTATGGTATTTCCAATTTGACAAAGGTGTATGGAACAGGAGCCAATTACGGACCTTCAGGAACAGGCAGGTACGGACGGGGTGGAAACATTTCGGGTTCTTACAATTTCTTGGGCATGTTGCAAACAAATGGGAACGAATTCAAAATTGCTGATGAAACCATTACCTTAGATGCTATTTTTGCTGCAGAAGTTTATGGAAATACCGAGTCGCATTCCTGGAGTAAAGAAACTAACGGAGGGTTGGTAGCTCCTGCTGTTTTTGCTTTCTCTAATTCAAAAAATAAAATTGAACCTGTTTTTAATTACACACCTCGTAACAATCAGGCTTTCGGCCTTTCTGCCATTGTCAACTTGTCATGGCGCGATCAGGTGTATTTGGAATTGACAGGACGTAATGATTGGCTGTCAACTCTTACTTATCCGTCTTATATGATAACAGGGCTGGATAATTATACCGTATTTTATCCTTCTGCCAATTTATCGTGGGTATTTACCGACACATTTGAAGTGCCGGATTGGTTTTCTTTTGGAAAACTACGGGCTTCGATCGCCAGAGTAGGTATGGGGACCGTTCCATATGCAACAAGCAAAGGGTTTGGCGTATTTACCCAAGGTACTCAGTATGATTCGGACCGTAATGTTGTATTGATTGCGAATCCTAATCTTGGAACAGCTTGGAACAACGATTTAAAACCGGAAATTCAACAATCAATTGAATTAGGTGCGGACTTGCGTTTCTTAAATGAACGTCTTAATCTTGATTTTGCTTATTATAAAACGAATACGAAAAATCAGATCATGACCGTTGGAGCAGTAACGGAATCCGGTGCCGGTAAACAATTGATCAATGCAGGGAATATTCAAAACCAAGGAGTTGAAATACAATTGGAAGGTACGCCGATACGCACGAAAGATTTTAGATGGACAATTGGAACCAATTTTACATTAAACCGTGGAAAAGTAATCAAATTGCATGAAAATGTAAAAGAATGGCAGTTATTAGGGCAATATGATGCAGGGCCGGAAATTTGGGCTTACGAAGGGGGTGATTTTGGCGTTCTTACTACTGCTTATAATTCTCCTTACGGACCTGCAATTTATCGTTTTAATAACGAAGATGATCCTAAAGATCCAAGAAACGGCAAACCGGTTATTTCTTACTGGGGTAATTATGGAAGCCCTAATTCGGTAGCTGCTTATGGGTATGTATCCAATATAGATAAGGGGATTAAGGATCGTGTTGTATTGGGTAAGGTAGAACCCGATTTCCTTTTGAGTATCAATACTTCGTTTTCATATAAGGACTTCGATTTCTATGCTTTGGTTGATGGTCGTGTAGGTGGAAATTATTTTTCAAATACCTATAAATATGCGTCCAGCAGGGGTACTTTGAAATCTTCATTATACGGGCGCGATAAGGAGCATGGAGGATTGCCTCGTCAGAATTATAAAGGGGAAACGGTTTATGATGCCATTATGCTTGATGCCGTTTTCGATGAAGGTGAAAAAGCTCCCAAAGCCGGTAATCCTGATGAATTGATAGATGTAGGCGGTTTGACCTATGCAGAGGCTCTTGAGAAGGGTATCGAGCCAATGATGGCTAGTACGTATTATTGGGCTAATCTCGGATGGGGTATGCCTGCAGAATTGGGATTACAGGATAATACGTGGTTCTGTTTACGTGAAATTACGGTAGGTTATCGTTTACCGGAAAAATTGTGCAGAAAATTCGGCAGCAATTATCTTCGTTTAGGATTAACCGCCCGTAATGTGGGCTATTTAGTGAATAAATTGACTGATGGCTTGAATCCTGAAGCCATTTCATCGAACAATCCATTAACGCCTATGGATATTGGTGGTGTGCCTTTTGCACGTACTTTTGCTCTTAATTTCACAGTAAGATTTTAAATAAATAATAGAATTATGAATAAGATAAAATATATATTTTTAGGTGTATTTTCACTCTTTGTCTTTTCGGGATGTCTTGACGAGTACAAAGATCTTAATACCGATCCTGAATTACTGGGTACGACAGATCCGAGATATGTATTCACCGGAGCTACGGAAAATTTCAACAACAGTTCCAGACAACATTTGCTTGGGAAATATAGTGATGTCATGCAGTATATGCAATACATTGTTTTTTATCATGGCGCCCAGGAAAATGCATATGTAAATACTGCTAAAAGTTCACGTCCGTCGCCTTACACTCCGTATTATGGAGATTATTTTGGACAAATCGGATTAAAATTGAGGCATTTGGTAAATGTGGTTATTCCGGCACATCCCGAAAAAGAGCGTTATCAAAATGTTGCAGCTATTGCCAATATTCTGGAAACATACGAAGCATGGCTGATGTTTGACGTAAATGGAGCTGCACCATATAATGAAGGATTGAGACTGGTAAGCGACGGGATAAGGACCCCTCGTTATGATTTATTTCAAAAGGATTTGAACGGTAAAGAACTTTATAAAGTTTTCGATGAAAAAATCAAAACGAATGTTGAAGCATTGAAAAATGCATCTGCTGATCAGTATAATTTAGAAAAAAACGATTATTTTTATAAAGGTGACGTTGCAAAATGGATTAAATTCGGGAATACACTGAGAATCAAAATGGCTCAACGTCTGGAAAAGGCAGATAATGCATTTTATCAATCTGTTGTCAACGAAGTGCTGGCTGACGATGGCGGCATTATTTCGAGTAACGATGAATCGTGCATATATCATCATCCGAATGAATATAACAACAATACGGATGATATGCATATTTTGACTTATCAATATTGTGCTTCACGGGCTTTTGTAAATTTCCTGAGAAAATACAATGATCCGCGTCTACCTTTATTGGTTCGTAGAAATGGATTTGGAAAAGGGAATAATAATAAGCTTAATGATGATATGGTCGATTCGCTCGCTAAATATTTTCCTAATTATGAGGAAAAATTTCCGCAATGGACGATTCGGTATGTAGGCATGTCTGCAAATCCCGATAGTGCAAATAGTTTGTGGTCCAGAGATTCTTATTATACGTTGACTTATAAAGATGAGCAGGGAGTAGAAAAGACATTGACCATACGTGCCAATAGTCAAATTGAAAGTCGTTTTTATGTGAAAAATGGAGGTAAAGTAGGAACTCAAATTACCGCTCGCGATAAAGAGGATGATATCTATGATGCATCTCAGGAAACTATCAGTTTGTTTACTCCTCTTATCACTTATCCCGAAGTATGTTTCATGATGGCCGAAATCGCTTTGAAATCCGGAAGTGCCAAAGGAGGAAAAGATGCGCTCACCTGGTTTAGAGATGGTATACGTGCATCAATGGAACAATATCAGGAATGGGCTGAAAAGATGAAAGTTCCGGCCGCTATGAATCCGAATAGCGATAATTATAATCCCATTACTCCTGAGGCTGTTGAAGCGTATTTGGATCGCCCGGAATTCAAGAGTGTATCGTTAGAAAAAATTGCGACGCAACAATGGGTGAATCTTTTCATGCGACCCGAAGAAGCTTGGGATAATTGGAAACGGACGGGATTTCCGGAATTTAAGGATCAGCCTGTTCCGGAAGATGGAGTAGCATTTCTTGAATCTATTACCAGTGGTGGAAGCGATTTGCTTGTTCCTCGTCGGTGCGTTCTTCCTACTCCTAATCAGGAGAATATAGATAATTACAATGCCGCTCTCGATTTGTTGATAGCCGATCCGAATTATGGTAAGGCTGTAAATGAAACAGAAGGCAGAATATGGTGGGATAAACCGTAGTAATTTTTTGCGATACAAGATTTTTTGTATCATATATAATTAAGGGTGCCCTTTTAGGGCACTCTTTTTTTTGGATCTCTACTAGAAAGATGTTGAGGGCACTGCGAAGCGTTTTCTATTCTTTCGTCAAATTTTCCGACAGAGGGAGTACAAAATAGTATCCTCTTTCTGAAAACATGTGTTAACAATACCTAACTAAAATCTTCCGTCGGAAAATCCGACGAGCCTAACCGAAAATTTTATCCTATTTCTGAAAATCCGACCGACGTAATTTAAATTTTTTAACCCAAAAACGGCTTCATTTCACCGGTAAATTGACTCCATTTGTTAAGGAATATTATCGGGATGCGGGTAAATGGAAATTTTTATATCCATCGGAAAATCCGATGGAGGATAAAAAAACTTTTCACTCTCGTCGGAAAACAATTTTCCGGGTTTTCCAAGCCCTTTTTTGGGAGATATTATTCAGAAAATCAGCAAATACAGTGTTACCCATCTAATCGAAGAAATACGAACTCTGTTGTTTATGGTACATTAACATTAATAAACTTAATAGCGTTGATGGTATTAATTTCTGCAAATACCTGTACCGGATTTATCTCGGATTTTTTGTATACCTAAATTACTTTGTTATCTCAATCGGCTACGTACACAACGGGTTGGTATCTCATTTATCCTGTTGTTTTTTCTGTTGCCGTTGTGGTGTATTTTCGGAATCATATAGTTAGTATTCCTTAGAGAGCATCTCATTTATCCTGTTGTATTTCTTTTCAAGTATTCGTAGGTGGCTTTTTGTGCACGAACAGCCGGGTTGTCATTCTGTTTAAAAACGTTTTGCAGGTTTTCGTCCATCCATGCGGCGCTTTGGTTATCGGCAAGCTGCAGATTAAGAATATCGATCACTTGTTGTTTCAATGGTTCGGATAAAATAGGAAATGCCGTTTCTATGCGGCGGTAGAGATTACGCTTCATCCAGTCGGCCGAAGCCAGATACACATCTTCTTTGCCTTCGTTGTAGAAATACCATACCCGGCTGTGTTCCAGATAAGCATCCACAATACGGGTAACGGCGATGTTTTTACTGTAAGGTTGGTTGGGAACCAGTCGGCATATGCCCCGTATAATCAGATCGATTTTCACACCCGCTTCACTTGCCCGGTATAAAGCATCAATCATATCTTTGTCTTCGAGGCTGTTCATTTTTAGGATAATTCGTCCTGTGCCTCCACTTTTTGCATGGTCAATCTCGCGATTGATCATTTCATGTATGGCGGGTAGCATGTTGAATTGGGTTACCAAAAGACGTTTGAACTCACGATGGTGAGGTTTCCCCTCGAGAATATGGAAAATTTCGTCGATATCTCTAATGAAATCGCTGTTAGAAGTGAGCAATCCTTTATCGGAGTAGATGCGTGCTGTTTTTTCATTGAAATTGCCGGTACTTAAATAGGCATATCCTTTGAGCGGATGGTCGGGATCGTTGCTTTTCAGACGCACGTAGGCCAGTTTGGCATGTACTTTTAATCCCGGCAGGCTGTAAATGATTTTTATTCCGGATTGTTGCATCAGTTCGGCTGTAACATAGTTGTTTTCTTCGTCGAACCGAGCTTTCATCTCCACGAAGACGGTTACTTTTTTACCGTTTTTTGCTGCACTGATCAGACTGTTTACCACTGCCGAATTTTCTGCCACACGATATTGTGTTACTTTAATTTCGACCACCTTCGGATCAAAAGCTGCCTGCATGAGAAAACGCAACACATAATCGAACGACTGATAAGGAAAGTGCAGGAGTACATCTTGATGGCGCAAAACGCTTAAGATGGAGTTGTCGGTTTCGAGTACGGGAACACGCAACGGATCCGGTAGTTGTCGATAGAGTTTCTCACCAACCGGATTGGGAAGCTCGGCCAACTCGGCCAGATTCAGGTAGCGACCGGAAGGCAAAAGTTCCTCTTCTTCAATTTCATATGTATCGCATAAGTATTTGAGAAAATAGGGCGGCATGTTGCGGTCGTACTGAAAACGGGTTACGGCTCCTATCTTTCTTTTACGCACTTTTTTGAGTATTTTTTCGGCGATATCTTTCTGATCTTCGTTTTCCAGTGAAAAGTCGGCATCGCGCGATATTTTTATGCTGTAGCAGTCGACAATGTTGTATCCCGGGAACACGCTGTGCAGATTTGCTTTAATTATGTCTTCAATGAACATGATATAATGGAAACCTTGGTGAGACGGCAGCTCCACAAACCGCGGCAATCGTGTGTATGGAATTTTCATGAGGGCATAAGTGTAGCGGGGTCTTTGAATTTCCGACTTCCTTTTTCTTTTTCTCTGAAGACTGATTACCAAATAAATGCGTCCATCCTGAATAAATGAATGGATGCCGTTTTTTTGAATGATCATCGGCTGAAGAAAAGGGAATATTTCTTCGTTGAAATATTTTTCGACAAATGTTTTATGGAAAGGTTCCACCTGCTCACTCTGATAAAGAATAATGCGATTTTTTTTGAGTTCAGGTAGTATGCTGTCGTAAAAAATACGGTAATATTCTTCTTCCTGAGCAGTGACTCTTTTATTGATTTCTGTGAGTATTCGTAATGCTTCTCTTGTTGCGTTGTCGTCTTTGCTGCTTTTCAGCAACGTATTGTGGTACCCCGATACCCGTATTTTATAGAATTCTTCCAGATTGGATGAATAAATGGAAAGAAACTTTATGCGTTCGTACACAGGCAATTGTTCGTTTTTTGCCTCGAGCAATACACGGTAGTTAAACGACAGCCAGCTTAAATCGCGATTAAAATATCGATAGTTAGGAGCATCCATACCTGAATGGTTTTTAAAGCTTTGTACAAAAATAATGAAATAACTTCAATAAAAAACAGTAATTTTGTTCGAATAAAACAACGGAAATGAAGAAAATAGGTTTATTGTCGGATACGCATAATTATTGGGATGAACGATACGAAACACATTTTGCCGCGTGCGATGAAGTATGGCATGCGGGAGATATCGGTTCGTTGGAATTGGCAAAACGGTTTGAAGCATTCAAGCCATTTCGTGCCGTGCACGGCAATATCGATGATTATCACGTTCGTTATGCGTATCCTCAAATGCTTCGATTTACGCTAGAAGATGTGGATGTGTTGATGACACATATCGGTGGTCATCCGGGGAAATACGATCCATCTGTTCGTCCCCTGTTGTATGCCCATCCGCCCACGCTTTTCATTTGTGGGCATTCGCATATTCTAAGGGTAATGTACGACAAAAAGCTGCAGTTTCTCTATATGAATCCGGGTGCTGCCGGAAAGTTCGGTATTCATCGGGTGAGAACACTTTTGCGATTTGTGCTCGATGCAGGCGATATTCGCGATCTTGAAGTCATTGAGTTGGGGAAAAACGAGTAGTTTTCGGCAAATGTGCATTCAGACAATGGCGGTAATGATTCCTACTACTCCCAATAGCATCAAAATGGTTCCTACGAGGCGGTTAAGCATGATCAGCCCTCTGCGGTTGAAATATTTTCGAAGTCGCGAAACAAACAAGGTGATAAAAGTCCACCATAATAATGCTCCGAGCGCTATGGAAGTCATCCCTACGATTAGTGACACGTTTCCTTCGGCCAGTGGGTTGAATTGGAAACGGGCATACAGTGTGATGAATACGAGGATGATGGCCACATTGGAAAAGGTAAGCAGAAAAGAGGAAATAAAATCTTTCATATAGCGTGTTTCTTCCGCTCTCATTTGCGGCGTCCATCCTTTTAATGGATTTGAGCGGAACACGCCGAAGCCGAATAACAATAAAACAATGCTTCCAACAAGTTGGATTGTTGTTTCGTTGTTTGATACGAAATCGGAAACCATCCCCACTCCTATCAAGGTAATCAGTGCGTAGGCAAGGTCCGAAAGCATAGCACCTATTCCGGTGGCAAAGCCGTGCTTCCAACCCCGGTTTAATGTGCGCTGAATGCACAACATGTTTATCGGGCCCATGGGTGAAGCAACAAGTAATCCGATGATAAAACCTTTGACGATGATTTCGCCTAACGACATCTTTTTGCGCTGTTTTTCGTTTGCCAAAGATATGTGCAATTATTGTTACATACAAAAAAGAGATTTTTAATTCCCTTATTCGTTCTCTTTTCATTAACTTTGCAACGTAAACAGTTGCTTTTATTTTGTTTCAAAGTTAAAAAATAAGAATAATGATCGTTTTTTTCAGAACCGCTGCCCGACATATCGTTGCTGTCGAAACTTCCCAACCTTTTACCGAAGAAACAGCCAATCGTTTGAAATGGCTTTTCGGAAACGCAGAAATGCTCGATTCTGCTGAGATTAACGAACGATTTATAGGTCCGCGTCGCGAAATGATAACGCCGTGGAGTACCTGTGCCGTGGAAATTACACAAAACATGGGAATTGCGGATATTACCCGTATCGAAGAGTTTATTCCCGCCAAAGAAGATGACGAGTACGACCCCATGTTGCAGTACATGTACGAAAAACTCGATCAGAAAATTTTCACGATCGACAAAAAGCCGGACCCTATTATTTATATCGACGACATTGCTGCTTATAACGAGAAAGAAGGGTTGGCCTTGAGCGACGAAGAGATTGCGTATTTGAATGAACTGAGCAAAAAAATGAACCGAAAACTTACCGATAGTGAGGTTTTCGGATTTTCTCAGGTAAATTCAGAGCATTGTCGTCATAAGATTTTTAACGGAAAATTTGTTATCGACGGCGAAGAAAAAGAGAGTACGCTTTTTCAACTTATCAAAAAAACATCGCAGGTCAATCCAAATAAATTGGTTTCGGCATATAAGGACAATGTGGCTTTTGTGGAGGGGCCGACACGTGAGCAATTTGCTCCGGTCAATCCCGAGCAGCCCGATTTTTTTTCTACGAAAGATGTCGACAGCGTGCTTTCGCTGAAAGCCGAAACACATAATTTTCCTACAACAGTGGAACCCTTTAATGGCGCTGCTACCGGTACGGGCGGAGAAATTCGCGACAGGTTGGCAGGGGGTAAAGGTTCGCTTCCGTTGGCAGGAACAGCTGTTTATATGACATCGTATCCGCGTCTGGAAGATAATCGTCCGTGGGAAAATGCTCTTCCACCCAGAAAATGGTTGTATCGAACACCGGAAGAAATTCTCATCAAAGCATCGGATGGTGCTTCCGATTTCGGGAACAAATTTGGTCAACCCTTGATTTGCGGTTCGGTATTGACATTTGAGCATGCCGAAAATTACAAGAAATTTGGCTACGACAAGGTGATCATGCTTGCCGGGGGTGTGGGCTATGCCAATAGGCGCGATGCGTTGAAAGAAGATCCCCAACCGGGCGAAAAAATCGTAATGCTGGGAGGGGACAACTATCGCATTGGCATGGGAGGAGGAGCGGTTTCATCGGTAGATACAGGGAAATATACGGCGGGTATTGAATTGAACGCTGTGCAGCGTGCCAATCCCGAAATGCAGAAACGGGTATCGAATGTTATTCGTGCGTTAGTGGAATCCGATGAAAACCCCATCGTAGCTATTCATGATCATGGTGCCGGCGGCCATTTGAATTGTTTTTCCGAACTGGTGGAAAAAACCGGAGGAAAAATCGAGATGGATAAACTTCCCATTGGTGACCCCACGCTCTCGGCAAAGGAAATTATCAGCAACGAAAGCCAAGAACGCATGGGTTTGCTTATCGAGCAGAAAAATTTGGATCGTCTTGAGCGTATTTCGTTGCGCGAGCGTTCGCCAATGTATGTGGTTGGAGAAACTACGGACAACAAACGTCTCACCTTTGTACAAGAAGATGGTACGTGCCCCATTGATATGGATTTGGACGATTTCTTTGGTAAACTGCCGGTAACCGTTATGAAGGACACGACGGTAGAAGAAAAATATACGGCTTGTGAATACGATCTGGACGAACTGGATACCTATCTCGAAAATGTCTTGCGGTTGGAGGCGGTTGCTTGTAAAGATTGGCTTACCAATAAAGTCGATCGATCGGTGACGGGTAAAGTGGCGCGTCAGCAGTGTCAGGGAAAAATTCAGCTTCCTTTGAACGACCTTGGTGCGGTAGCTCTCGATTACAAAGGGAGAGAAGGCATAGCGACCTCCATCGGGCATGCTCCTCAGGTGGCGCTGATTGATCCGGCTGCCGGTTCGGTAATGGCTGTTGCCGAGGCGCTCACCAATATTGTTTTTGCTCCGCTCAGCGAGGGATTAAAAAGTGTATCGCTCAGTGCCAATTGGATGTGGCCGTGTCGTAATCCGGGCGAGGATGCGCGCCTTTACAAAGCAGTAGAAGCTTGTTCCGATTTTGTTTGCAAACTGGGCATTAATATTCCTACAGGCAAGGATTCGTTGTCCATGACGCAAAAATACGGCGACGATAAAGTGTTTGCCCCGGGTACCGTGATTATTTCTGCTGCGGGTGAGGTGAAGAATATTCGAAAAATTGTTTTCCCTACCTTGGCATATATTAAAGGAACTTATATTTATTATGTTGCTTTCTCATCGGATACCCTTAAACTTGGTGGGTCGGCATTTGCGCAAACGTTGGGTAAAGTGGGTGATGAAGCGCCTACGGTACCCGATGCCGAATATTTTAAGCAGGCTTTTGCTGCGGTGCAGGAACTTGTCAATCGGGGGCTGATTCTTGCCGGGCACGACATCTCGGCAGGGGGAATGATTACGACCCTGCTCGAAATGTGTTTTTCCAACCCGAAAGGCGGATTGGAAGCTCGGCTGGATAAAATTCCTTATGATGACCTCATTAAGATTCTTTTTGCAGAAAATCCGGGCATTCTGATTCAGGTAAAACATCGCCATTTGGTGGATAAAATTCTGAGAGATTACGGCGTGGCTTCTTTTATTGTTGCGCGTCCCATCAAGAGGCGTTCTCTTATCATTCAAAAAGGCGAATTCCGCAAAGATTTCGACATTGACAAGTTGCGCGATGTCTGGTACAGAACTTCTTATTTGCTGGATCGCAAACAAAGCGGAGAGTACTGCGCGGAAAAACGATTTGAGAATTATAAGGATCAGATTTTGAAATTCACAATTCCTTCTACTTTTACGGGTAAGTTTGGCGATTTGGGATTGAATCCCGACAGAAAAGAAAAATCGGGGATCACTGCGGCTATTATCCGCGAAAAAGGAACAAACGGCGAACGTGAGATGGCCTATGCCCTCTATCTTGCCGGTTTCGATGTAAAGGATGTGCATATGACCGATCTTGTATCGGGGCGCGAAACGTTGGAAGATGTTCAATTGGCTGTTTTTTGTGGTGGATTTTCCAACGCGGATGTGTTGGGTTCTGCCAAAGGATGGGC
>Ga0208564_1002928_pt1 | contig 12950 bp, 11 predicted proteins | sample AD_UKC073_MetaG_FD_184439 | JGI IMG/M metagenome (GOLD analysis project Ga0208564, IMG submission 184439) | Active sludge microbial communities of municipal wastewater-treating anaerobic digesters from USA - AD_UKC073_MetaG (SPAdes) (version 2) | ecosystem: Engineered > Bioreactor > Anaerobic >... | reverse complement strand
CTCGAAGATGATCGCGGTCTTGTTCTCGGTGGGGGTGCCGATGTGCTTGTCCAGGCAGTTGGCCGAGGCGTTCAGTTCACCATCGTCAAACCACTTGTAGAACGGCGCACTGGACTCGTCCAGCACCCGGGTGAAGGGCTTGTTCCAGACCACGTTGTCCTTGGCAAGCCGGCCCCAGAAGCCGCTGGGGTCCTGGTCGGCCTCGGCGCACAGCGCGTTGTACGCATCCATGCCTGCGATGCGCGCGGCCTTGACCATGTCATCGGAGGGCGGAAAAACGCGGTTCTCAACCAGCACGGACTGAATCGCAGACGTTGATGCACTCATGGGTTTGTCTCCTAGGACTACAGGTGGAATTTGCGCGTAAATGTGGGCGCTGGCACTTACATGTCTCTGACTGTGCGCCACATTCCCTTGGATGGTCTTCGGACATTTTGCACACCCCTACAATCGCGGTTTACGTACAAACCCGTACCCCGCCATGTCCGAGCCGACCGAACCCAAATCCCGTGCCCTGCGCCCCCTGCCCAACCTGATCTTTGCCAGCCGCTGGCTGCAGTTGCCGCTGTACCTGGGCCTGATCGTGGCGCAGGCGGTGTACGTGGTGCACTTCCTGGTGGAACTGACCCACCTCGTGGAGGCTGCCTTCGGCAACCAGACCGCCCTGCAGGCCCTGATCAACTCCATCGGCTACAAACCCGATGCCCCCATCACCTCACTCAACGAGACGGTGATCATGCTGGTGGTGCTGGCCCTGATCGACGTGGTCATGATCTCCAACCTGCTCATCATGGTCATCGTGGGCGGCTACGAGACTTTCGTCAGCCGGCTGGACCTGGAAGGCCACCGTGACCAGCCCGAGTGGCTGAGCCACGTCAATGCCTCGGTGCTCAAGGTCAAGCTGGGCCTGTCCATCATCGGCATCAGTTCGATCCACCTGCTCAAGACCTTCATCAACGCCGGCAATTACACCGACAAGGTGTTGATCGCGCAGACGGCCATCCACATCACCTTCCTGCTGTCCGCCCTGGCCATTGCCTATACCGACAAACTGATGTCCAGCACGGCCAGCGGCAAACACCACTAACCCACACGGCGGCCTCGCCGCCCTTTTGTGCGCTCTCGGAATTGACAGATTCAGACACAAAAGTTATCATTCGGCTTCGTTTAACAACCAACTACGTTGGTCAGCCTGCGCTACTCGCGGATTCTTATGTCCCGTCGCGGCGCAGGATGTTCTAGCCGGGCCTTGTCCCGGCGCCCCGGCCGCTCTTCGGCCCTGATGCCCAGTTCCTTGTGACAGAAGTGCCCCCTAGACCGGGCCCGCACATCCGTCACCAGTTGCATCCACAGGCACTGTTTTCGCCACACGTCGTCTTCAGCGCCTGGCCGGCATTCCTGCGGGAATAGCCACGCACATCAGCGTTTTTACGCCTCGCATCAGGCCCGCACTGCGGCCCCCGCTCGCAGTTGCCTGCACACAGGCAGCTGCGCCCACTCTTTTCACCAAAGGAGGCCAGCGTGGCACAACCCATCACCATCGAGCACGTGTTCAAAGTCTTCGGGGACACCCCTGAAATCGCCATGGACCTTGCCTACCAAGGCTGCTCCAAGCCCGACATCCTGGCGCGCACCGGCCATTCCGTCGCCGTGTTCGACGCGCACATGCACATCGAGGCCGGCGAGATCTTCGTCATCATGGGCCTCTCAGGCTCCGGCAAGTCCACCCTGGTGCGCCTCATCAACCGGCTGATCGAGCCCACGGCTGGGCGCATCCTCATCGACGGCCACGACATCAACGCCGCCTCCGACCGCGACCTGCGTGCCCTGCGCCGCAAGGACATCAGCATGGTGTTCCAGTCCTTCGCACTGATGCCCCACATGACCGTGCTGGACAACACCGCTTTCGGCCTGGAACTGGCCGGCGTGGGCAAGGCCGAACGCCAGCGGCAGGCCGCACGGGCACTGGAACAAGTGGGGCTGGCCGGCTGGGGCGACAGCTACCCCGACGAGCTGTCGGGCGGCATGCAGCAGCGTGTAGGCCTGGCCCGCGCGCTGGCGTCTGACCCGTCGATCCTGCTGATGGACGAAGCCTTCTCGGCCCTCGACCCCATCATCCGCACCGAGATGCAAAGTGAGCTGCTGCGCCTGCAGAAGGTGAAGCGCCGCACCATCGTTTTTATCTCGCACGACCTGGACGAAGCCATGCGTATCGGTGACCGCATTGCCATCATGCGCGATGGGCACGTGGTGCAGGTGGGCTCGCCCGACGAAATCCTGCGCAGCCCCGCCGACGACTATGTACGCAGCTTCGTGCGGGGCGTGGACGCCGCCGCCGTCTTCAAGGCCGGAGACATTGCCCGCCAGCCCATCACCGTGGTGGCCGAGCATGCCGACCGCGGCGCCCGTGCGGCGCTCAAGCTGCTGCAGGACCAGGACCGCGACCACGCCTACGTGCTCAGCCCCGCCCACACCTACCTGGGCGTGGTGTCCGCCGACTCGCTGCGCACCGCCCTGCACGGGCATGCGGGCGCGCTGGGCCTGGCCCATGCCTACCTGCCGGGGGTGCAGCCCATCATCGAGGACGAGCCCGTCAGCGAGCTGATCGGCAAGGTAGCCCAGGCCAGCCATGCGATTCCGGTGGTGGCACCGGGCGGGCACTTCCGGGGCGCCATCAGCAAGAACACGCTGCTGCGCTTCCTCGACCGGGACACACCGCCCATCGAGCCTGCAGCGACCACCTCAGTAGCCAACGCTACAAATTCGTGAGCACTTCATAACCGCTGCATAACGGCACCAACAGAATTCCTCATGACAGAAACACCATCTCCCAGCGCCTCCAGCGCCGCTTCCTCGCTGGCCCCCACCAGCCCACCCTGGACACCACCGCAGCACGACGCCGCGCCCGCCACCGCCTGGCCCGATGTGGCAACCCCGGCCATCACGGCCCTCGACATCGCCGCCGACGTACCCACCGTGGCAGCAGACGACCCCTGGGCCAGTGCCACCACCGCCCCCTCGGCCACCGACACAGCCGACTGGCTGGGCACTGCACCCGCCCCCGGCGGCACCGACCTGGCCACCAGCCACGACGGTTTCGCCCTGCACCAGCTGTGGGACGGCTCGCTGCCCGTGGAAAGCTGGATCAACCAGGGCCTGGACTGGGTGGTGCAGCACTTCCGCCCCTTCTTCCAGACGGTGCGCGGCCCCATCGACAGCACCTTGTCCGGCGTCGAAGGCCTGCTGCTGAGTGTGCCCACCCTGGCCATGGTGGGTCTGCTCGGGCTGCTGGCCTGGCAATTCGCCGGCCGCGCCATGGCGCTGGGCGCCGTGGTGTCGCTGCTGGTCATCGCCATGCTGGGCATCTGGCCCGAAGCCATGGTGACGCTGTCACTGGTGCTCACCTCGCTGGTGTTCTGCCTGGCCATCGGGCTGCCGCTGGGTATCCTGCTGGCGCGCAGCGACCGCGCCCAACGCAGCATGCGGCCCGTGCTGGACGCCATGCAGACCACCCCGGCCTTTGTCTATCTGGTGCCAGTGGTGATGCTGTTCGGCATCGGCAATGTGCCCGGCGTGGTGGTCACCATCATCTTTGCGCTGCCGCCGCTGGTGCGCCTCACTTCGCTGGGCATCCGCCAGGTGCGGCCAGACCTGATCGAGGCGGCCCAGGCGTATGGCGCATCGCCGTGGCAGCTGCTGACCAAGGTGCAGTTGCCGCTGGCCATGCCGTCCATCATGGCCGGCATCAACCAGGCGCTGATGCTGTCGCTCTCGATGGTGGTGATCGCTTCCATGATCGCCGTGGGCGGCCTGGGCCAGATGGTGCTGCGCGGCATTGGGCGGCTCGACATGGGGATGGCCACCGTGGGCGGCCTGGGCATCGTGCTGCTGGCCATCACGCTCGACCGCATCACCCAGGCGCTGGGCCAGCCCCGCCGTGGCGCCCGCCACTGGTGGCAAACCGGGCCGGCCGGGGTGCTGTGGCGCCTCACACAGCGCCGCCCCACCCCCGTCACGGAGGCTGCCCCCACAGCCAACGCCGAAGCGGCACTTGCCGCGCACATCCATTAACCATCGCATCCCACAAGGAAGTTCACGAATGGCCATCCTCTCCACATTCCGTCCCGCCCTGTCCCCTCTGCGCGCCTTGATGGCCTGCAGCCTGCTGAGCATCGGCGCAGCATCGGTTAGCGCCCAGGCTCTGCCCGGCCAAGGCATCCAGGTGCAGCCGGTGCAAAGCTCGATCGCCGAAGAAACCTTCCAGACCTTGCTGGTCGCCAAAGCCCTGGCCAAGCTGGGCTACGACGTATTGCCCATCAAGGAAGTGGAGTACCCCACCGCCCACATCGCCGTGGCCAATGGCGACGCCACCTTCATGGCCGACCACTGGGACCCGTTACACGCCGACTTTTACCGGAACGCCGGGGGGGACGCCAAACTCTCGCGCACCGGCCGGTATGCGCCCGGTGCGGCCCAGGGCTACCTGATCGACAAGAAGACCGCCGACGCCTACAAGATCACCCACATCGACCAGTTGGCCAAACCCGAGATCGCCAAACTGTTCGACACCAACGGCGACGGCAAGGCCGACCTGACCGGCTGCAACCCCGGCTGGGGCTGTGAGGCGGTCATCGAGCACCAGCTGGGCGCCTACCAGCTGCGCGACAAGGTCACCCACGTGCAGGGCAGCTACGCCGCGCTGATGGCCGACACCATCGCCCGCTTCAAGCAGGGCAAGCCCATCCTCTACTACACCTGGACACCCTTCTGGGTCAGCGGCGTGCTGCGCCCGGGGCAGGAGGTGGTGTGGCTGCAGGTGCCCTTCTCCTCCCTGCCGGGTGACCAAAGCAAGCTGGACACCAGGCTGCCCGGTGGCCAGAACTACGGCTTCGTGATGAACACCCAGCGCATCGTGGCCAACAAGGACTTCGTGCAGAAGAACCCGGCTGCCGGCAAGCTGTTCGAGGTGATGCAACTCGCGGTGGGCGACATCAACGCCCAGAACCTGCGCATGCGCAGCGGCGAAAACAAACCCGCCGACATCGAGCGCCATGTGGACGGCTGGATCAAGGCGCACCAGCCCGTCTTTGATGGCTGGGTGGCACAGGCCCTGCAGGCTGTACAGCCGTAAGCCGCGCGGGCCAGCACGCTACCAAAAAAATAGCTGCATGCGCCGGTGAATCCAGCGCATGCAGCCTTTTTGGCTTCAAAACAAGACCTCAGCGCCCCACCATGTCGCCCGGCACCACCCACTGGTCGAACTGCTCGGCCGTGACATGGCCCGAGGCGATGGCGGCTTCGCGCAGGCTGCTGCCTTCCTTGTGCGCCTTCTTGGCAATAAAGGCGGCCTTGTCGTAGCCGATGTGCGTGTTGAGCGCCGTCACCAGCATCAGCGAGCCCTGCACCAGCTGGGTGATGCGCTCGCGGTTGGGCTCGATGCCCACGGCGCAGTGGTCGTTGAAGCTCACCATGCCGTCGGCCAGCAGGCGCACGCTCTGCAGGAAGTTGTACGCCACCATGGGGCGAAACACGTTCAGCTCGAAGTTGCCCGACATGCCGCCGATGTTGATGGCCACGTCGTTGCCCATCACCTGCGCGGCCAGCATGGTCACCGCTTCGCTCTGCGTGGGGTTGACCTTGCCGGGCATGATGCTGGAGCCGGGCTCGTTTTCGGGAATGTTCAGCTCCCCGATGCCGCTGCGCGGGCCGCTGGCCAGCCAGCGCACGTCGTTGGCGATCTTGGTCATGCTGGCAGCCAGTGTCTTCAGCGCGCCATGGGCGTGCACCAGGGCATCACAGCTGGCCAGTGCCTCGAACTTGCTGGGCGCCGTCACGAAGGGCAGGCCCGTCAGGCGGGCCAGCTCGGCGGCGGCCTGCTCGGCATACCCCTTGGGCGCATTCAGCCCCGTGCCCACGGCGGTGCCGCCCAGGGCCAGCTCGCACAGGTGCGGCAGCGCGGCACGCACATGGCGCTCGCCATGGTCGAGCTGGGCCACATAGCCCGAAAACTCCTGGCCCAGCGTGAGCGGGGTGGCGTCCTGCAGGTGGGTGCGGCCGATCTTGACGATGCCGTCGAAGTCCTGCGCCTTCTGGGCCAGCGTGGCACGCAGTTTGGCGATGGCCGGCAGCAGCCGGTGGGTCAGCGATTCCACGGCAGCCACGTGCATGGCGGTGGGGAACACGTCGTTGCTCGACTGGCTGCGGTTCACGTCGTCGTTCGGGTGCACCAGGCGGCCCTCGCCGCGTTCGCCGCCCAGCAGTTCACTCGCGCGATTCGCCAGCACTTCGTTGACGTTCATGTTGGTCTGGGTGCCCGAGCCGGTCTGCCACACCACCAGCGGAAATTCACCCGGGTGCAGGCCGGCAATCACCTCATCGGCTGCGGCCACGATGGCGCCGGTCTTCTGCGAGTCCTGCAGGCCCAGGCCCTGGTTCACCACGGCGGAAGCGCGCTTCACCAGCGCCAGCGCACGGATGATCTCGCGCGGCTGCTGCTCGCCCGAAATGTCGAAGTTCTGCAGCGAGCGCTGCGTCTGCGCCCCCCAGAGTTGGTTGGCCGGAACCTCGATCGGGCCCAAGGTGTCACGTTCGGTGCGCGTCAGCATAGGGGAATCTCAACCTGTCAAAATATGGGCTGGGGACAGCCTGGCCCAATCCCCGCAGCATAGCTCAAATAAAAGCAATTCTCATTTGATGGGTATATCGAATGGGGCCTGCACAGACCACCCACAACCACGACCATGACCACGAGCACCACCACGTCCATCCGCCAAGAAGACCTGATCGAATCCGTTGCCGCCGCACTGCAGTACATCAGCTACTACCACCCGGCCGACTACATTGCCCACCTGGCCCGCGCCTACGAGCGCGAGCAGAGCCCGGCGGCCAAGGACGCCATCGCGCAGATCCTGACCAACAGCAAGATGAGCGCCACCGGCCACCGCCCCATCTGCCAGGACACCGGCATCGTCAACGTCTTCCTGAAAGTGGGCATGGACGTGCGCTGGGAAGGCTTCACCGGCAGCCTGGACGACGCCATCAACGAAGGCGTGCGCCGGGGCTACAACCACCCCGACAACACCCTGCGCGCCAGCGTGGTGGCCGACCCGCAATTCGCCCGCAAGAACACCAAGGACAACACCCCCGCCGTGATCTTCACCGAGATCGTGCCTGGCAACACCGTGGACATCACCGTGGCGGCCAAGGGCGGCGGCTCGGAGAACAAGTCCAAGATGTACATGCTCAACCCCGGCGACAACGTGGTGGACTGGGTGCTCAAGACCGTGCCCACCATGGGCGCTGGCTGGTGCCCGCCCGGCATGCTGGGCATCGGCATTGGCGGCACGGCCGAAAAGGCGGTGCTCATGGCCAAGGAAAGCCTGATGGACGACCTGGACATGTACGAACTGCAGGCCAAGCAAGCCAGCGGGGCCGAACTCGACAATGTCGAAAAGCTGCGCCTGGAGCTGTTTGAAAAGGTCAACGCCCTGGGCATTGGCGCGCAAGGCCTGGGTGGCCTGACCACGGTGCTGGACGTCAAGATCAAGATGTACCCCACGCACGCGGCCAGCAAGCCGATTGCGATGATCCCCAACTGCGCGGCCACGCGCCACGCCCACTTCGTGATGGATGGCTCGGGCCCCGTGTACCTCACGCCCCCCAGCCTGGACCTGTGGCCCAACGTGGACTGGGCGCCCGACTACAACAAGAGCAAGAAGGTCAACCTCGACACCCTCACCAAGGAAGAAGTGGCCAGCTGGAAGCCCGGCGATACCCTGCTGCTCAACGGCAAGATGCTCACCGGCCGCGATGCCGCACACAAGCGCATTCAGGACATGCTCGCCAAGGGCGAGAAGCTGCCGGTGGACTTCACCAACCGCATCATCTACTACGTCGGCCCCGTGGACCCTGTCAAGGGCGAAGCCGTGGGCCCTGCAGGCCCCACCACCGCCACGCGCATGGACGGTTTCACCGAGATGATGCTCGCCCAGACCGGCCTCATCGCCATGGTGGGCAAGGCCGAGCGCGGCCCGGTCGCCATCGAGGCCATCAAGAAGCACCAGAGCGCCTACCTGATGGCCGTGGGCGGCGCCGCCTACCTGGTCTCCAAGGCCATCAAGACCGCGAAGGTGGTGGGCTTCGCCGACCTGGGCATGGAAGCCATCTACGAGTTCGACGTGGTGGACATGCCCGTGACCGTGGCCGTGGATGCCGGCGGCACCAGCGCCCACATCACCGGCCCGGCCGAGTGGCAAAAGCGCATCGCCACCGGGGAATTCAAGTCCCTGGCCATCACCGCGGCCTGAGCCGGATACCATCCGCTGCATGCCCTCGCACCCCGTTGATGCCTCTGCCATCCGCACCGTTCTGATCACCGGCGGCAGCCGGGGCATCGGCGCTGCCACGGCCCTGCTGTGTGCCCGCCAGGGCTGGGCGGTGCTGCTCAACTACGTCCGCAATGCCCAGGCCGCGCAGGCCGTGGTGGCGCAGATCCGGGGCATGGGCGGCCAGGCGCAGGCGGTACAGGCCGACGTCGCGGATGAGGCCCAGGTGCAGGCCCTGTTCACCACCCTCGACCAGTACATCCAGCAAGGCACCCTGCCCCCGCTGGGTGCGCTGGTGAACAACGCGGGCGTGGTGGACCAGGCCAGCCGGGTGGACGGTATCACCCAGACCCGGCTGCAGCGCCTGTTTGCCACCAACGTCTTCGGCAGCTTCACCTGCGCCCGCGAGGCCGTGAAGCGGCTCTCCACCCGCTACGGCGGGCCGGGCGGTGTCATCGTCAACCTCAGCTCGGGCGCCGCCCGGCTCGGCTCCCCCCACCAGTATGTGGACTACGCCGCCACCAAAGGCGCCATCGACACCTTCACCATCGGCCTGGGCAAGGAAGTAGCAGCCGAAGGCATCCGCGTCAACGGCGTGCGTGCCGGCCTGATCGACACCGATATCCACGCCAGCGGCGGCATGCCCCGCCGGGTGGAGCAGTTGGTGTCCGAGGTGCCCCTGCAGCGCGCCGGCTCGGCCGACGAGGTGGCCCAGGCCATTGCCTGGTTGCTCTCCGACGGTGCCAGCTACATGACGGCCAGCCTCATCGACGTGACAGGTGGACGCTGAACAGCGCTGACCACATGGACAACACCGATCCATCCCACCAGCCCATTGGCGTGTTCGACAGCGGCATCGGTGGCCTGAGCATCCTGCAAGCGCTGCGCGACGAACTGCCCCACGAGCATTTCGTCTACCTGGCCGACAGCGGCCACGCGCCCTATGGGGAGCGCGGCGACACCTTCGTCACCCAGCGCACCCGCACCATCACCCAGCACCTGCGCGATCAGCACCACATCAAGGCCCTGGTGGTGGCCTGCAACACCGCCACCACCGCCGCCATCCACCACACTCGCACCGAGCACCCCGACCTGCCCCTGGTGGGCGTGGAGCCTGCCATCAAGCCCGCAGCCAGCCACACCCAGACTGGGCGTGTGGGCGTCATCGGCACCCGAGGCACCGTCACCAGCGCCAAGTTCAACACCCTGCTGGCCACCGTGCAGCCCCATGCCGACTTCGTGGTGCAGCCCTGCGACGGCCTGGCCACCGCCATCGAACGGGCCGTGGGCCAGACAGCAGCAGACCCTGACGAAGTTCTGGCACTGTGCCGTAAGTACACCGAAGCCATGGGGCCCTTTGGCACTGGCCCCGGCCAGATGGATACCCTGGTGCTGGGCTGCACCCACTACGTCTTTGCAACCCCTCAACTGCGCAGCCTGCTGGGCGACAGTGTGCGCTTCATCGACACAGGGGCCCCCGTGGCCCGCCAGACCCGCCGGCTGCTGGCCGCTGTCGGCCGGCTCAACCTGTCAGGCCAGGGCTCAGTCACCTTGCTCAGCACCGGCCAGCGACAGGCCCTGGTGCAGGCCGCTCAGCGTTGGCTGGACCTGCCGGCCATGGCGCAGCAGCGGGATGCGGTGGCCATCTAGGGGCGTTCTACATCCGCCCAGCGGCAAGCGCCCTGGTTGAACAGGCCCGGCAGGCCGAGCAGCCCATGCACTGCTCGGTTACCAGGCAACGCTGGAAGAGGCCTACCGCGACATCCGCGCCAGCGAGCGCGCCATCAACCTGACGGGCCTTGGCCCGGTGGATGCCATGCGCCGGCTTGCACTCCGTATCGACTACTACGTGGAAAACCCGCTGATGGTGGCCCTGATCGCCATTGAGAACCTGCAGAAGGCCCAGTACCTGAATAACCCGAAAGAGATCCAGGTGCGCGACCCGTCCAGCCCTGCCCAGCTGGCTCGCACGCGAGAGCTCGCTTGCGAAGTGGTGCTGCGCTTTCTGGCTGTGTCCTAGGGAAATTCCCCCCATCCGAAGCACTTGGCGCTACGTACTATCCGGCCTTTTCTCCCAAGGCCAGACTCCATGTTTCCCAAGCGCTTTCCCACCCTCCTCGCCACCCTGCTGGTAGCCACCAGCCCCCAGGCCTTTGCCGCCTTTCCCGACAAGCCCATCAAGATCGTGGTGGGCTTCCCTGCGGGCGGGCCGCTCGACCAGCACGCCCGGCTGCTGACCGACAAGCTGCAGGCAGTGCTGGGCCAGCCGCTGATCGTGGACTACAAGCCCGGTGCCGGCGGCTCGGTGGGGGCGGAGTCGGTGGCGCGCAGTCCGGCCGACGGCTACACCCTCATGCTGGCCAATACCGGGGTGATGGTGATCAACGGCGCGCTTTACAACAAGCTGCCCTACAACACGCTGAAGGACTTCGTGCCCATCGCCCGCACCGCCCAGCAGCCGCTGGCGCTGCTGGTGAACAACAACGTGCCGGCGAAGAACCTGAAGGAGTTCCGCAACTACGCCACCCAAAACCCCGGCAAAATCAACTACGGCTCGGCCGGCAACGGCGGCATCTCGCACCTGGTACCCGAGATGTTCAAGAGCGCCACCGGCCTGTTCATGGTGCACATCCCCTACCGCGGCAGCGCACCGGCCTTCACCGACCTGATGGGTGGGCAGGTGCAGTTCATGGCCGAGTCGATTCCCCAGGCCGCGAGTTACCACAAGCAGGGCAAGGTGCGCGCCCTGGCGGTGACCAGCCGCGAGCGCAACCCCGCCCTGCCCGACATCCCGACCGCCATGGAGTCGGGGCTGAAAGACTTCGAGGTGGTGGGCTTCTACGGCTTCCTGGCGCCCGCCGGCACCCCGCCCGACGTGGTGGCCAAGCTCAGCGACGCCTTCAAACAGGTGTTGACCAACCCCGAGGTGCGCAACCGCATGGTGTCCCAGGGCGCCGACCCGGCCTTCCTGGACAGCGCCGGGTTTGGGAAGTTTCTGGCTGCAGAAACACCGCGCTGGGAAAAGGCGGTGAAAGCGTCGGGCGCCAAGATGGACTGACCCCGGGGCGTTGGCCGCCCATGCGCAACAACGGCGCCACGGCGCCGTTTCTTTTGGGTGCGCAGTATCTGCGCGATGTGCAAAGCATGTACAGACATGGGGCACCACACCAGGCGGTGCGCCAACAATAGGTGCAAATGCGGACCAATTTGGTGCGCACATCTTGTATACCAGGTGGCACGGAACATGCTGAATACCCACCATGGCCACCTCCACCGAGATCAGCAACCGCATCATCGAAGCCGTCATGGCGCAAAAGCTGGCGCCCGGTGCGCGGCTGGGTGAGCAACAGCTGGCCATCCTGTTCGACTGCAGCCGCACCATCGTGCGCGAGGCCCTCACCCGCCTGGCCGCACGCGGCATCGTCACGGTCAGCGCCCGCCGCGGCTGGTATGTGATCGAGCCCTCGGAGGACGAAGCCCGCGAGGCCTTCGAGGCTCGCCGCGTGATCGAAACCGGCCTGATCCGCAGCGCCACCAGCATCGACAAAGCCGCCATCAAGCGGCTCAAGACCCACCTGCAGCGGGAGAAAGCCGCCGTGGCCGGTGCCGACGTGGGTGCGCGCAGCTTCCTGCTGGGTGACTTCCATGTCTGCCTGGCCGACTGCCTGGGCAACAGCCTGCTGTCGGACACGCTGCGCGACTTCACCGCCCGCACCACCCTGATCGCCATGCTCTACCAGTCGTCCCACGACGCGGTGCAGTCCTGCGAAGACCATGTCCAGATCGTCGCCGCACTGGAACGGGGCGAACTGACCCAGGCGGAGGCCCTGATGGCCGCCCACATCGGCACGGTGAAAGCCGCGCTGCGGGTGCCCAGCGCCACTGATCCGCTGGCCGAACTGCGCCAGGCCTTAACGCCGATAGCGCCGGTGCATACCAGTGCCCTGGCATCTGAGGCACAAGACTTGCATACATCACCATCCAAGGGCCGGCGCAAAAAGCCCGGCCCGGACAACCCCGACGACCCCTCTACTTACCTAGGAGCCCTGCTATGACTATCCATTGGTCCAAACGTCAATTCGCCCTCAGCCTGGCCTCGGCCGCCCTGGCGCTGGGGGGCATCGCCACAGCCCATGCGCAGAGCGCGCTGGACGATGTGCTCAAGGCCAAGGAAATCAAGATCGCCATCCCCACCGACTACCCGCCCTACGGCTTTGTCGGCACCGACCTCAAGCCCCAGGGCCTGGACGTGGACATGGCCAACTACATCGCCACCAAACTGGGCGTCAAGGTGGAACTGGTGCCGGTGACCAGCGCCAACCGCATTCCCTACCTGCAGACCAAGAAGGCCGACCTGGTGATCTCCACCCTGGGCAAGAACCCCGAGCGCGAGAAGGTCATCGACTTCGCGTCGGCCTACTCCCCCTTCTTCCAGGCCGTGTTCGCCGCCAAGACCCTGCCCATCAAGAGTTTTGCCGACCTGAACGGCAAGACCGTGGCCGTCACCCGTGGCGCCATGGAAGACCAGGAGCTGGCCAAGGTCGCCCCCCCGAACGTCGATGTGAAACGCTTTGAAGACAACGCCGCCACCCTGGCCGCCTTCATCGCCGGGCAGACCCAGGCCAT
>Ga0208564_1002925_pt1 | contig 12968 bp, 14 predicted proteins | sample AD_UKC073_MetaG_FD_184439 | JGI IMG/M metagenome (GOLD analysis project Ga0208564, IMG submission 184439) | Active sludge microbial communities of municipal wastewater-treating anaerobic digesters from USA - AD_UKC073_MetaG (SPAdes) (version 2) | ecosystem: Engineered > Bioreactor > Anaerobic >... | reverse complement strand
GTGGAGGGCGTGCGTCTGGACGCGCCGCGGCCCTGACCGGCTTGGCCTCCGTGGCTACAACAGGCTTTCCGGCACCAGGGGCGCGATCAGCTCCAGCAGCAGCCGGTCCAGCCAGCTGGCGTCGGGTTCGCTGCGCCACACCAGCGCATCGCCCAGGTTGTCCTCGCCGTCCACATCGGCCAGGCCGCGCCACCATTCCAGCTGCCCGCCCGGGCCCAGGCGCAGCTGGTAGGCGCCTTGCTGCTTCAGCACGTCCAGCAGCTTGAGCACCTGGCCCGCCAGCGCCGGGCTGTCGATGAACAGGCCGATCTCGGTGTTGTGCACCTGCGAGCGCGGGTCGAAGTTCATCGAGCCCAGGTAGAGCCGCCTGCCGTCCGCCACCGCCGTCTTGGCATGCAGCCGGCCCATCGAGCGGTTGAACACGCCCAGGCGCAGGCTCTGGCGGGCGCGCACCGGGCTCAGCTCGCTGATCTGCACGCCCAGGCGCAGCAGCTCGGGCCGGTAGCGTCGGTAGCCGGTGTGCACCACCGGCTCGTCGGTGGCGGCCAGGGCGTTTGTCACCAGGCCCACCTGCACGCCGCGGGCGCGCACCTCGCGCAGGTTGGCCAGGCCGGCATCGCCGGGCACCAGGTAGGGTGAGGCCAGCACCACCTCGGCCTGCGCCCGGCGGATCAATTCGGCCACGTTGTAGCGCACGCTGTCCACGTCCTGCAGCGGCACGCCGCCGTAGTCGGCGGTCTTGCCGACCACACGCTGCCGATGTTGCGACCGCCGGCCACCGCCATCGCGCCGTCGGCGATGAACAGCTTGTTGTGCATGCGGCGGTTCACGCGCAGCAGGTCGAACAGGCCGGTCAGCACCCGCATCGACAGCCGGTCGCGCCCGGCGGCAAAGGGGTTGAACAGCCGCAGCTCGACGCCCGGATGCGCGGCCAGGCCCAGCAGCAGCAGGTCGTTGCCGGCCGTGTACATGTCGTCGACCAGCAGGCGCACGCGCACGCCGCGCCCGGCCGCGTCGCGCAGGGCGCGCAGCAGCCAGCGGCCGGTCTCGTCGTTGTCGATCTGGTAGTACTGCAGGTCCAGCGATTCGCGGGCCCGGGCGATCAGCTGCAGCCGGGTGTCCAGCGCAAACGCGCCATCGGGCATCAGGCGGAAGCCGCTGAGGTCGGCGTCGGGTGACGCCGCGGTGGCCAGCCGACCCAGTGGCGTGTGCGTGCCGGCGGGCAGGGCGGTGGAGGGCGCGCCCAGCGGGCCGGGCGGCAGCGCGGCGCAACCGCTGAGGAGGATGACGAGCAGCAACGCGGAGCAGGTACGCCAGGCGCGTCCCGCGGCAAGCTGCCGGAATAGCTCAACCACCGTTGCGGCGCGCCACCCAGTAGGTCGCACCCTCGTCGCCATAGCGCTCGGCGTGCGGCACGGCCCGGTCCAGCGTGAAGGTGTCCCCAGGCAGCAGGCGGCGGGTGTCGGCACCGACGGTCAGCCACATCTCGCCCTGCACCACCAGGGCATCGACGCTGAAGTCGTGGGTGTGGGTGTCGAGCTTGGTGCCGGGCTGCCACTGGCGTTCCAGCACCTCGTCGAAGCCGCGGGCCAGGGCGGCGGTCCTGAACTGGTCGAAGCTGGGCGGGGTCATGGCGGCTCCTGCGCGGGCGGCGGCGAGGCGCGCAGTATCGCCAGCCCTGGCAGACCGGCGCCGGGCGTGACCGTCGCGCCGTTGCCTGCGATGCTGGCGCTGCTGCAGGTCAAGGGTTTGTCCTGAGGGTCTCGGCTTGACCCTTGCCAGGCTTGACGAATATCATTGACCGACCGGTTGGTCGAAAATGATTCGACACCGATGCCAGCCCACCCAACGCGAGGAATCACCCCGATGAGCGCTGCCACGCCGCCCGACACCGCCGCCCAGGCCCAGACCTTGGCAGAGCAAGTGCGCGACGCGATGTGGGCAGGCGACCATGCCACCAAGATGCTGGGCATGCGCATCGTCGCCGTCGGTCCGGGCACGGCGACCATTGAAATGACGGTGCGCCAGGACATGCTCAACGGCCACGCCATCTGCCACGGCGGGCTGATCACCACGCTGGCCGATTCCACCTTTGCCTTCGCCTGCAACAGCTACAACGAGCTGACCGTGGCCTCGGGCTTCGCCATCGACCTGATCGCCCCCGGCCGCCTGGGCGACGTGCTGACCGCCACCTGCAGCGAGGTGAGCAAGGCCGGCCGCACCGGCGTCTACGACGTCGAGGTGACCAACCAGCGCGGCGAGCGCATCGCGGTGTTCCGCGGTCGCAGCTACACGGCACGCGGCAAGCCGGTGCTTGCCGCCCCTTGATTCGGCAAGCCGGTGCTTGCCGCCCCTTGATTCGGCAAGCCGGTGCTTGCCGCCCCTTGATTCGGCAAGCCGGTCATTCCCGCCGCCTGAACCCAAGAACCACCCCGGAGACACCCCCGATGCCCGTGCGCACCCCCGCCCCCGGCGACCTGGAACCCATCGAGACCGCCAGCCGCGACGAGATCGCCGCGCTGCAGCTGCAGCGCCTGCAGGCCACGCTGCAACGCGCCTACGACAACGTGCCGCACTACCGCAACGCCTTCGACCAGGCGGGTGTGCACCCGTCGGACTGCAAGTCGCTGGCCGACCTGGCGAAGTTCCCCTTCACCACCAAGAAGGACCTGCGCGACCACTACCCGTTCGGCCTGTTTGCGGTGCCGCGTGAGCAGGTGGTGCGCATCCACGCCAGCAGCGGCACCACCGGCAAGCCCACGGTGGTGGGCTACACGAAGAACGACATCGACACCTGGGCGAATCTCGCCGCACGCAGCATCCGCGCCGCGGGCGGGCGGCCCGGCGACATGGTGCACGTGGCCTACGGCTACGGCCTCTTCACCGGCGGCCTGGGCGCGCACTACGGCGCCGAGCGCCTGGGCTGCACCGTGGTGCCGATGAGCGGCGGCCAGACCGAGAAGCAGGTGCAGCTGATCACCGACTTCAAGCCCGACATCATCATGGTCACGCCCAGCTACATGCAGGTGATCATCGAGGAGTTCCGCCGCCAGGGGCTGGACCCGGCGGCGATGTCGCTGTCCGTCGGCATCTTCGGCGCCGAGCCCTGGACCGAGGCCATGCGCACCCAGATCCAGGCCGACGCCGGCATCAAGGCGGTCGACATCTACGGCCTGAGCGAGGTGATGGGCCCCGGCGTGGCCAGCGAGTGCGTGGAAACACAGGACGGCCCGGTGATCTGGGAAGACCACTTCTACCCGGAGATCATCCACCCCGAGACCGGGGACGTGCTGCCCGATGGCAGCGAGGGCGAACTGGTCTTCACCAGCCTGACCAAGGAAGCGCTGCCGATCATCCGCTACCGCACGCGCGACCTGACGCGCCTGCTGGCGCCCACCGCGCGCAGCTTCCGCCGCATGGGCAAGATCGTCGGCCGCTCGGACGACATGCTGATCATCCGCGGCGTCAACGTCTTCCCGACGCAGATCGAGGAGATCGTGCTGCAGAGCCCGAAGCTGTCGGGCCAGTACCAGCTGGTGGTGGGCCGTGAAGGCGCGCTGGACACCCTGGTGGTGCGCACCGAACTGAACATCGGCAGCACGCAGGCCAGCCCGGCCGAGATCGACGAGATCAAGCACTGGCTGCAGCACCGCATCAAGACGCTGGTCGGCGTCAGCACCCGCATCGAGGTGCTGCCGCCCGACAGCATCGAGCGCACGCTGACCGGCAAGGCGCGGCGCGTGATGGACACCCGCAAGAGCTGATCCACAGAAAGGCACCCATGTACACCCAGGCAATGGACACCATGCCCAAGGAATTGGGCGACGCACCGAAGGCGGTGCGGTCGGCAGAAGAAGTCGAACTGCAGCGCCGCTTCGACGCCCGCATCGACGCCGGCGACTTCATCGAGGCCAAGGACTGGATGCCCGAGAACTACCGCAAGACGCTGCTGCGCCAGATCAGCCAGCACGCGCATTCGGAGATCGTCGGCATGCTGCCCGAGGGCAACTGGATCAGCCGGGCGCCCACGCTCAAGCGCAAGGCGATTCTGCTGGCCAAGGTGCAGGACGAGGGTGGCCACGGCCTCTACCTGTACGCCGCGGCCGAGACCCTGGGCACCAGCCGTGACCAGATGATCGACGCGCTGCACAGCGGCAAGGCCAAGTACAGCAGCATCTTCAACTACCCCACGCTGACCTGGGCCGACGTGGGCACCATCGGCTGGCTGGTCGACGGCGCGGCGATCATGAACCAGGTGCCAATCTGCCGCTGCAGCTACGCGCCGTATGCGCGGGCGATGATCCGCGTCTGCCGGGAAGAGAGCTTCCACCAGCGCCAGGGCTACGACAGCCTGCTGGTGATGATGCAGGGCGGCACCGATGCCCAGCGCGCCATGGTGCAGGACGCGGTGAACCGGTGGTGGTGGCCCTGCCTGATGATGTTCGGCCCGCCCGACGACCAGAGCCCGAACAGCGCGCAGGGCATGCGCTGGGGCATCAAGCGCGTCAGCAACGACACGCTGCGCCAGAAGTTCGTCGACGCCACGGTCGAGCAGGCCAAGGTGCTGGGCGTGACCCTGCCCGACCCCGACCTGAAGTGGAACGAGGAACGCCAGCACTGGGACTTCGGCGCCATCGACTGGCCCGAGTTCTTCCGCGTGGTGGCCGGCGACGGCCCCTGCAACCAGGAGCGCCTGGCCGAGCGCGTGCAGGCCTGGGACGACGGCGCCTGGGTGCGCGAGGCCGCACTGGCCCACAGCCGCAAGCAAGCCACCAAGCAAGCCGCCGCCTGAACCCGGAGACGACCATGACCGATCCCAACACCCGAACTGAATGGCCGCTGTGGGAAGTGTTCGTGCGCAGCCGCGCCGGCCTGGACCACAAGCACTGCGGCAGCCTGCATGCCGCCGACGCGGCGATGGCCATCCAGCTGGCGCGCGACGTCTACACCCGCCGCCTGGAAGGCAGCAGCGTGTGGGTGGTGCCCAGCGCCGCGATCACCGCCAGCGACCCGGGCGACAAGGGCATGTTCTTCGACCCGGCCGAGGACAAGGTGTACCGCCACCCGACGTTCTACAAGCTGCCCCCTGAAGTCGACCACATGTAAGGCGGACGGACCATGACTGCCTCCATCCAACTCCACCAGACCCCGCAGCTGCAGTACCTGCTGCGCCTGGGCGACACCTGCCTGATCCTGGGCCAGCGCCTGGGCGAATGGTGCGGCCACGGGCCCATCCTGGAAGAAGACATCGCCCTGACCAACATGGCGCTGGACCTGATCGGCCAGGCCCGTGCCCTGCTGACCCGCGCCGGCCAGACCGAAGGCCGCGCCTTCGACGAGGACCAGCTGGCCTTTCTGCGCGACGAGCGCGACTACCGCAACCCGACGCTGGTCGAGCTGCCGCGCGGCGACTTCGCCTTCACCGTGCTGCGCAACCTGATGGTGGCCACGCTGCTGAAGCTGCTGTGGCAAAAGCTGGCCGATAGCAGCGATGCCGAACTGGCCGCCATCGCCGGCAAGGCGGTGAAGGAAGCCCGCTACCACCAGCAGCATGCGGCCGACTGGGTGCTGCGCCTGGGCGACGGCACGGATGAGTCCACCCGCCGCTGCAGGACGGCGCTGGCCACGCTGTGGCGCTACGTGCCCGAGCTGTTCGAGGCCGACGCTGTCGACGAGGCCGCTGCAGCCACCGGCCTGGGCCCGCGCTGGGCCGACGTGCAGGCCGACTGGAATGCCGAGGTCGGCGCCGTGCTGGCCGAGGCCGGCCTGACGCCGCCCGCGCTGGGCAGCTACCGAAGCACCGGCAAGCGCGGTGTGCACACCGAGCACATGGGCTACATCCTGGCCGAGATGCAGCATCTGCAGCGCTCGTATCCGGGAGGCGTCTGGTGAACGACGCGCCGGTCGCCGCCGACAGCCGCACCGGCCAAGCCTGGGCGGTGCTGGCCACCGTGCTCGACCCCGAGGTGCCGGCGCTGAGCCTGTGCGACCTGGGCATCGTGCGCGACGTGGTGGACACCGGCGCCGGCCTGACCGTGGTGCTGACGCCCACCTATTCGGGCTGCCCGGCCACCGAGGTCATCAGCCAGAGCGTGGTCGATGCGCTGACCGACGCCGGCTTCGGGCCGGTGGCGATCGAGATGCGCCGCGCCCCGGCCTGGACCACCGACTGGATCAGCGACGACGGCCGGCGCAAGCTGCGCGAGTACGGCATCGCGCCGCCGGGGCCGGTGGATGCATCGGCCGGCGTGCCGGTGCGCCTGGTCGGCCGACGCGCTGATGCCATCGCCTGCCCGCGCTGCGACAGCCTGATGACCGAACGCCTGTCGGCCTTCGGCTCCACCGCGTGCAAGTCGCTGTACCGCTGCATCAGTTGCCGCGAGCCTTTCGAGCACTTCAAACCGATATGACCATCGTCCCCCCCGAAGCGGCCTGCGGCCGCCTCCCCCCGGGGGGCGCCGCCAGCGGCCCGGCGAAGCCGGTTCCGCGGCGACTGCTTGTTGAAAGCACCCTATGAGCACGCTCTTCCATCCGCTGACCGTCCGCCGCATCGAACCCGACACCGCCGAGGCGGTGATCGTCAGCTTTGCCGTGCCGCCCGAGCTGCGCGCCACCTTCGGCTTCACGCAGGGCCAGTACCTCACGCTGCGCCACACCATCGACGGCCAGGACCTGCGGCGCAGCTACAGCATCTGTGCCGGGGTGGACGACGACGAACTGCGCGTGGGCGTGCGCAAGGTGCGCGGCGGTGTGTTCAGCAACTGGATCAATCACAGCCTGAAGCCCGGCGACAGCCTGCAGGTGATGGCGCCGCAGGGCCGCTTCTTCGTGCCGCTGGACCCGACGGCCAGGCGCCACCATGTCGGCATCGCCGGTGGCAGCGGCATCACGCCCATCCTGTCGATCATGAAGACGGTGCTGCAGCGTGAGCCGGGCAGCCGCTTCACGCTGATCTACGGCAACCGCAGCCTGCAGAGCACCATGTTCAAGGAGGAGCTGGAAGACCTCAAGAACCGGTACATGCAGCGCCTGGTGCTGCACCATGTCTTCAGCGACGAGCCGACGGACTCGCCCTTGAACATGGGCCTGATGAACCGCGACAAGCTGGGCGAGTTCCTCACCAGCGTGGTGCCGGCCGCGGGCATCGCCCACGTCTACATCTGCGGCCCGTTCCAGATGAACGACGAGGCCGAGGCGGCGCTGCTGGCCGCGGGCGTGCCCGAGGACCGGGTGCACATCGAGCGCTTCGGCGTGGCGCCGCAGGCCGCGGGCACCGACGCCTGTGTTGGGGCGGTCGTGCACGAGGCCAAGCCGGGTGACGCCGAGGAAGCACGCATCACCATCGTGCGTGACGGCCTGCGTCGTGAGATCACGTTCCGCAAGCAGCAGCCCAGCATCCTGGATGCCGCCGCGGCGGCGGGCATGGAAGTGCCGTTCTCCTGCACCAGCGGTGTCTGCGGCACCTGCCGCGCCAAGCTGGTGGAAGGCGAGGTGCGCATGGAGCGCAACTTCGCGCTCGACAAGGCCGAGGTCGCCGCCGGCTTCGTGCTGTGCTGCCAGGCGCATCCGCTGACCGAGCGGGTGGTCCTCAGCTTCGACGAGCGATGACCCCCCCCCGATGCGCCTTCGGCGCCTCCCCCCCAGGGGGGCGCAGCCAGTGGCCCGGCAAAGCCGGTTCCACGGCTGCCGCTTGGTGAATCGCATGCCACGAGGCAGAGCAGTCAACTACGACGCCCAGCGCGAGGCGATCCTGACCCACGCTGCGGCGCTGTTCGCCCGCAGCGGCTATCCGGCCACGTCGATGAACCAGGTGGCCGAGGCCTGCGGGCTGAGCAAGGCCACGCTCTACCACTACTACCGCGACAAGGACGCGATGCTGGTGGCCATCGCCGAAGGCCATGTGCTGAAGCTGCGCGCCCTGGTCGACGACGTGCTGGCGCAATCCCTGCCGCCCGAGCAGCGGCTGCGCACGCTGATCCGCCGCATCGTCGACGAATACGCCGACGCCCAGCATGCCCACCGCGTGCTGACCGAGGACGTGCGCTTCCTGGCGCCCGACGACCGCCAGCGTGTGCTCGACACCGAGCGCCATGTCGTCGCGGGCTTCGCCCAGGCGGTGGCCGAGCTGCGGCCCGGCCTGGCGCTGGCCAAGCTGGACAAGCCGCTGACCATGCTGCTGTTCGGCATGGTGAACTGGCTGTTCACCTGGATGCGCACCGACGGTCCGCTGGACTACGACCGCATGGCCGCCATCGTCGCCGACCTGTTCGTCGGCGGCATTGCCGCGGTGCAGGCGCCGCCGGTCGAAGCGGCCCGCCCTGATTCCCTTGCCATCACCACCACCGTCTCCGGAGACTGACCCATGCGCCTGCGCGCCACCTTTGCCACCCTCGCCACTGCCGTCGCGGCGCTGTTCGTCGCCACCGCGGCCCAGGCCGACATCACCGTGGGCGTCACCCTGTCGGCCACCGGCCCGGCCGCGTCGCTGGGCATCCCCGAGAAGAACACCATCGCGCTATTGCCCAAGACCATCGGCGGCCAGAAGGTGACCTACGTGGTGCTGGACGACGCCAGCGACACCAGCACGGCCACCGCCAACGCCCGCAAGCTGGTCACCGAGCACAAGGCCGACGTGATCATCGGCTCGACGACCACGCCGAACTCGCTGGCGATGATCGACATCGTGGCCGAGAGCCAGACGCCGATGCTGTCGCTGGCCGCCTCGGCGCGGGTGATCGAGCCGCAGGACGCCAAGCGCCGCTGGGTGTTCAAGACGCCGCAGAACGACATCATGATGGCGCTGGCCATCGCCGAGCACATGGCCAACGCCGGTGTGAAGAGCGTGGCCTTCATCGGCTTTGCAGATGCCTACGGCGAAGGCTGGCTGCAGGAATTCAACAAGGCCGCGGGCCTGAAGAAGCTCAACGTCGTCGCCACCGAGCGCTATGCCCGCAACGACACCAGCGTCACCGCCCAGGTGCTGAAGCTGGTGGCGGCGAACCCGGATGCGATCCTGGTCGCCGGCTCGGGCACGCCCGCTGCGCTGCCGCAGGTGGCGCTGAAGGAGCGCGGCTACAAGGGCAAGGTCTACCAGACGCACGGCGTGGCCAACGGCGACTTCCTGCGTGTGGGCGGCAAGGACGTGGAAGGCACGCTGCTGCCCGCCGGCCCGGTGCTGGTGGCCGAGCAGCTGCCCGCCACGCATCCGCTGAAGAAGAGCGCGCTGGCCTACGTGGCCGCGTACGAGGCCGCCTACGGCAAGGGCAGCGTCAGCACCTTCGGCGCCCATGCCTGGGACACCGGCCTGGTGCTGGCCGCCGCCGTGCCCGCGGCGTTGAAGAAGGCCCAGCCCGGCACGCCGGCCTTCCGCGCCGCGCTGCGCGATGCCCTGGAGCAGGTGAAGGACTTGCCGGGCGCGCACGGCATCTTCAACATGTCGGCCGCCGATCACCTCGGCCTGGACCAGCGCGCCCGCGTGATGGTCAGGATCGAGAACGGTTCTTGGAAGTACGTTCCTTGACCCACCCCCTACCGGCTTCGCCGGCCCCCTCAAGGGGGCACCGCCAGCGGACCGGCGAAGCCGGCTCCGCGGCGATCGCTTGATCAAGAGAGGTTACCGATGAGCACACCGACCCTGCAAAGCCACATCGCCGGCCGCTGGCTGGGCAGCGAGCCCGCCGCCGCGCTGCGCAGCGCCATCAACGGCACGCCCGTGGCCCACACCCACGCCGAGGCCATCGACTTCGCCGAGGCCCTGCACCATGCCCGCACGGTGGGCCTGCCGAACCTGCTGAAGCTCGACTTCCAGCAGCGCGCCGAGAGGCTGAAGGCCATGGCCAAGTTCGTCAACGAGCACAAGGAACAGCTCTACGCGGTGTCGGCCCACACCGGCGCCACCCGCGCCGACAGCTGGATCGACATCGAGGGCGGCAGCGGCACGCTGTTCGCCTATGCCGGCGTCGGCGCCAACGAGCTGCCGTCGGGCAACCTGGTGCACGAAGGCCCGGCCTTCCCGCTGGGCAAGACCAACCAGTTCGCCGGAAGCCACATCCTGGTGCCGCGCGGCGGTGTGGCGGTGCACATCAATGCGTTCAACTTCCCGGTCTGGGGGCTGCTGGAGAAGTTTGCGCCCGGCTTCCTGGCCGGGATGCCCTGCATCGCCAAGCCGGCCACCGCCACCAGCTACCTGACGGAAGCGGCCGTGCGCCTGCTGCTGTCGTCGGGCCTGGTGCCCGAGGGCGCGCTGCAGCTGGTGATCGGCGGCACGGGTGATCTGCTGGACCGCCTGGGCGTGCAGGACCTGGTCACCTTCACCGGCAGCGCCGACACCGCGGCCAAGCTGCGCATCAACGCCAACCTGGTGCGCAACGGCATTCCGTTCAACGCCGAGGCCGATTCGCTGAACTGCGCCATCCTGTCGCCCGAGTGTGGTCCGGACACGCCCGAGTTCGACCTCTTCGTCAAGGAGGTGGCGCGCGAGATGACGGTCAAGGCCGGCCAGAAGTGCACCGCCATCCGCCGCGCCATCGTGCCGCGCCAGCACCTGGACGCGGTGGCCCATGCGCTGCGCGCCCGGTTGAACAAGGTGGTGGTGGGCGACCCGGCGGTGGAGGGCGTGAAGATGGGCGCCCTGGCCAGCCACGCCCAGCTGGCCGACGTCAATGAGCGTGTCGCCCGGCTGCGCCTGAACCACGGCGCCGAGCTGGTCTGCGGCGGCGAGGGCGCCGTGCCGCTGGGCACGGGCACCCAGCACGGCGCGTTCTTCGCGCCCACGCTGCTGCTGTGCAACGACCCGCTGCACAACCACGCGGTGCACGCGATCGAAGCCTTCGGGCCGGTCAGCACGCTGATGGCGTATGACGCAGCTTCGGACGGCCTGGACGAGGCCGTCGCGCTGGCCGCCAAGGGCCAGGGCAGCCTGGTGGCCAGCCTGGTCACGCGCGACCCGCAGGTGGCCGCGCAGGTCGTGCCGCAACTGGCCATGCTGCACGGACGGCTGCACATCCTGGATGCCCAGGCCGCCACCGAATCCACCGGCCACGGCTCGCCGCTGCCGCAGCTCAAGCACGGCGGCCCGGGCCGCGCCGGCGGGGGTGAAGAGCTGGGCGGCTTGCGCGCCGTCAAGCATTACCTGCAGCGCACGGCGGTGCAGGGCTCGCCCGCGATGCTGACGGCGGTGACCGGCGAGTTCGTGCGCGGCACGCCGCCGCTGGACACCGGCGTGCACCCGTTCCGCCGCCACTTCGAGGAGCTGCGGATCGGCGAGAGCCTGCTGACGCACCGCCGCACCGTGGGCGAGGCCGACCTGGTGAACTTCGGCGGCATCTCGGGCGACTACTTCTACATGCACTTCGACGCCGAGGCGGCGGCGGCCAGCCCCTTCGGCGCGCGCATCGCCCACGGCTACTTCGTGCTCTCGGCAGCGGCCGGCCTGTTCGTCTCGTCGGCCCCGGGGCCGGTGCTGGCCAACTACGGGCTGGACACGCTGCGCTTCGTCAAGCCGGTCATGATCGGCGACACCATCCAGGCGCGGCTGACCTGCAAGCGCAAGATCGACAAGGCGAAGAAGGATGCCAAGGGCGCAGGGCAGGGCGTGGTGGCCTGGGACGTGGAGGTCACCAACCAGCGCGGCGAACTGGTGGCCAGCTACGACATCCTGACGCTGGTGGCGAAGAAGGGCTGACGGCCGGCCTCAGCGGCGCAGTGATTCCATCCGCAGCGCCAGCGTCAGCTCCAGCTGCGCCAGCGCCTGCTGGGCTGCGCGGGTCTCCTCGTCGGTGGTGGCGGCGGCCAGGCGCTGGCGCAGTGCAGCGCGCTCGCGGATCAGTTCGACCTCGTGCGGCACGATGCCGGCGCTCTTGAGCATCTTGAAGGGCATGCGCACTTCGTCTGGCGTGCGCTCCCAGCCGTCGTCGCCGTGCAGCGGCTTGCCGTAGCCCTCGGCGCCGGCCAGGTCGCCGCGCTTTTCGGCCTCGGCGATCTGACGGGCGATCTCGTCGTCGACCTGACGCGCAGACCGTGCCGGGCCGCTGCGGCGGCGTGCCAGCACTTGCACCTGTAGCGCCGCCTCACGCTGCGCGGGGGAGCCGTCGGGCGCCGCCGCCTCGCGGCGCCTGGCAACGCGCCAGCGCAGCAGCGCAGCCTTCACGTCATCGAGCTTGAGCACCTGCCGGGCCCCTTGTTCAGTCCGGCTCGATCACCAGCACGGCGCCCACGTCCAGCGTGCCACCCTGCAGCACGTCGGCGCGCAGGCCGGCGCGGTGGGCCCACCAGCGCACCACCTGCGGCGGCGTCAGGTCCGCGCCCTGCAGCGCCTGCCCCAGGCCCAGGCAGGGTTCGCACAGCTCGACACCGCGGCAGCGCACGCCGCCCAGGCTGAACGTGCGGCCCACCAGGTCGTTCAAACGCACGCCGCGGGTGACGGCGTTGCGGCCGGTGATGCCGTAGTCGCTTGCGCGGCCATGGGCCTGCTGGAAGGCCTCGATCGCCTCGGCCTCGACCAGGGTCAGATTCTGGCCCGGCTCGTCCTTGGCGCCGAAATAGCGGTCGCCCTCGATGCCGGCACCGGCCACCACGCTGGCGCTGGCCAGCGCCAGTTGCGGGCCGCCGCCTGGCGGGCGGATGAACAGATGCTCGATGGTCATGGTGTGGGGCAGGCTGGGTTGCAGCGGCAGGTGGAACGCGATCTCGTCGGCCTCGATGGCCAGGCCGCATTCTGGCGGCAGCCCCGGGTGAAAGCCCAGGTGCCGCAGCAGGCCGGCCGAGCGGTGGTTGGCGGCCTTGAGCGCCGCCACCGCAGTGTGCACGCCGTGGTGCCCGGCCAGTTCCTGCAGCATGGCCCGCACCGCCGCGCTGCCGATGCCCTGGCGCCAGTGGCGGCTGGCCACCTCGTACGCCACCCAGGCACAGCCATCGGCCCGCACCGTGGCCTGCACCACGCCGCACAGGTCGCCACCGGGCAGGCGCAG
>Ga0208564_1002923_pt1 | contig 12977 bp, 13 predicted proteins | sample AD_UKC073_MetaG_FD_184439 | JGI IMG/M metagenome (GOLD analysis project Ga0208564, IMG submission 184439) | Active sludge microbial communities of municipal wastewater-treating anaerobic digesters from USA - AD_UKC073_MetaG (SPAdes) (version 2) | ecosystem: Engineered > Bioreactor > Anaerobic >... | reverse complement strand
ATCGTGATCGGGGCCACCAACCGCGAGGACCTCATCGACCCCGCCATCCTGCGTCCGGGACGCCTCGACGTGAAGATCAAGCTGGAGCGCCCCGACGAGGTCGGCGCCGCCGAGATCCTGGACCGGTACCTCACGGCGTCCGTGCCTCTCAACGAGCGCGAGCTGGACGCCGCCGGCGGACCAGACCCGTACCGCCGACAGCTCTTGGCGGACGCCGTCGCGGCCCTGTACGACCGCTCGGACGCCAACCGGTTCGTCGAGGTCACCTATGCCTCGGGGGCCAAGGAGACCCTGTACGTCGGCGACTTCGTCTCCGGCGCGATGCTGGCCAACATCGTGGCGCGGGCCAAGAAGCTCGCGATCAAGGAGCTGCTCGCGGGCGGCGAACGTGGCATCCGCCGCGCCCACGTCCTGGACGCGTGCCGCACCGAGATCGCCGAGAACGAAGAGCTGCCGAACACGACGAACCCCGACGACTGGGCGCGCGTGTCCGGACGCCGCGGCGAGCGCATCGTCTTCTTGCGCACCCTGCACGGAAGCAGGTCGCTGCCCGTCGACTGATCCCGCGCCGTGTCGGCAGAAGGACGTCCGCGGGGTGAGGCATAGCCGCATCGGCGACGGCGCGGAGTTCTAGACTCCCGCCATGCCCGACATCGTGCGGAGGCGGCTCTGGCCCCACGTTTCCCGCCCGGTGCGAAACGCCTTGTTATGGCTGGTCGGGATGGGGCTGGTGGCACTGGTGGGTGCCTTCGGCTACATGATCATCGAGGGCTGGGACTTCTTCGACTCCATCTACATGACGATCGGCGTCCTGGCCACGCTGGGGCTGAAAGAGATCCACCCCATGGATCGGCCGGGCGAGCTGTGGACGATGTTCCTGTCGATCCTGGGCGTGGCCATCATCTTCGGCACGGTGGGCATCGCGGCGGAAAGCCTCGTCAGCGAGATGGCCAGCGGCAAGCGAGAGGTCAAACGGATGCAGAAGCAAGTGGACGCCCTCCGCGGGCACTTCATCGTCTGCGGCTACGGCCGGGTCGGATCGCTCGTCGCCGCCGAGCTGCGCGACGACGGGCAGCAGGTGGTGGTCCTGGACGTCGGGCAAGACTCGCTGGATCGGGCCGTCTCGGACGGTTTTCTCGTCGTTCCTGGCGACGGCACGTCCGACTCCGTGCTGCTCCGCGCCGGCGTCGAACAGGCGAAGGGCCTGGTCAGCGTTATCGACTCCGACGCCAACAACGTGTACGTCGTGATCTCGGCTCGCTCGCTCAATCCCGACCTCTTCATCGTCGGACGCGCCAGCACCGGGGCGGTCATGAAGAAGGTGCTTCAGGCCGGTGCCGACCGCACGATTTCCCCGTACGAGATGGCCGGACGCCGCGTCGTCCAGCTGGCCCTCAAGCCGGGCGTCGTCGACTTCATCGACGCGGCGCTCTCGCGCGGCGACCTGTCGTTCGGCATGGAGGAGATCACGGTCGACAAGCGCCTGGCCGGCCAGACGGTGGGCCAGCTGCGCAAGCGGGGCCTGTTCACCCTGGCGATCCGCCACGACCCCGGCATCTACGAGCCGAACCCGGTCGACGAGCGCTGCTTGGAGCTGGGGGAGTCGCTGATCGTCTCGGGCTCCACCTCGGCGATGCGGGCGATGACCGAAGGGCTCTGATTGGCCCTAGGTTCGATGTGTGTCTAATGTGAAGTTAGACCATCATCGAAGGGAGTCGCCATGGCCGCTGACGCCGTGACCCTGCTGAAGACCATCGCGGACGAAACCCGCCTCAAGATCCTGGGCCTGGTGGCGTCCGAGCCTAAGACCGGCGCCGAACTCGCCGAGGCCCTGAAGCTGTCGGCTCCGACGATCAGCCACCACATGAAGCGGCTGAGCGAGGTCGGCATCGTCACCGTCACCCCGGACGGCAACCGGCGCCTCTACCGCCTCAACTCCGAGTTGCTACGTTCCGTGGGCGCCGACGGCCCGCAGGCCCCCGCTCTGGACGATCCCTACCAGGCCAAGGTCGTGCGGACCTTCTTCATCAATGGACGCCTCACCGCGATCCCGGCGAAGCGCCGCGCCCGGGTCGCCGTGCTGGTCGAACTGCTGCGCCGCTTCGAGGCCGGACGCGACTACACCGAGCCCGAGGTGAACGACCTGCTGCGTCCGGCGCACGACGACGTCGCCTTCCTGCGCCGCGAGCTGGTCGACTACCGCTACCTGACCCGCTCGGGCGGCATCTACCGCGTCGTGGACGCCCCACCCGAGCGCGACGCGAACGAGCGCCAGGAGGTGCCCGCGGGGGAGTCTGCGTGGCTGGGGGCCCTCATCCGGTCGTCGCTGAACGCAACGGCGCCCGGGGCCTGAGCCCCGGGCGCCGCCGATGGGGGCCGGTCAGGCCATCACGCGCACCTTGCGGACGCCCGGCATGGACTTCAGCTTCTCGACCACGTCGCCGGGGACGGAGCCCGGGACATCGAGGAGCGTGTAGTCGAGGTCGCCGCGCGACTTGTGCACCAGGTGGGCGACGGCCAGGCCGGCCTCGCTGATGGCGCCGGTCAGGCGGGCGATCGTGTCGGGAGCGTTGTCGCTGGCGATCGAGAGGCGGGTCTCGCCGTCCTCACGAGCGTGCAGCATGGCCTCGGGGAAGTTCACCGAGTTGGTGATGTTCCCGTTCTCCAGGAAGTCGCGGAGTTCCTGAGCGGCCATGACCGCGCAGTTGTCCTCGGCCTCATTCGTGGACGCCCCGAGGTGCGGCAGCGCCAGCACCTTCGCGCAGCCCTTGAGGGCGTTGCTCGGGAAGTCGCAGACGTACGCCCCGAGGCGTCCGGCGTTGAGGGCCTCGACGATCGCGGCGTCGTCGACGATGCCGCCGCGGGCGAAGTTCAACACCGTCCCGTTGGGCTTCATCATCGCGAGCCGCTCGGCGTTGACGAGGTTCTTGGTCGGCTCGATCAGCGGCACGTGCACCGTGACGACGTCGGCTCGCTTGAAGATCTCGTCGACGTCGTTGACCCGCTCGACGCTGCTGGACAGGTTCCAGGCGTGGTTGATCGTGATGGCGGGGTCGTACCCGATCACGTTCATGCCCAGGGCCACGGCCGAGTTGGCCACGCCGCCACCGATGGCGCCCAGGCCGATGACGCCGAGCGTCTTGCCGGGGAGCTCGAAGCCGACGAAGTTCTTCTTGCCAGCCTCGACCGCCTTGGTGATCTCCTCGTCAGTGCCTTCGAGGCCGTCGGCAAACGTCGCGCCCTTGGAGATGTTGCGCGCGCCGACCAGCATGCCGGCCAGCACGAGCTCCTTCACCGCGTTCGCGTTGGCGCCCGGGGTGTTGAACACGACGATGCCCGCCTTGGCGTACTCGTCGACGGGAATGTTGTTCGTGCCGGCGCCGGCGCGGGCGACGGCCACGACGGAGGCCGGGACCTCCATGCCGTGCATCTTGAACGAGCGCAGGATGTAGGCGTCCGGATCAACGAGGTCGTTGCCGATCTCGTAGCGATCCTTCGGCAGCCGATCCAGGCCCAGGGGGCTGATGTTGTTGAGCGTTGCGATCTTGTACATGGTTCTCACCGCGCGAACGGACTAGCCGTTCTTCTGCGCGAACTCCTTCATGAACTCGACGAGGGCCTGGACGCCTTCCAGCGGGACGGCGTTGTAGATCGACGCGCGCATGCCGCCGACGGAGCGGTGACCGGCGAGGTTCGTCAGGCCGGCCTTGGCCGCCTCGGACACGAACTGCTTGTCGAGCTCGGCGTTCGGCTGGAGGAACGGGATGTTCATCCACGAGCGGGCGCGCTTGGCGACCGGGTTCGTCCAGTAGCCGGAGCCGTCGATGTAGTCGTACAGCGCGTCGGCCTTGGCCTTGTTGCGCTGGCCCATGCCCTCGAGTCCGCCGTTGTCCTTGACCCAGTCGAGCACGAGGCCGAGCAGGTACCAGCCGAAGGTGTTCGGGGTGTTGAGCATCGAGTCGGCGGCCGCCTGCTGGGTGTAGTCCCAGACGCTCGGGCACTCGACCCGAGCCTTGCCCAGCAGGTCGTCCTTGACGATGACGGTGACGAGGCCCGAGGGGCCCATGTTCTTCTGGGCGCCCGCGAAGATGACGTCGAAGTCGGTGACGTTGATCGGCCGCGACAGGATCGTCGAGGAGAAGTCCGCGATCAGCGGCAGGCCCTTGGAATCAGGGATGTAGTCGAACTCGACGCCACGGATCGTCTCGTTGGGCGTGTAGTGCAGGTAAGCCGAGTCCGGGTTGACCGTGAAGCTGTCGGCGTCCGGGACGTCGGTGAAGCCACCCTCCTTGGTGGACGCGATGACGTTCGGGACGGCGTACTTCTTGGCCTCGGCGATGGCCTTCGTGGACCAGTCGCCGGTGTTGATGAAGTCGATGCTCTGGCCGGCGGCCGAGAGGTTCAGGGGCAGCGCGGCGAACTCGCCGTAGGCGCCGCCCTGGAGGAACAGGCACTTGTAGTTGTCCGGGACGCCCATGACCTCGCGCAGGGACGCCTCGACGGCGGCCGCACGCTCGACGTAGGCCTTGCCGCGGTGGGAGTGCTCCATGACGGACATGCCGGTGCCTGCCCAGTCGAGCAGTTCGTCCTTGGCCCGCTCCAGCACCTCCAGCGGCAGCATTGCGGGGCCAGCAGAGAAGTTGTAAACGCGCACGATTCGTCCTTCCTATGACAGGGCGCGACGTCCGGCCGTGGGGCCGGTCGGTGGGTCTCACCGGGTCAACCGGTCACCTCTCACGATAGTGAAAAGTCCGGTCCGCGGTGGCGGAACGGACCAATACTTTGCGCAAAGTAGAACGAACCCGAGCTTTAGTTATCAGTCGGGTTTCACAGCGCCTGGCGCGGGCCTTAGCAGCAGCGCGCTTTGGGGTTCTTCTCCTCGTTGGCCCAGCGGCTGCGCCAGAAGTCGGCCTCGCCGAGGACGGCGGCGTCCGGGTGATGGGCCGCCTGATGGCGGAGATAGCGCTCGTAGGCGTCCAGGCCGGAAATGCCCTTGAGGAACTGCGTGGTCCCGGCGAAGAGCCGAGCCAGCGGCGTCCCTTCGTCGTCTGAACGGACGCCGGCCGAAGCCGGGCGGATCACTCCGCCCGGCTCCGAGCTGGTGGCGAACTGGTTCATCAGTCGGCGATCAGGTCCGAGACCTTGTGATCGGCTTCCGTGTGGGCGTGGCTGAAGCCGCCGTCGGGATCCTTGCCCGCCGCCTTCCAGTCGGCGAGGACTTCCTTCTCCAGGGGCGTGGCGACGAAGCCCGCCGGTCCGAAGATCTTCGACGGAATCCCCTTCTGCTCGCTGGTGGGGAGTCCGCCGGCCCGGAAGGCCTTGATGGACACCCAGACACCGACGACGAACACGCCGAGCACCAGCACCGCGTACAGGATCGACAGGCTCCCCTGGATGGCGGTGTTGCGGACGACCGTCTCGACCTGAGCGGGCGTGGTGGCGGTCGAGTAGGGCTTGCCGGCGGCCAGCGCCTTGGCGGCTGCCGCGTTGGACGCCCAGTAGCCGATCGCCGGGTTGCTGCTGAAGATCTTCTCGAAGCTCGCCCACATGGTGATGAAGAGATCCCAGACCAGCGGGATGCCGGGGATCCAGGCCCACTTGAACAGGCCACGCTTCATCACGACCGTGAAGACGAGGGTCAACGCGATCGCCGCGAGGAGCTGGTTGGCGATGCCGAACAGCGGGTAGAGCACGTAGATGCCGCCGAGGGGGTCGGTGACGCCCATGACGACGATCGAGCCCCAGCCGAGCACCACGAGCGCGGTGGCGGCCCAGGCACCCGGACGCCACGAGGGATCGCGGAACTTGATGAGCCCGGGGATGTTGGAGATCGTGTCGGACAGCATGAAGCGGGCGACGCGCGTGCCGGCGTCCACCGTCGTCAGGATGAACAGCGCCTCGAACATGACCGCGAAGTGGTACCAGAAGGCCTTCATCGCGGGCAGGAACGGGATCTGGGCGAGCACGTCGGCCATGCCGAACGCGAGCGTCGGGGCGCCGCCGGTGCGCGAGATGATCGACTTCTCGCCCACCGAGGTGGCGGCGTTGGAGAAGACGGCGGCTGAGGCGTCCGGGAGCGGATTTCCGGCGCCGCTGACGAGGCCGAGCTTGTTGACGTAGGCGGCCGCGGTCTCCGGAGTGCCACCGGTGAGACCGGCGGGGGCGTTCATGCCGAAGTAGATGTGCGGGTCGAGGACGCACGCCATGATCAACGCGTTGATCGCGACGAACGACTCGGTCAGCATGCCGCCGTAGCCGATCATGCGGGCCTGAGACTCCTTCTGGATCATCTTGGGCGTCGTGCCCGAGCTGATCAGCGAATGGAAGCCGGACAGCGCTCCACACGCGATCGTGATGAAGAGGAACGGGAACAGGTTGCCGGCGAAGGCCGGGCCGGTGCCCGTGAGCGCGAACTTGGTGACCGCCGGCATCTGCATGACGGGGAGCACGACCAGGACGGCGAGCGCGAGCATCACGATGGTGCCGACCTTCATGAAGGTGGACAGGTAGTCGCGGGGGGCCAGCAGCAGCCAGACCGGCAGGATGGCGGCCGCGAAGCCGTAGATGCAGATCGCGTAGGCCAGGTTGAGCTTGCTCATCGTGAAGATCGCGGCCAGTGCCGGGTTGTTGGCGACCAGGCTGCCGCCGGCGATGGCGGCGAGCAGGAGGACCAGACCGATGACGGACGCCTCAGAGACCTTGCCCGGACGCAGGTAGCGCATGTAGACGCCCATGAAGAGGGCGATCGGGATGGTCATCGCGATGGAGAACACGCCCCAGGGGGACTCGGCGAGGGCGCCGATGATGACGATCACGAGGACGGCGATCAAGATGAGCATGATCGTCATGACGCCGATGATGGCGAGCCAGCCACCGACGAAGCCGAGTTCGTCGCGGCACATCTGCCCGAGCGAGCGGCCGCGGCGGCGGATGGCCAGGTGCATGACCATGTAGTCCTGGACGGCGCCGGCGAGGATGACGCCGAAGATGATCCACAGCGTTCCGGGCAGGTAGCCCATCTGGGCCGCGAGGACGGGTCCGACGAGCGGGCCGGCGCCGGCGATCGCGGCGAAGTGGTGGCCGAACAGGACGACGCGGTGGGTGGGCATGAAGTCCTTGCCGTTGGCGAACTCCTCGGCCGGGGTGGCACGGGTGTCGTCAGGCTGGTTGATCTTCAGCTCGATCAGCCGGGCGTAGAAGCGTAGGGCGATGAGATAGCTGCCCACGGCAGCGAGGACGAACCAGCCGGCGCTGACGTTCTCGCCACGCATGAAGGCGATGACGCCCCAGGCGACGGCCGCGAGGACGCCGATGATGCCGTAGATGATCTTGGTTCGTGCGGACATGGTCGGGGGCTCGATCACGGCGACCGGAGGCAGCTCCGGGTCGGCCTTGATCTTGTTGCCCAAGGTGAGGGGCGCGGTCATAGGGACTCCTGACGCAGCAACAACTCTGTTGGATCGGTGAGGGACTTCTTCTTCCCTAGTGGCGTGGTCCTTGGGATCTGGTTCACCCCGCCACCGTTCAGGACACTACGCCTGTGGTGTGTCGGTGCGTGCAAAAAACACCGAACCGCGGCGAAGGCGTCCGACGGCTACGAATCCAGGCGCGGCAGGAGGTCGGTGACGTACGTGAGGGTGTCCTCCCAGCCGGTGACCTGGTGGGTCGCCACGCCCAGCGCCTTCACCGGGAAGTCGTTGCCGCCGGGCTCGAGCCGGTCGCCCACGAAGAGGATCTCGTCGAACTCCAGGCCCAGCATCTGAGCGAGTCGGGAGATGCCGTAGGCCTTGTCGATGCCCTTGCTGGTGATATCGATCGACGTCGACCCGCCGGCGTGCACGTCCAATTCCGGCAGGTGCGGTGCCACGGCGGCCTGCAGGCCGGCGCGCTTCGAGCCGTCCGGATCCCACGCCTTCTTGGCGTCGACCGGGGCCGCTTGGCCTAGGGCGGAGAACGTGATCTGCGAGCCGCGGTCCTCGAGGATGGGCCCCCACGTCTGGCTCTCCCAGAGGCCGAGCCGTTTGGCCTGCTCTTCGAGCACGGCCAGCGCTCGGTCGCGAAGGTCGCGTGGCAGGTCGTGCTTGTACTGGACCCTCCAGCGGCCGTCGCTGTAGGTGTCGTAGCGGGTGCCGTTGGTGGGCATCAGGTGGAGGCGCTCGAGCTGCGGCCCGTCTGCCAGGCGGGCGATGACCTGCTTGTCGAACTGCTCGAACTGACCGCCGGAGATGATGCAGACGGGCACGCGCGTGAGCAGGGTCGTGAGCAGGTCGGTGATCGGCTGGGGGAGCGGCGACTTGGACGGAGCGAGGGTGTCGTCCAGATCGAAGGCGACCAGGCGCGGCCGGTTGGTCACCGTGCTGCCTTTCGCGTCGCGAGGTGCGCGAGCGCCCGCCAGCCGAGCATCAGGACGCCGAGCGCGATGCCCGCGACGATGACGAACGACACCTGGACGCCTCCGCCCAGCATGGCTCGGAACAACATGCCGAGCACCAGCGTGACGGCCCAGACGGCCAGGCCCTGGCGCGAGGACGACTCCAGGAACGGCTTCATGATCATCGCGACCCAGACCATCAGCGTGGCCGCCAGGAACGGGGCTGCGGTCCGGCCGAGCTGGGTGGCGTCGAGGGACTCACCGTGCGAGAGGCGTCCGATGGCGGCGAAGACGAGGACCGACGCGACGTCGAGCACGATGGCGAGCACCCTGGGCATGGCGACGAGGCTACTTCACCCCGGACGCCTCCCGCGCGAGCGACCCTCGTACGATCGGGGGATGGCCATCATCGGTACCGAGACGGAGTACGGGATCCTCGCCCCCGACGAGCCCGCCGCCGACCCGGAGGTGCTGTCTGCCGCCGTCGTCGACGGCTACCCCGGCCCGGGGACGCCGTCGCTCGCCGAGACCCACAACCGCGTCTTGGGTAACGGTGCCCGGCTCTATGTCGACCATGGACATCCCGAGTACTCCACGCCGGAGACGACCAATGCGGCGGACGCCACCGCGCACGACCTGGCCGGGGACGCGATCGTCCTGCGGGCGGCGGCGGAGGCGTCCCGCCGGCTGGGGGTTCGGCTGAAACTGTTCAAGAACAACACCGACGGCAAGGGCAGTTCGTACGGGTTCCACGAGAACTACCTGCTGTCGCGCGCCCTGGAGTGGGAGAGCATCGTCGACGCCCTGCCCACGTTCCTGGTGACCCGGGTGGTTTTCACCGGTGCCGGACGGGTCGGGCTGGGCACGCACGGCGATTCGGCCGAGTATCAACTGTCGCAGCGTGCCGACTTCTTCGAGCGCGTGTCCGGGCTGGACACGACGGCCAACCGCGGCCTGGTCAACACGCGCGATGAGCCGCACGCGCGTCCGTCCCGGTGGCGGCGGCTGCACGTCATCGCCGGTGACGCCAACCGCAGCCCCTACGCCACCTGGCTGAAGCTGGCGACGGCGTCCCTGTCGCTCGCCGCCTTGGAGGCGGGCTTCACCCCGCCCGGACGCCTCGCCGACCCGGTCGCCGCCTTCCGCACGGTCAGCCGGGATCTTTCCGTGCGCGCGGCCTTGCCCCTGGTCGGCGGCGGGACGGCGTCCGCACTCAACCTCCAGCGGCGCCAGCGGGACGCCTGCGCGGCCTACCTGGCCACCGCTGAGTTCACCGGAGGCGACGAGATCGTGCGGGAGTGGTCCGAGATGCTGGACGACCTTGACCGGGACCCCGCATCGACCGCCGATCGCCTCGACTGGACGGCCAAGCTGGGCCTCCTCGAGGCCGTTCGTGAGCGGCAGGGCCTGGCCTGGGACGCGCCGAGGGTGGCCCAGCTCGACCTCGCCTGGGCCGACCTGGACGCCTCGGCGTCCCCGTTCTCGGCTCTGGAACGGGCAGGACGCCTCGTCGGGTGGATCGAGCCGGCGACGGTCGCCGAGGCGGTCGCGGGGCCGCCGACGGACACGAGGGCCTTCGCACGCGGATACCTCGTCGCCAACCACCCGGACGCCGTCGTCGCGGCGACGTGGGACTCGGTCCACGTCCGGGACACGCGCGGGCTCATCCACAACCTGCGGATGAGCGAACCGCACGGGCATGCGCGCGGCAGCATCGACGTGTCCGCGACCATCGATCGGCTGTGCGCCGACTGGGATGCGGCCACCGCGGGCCGCGGGGCGGCGTCCGACTACACTGCCCGCTCGTGAGCGAACGGATCCAGCGTCGGCGGACGCGGCAGGTGACCGACGACGCGTCGGCGTCCGAGCTCACGTCGACGCATCGCGCGGCGAAGGCGGTCGACTACGACGCCATCCTCGACGAGATCGACAGCGTCCTGGAGGCCGACGCCGAGGAGTACGTCCGCAGTTTCGTGCAGAAGGGCGGACAGTGAGGGCTATCGAGCTGTCGCCGACGCTGATCATCGGATCCGGGCTCGTGGGGGCGTCCGTCGGCTGCGCGCTGACGGCGGCGGGCATCGCCGTCCACGTCACGGACCTGGTTCCGGCGCACGCCGCAGTGGCCGCGTCCAGGGGCGCGGGGACGACTGATCCGGTGGCTCCGGGGGACGTCCGGCTCGTCGTCGTGGCCGTGCCGCCGGACCGGCTCTCCGACGTGGTGGCGTCCGCGCTGAAGACCTACCCGCATGCGACCGTCACCGACGTCGGCTCGGTGAAGGGCACAGTGATCAACGACCTGCGCGTGCGGCGGGCGTCCGGACTGAAGCGGTACTGCGGGGGGCATCCGATGGCGGGCTCGCACCTCGTCGGACCTGTCGCGGCCCGCGCAGAGCTGTTCGTCGATCGAACCTGGGTGGTGGCTCCGCACGACACCGCCGCGGCCGCGACCGTCCTGGACGTCCAGGAGTTGGCCCGCCTCTGCGGCGCGCGGGTCGTGACGTTGGGTCCGGCGCACCACGACGAGGCCGTCGCCCAGGTGTCGCATCTGCCACACCTGATGAGCGCGCTGACCGGAGGCGTCCTGAACGAGGTGCCGGCGTCGCACCTGAAGCTGGCTGGGCAGGGCCTGCGGGACGTCACCCGCATCTCGACCGGGGATCCCGGACTCTGGCGGCAGATCATCTCCGCCAACGCGGACGCGGTCCGCGAGCAGTTGGTCGAGGTCCAGGCCGCCCTGGGGCGCCTGATCGACATCCTCGACGACCCCGACCGGACGGACGCCGACCTCGAAGACTTCCTGGAGTGGGGACGCCAGGGCACCCGCCTGATCCCGGGCAAACACGGGACGCCGGCGCGCGAGTTCGCGCAGGTCACCATCGAGATCCCGGACGCCCCCGGCGCGCTGGCTCGGCTGTTCGCGGAGATCGGCGAGGCGGGCTTCAACGTCGAGGACGTGTCCATCGAGCACGACGCCGAGCGTGAGGTCGGCTGGCTGGCGGTCCAGGTGACGGAGGCGAAGGCGTCCGAGCTGGAGCAGACCATGGAAGCGGCGGGCTGGACGGTTCGGCACTAGACCGGATCTCAGGTGGACGTCGTCCCGAACGCATCACGGTTGCACTAGGGCCCCGGTGGGGGCCCAAACAACACAGAGAGCCGGGCGCCGCTGTCACCACGGGGGCGGACTGATCCACAGATCTCGACTGGCGTGACAGCAACGGCCAGGTCGCGCCCAATGTGTGACTGCATCCCACCACCCAGGAGGTCTCATGGCGCCGCCCTTTCCCATGCTCCCCGATCAGCGTGGGCTGGCCACGGCGGCACAGCTCAGGGCTGCGGGCTGGTCAGCACAGGCCGTGCGCTATCTGCCGCACGGGTCCGGACAGCGTGTTCTGCCGGGCAGCTACGCCGCCCATCAGGGGCAGCTCACCAAGGAAGACCACCTCGTCGCGGCATCGCTGTCGGCTGGTGATGCCCAAAGGCCACGGCGATAGCTGGCCAGCGCGCATGCGAGGGGCTGGTCGAGGCGACCGGACTTCCCCCGTAGAATCATCCGGTGAGTTCGAAGCCCCTCGTGATCGCCATCGACGGACCCGCCGGGTCCGGCAAGTCGACGACGTCCAAAGAGGTCGCGCGTCGACTCGGCATCGGCTACCTCGACACCGGCGCGATGTACCGCGCGGTGACGGTTGCGTTCCTGGACTCCGGCGTCAGCCGTGACGATGCGGACGCCGTCGCTCGCGCTACCCGCGAGGCCGCTATCGACATCTCGCTCGACCCGGACGACTACTGGGTCAAGGTGAACGGACGCGACGTCACGCACGAGATCCGCAGCGGACGCGTCACCGAGAACGCCTCGGCCGTCTCCACCAACCCCGACTGCCGCGCCGACCTCGTGCGCCGCCAGCGGGCGCTCATCGACTCGGACGCCCGCGGCTGCGTCGCCGAAGGCCGCGACATCACCACGGTCGTCTACCCGGACGCCGCCGTGCGCATCCTGCTGACCGCCTCCGAGGACGCCCGCCTGGCACGCCGCCGGGGCGACGTCGGGGCGTCCGTCAGCGCCGAGAAGCTGCGCGATCAGGTCCTGAACCGCGACAAGGCCGACTCGAAACTCGTCGAGTTCACGAGGCCGGCCGACGGCGTCCACCTGCTCGACACCACCAACCTGACGTTCGACGAAGCGGTCTCGACCATCGTCGCCATGGCCGAGGAGGCCCGCTCATGATCAAGCCCGTTCTCGCCGTCGTCGGACGCCCCAACGTGGGCAAGTCGATGCTCGTCAACCGCATCCTGGGACGCCGCGAGGCCGTCGTCCAGGACCTCCCCGGCGTGACCCGCGACCGCGTCAGCTACGACGCGACCTGGAACGGACGCGAGTTCGTGGTGGTCGACACCGGCGGCTGGATCAGCGACGCCAAGGGCATGGCTGCCCGCATCGCCGAGCAGGCCGAGCTCGCCATCGACGCCTCGGATGCCGTCCTGTTCGTCGTGGACGCCACCGTCGGCATCACCGACGAGGACGAGGCGGTCGTCCGGGTGCTGCGGCAGTCGAAGAAGCCGGTGATCCTGGCCGCGAACAAGGTCGACGACCAGCGGACGGAAGCCG
>Ga0208564_1002910_pt1 | contig 13011 bp, 10 predicted proteins | sample AD_UKC073_MetaG_FD_184439 | JGI IMG/M metagenome (GOLD analysis project Ga0208564, IMG submission 184439) | Active sludge microbial communities of municipal wastewater-treating anaerobic digesters from USA - AD_UKC073_MetaG (SPAdes) (version 2) | ecosystem: Engineered > Bioreactor > Anaerobic >... | reverse complement strand
CGATCGCATCACCGCTCGGCGCTTGGTCCGGCGCTCCATGTCCATATACTTCTTGGTTGGGAGGTCGGTGACCCCCATCCTGTTTATGTTGGACAGATCGAAGGTCGCGGCTGCCCCCCAACCCTCCAGGGTGGTCGGGGGTACGAACCCTTCCCTGATCGCGCTCTCGTACAGTGGCGTGCCAGGGTACGGCATGTAGGACAGGAACTCGGTGTACTCCGGGCGGATGGTCCGAAGCAGCTTCTCCGTCGCCCTGATGTCCTCGTCCGTCTCTCCCGGCAGCCCGTTCACCATCATGGCGTACAGCTCCAGCCCGGCACGGTGCACGTCCGCCGCCGCCCGTATCAAGGTCTCGACCGTCATCCGCTTATTGACCGCCTCCAGAAGACGCGGGGAGCCGGTCTCCACGCCTATCAGGACCTGCCGGCAGCCGGCGTCCTTCATCTCGCTGAGCAGCTCCGGTCGGACAAGGTCCGCCCTGATCTCGCAGTTCCACACTATGTCCAGGCCTCGTTCCTTGATGCCCCGGCAGATCTCGCGGATCCTCTCGGGGGAGGCGTAGAACAGATCGTCGATGATCAGGAAGCCGCCTATCCGGTCGTCAAGGGAGAGGACGTGCTCCATGGCGTCGAGGGTCCTGGAGGGCGACAGGGCATGCCATCGGCCCCCCCACATGTTCTGGGCATAGCAGAACCCGCACCTGCCTGGACAGCCCCTCGATGTGACGATCGGGACGGCATTTCGACCGTGCAAGGGGACAAGGTAGCGAGAGAGGTTTCCCAGTCCTTCCCACCAGGGGAACGGGAGGGAATCCAGATCGACCATCCTCTCCCTGCGGTCGGTGACGATCGCACGTCCGTCCCTGGCGAACGCGATCCCCTTCACCGTCGCCAGGTCCCTTCCATACTCCAGGGCTCGCAACAGCTCCGATGTGGTGACCTCCCCTTCGCCCAGCACCGCCGCGTCCACCGGAGCCTGGAGCACGGTCATCACGGGCAGCGTGGTGGGGCCCGGCCCTCCCCATATCACCGTGACCCCGTCCTCCCGGCACCATCTCGACACCTCGAGCGCTCGCAGGATGACCGAGCTAACCTTCACATGGATGCCCACGACGTCCGCATCGGCGCTCCGGAGGGCGGATCGCTTCGCCTCATCAAGTTCTTCCCCGGACCAATCGAAAAGGACGACCTCGCGCCCCTCCCTTCGCAAATAGGCGGCCAGCTGCATTATTCCAAGCGGCGGCGATGGCCTCAGCTCGCTCTCCTCGGGGCCAAAGCCTACGTTCACCAATGCCACCTTCATGTCGCCTCCTCCGCCAGCTTCAGGTAGCGGGCGATATACCTCTCCGGAGTGTGCACCTCCTCGTACCGGCGAAGCGCGTTCGACGCCATGCTGCTCCGCATCGCCTCCTCCTTCTCGAACATCCTCAAGGCCGACGCCAGGTCCTCGACGGTCAGGTCGGCCACGAGGCCGCAGGGCCCGGACACCAGCTCGGGCAGGCCGCCGCGCGGCGAGACGAGAAGGGGGACGCCCATCGACAGCGCCTCGATGCACGAGAGCGGCGAGTTCTCCGCGCAGATGGACGGGGCGACCAGGCACAGGGCGGACGACAGCTCATCCATCATCTCCTGGCGTTCAAGGAAGCCCAGCCCCTTCACCTTCCCGCGCGTGCGCCCCTCATACTCCTTGACCAGGCCTTCCAGGCTGCCGCTGCCTGCGATATGCAGCTCCGCTTCGACACCGGACAGCTCATATGCGTGCAGCAGGAGGTCCAAACCCTTGTGCGGCTCGAGAACCCCTGCGTACAGGAAGTGGGACGGCTCTTTCCCTCGGACGACCGGCCGGGGAACGAAGTTGGGGATGACCGATGACGTGAGGTCGAGACGCTCTCGAAGGATGCCTGACATGTAGTGCGACGGGGCTATGGCATGGTCGATGCCGCCGACGTTGCGTGAGAACGTTCCGTTGCGCCATACCTGCGGCGGACGCCCCGATTGGATCGTGCACGTGGTGCAATCCGACCTCATGCACCTCTCCTTCCCTCGATACATGAGGTCGTTCCGGGGGCATATCAGCCAGTGGTCGTGGGCGGTGTACAGCTTGGGCATCCTGCCTATCCCCAGGACCTCATGGCCCAGCAACGAGATGTTGTGATGATGTATCCAGTCGGGCCGCACGGTCGACACCACATGGCGCAGCATCCTCTCGACCTTCCTGTTCGCCCCTGTCAGGTAGGTGAGGGCTGCCGATGCCGAGCCCATGCTGGTGCTGACCGGGTGGAGGTTGACCTCATTGCTCACCGGTCGCGGGCGGCGCCCCTTGGACTTCAGGTCGTAAGCATCCATGCTGTGCAGGACGTGCACCTCGTGCCCCCTGCGCACCAGCTCCTCCGCCAGATACTTGACGTGGACCGCATCGCCGCCCAGGTGGTACGGGGGATAGAAGGTGGATGTCATCACGATGCGTTTGCTCTCCATTCGTTCACCTAATGTGCGTGCTTCATTCCATGCAGAAGGTAGTTGTTCGCGATCTTCAGCGCATATCGGACGGCAAGGTTGAGGTCGGACGGCTCCCTGAGAACGTGAGAGATGTTCGACCTCCACCAGCTCCCCGAAGTGTACAGCGTACGGTATGCCATCTCCCTCGCCCGGTTGAGGTCCTCGGGGCTGAGATGCTCGGTTCCGACGACGGCGTCGTCCTGGTATAGCTTGCGGAAGTCGACGTCCAGACCGCCGTCCCCGTGTATCTGGTCGTACAGCTTCGTTCCCGGGTACGGCACCGCCACGTTGAACTGCGCCGACGTCGGCAAGGCCTCCCTCACGAAGTCCAGGGTGTCCTGCACCGTGCTCCAGTCCTCCCCCGGAAGGCCCAGGATGAAGGAGCAGAAGGTCTTCAGCCGCGCTTCCTTGGCCCACTGGATCGCGTTCCTCCCCTGTTCCACCGTGATGCGCTTCTCCACCGAGTCCAGGATCCGCTGGCTCCCCGATTCGATGCCGAAGGACACCCCGCGGCAGCCGGCGCTGCGCATCAGCCTCAACAGTTCAGGGTCCACCAGCTGGGCCCTGGTGTTGCAGTACCACTTTATCCCCAGGTCCTCCTCCTTCATGCGCTCGCAGAGGTCCACGACCCTCTTGCGGTCGAAGGTGAAGGTCTCATCGAAGAAGGACGCGGTGCGCAGCCGGTATCTCTCCTTCAGGTATCTGAGCTCGTTCAAGATGCTGTCGGCGCCGCGCATCTTCAGAGGGGTGCCGGCCACCGTGCAGAAGGAGCATTTGAACGGACAGCCCTTGCTTGTGTACAATATGGTGAACGGCCGTCCTGCCGGCGCCGTCACGAAGTACGGCTTCAGCGAGGGAAGGAGGTCGTATGCCGGAATGGGCAAGGAGTCATAGTCCTTCAGGGCAGGCGGGGCGGGCGTCCTGACGATCTCCCCGTCCTCCCTGCTTGCGATGCCCGGCGCCTTTCTCGCGTCGCCTTCCCGCAGGGCGGCCACCAGCGCCGGCGTCGCCACCTCGTATTCCTGCATGATGTAATGGTCCAGGTCCGGCGCTTCCCTCATGACCACCTCCGGCAGCGTGTGCAGCGTCCAGCATATGCCCGCGGTGACGATGCCGCGGTCCACCCCCTTCACGATCGACGCCGTTCTCATGTCCCAGTCGAACGTGGTCGGCGTGAAGCGGAAGATGACGACATCGGGGCGAAGGCGGCGAACCTCGGCCTCCAGGTCCGCATATGGCAGGTCGAAGCCGTTCATGTCGAGCAGGGCGACGTCCTCCCCCTGCTGCCGGAGCAGAGCACCTATCTGCAGCAAGCTGTATGGCTCCATGACCGAGTAGCGCTCGGTTATCTCGCATCTCTCCTCCCTGATGACCGGGATGCCCTCGAACCGTGGTGGATTCACCAAAAGAACCTTCATGAACATTCCTCCAGCGTAGCGCGATATACCTCGGCCGTCTGCCTGGCCATCACCGAGGCGCTAAAGTTCGCCTGCACCTTGTCCCTGGCCCTCACACATAGGGAGCGGGCGAGGCGATGGTCCGATAGCACCGTCGAGATCGCCTCGGCAAGGGCGCGGTGGTCCATGGGAGGCACCAGCATCCCGTCCCGGCGGTTGGTGATCATCTCCGGCACGCCACCCACGGACGACGCTATGACCGGCGTGCCCGATGACATCGCCTCCAGCACGGTCATCGGAAAGCTCTCGGAATATGACGGCAGGATGAAGGCCGAGGCCAGCGGATACAGGTAGGGCATGTCCCCGTACGACACTGGACCGATGAACATGCAGCGGGAGCGGTCCAGCCCCGCCCGGCGCGCCATCTCCTCCCACTGCTTGCTGGATCCGTTCCCGGCGTACACGAAATGAACGTCCCTTCGTCCCAATGTGCGCTGGGCCTCGATGGCGGTGGCTATGCCCTTCAGCGCTATCATCCGGCCGGAGAAGAGTACGATGTTCTCCAGCCCATCCAGCATCGGGAATCTGGCGGTGCATTCCGACAGGTCCTTCGGCCCGAACATGGACGTGTCGATGCCGTTGTGGATGACCCGGCAGCCCTCGCCCACGCCGAAGGAGCGAATGCACATGTCGCGGATGAACTCGGAAACGAAGATCAGGGATCCGCATTTCCTCATGTACAGCCTCTCCGCGGTCCTGAGGAACGGAAGGAGGAGCAAGGTCATCCGCTCGGAGGTCTCCAGCATGCCCAGGGGGAGTCCTGCGGCCTTCGTCCCCATCCTCTGCGAGTCGATGGTCGTGTGGACGGTCGTGATCGATGGCACCTCGCTGCCCAGCATCTTCAGCAGCAGGTCGCTCATCTGCGCGTGGTTGGAGTGCACCAGGTCGAAATGATGGGCATCGTTGAGATCACGGAAGGACCGCCACAATGCCAGCTGGAACTGGTTGTTCGACATGAAAGTGTCCCGGGAGCGGCCAAGATGGTGAACGGTGATGCGGTCGCACTCTCGAGGTTCAGACCTATCGTTCCTGAGGCAGAGCAGGTGCACCTCGAAGTCGGACGGCAGGTTCCTTGCCAGCTGCACGACGTAGCTGCCTACGCCGCCCCAGCTAAGGTATTCTGGAGTGACCATGGCTATGCGCATGGCATCACTCAGAGCAGCTGGAACGGCGCGGGGGAGGGAGACTTCTCCGACCTCTTGGCGGTCTTCATCTCCAGATCGCCGGCGGCGTTGAAGAAGCGTCTCTCTAGCAACTTGTCCAGAATGGCGAATCCGGCCTGGAGGGGCACCAGCTTGGTCTCGCCCTTGCGCGGCAGGTATGCGATGGGGACCTCCACTATATCGAGGCCCTTCTTGGAGGATTCGGCGAAGAGCTCTGCCTCCAGCTCGAAATGCCGGGAATCCAGTTCCAGTACCTCGAGCGCTTTGGCGTTGAAACCCCACATGCCGGTGCACAGGTCGGTGCAGCGCTGCTGGTACAGCAGGGAGGCGATGTCGCTGAGCACGGTGTTCCCGAACTGGTTCAGCTTGGTCATGGCGCCTTCAGCTATGGTGCCCAGGAACCTGGACCCCATCACCACGTCGGCTCCCTTCTCCAGCGCCTCCATTATGTCCAGGATATGCTCCGGCGGGTAGGTCCCATCGGCGTCCAGCATGATCAGGTATTTGGCATCCCTCATCGCCGTGAAGCCTTCACAGGATACGGGGCGCTCATCGGACGCGGGCGTCTCCCCATCCCCGGGATGGCACAATGCCAGTGCCTGCCTCACGCCGAGCCCTTTCCCCTTGCCTTGCTGCACGATGACCCGCGCCCCTTTCTTCCGGGCTATCTCTTGGGTCTTATCGATCGAGTTGCCGTCGATCACCACCGCGACCGCGTCATAGCCCTTGTCGCGAAGTGCGCTGAACGGGATATCGTCGATGACCTCGCCAATGCTGCCCTCCTCGTTCAATGCGGGCAGCATTATCACTACCTTACTCCTCGACAGTACCCATCCCTCCAGATGTTAGAGCTTGAGCTAATGCGATCACCCCTTGCGTATCGAATCGAACCACCCTTGCCAGGCCCGAAAGCCTGGAAATGCGTTTAGCCAGATAGACGAATTTTTCTTATCTGTTGGCGATAATTTTGTACCGTCCCTTACTTATAACTTTCTCAATCCAGAGGATGATAGATCGGACATCGCACCGCACCTCTCGTGGTCCGAGAACGTCATGGGAAACAGGAGCGCAGAGGTGTAGAGGAGAGGGACCGCGAAGAAGAGGAGCAGCAGGTTGCGCATGGCATCGCCCCCTCCTAGATACGGGATTAGGGCGTAGTATCCTCCCTGCAGCAGCGCCATGGCGCCGACCAAGGTCGCCAGAAGGAAAAGGTTCCTGCACTCCCTCCGGTCAAGCTGACGGCGCGAGGAGAACAGCCGGAACGGACCGAACATCGCCAGCAGGAGGAGTGCGATCGATGACAGCATCACCTCGGTGGCGATATCGAACGATGAGTTGAAAGTGTGCAGCTGGTACCACGTATCGTCGAACGGCCAGAACGGATGGATGGAGCCTATGTACAGATCGCCAAGGAGGTGCCCCACCGCCGACAAGGAGGCGATGACGTACATCACTGGCCTCGGACGGAACAGTATCGCCAGCGTTCCCAGCGAGACGATCAGCATGATCGCCAGGCCCGTGAACGAATGGCTGAACGTGCGCAACACGCCGACATGGACGTAATCGGGGAGGAGGGCGAAGAACGCGACATAGTACAACGCCAGAAGACGTTCTCGCTTCACCAGCACCAGCAGCGGCAGGCAAAGCATGAACGATAACGCAAGATGTCCTGGAAGCCACATCTCCCCTTCCTCGCTTCCCCTCTCATAGTTCAACAACTAGGCTATCAACCTTCCCGCGCCCAAGCCATGGCAAAGATTAATGAGCATCGGATTGGCAATAATTCGAAGAATGACTTCGGGGGAGGGGGCCAAGTTGGGGGAGCGAGAGCGAGCCATAAGGCCGTCCTTGCTTTACATGCTGTCTCTCGTGGGCTTCGCCATGGTCGTGGCGTCCTCGATAGGCCACGAGGTGCAGGTCATCCCGGTCGACGCTCCCTTTGGCCTGTTCGGGATGCTGCCGCCCGCGTACTGGGCAGGCATGGCCATCATGCTGCTGTCGCTCGCCCTTGGCTTCCGGCATGGCACGGAGAGCCTGTTCTTCTTCCAGTCGGCAGTGATCTTCCTCGCCCTCTGGGGAGCGCCCACCTTCTTCGAGCGGTTCCCCAGCACTTGGGATTCCACGATGCATTACTACTCGTCCCTGGAGATAGCACGCCTTGGCGCCATGCCCATCGACCCGGCGTTCGCCTACGCGTTCAACTATCCGGGCTTCTTCGTCCTCGGCTCATCGTACATAGTGATGGCCGACCCGCCCGCCTTGCTGTTCCTCAGGTATTACTCCCTCTTCGCGGCCCTGTTCACCATCGCCGCCATATACCTCTTCGTCCGGACATACGTCCCTGGCGCCGACCATCGTCTCGTGTTCCTGATAGCCGCCTTCGCCAACGTATGGCTGCAGTTCAACTTCTCCCCGCAGTCCCTGGGGCTGGCGGCCGGACTGCTCATATTCGTCTGCCTTGAGCGCGACGGGATGGGGTGGCGGCTTGCCGCCCTCGGGCTCTTCACCTTCATCGTGGTGGCGCATCCGACGACGCTGATCTTCGTCCTCGGCGCCATTCTCCTCAAGGAGGTGGCCGGCCGGACGTACCGCCTCATCGTCGGGCGCCACAAGCCCATCAGATGGGACCGGCCATGGCCCCTGGGCGCGTTCATCCTGATATGGATAGGATGGCTGCTCACCGGCTCGGCATCGTTCTCCCGGGGCATCTTCGAGTTCATCACCATGCGTCTCAGCTACATATTGTACGCTGGCCAGACCGTGGTGGAACAGGTCGCCCTGCGCACATCCCCCGAGAACGTCCTCGGCGCCATCTACTCGCAGATCCGCCTGGGATCGGTGGCGCTGTTCGCCGGGGCCACGATGCTGGCCATACTGGTCCTGCTATACTATCGGAAGAAGTCGCCGCGGGTGGTGCCGAGCAACATCTTGGCGCTGTTCATCCTGCCGATATTGATAGTCCCGCTGGACACCCTGTTCTTCAACGGCCAGTTGTACGATAGGGGCATCCTCTACATGATGCTGGTCGCCCCCATAATCTTCGTACCGCTGCTCATCGGGCGGGCGGGCAAGTACGCGAGGCCTGCGCTCACCGTCCTGGCGGTCCTGATAGTGGCGGCAGCCGCTTCCACGGCGTTCTATCAGGAAAGCCTGTACGTATCGAACGAGAGGAGCATCGCCGCGGCGGAATACCTGTCGGAGCGCGGACCTGGATCGTACGTCGTCGGGGGCTTCTACCCATACGATGTGTGGAGCGACACGTCGGAGGGGTACAGCCGCATGAAGTTCAACGCCGCATATGGAAGCGACGATCATGCCGAGACCATCGATAACATGACATTGTACTATGGAAGGGGCGGGTATCTCTTCGACAGCACGTCCGAGCTGTGGCATCGCCAGTGGGGGATCCACTACATGTACTCGTTCTATGTGGCGCAGATAGGGGATCATTACCGCGTCTACGACAACGGCGACCACTATGTAGTGTTCTCTAGGGGGCTGTGAGATGCGCATCGGACTTGTCAACCTGATAACAAAGACGGCCGATCTGCAGGCCGACGGCTCGGTGCTCTCCGCCCGATTGAACGTCAGCGACGACTCCCAGCTCAACATCGTGGAGATGGCGCGGCGGCTGAACGCCCGGGGCCACGACGTCACGGTGTTCGTCTCCGACGCCTATCGCCCGCAACGGCCGACAAGGACCGATGTCCGCATCGAATACCTGCCGACCAGGCTATCCCGCCTCTTCCCTCCGTCGCTCGCTCCCCTCACCCCCTCCCTTCCCAGGCGGTTGAGGGAGGAGAGGCTGGACGTCGTGCAGTCGGGAGAGGTGTTCCAGCCCGGGACCGTGTTGACCTGGCCCGCCGCCCGCCGCGCCCGCATGTTCGTGTGGCAAGAGCTGGACGTCCTGATGCGCGGGCCTGCCGGATGGGGTCAGAAGAGCTTCTACTCCACTTTGGGGAGGGGCATCGCCAGGCATTGCGAGGCGATCATACCGCGCTCCCTCTCGGCCCGCAGCCATCTTGTTGAGCATGGCATCCCGGAGGAGAAGATGGCGCCCGTCGTACACTCCGGCGTAGATACCATGATATACCGTCCGATGAACAAGTCGGAGGCGCGGAGCCGCTTCGGCATCGAGGAGGATCGAAACGTGATCCTCTCGGTGGGGAGGCTGCACCACAACAAGGGGATGGACCGCCTGGTCGGGGCGATGCGCCCTATACGCGCCACGGACCCTGACGCCCTCCTCATCATAAAGGGGGTCGGCCCGGAGGAAGGAAACCTCCGGCGAATGGTGGCGGACGGACGGTTGGAGGAGAACGTGTGGGTGATGACAGACTTCCTTGACCGCCAGGACATGGCGATGCTGTACAACTGCGCCGACGTGCTGGCCGTCGCGAGTCGCATCGACCTGTTCCCCTTCACGGCCATAGAGGCGATCTCCTGCGGGGTGCCGATCGCCACCGCCTTCGGCCGGGGCCTCCGCTCCGACATCGTGGAGAAAGGGGCAGGAATGATGCTTCGCCAGGGGCAGGACGACATGGCGCGGGACCTTCTGGAGCTGCTCGACGACCCGGTGAGGCTGGAGATAATGGGGCGCAACGCAAGGGAGCTGGCCTTGCGTGACTTCGACCACGAGTCGATGGCGGACCGCCTGGTGGAGATATATGGGGGCGAGGCATGAGCGAGAGGATAATCTTCCTTCCATGGGTTGAGGCCCCTCCGTCCAGTTCGGAGAGGACGCCCCAGCTGCTTCGCCACCTGTCGCGGTGGTATGATGTCGTGCCGGTGAAGCCGGGCCGGATAAACAGGCTGGTGTACGATCAGGGCATATCCCGCCCTGCGCGATACGCCCTCTTCCTACTCGACGAGATCTCCATATTCCTCAGGACGCTACGGGCCGCCCGCCGCGAGAAGGTCTCGCTCATCTTCGCAGAGGGAACCTACTTCTCCCTCGCCGGGGGGCTGGCGGCACGCCTGAGGGGCATACCTCTGGTGTGGGACAATCATGCCAACATCAGGGATTTCTCCGCCGCGTTGGGTAAATCCTTCCTCTTCTACCGTGGCAACCTTGTGCTGGAACGCATCCTTCACCGCATGTCTTCCGCCGTGCTCGTCGTATCGGAGAAGGAGAGGGAGGCGTACGGGGAGATGGGATTCTCCACCGAGAGGTTCTTCGTCATCCCCACATGCGTGGACCTCGAGGCGATGGACAAAGGGGTGCTGCCAAGGGAGGAGGCGAGGAGGGCGCTCGGCATCGAGGATGGGAGCGTGATATTGTTCTTCGGGACGCTGAACTACGAACCCAATCTCGAATCCGCGCTATACATATCGAGGGAGCTGGCCCCGGCCGTCCGGAGAAGCGTTCCCGATGCCACGGTATACATCGCAGGTAGCGGTGAACTGGGGGAGGATCCGTCGGAAGGCGCCCGGATGCTGGGCTTCGTCCCAGATCTGGCATCGTGGCTGTCGGCCGCCGATGTCTGCATCGCACCCACCTGGCGCGGCGTGGGCATATTGACGAAGGTGATAGACATGCTGTCCGCCGACCGCGCGACGGTGGTGACGCCGCTCGCCCGGGACGGGATGCCCGAGCTGGAGCACGAGGTGAACTGCCTGGTGGGCGAGGATCCGGAACATTTCTCCCGCCAGGTGACGATGCTCCTAGGCGACAAGGAACTGCGCGAACGACTTGGACGCAACGGCCGGCAGCTGGTGGAGGGAAGGTACTGCTGGGAGGCGGTGGGCCCCAGGCTGCGAAGGCTGCTTGACGGCCTGATGAGGGGGGAGGTCATGCATGGCCAGGTCTGAGAAGGTGATCGTTGGTCCGGGAAGGCCTTGGGACATCGTCATGGTATGCGCGATAGCGACCGTGGCCGCGCTGCTGCCAGCACTTCTGCCCTCATCGCCCTTGGCCTGGTTCTTCGGCTTCGCCGCGGTCTTCTACTGTCCAGGCTACGCGATCGCCGCCGCCCTGCTGCCGGGCAGATTGGAGATGCTGTCCCGTTCCTTCGTCCCGCACCAGGAAAGGACGTTGACCATCACCATGCTGGAGAGGTCCGCGATAGCGGTAGGCCTCAGCGCCACGACGGTCGCCCTGGCATCCACCATCATGACCCGCGGGTTGGTGGAGCTGAACTCCCTCACCGTGGGCGTGACGATAATCGCGGCCACCTTCATCGCGTCGGCGGTGGCGGTGTACAGGCGGTCCAGGCTGCCGCCCGGGGACCAGTTCGCCATAGTCTATCGTCCTTCGGAGCGGCTGCCGTTCAACCGAAGGGAGTCGGCGGTGGCGGCCATGGTCCTCGTGGCCGTGATGGTGTTCGGCGTGGTGGCGAGCAGTGGCCTGACGGCCGACCCTTCAGGACTGCCTTATTCGGAGTTCGAGGTTACCGGCGCGGACGGGCAGCTGGACCATCTGCCATCGATCCTGAGGCCTGGCCAACAGGCCGTCGTGGACGTCACCGTCTCCAACCATCTGGGGAGGGCGGCCGACTATACCCTGATGATCTCCCTGAGTGATTCCATGGCGGCCGCCCCCTTCGACCCATCCCAGCCTGTATCCCTGTCCCCGGGGCAGGGGCGGAGCACCACGTTCACCCTTGAGGACGAGGCCAGTCATCGGCAGAGATTGACGTTCAGCATCGACAGGCCTGGCGAATGGACCGTCTTCCTTCGTCTGATCGATGCCGGCGGCTCGGAGACGCTGACGCTCTGGATCCCCATCACGGTGCGTTGAGGACGGCGAAACGGTTCGATCTAAGGTCGCCGCATCGTATGCCCCGCCGATCGGTCCGCGCCCTGGCCGATATCGCTCACCTCATGGACGCTCCCTCGGCGATCCTGCGGCTCCCATCGCCCATCGACATCATGCCGATACCTCGATCGGCCAGGAAGGTCCATGGCCTTCTTCGTTCGCATGTCTGGCCGGCCATGCTCGTCCATCCAGTCCCTGGCCCGCCGGGCTGCAGGAAGAACTACAAATATCGCCACCTGCAATAAATCACATCCATGCTGCATTCATGGGGAAGATGGAACGGTGAGGCGGGTATTCTGGCGCGTTCGCGCCCAAGGTCCATGGCGGTGGGGCGGTGAGGACCTCGGTCATCGTGTGCACGTTCAATCGCATAGACTGGTTGCCCAAATGTCTGGAATCCTTGCTGGCGCAGGACCCTCGCCCCGACGAGATAATCGTGGTGGACGGCCCGTCGGTGGATGGGACGCGGGAGATGCTGGAGGAAAAGGAGAGGGAAGGCGTCCTGAAGCTGATCAGGCAGAGGCGCCTGGATGGCATCTCCGCCGCGCGCAATCTTGGCCTGGCCGCATCTACTGGCGACATAGTCTGCTTCATAGATGACGACGCCATAGCGCAGCCGGGATGGCTCAAGGCCATAATGGGCGGCTACGTGGACGAAACGGTTGGCGGGGTGGGAGGACCGGTCCATCATATGGATGGGCGGCTGTGCATGGGGCGCAACGCCGTATCCACCGAGGGTCTCTGGTTCGACGAATCCCGCAACGAGTCGCTGGACGGCTGCTACCCCGTCATGGTGGGATGCAACATGTCCTTCCGCCGCCAGCCCCTCATCGACGCCGGCGGCTTCGATCCCTATTTCAAATACCATCAGGACGAGACGGACGCATGCCTGGGCGTCCAGCGTCTGGGATACAGTATACGATATGAGGAGGGGGCGGTGGTGCACCATGAATGGTGCGAGGGGTCCTATCGGCAGGACATGCTGCGATGGTACATCCGCCTGCGATACCTGTGGGGAAGGAACAACTCATACCTTGTGAGGAAGCATTTCGGGGAATCGATGCCGTTCGCCCGCTATTGCAGCAACCGCGCTTCGGCCTTCATCTCCCGACGGCGGCTGGCCACCGAGAGTCCGG
>Ga0208564_1002900_pt1 | contig 13059 bp, 12 predicted proteins | sample AD_UKC073_MetaG_FD_184439 | JGI IMG/M metagenome (GOLD analysis project Ga0208564, IMG submission 184439) | Active sludge microbial communities of municipal wastewater-treating anaerobic digesters from USA - AD_UKC073_MetaG (SPAdes) (version 2) | ecosystem: Engineered > Bioreactor > Anaerobic >... | reverse complement strand
GGCACCCAGAACCTTACTGATGGCTCCGGCTACACTTAGGACTACGGCCCCTTTCAGAAAATTCTGCCTGTTGTCCATTTGCTTCCTCCCCAATTTCCGTGAGGTATATTATACCACAAACCTATTGGGGACGGTTCTTCTTGCATTTTCATGTTGTACTTGCCCCAGAAACACTCTACACTAAAGCGCAAGAAGAACCGCCCCCCGACCTGTGTGGCAGGGACCCTGATACTCAAAAAGAGCGGCGCTAAAGGCCGCTCTAGACGAGACGAAAGAATCGTCTCCTGTTTCTTGCTTCGTAATCTATTGTTCCATCTGTTTGGCCAGGAAACCTGCTGCGGTTTCAGCCAGCTTTACTTCCATATCTCCCAAGCTCACGTTGGGCTCTTTAGTTACAATTATCACTGCTCCAATGGGATCTCCCTGGGTAATGATGGGAGCTATAACCTGAGCTTTAATAGTATACTCTCGGTCATCATTCTGAATGATATGCAGATTCTCATCATTGGTAGCATCCAAATTATTCATTATCAGGGTAGTGCGTTCTTCCAGAGCCCGTTCTACGGCTTTCCCGATAGATTTGCTCAAGAATTCTCTTTTGTTGGCGCCGGCTACAGCAATGATAACATCTCGATCCGCTATCATGGAAATATGCCCGATGGTCTCGTTGAGCGAGTCCGCATACTCTTTAGCGAAATCTCCCAGTTCACCAATGGGAGAATATTTCTTTAAGATAACTTCTCCTTCACGATCAACAAAGATTTCCAGAGGGTCTCCCTCGCGAATGCGTAACGTTCTGCGAATCTCCTTAGGGATAACGACCCTGCCCAGGTCGTCAATCCGGCGAACTATTCCTGTTGCTTTCAATTTACATTATCCCTCCTTTTTTTAGAGAACTTGAAAAACCTGTTTTCCTTTCAGTGATAGTATATAACTCAAAATCCCCTTTTATTCACTTTTTACCATCGCCTGCCCATAAAATAATTTCTTTCCTTATTACTGTGATATCAACCGGTTGTCCCTCTTTTTGTACATGAAGATTTCAAGAGAAACCCTTAGCCAAAGATGACAATTTTCGTAAAAACCCAGTCAATGATTGGCATAACTAAAAAAAGCAGGTCATACAGTAATAGTTTTTCTTTTAATGGTGAAACTAATCTGGAAAGTATTGCTGTTCGTAGCCTGTATCGAACGTGATAATGGTAATAATTTGGAGGCCTTATGCAGCACATCAGCCCTTTTCAGATTTACGCTACTTTAGTGGTCATGACCATTCCCATTGCTTTTCTGGAAGTACCTAAACGCCAGCTGGTCAGCCTGGGCAACAACGCTTGGATTGCCGTTGTCTTATCTCTGCTGCCGGGTTTGCTGATACTGTTCATGTATCTGTTTATAATTCGCCGGAGTCAAACACCTTTTCCAGCTATGCTGGAAGAACACTTTGGTTCGGTGGCAGGGCGCATCCTGCAGATGTTTTATTTTGTAATAGAATTAGGTATTGCGGCTTTTGGCATCCGCCTCTTTGTGGAATTTGTGGAAACCAATGTTTTGCCGGGAACACCCATCAGCGCATATATCGTGCTTTTATTGCTGGTGTGTTTTCCCGCCTTGAAATCCGGCCTACAAACCTTTGTGAGGACCTTTGAGATAATAGTTATCGCAGGTTTGCCCTTAACCATGTTTATTCTGGCGCTGGGATTATCCCAGCCTTTAAACCCGGAAAACCTGCTTCCCCTACAGACTATGAGCCTAAGAGACCTGGTCGTTGCCACCGCCTCCACTTCCATAATTCTTGCCCGGGGGTTCATTATTCTGCTCCTGGGCAAACTGGTCACTGACTGGTCGGGGGTGCGTCGAGCTGTAATAGGAGCATTGTTAACTTATATAATGGTGATGGCCGTCACGGTGGTGCTCTCCCTTCTTATGTTCAGCGCTTCCACTGCTCGGACCTTGGTTTTTCCTACTTTTACAATAATACGAAGTATTGAAATCGGTCAGTTCATTCAAAATATTGATATTATTTTCATCGGCATTTGGATTATGGGAATGTTCGCCACTACTACCGGCACCTGGTATATCAGCCTGCTTAGCCTTCAGCAGGCCCTGCGCCTGAGCAGCTACCGTTTTTTGATTGCCCCCACCGCTCTGATTTTGGGGATATCCTCTATAACCATGGCAGAAAATATTTTAGAAGTGCAAATATTATCCAATATTATCATTCCTTTTCTTTATGGCTTGGCCTTGTTTCTTATTCCCTTGGTGATATTCCTGCTGGTGCTGTTCAAACCAGAAGCCAGTAATCAGCCAGCCAAGTCGATAACCGTGCAGAATTTGGATTAACAGCCAGACCCTGCATAAGGCAGGCTGCCCCAGAACAAACTAAAGTGAAACTACTTCCCTAAGGAGGTCTTCATGCGCTATCTCAATAGCAAGCCCGCCCCAGAAAGTTCTGACCCCCATGAGCTAATAGATCAAAACATTACCGGTATCATAAAAACCGATCAAGCTAATCTGGAGGCTATTCTGCAGAATTGCTCCGATATAATCATAAAACCTTTTCAATTTGGCAATCCACCTATAGCCGGTATGCTGCTGTACTTTGACGGTTTGGTGGACCGGCAGGAAGTAGAAATCAATCTGTTAAAACCACTTATGCTGGAAATGGCTATGTTGTGCAGTCAGAATGGCGGACTGCACGAAGATGTGCTGGAACATGTACGCTATCGCATATTGACTATGGCCGACCTGAAAGTGGTAAAAGACTACAACAGCATCTGCCATCATATCAGTTCGGGAGACACCGTCTTTCTTATCGATGGCATAAAAGAGGCCCTGGTGGCCGGGACCCGCTCCTGGAAAGGGAGGGGAGTAGAATCCCCCGAAAATGAAGTGGTGGTTTTCGGCCCCAAGGAAGCTTTTACCGAAACCCTTCGCTTCAATACCGCTATGATCCGCAGGCGCATCAAGTCAGTTAACCTGAAAATGGAAGGCTATGTTATCGGCAGAGTCACTAAAACCGATGTGGTTTTGTGTTATGTGAGCGGCATAGTCCCGCCCAATCTGGTCAATAAGGTTCGCTCCCGTTTAAGCTCTATTGATACGGATGGGATCCTGGATACTGAGTACCTGAATTCATTTATTGCCGATACTAAAAATACCATCTTTACACAGGTAGAAAATACTGAAAAACCAGACCGGGTGTGCGGCCATTTGCTGGAAGGGCGGATGGCCATATTGGTAGATGGTTCCCCTACGGCAATGATATTGCCCATATCTTTTCCCCAGTTTTGGATAGCTGCAGAAGACTATTATACGCCTTATGTTCCGGCTTCTCTTTATCGCATCGGACGTTTTATAGCCTTTCTGATGGCTTTGCTGGCGCCTTCAATATATGTAGCAGTTACTACCTATCACCAGGAAATGATCCCGACCGCCCTTTATCTTACTATTGCCGCGTCTCGTCAGGGAGTACCCTTTCCCATATTTGTGGAAGCTTTTCTAATGGAAGCTACCTTCGAACTCCTGCGGGAGGCGGGACTGCGTCTGCCCCGGGCAGTGGGCCCTGCTGTCAGTATCGTGGGCGCACTTATTATTGGCGATGCAGCTGTGCAAGCCGGACTGGTATCCACACCCATGGTGGTGGTTGTGGCCTTTACTGGTATCGCTTCTTTCGTGGCTCCTAATTATAATGCTGCCTTAATTATTCGCACTGCCCGTTTTGCTTTCTTAATTGCGGCTGCAGCTCTGGGGTTCATGGGTATAATGATTGTCCTTATTCTCATGCTGATCAGAATGGCTTCTTTGTCTTCACTGGGTATGCCCTATCTATCTCCCCTGGCTCCCTTTAACTGGTCTCAGCTAAGTGACATTATTGTGCGGAGGCCATGGTATTTGGCCAACCAGCGTCCCTATATGGAAGGCATGGAAAACCAGGTCCGTCAGGGAGCAAAGGGGGAACAGGAGTGAAGCAGGGGCTGTTTATTCGGGTTATTTTGGTCCCGCTTATCTTGTCTGCCTGTCTATGCGGATGCCAGGGGATAGAAGTGGAACGAACCGCTATTGCCGTGGGAGTAGCTGCTGATTGGGACGATGGAGATTATATTGTATCGGTGCAGTTGGCTAAAGTGGCCACCGCGGAGCAGGCCGCATCCCAGGAAGGTCCCCAATTTATCGTCCTCAATGAGCGTGGTCAAACCTTGACCGAAGCCGCCCGGCGTATGAACCTGACCTTGCCCCGTCTGCCCCGGTGGTTTCATGCCAACACTCTATTGTTAGGCGAAAACCTGGCCCAGCAGGGGTTAAGCAGTGTTATCGATTTCCTCTCCCGCAATCCCAATGTGCGGGCCAACTCTTTGCTGGTCATGACCCGGGGAGCTACTCCTCCGGAAGTATTCCAGATAGATACGCCTCTGGAGCCCTTTTCAGCGGTGGCTATCCGTTATATTCTGGAAAACCAGGAGGATCAGGTGGGTATTTATAAACCGGTTACCCTGGCAGAGTTTCTTTATAATGTGGCTACTCCAGGAATCGATCCAGTTATACCCCAGGTCAGGATTGTTTCGGATAACGGCAAAAAGCTCCTGACCATTGAGGGTACTGCTGTCTTTCGTGGTACAGAATGGGCAGGAGAATTAAATGAAGCCGAAAGCCGGGGATTTCGCTTTTTAAGTTCGGAACGAATTCGCGGAGGATTACTTGTTATCCCCGCTCCCGGTGATGAAACCCGTGATGTCACCATCGAAATAATTTCTTCCCAGGCCACCGTGAAACCCGTATGGAAAGAGGGAGAACTGCGCATGATGGTACAAATAACTGCTGAGGGCAATTTTTACGATCAGACTTCCTCCAAACCCCTGCTGAATTTGGAGACCTTCCGCCTCCTGGAGAAACTGAGCGCGGGTCAGATAGAGGATGAGATGAAACAAGCGATCAGCAAAGCTCAGCACTATCAGGCCGATATTTTTGGCTGGGGCAGACTGCTGGAAAGAGAGTATCCCCCTATCTGGTCCCAGGTAGAACAAGACTGGCCCCAAATCTTCTCGGGCCTACAGGCGGATATACAAGTTAACTTTGAACTGCGCCGCACCTACTTAACTGATGAATCTTTCGTTATAAGATAAGGAGTTTATTGCCATGCTGCTGATCCTGCTCATTTTAGCTCTTACGGTGATTGTACTTTTAGAATTGCCTGGTTTGATAAAAAACCAGCTTTACCGGGAGATTTGGGTCTTTTCGTTTTTATTCCTTATCGGAACTTACCTGGCTTGCGCTCAGCTCTATCAGTGGCCTTTACCCAATCCTCTGGCAGAACTCTATCCGCTGTTGGAAGATTAAGGAGGGTAACCATGCAGCAGACTTGGGCGGTAATTCTAGTATTATTAATGCTGCTGTCCAGCGGCTGCGGCACTATGACTGACGTGGAGCGAACAGCAGTAGGGGCTGGTTTAGGAGTTGATCTGGATAATGAAAACAATGTTCTATTCTACGCCCAGTTTAATCGGCCGGTAAATGTTCAGGAAACCGGTGCTAATGAAGCCCAGAGCGAAGTTTTTACTGGCAGGGGCAAAACTCCCACTCAGGCCGCCCGCAATATAACCCTGGTGATGCCCCACTTACCCCTGTGGTCCCATGCGGATATCTTTGTGCTGGGAGAAAAGCTGGCTCGCACCGATCTTTATTATATGGCGGATTTTCTGTCCCGCAACCGCAATATCCGTAAAAACTCTTTTTTGGTTGTAGCCTATAAGGTCAGTCCTTATGATATTTTCCACGGTGAATGCCCTTTTGCTTTATGTTCTTCCCGGGGTATCATCAATATTCTGCGTGCCCAGGATAAAAACTTCGGTGTTTATCCTTTAGTAACTTCGTTGGAGTTTGTAACCAAGCTGCTTAGTTATGGTATAGACCCGGTTGCTCCCCAGGTGACCATAGTGAAGAAGGATGGCAGGTCGATATTGACTATCGATGGGATGGCGGTCTTTCGCCAAAACCGTATGGTAGGTTCCTTAAATGAGTTAGAATGCCGTGGCTACCGCTGGCTTAGCCCCACCAGTAAAAAAGACGGCCTGGTAGTCTTAAGTGCCCCCTGGCCCGGTGTAGATTATATCAGTCTGGAAGTAAATGAGTTCAACACCCGTACCCGTCCCCGCTTTGCCGATGGCAAATTGATCATGGATGTGCAGGTAGATGTGATCGTAGGCTTGGTGGATATTGGGGGAATGGTTAATATCCTGGAAAACGAGCGTATTATTGAAGATTTAGCGGCACAAGAAATTGAAAGGCAAATCTATGCTTGCATCGCTAAGGCTCAGCAGCTCAACAGTGATATCCTGGGCTGGGGACAAAAAGTACAGCGCTATGAACCAGAAGTCTGGGAAACGCTGGAGCCCCTTTGGTATGATGTCTATCCAGATATAGAAGCCCAGGTTGCTGTTAAAGTTACTCTGCGCGGACAGCGCCTGCTGGTGAATCCTTTATTAAACCGGAGGTAATTTTATGTCTCTTATCCTGGTATCCTTTATCCTCATGTACATTCTGCGGGAAGGAAAGGATCTAATTAGAAATAGGTCCTGGCAGGAAGGCTTGGTGGGCTTGGCTCTCATTGCCGTAAGTATGGTCTATGGCATTGATTTCATCCTGGAAGGTAATGCTCTGCCCCACCTTGGTACGCTTCTTGAGGAACTGCAGCCCCTGGCGGACCGTTTCCAGGACTTTTTTTAGGCTGCCAATTTGATGCTTGTGGAAGGGTGATTATATGGAAAACCGCATATCTTCACAACAGGTGGCTTTTCTGACGTTTCTACTGCTGCTGGGCAGTGCTTTCGTTTTTGTGCCGGAATCAAGTGCCGGGCGTAATGCCTGGGTTTCTTCTATATTATCTGCACTGATAGGTTTTTTTGCTCTGGCCATAATTTTGCGCTTACAGCTGATGTTTCCGGGAGTAAGCATCTTTAAGATTGCCGAACTCAGTCTGGGCCTTGTCCCCGGGAAAATACTGAACAGTATCTATTTATTTATAGTATGGGTAGTGGCACTTCTCTATCTGGCTGATATCATTTCCCTGCTGCGCCAGCTCTTCCCGCTGCTGCCAGCCTATTCTCTGCGTGTTATTATCATTCTCACGGCCGCCTACTGTCTTTATAAGGGAGTTACTAGTATAGCTTATCTAGCCGAATTGGTCATCGGTTTCATTATTTTTTTCTTAGTGATAGGTTTTCTGGCACCGCTAAGTTTAGCTGACTTTTCTAACCTGCAGCCTGTACTCAGTGAATGGTACGCCATGGCGGGTGCTGTTCTGTACGGAGCAGCTTGGCCCTACTTGGAGATCACGGTATTTGCACTCCTGCTGCCCATGGTCAATGACCTGGAAAAAGGCTACCCCAAAATAGTTACCTGGTTCATGATTGCTGCCGTGGTACTCATCCTGCGCACAGTTCTGGTTTTGGCAGTTCTGGGACCAGAGCTGACTCTGGCTTATGCTTTTCCTTTTTATAAGGTTTTTCGTCTGGTGGAAGTGCAGAATTTTCAGCGTATAGAACTGTTCTTTTTTGCCATGTGGTTTACCACCAGCTTTATAGCCGGTCTGGTCTACTATCTGGGGGTGCTGCTAGGCCTAAAGGAGCTGTTCGGCCTTAAGAACTACCGCAGCCTTATTTTGCCGGTGGGCCTATTTATATTGACCATGTCCATCTATACTCTTAGGTCTGACCTGTACTTCGTTCGGGTTGTGAGTACTAACGCCCCTTTTATCACTCTGCCGGTTAATCTCCTGTACCCCACTATTGTGTTTCTGGCTGCCGTAATCAGTTACAACAAAATCAAGGATAAACTGCCGCCACCGTCAAATACTGCTGAGCAGTCCATGCAGCTCCAGGAGTGAGCCCCGCTCCATGTTGAGGCGCACCGTATGGTTGTTTATACGGCGGAATTTCAACCCCTGCATACGTTGGTGCAGATCAGCGGGCAGTTTTCCAGCCACCTGGATCTCTATCTCGCGGCCTTTGCGACGCAGCATTTTGATTTCTTTGGTTTTTGCCATAATTCGCAGGCTGGCTATCTCTAAAAAGTTCTGCACCGGTGCCGGCAAGGGACCGAAGCGGTCCAACAGTTCCTGGCGTATCTCCTCTACCTCCTGCATATCAGCTGCCAAAAGCATGCGCCGATAAATGCGCATTTTGGTGCCAGAATCGGGAATATACTCATCCGGTATATACATATCCACATCCATATCAAACTGGGGATTAAACTGGGGCGCAGTTACCTGCCCTTTTAGCCGGGCGGTTTCCTCCTCCAGCATCTGACAGTATAAGTCAAATCCCACTGCAGATATAAAGCCATGCTGTTCAGGTCCCAGAATATTACCGGCTCCACGTATTTCCAAGTCTCGCATGGCAATCTTTATGCCGGAGCCCAGATCGCTGAATTCACGGATAGCATTGAGGCGTTTCTGGGCAATCTCGGATAAAACCCGCTCCCGCCGATAAGTAAGATAAGCATAAGCCAGCCGATGGGAGCGCCCCACCCGGCCGCGCAGCTGATATAACTGAGCCAGGCCTAGTTTATCAGCTTCATCAATGATCATGGTGTTGACATTGGGCATATCCAATCCCGATTCAATGATGGTAGTGCAAAGAAAAACCGCAAATTTCCCCTGCAAAAAGTCCATCATCACCCGGGAAAGTTCCTCTTCTTTCATGCGCCCATGCCCCATATCTATACCCACTCCCGGCACTAGTTTTTCCAATTCGTTTTTTACCCGGTGCATATCTTCGATGCGATTGTGGACAAAAAAGACCTGCCCGCCCCTTTCTACTTCATTCATTATGGCATCACGAATTATTTCTTCGTTGTATTCCATAACATAAGTAGTGATGGGGTATCTTTCCGGAGGCGGGGTTTCAATAACGCTCATATCCCGCAAACCGGTCAAAGACATATGGAGGCTGCGGGGGATGGGGGTGGCAGAAAGACTCAAAACATCCACCAACTCTTTGATGGCCTTGATCTTTTCCTTTTGGGCTACCCCAAAGCGGTGTTCCTCATCAATGATTAACAAACCCAGATCTTTGAAGCTGACATCCTTGGACAGCAAACGATGGGTACCGATGACTATATCCACAACCCCTTTGCGCAGATCTTCCAAAACTCGTTTCTGCTGGGCAGGGGTGCGAAAACGGCTCAATACTTCGATAGTGGCAGGAAACTCCTGAAATCTGTCTTGAAAGGATAAGTAGTGCTGTTCAGCTAAAACCGTGGTGGGAACCAGCAAGGCCACTTGTTTCCCATCCATGATCGCCTTAAATGCTGCCCGCATAGCTACTTCTGTTTTCCCGTAGCCTACATCCCCGCAAATCAGCCGGTCCATGGGGCGGCGTGATTCCATATCCCGTTTAACGTCGCGTATGGCCTTTAACTGGTCAGGAGTTTCCTGGTAAGGGAAAGATTCTTCAAACTGGGCCTGCCAGGGAGTATCGGGGCTAAAAGCATGCCCTTCCCGGGACTGCCGGGCAGCATACAGTTTCAGCAAATCCTCAGCCATGTCGCGGATGGATTTGGCTACTTTCCGTTTGGTACGCTCCCATTCGCTGCCCCCCAGTTTGTTGAGGCGAGGTTCTCGATCTTCTGTAAGACTGTAGCGATAGAGGGCATCTAGTTTATCCAGGGGCAGATACAGTTTATCCGTACCGGCATACTGCAATAAAATGTATTCCCGGGTAACACCATCTGTTTCTACCCGGGTTACCCCTCGAAATATACCTACTCCGTAATTATCATGTACTACATAATCGCCCAGCTTTAAGTCCTCTACCAAAAGACGCTCTTCCCGTTTCTGCTTACGCCGGGTAGTACGAGTGCTTTTCTTGCCCCAGATATCCTGTTCGCTGATAATGGCCACCTGCATAGTAGCACTGACGAAACCTTTTTCCAAACTGCCGTTTAAGACTTCTACCCCGCTGATATGCTGCTCCACCAGTTCCTTATGCAGCTGCTCCCGGGCGGCCCGTCCCCGGGCCATAATGTACACCCGGTACCCTCTGGCCTGCCAATCCTGAATGCGGCTGTACAGTACGGAAAGTTGACCAAAAAAGGGCTCCATTTCCTTCTGGGAGACATGTTCCAGGAGTCTCACCTGAGCCTGGGGTATGTTGCCGGGAAAATAGGAATGATACAGCAAGGAGCGAGAGCGAATGGCGTCAGCCAGCTGTTCTGGGGTCAAGGTAGTCGGCTCGTGCACGGTTTTCTCTTCCCGGCGGGCTTCACGAATAGCGGCCTGGTAGCGTTTGCGGGCACGCTCATACTGCTTTATAAATTCGCGGGGTTCATCATAAAAAACCCAGCCATCGGCGGGAAAATAGTCAAAAAGGGTTGAATCCAGCTGATCTCCGTATAGTTCATCAGCAGGAATGATGGTTAATTGCTGCTCAGAACCGGTAGAGCGCTGAGTCTCTACCTGGAAACGGCGCAGAGAATCAATATTATCTCCGAATAAATCAATACGACAGGGGTTTTTATCTCCTACCGGAAAAACATCCAGCAGTCCCCCGCGCACTGCAAACTCACCAGGCCGAGTAATAGTGTCGGCCCGCTGATAACCGCTGTGCACTAATTTTTCCAGCAGTGAACGCAAGGGCCATTCCTGATTGATTTGTAAATGTATGGTTTCCCTTTCCATCTGTTGTACGGATTTCAACGGGAAAAGAAATGAAGCCGGTGTAGCAATTATCAAACTATTATGCCGGGGCCTCAGCATACAATCTCGCAGGGTCAGGACCCGCTCTTCTTCCACACGGGAGTAATTATCTTTTAAGAATACCAGATCCCGGCCTAAGAACAACAGAATACGGTCTGAGGGCAAAAAGGCTTTCAGTTCTTTGGCCAGATCATAAGCTTTTTCCTCAGTGGAGACCAAGCATAATGTTTTCCGATTGAGGTTGCGGGCCAGGGTATAGATTAAATAAGTGCGGGCCGATCCGGCCAAACCAGTCAATAATATATTTTCTTTTTGCTGGATGGTTGCAGTTAGTTGATTAATCCAAGTCTCGTTCAAGAGCTGCCTCCCCATGACGAAAGGTGGACGTTTTAATACCTCCACTTTTCCTTGTTTCTATGTAATTTATGTGATTCGTAAGAAAATTACCTCCGTCAATTTGTTGACCCAAATTGACACGTAATAACCCGCAGGGTTTGAACACATCAGGTGTCCCCGTAAGGGGGATTTTTTTCTGGGTATCTTAACCAATCAGCATTTATCTGCGTCCAGTGCTTGGTCTCTAACAGAGAATACAAGGGAGAACCGTTCCCTGCTATTTAGGCAGGGGTGATTAGTTATAAAAAAACTGACGGGAGTGCAGGGAAGTTTCTGCAAAACCCATTTCCTGCGAGCAGTCCTCGCACATACCTCGCATTTCCATACTGCCTTGGTAACCTTCCTTCTCCGAGACATCAAACACCTGCTGGCAGATTTCACATACATGATATATTTTCACAGTTGGCCAGCCCCTTTACTCCTTTTATTCATAGTTTTCCAGGGAAACCGGCAACTATACGTTTTATTCAATTATACTCGTTCATAGCTTTATCTATGCCGTGGGCCAGCCAGCATTCTGCCGCATCAGCAGCCCGGACAACTGCCTTTTGGATAAGAGGCTTTTCCTGAGGTGAAAACCGCCCCAAAACCCAGTCTACCGCCTCGTGGTCAGGCCGGCCAATTCCGATGCGGATGCGGGCAAAATCCCTGGAGCCCAGACTTTCCACCAGGGAAGTCATACCTCGGTGCCCGCCCGTTCCTCCGGCTGGGCGAAGGCGAACACTGCCCACCGGTAAATCCATATCATCGTATACCACTATGATATCCTGAAGATCAAGCTTGTAGTAGGCAACCAGGGCTCTGACTGCCTTGCCGCTTAAATTCATATAGGTCAGGGGTTTGAGCAGAAACACTTTCTCATGATTAACCTGCAGATGCGCGATAATGGCATCGAAACGGCTCTCTTCTCTCTGTATCGGGTGCCGGCTGGCCAATTCCTCTAAGGTCTGAAATCCCACATTATGCCGGGTATCCCGGTAGCGCGGCCCCGGATTTCCCAATCCCACTATCACTTTCATGTACGTAAAACTCCTCACCTCTCGGCTATTAAAAAACCCCGGATAACCGGGGTATAAACTGCCCATAAAAGCTCCTGCCAATACAGCCTTACCAATTTTAATATGACGCAGACCAACACAGATTTTTATGATTTCGGCTGATTTTAATGGGTTAATTATATAAATCTGCGGCGATCTGCGTCGGTGGTCAATCTATTGGGCGGGTTCTGCTTCGCCCTGACTTTCTTCACTTTCCTCAGCCGGCTCATCAGCCGAACCTCTTTGTGCACTTAACACTACGGCTACTACGGTTTCCGGATCGCCGCCTTTTTCTACAGTGGGCAGCACCTCTAAATCGGCTATGGTTATCTTGTCACCCACCTGCAGCTTAGATACATCACAGCGAACTACCTCAGGTATATCACCTGGCAGGCAGGTTACTTCCACTTCCTTGGCACCTACTTGCAGAACAGCTCCCTGTTTGACAACTTCCTCTTCACCAATTATCTGGATAGGTACGGTGCTGGTAATTTTCTCGGTCATGCTCACTGCCAGTAGATCCAGATGGTTTATTTCCCGGTTTACAGGATGCCTCTGAACTTCTCTGACCAGAACCATGAGAGGACGAGTTTCGCCTTCCAATTCCAGGCTGAACAATCCACTAGAGCCATGCTGATTGAATATACGATTAAGGGTTCTTCCCTCTAAAGCAATAGGGAGAGGCTGTCTTCCTTGACCATATACGATACTGGGAATCATTTGCCCGCGCCTTAATTCATTCAAATAGCCTTTGCCTCGTAGTTCTCGTTTGGTTCCTTTTAGTGTTTGCGCTGCTGCCATCGAAATCACTCCCTTATCTAATAGCTTGGCAAACTCGTTACTATTATAGCAATTACCTGTAGGTCTGTCCAAAATATGGCTAAGCTTCAAACAGTTTACTCACGGACAAATCCTCATGAATTCTCAATATGGCTT
>Ga0208564_1002899_pt1 | contig 13070 bp, 11 predicted proteins | sample AD_UKC073_MetaG_FD_184439 | JGI IMG/M metagenome (GOLD analysis project Ga0208564, IMG submission 184439) | Active sludge microbial communities of municipal wastewater-treating anaerobic digesters from USA - AD_UKC073_MetaG (SPAdes) (version 2) | ecosystem: Engineered > Bioreactor > Anaerobic >... | reverse complement strand
TTTCTGATTTCTGTTTTCTCTACTGTTTTCTTTTTTCTGATAACTAATTTCTGCTTAATATTGTTTAGAATTTAGAATTTAGTATTTTTTTGGAATTTGGAGTTTGGTATTTGGTATTTTTTTGTATTTTGGTGCTTGTGTTTTGGAATTTTTAATTTGTACTAAGGTACTCTTTTTTTTATTGCTGTTTTTTGGTAGAATTAAAAATTGTAAATTGTAATATGACCTTTGTAAACAAATTGACATTATCACGCATTGTTTTGGGGCCTATTTTTTTGTGGGCTTTTATGGCTGAAAAAAATATTTTGGCTTTTACCTGTCTTTGTTTTAATTTAATAGGCGATTTTTTAGATGGGTTTTTGGCACGAAAAAGAAAAGAGACAAGTAAATTGGGAGAAGTGCTCGATCCCGCCGTCGATCTTTTATTTTTTCTTTTTATTGGATTTTCATTTTCCTTAAAGGGGCTAAATGAGATAAATTATTTTTTGATTCCTGTTCTTTTTATTGGGCTTTCGTTCCTTCCAAACATCAAACAGGGATTTTTTCTTTTTACTGATATCAATGAACTGACGATTTTCCACACTAAAACAAAATATATTCACACCCCTTTAATTTATCTTTTGTGTTCTTTAATGATTTTTGATTTTGAATATTGGTTTCTTTTTGGGCTTGTGTTTGTTATTTTTAGTTTAACAGCCCTGGAAACATTTTTAAGGAGCGTCAAGGTTTCAATGAATATTGATTTGTCTTCAAGGCGCTAAAATTATGTTTGATGTTTTGCTTTCTTCAATCTATTTTTTTCTGCCGGCATATTTTAGCAATATGTCAGCATCGCTTTCAAGAAATATAAAATTTTTAAAACCATTAGAAGTGCCTGTTGATTTTAACAAAAAAATAAACGGCTATCCGATTTTTGGCAATCATAAAACCTGGAGAGGGTTGATCTGTGGAACAGTTGCTGGGATGATTATGGCGATTTTTCAGCAGTATCTTTATCAGTTCGAATACATTCAAAAAATCAGTTTGTTTAATTATCAGGAAATCAATATTTTTTTATTTGGATTTTTAATTTCCTTTGGAGCAGTGTTTGGTGATCTTTTATTTGCTTTTTTGAAACGGCGTCAAAATATTGAGCCGGGCAAGCCCTGGATTCCTTTTGATCAATTAAATTTTGTTATTGGCGCTTTTTTGCTTTTGACTCCGTTTTTGAAACTTCCTATTTCTGTCTGGTTTACAATTTTAATTTTAACATTTGTGTTGCATATTTTGGGTAATCATATTGCTTATTGGCTGGGCTGGCAAAAAAATCAATGGTAATCAAATCTTAAAATCTTTAATAGTTTTTTTCTTGTTTAATATTTCTTTTTGCGTTATAATTGCGTTATAATTGCGTTATAATAATGATTTTTTAAAAAAATTATGGCACTAATTGTTATTATCATTATAAGTTACCTTTTGGGTTCAATCCCTTTTCCTTACTTAATAGGAAAATTATTTACAGGCAAGGACATCAGAAAAAGCGGTTCTGGTAATATGGGCACTTTAAATACCTTTAGATTATTGAAAGAAGAAAAGGGAACAAAGGCAGCCATACCAGGGCTTCTTTTAGTGCTGATTTGTGATATGGGAAAAGCCGCCCTGGCGCTTTTTCTTGCTCAAAAACTGCAATTTTTGGGTTATGATTTAACGACAGGAATGATTTTATCTGCAGCATTTGCAGTGATTGGTCACAATTGGCCCATTTGGCTGGATTTTAAGGGAGGCAGAGGAGCGGCTTGTTTGATGGGTATGTTGTTGTATCTAGATCCTTTGTCTTTGCTGGTATGGGGTGTGCCAATTTTGATTGCTTCGATGATTACAGAGCCCATTTTAGAAAAAAGAACAACCTTTAAAATTTCACAACTTTTTTCAGCGTTGGGAACGCAAATGGTGGGAAGAACAATTGGAATTGTGATTGGGTTAATTTTATTGTATTTTTATAATGTTCAAATATTTTATATTGCTTTGATTCCGGTGATTTTACTTTTAATTAAAAACATTGACCGGGTAAAAGGTTATCTTAAAAAGTTAAAAGAAAAAAATAAATCTATTAAAAATTAGAATTGATTTTATTCAAAAATCAAAAAGCGATAATTTAAAGTTCATAATATCTTTTTGCATTTTGATTTTTGCATTTTGATTTTTAAATTGTATGTCGGTTAAGGTTTTTTCATCAGCTCTCATTGGTCTTGAAGCAAGAGATATTGAGGTTGAGGTTGATTTTACACCTGGTCTTCATTCCTTTTCCATTGTGGGTCTTCCTGACAAAGCAGTTGAGGAATCAAAAGAACGAGTTTCTTCAGCTGTTAAAAATAGCGGCGCCAGGCCTCCTCAACACCATAATCGACGACTCACTGTAAATTTAGCGCCTGCTGATCTAAAAAAACAAGGGCCTGGTTTTGATCTTGCAATTGCGGTGGGTTTTCTTTTGGCCTCAGAGCAAATGAAAAAAATTGATACCAGGGATAAGATTTTTATTGGTGAGTTGTCATTAGATGGCAGTTTAAGAAGAGTGAACGGTGTATTACCAGCAGCGATATTGGCAAAGAAGGAAAACAAAATTTTGGTCCTGCCAAAAGCAAATCAAAAAGAAGCAGAATTGGTCGAGGATTTAAAAATATTACCAGTTGAGAACCTCAAGGAACTATTAGAAAAATTAGAAAAAGGAGGTGAAAGCATTATTGGCAAAGGAGCTAATGAGATTTTTAAAAACGATGAAGTGCCCGAAGTAGATTTTGCTTTCATTCAGGGTGTTGAAGGACCAAAAAGAGCACTTCAAATTGCTGCGGCTGGTGGTCACAACATTTTTTTAATGGGTTCTCCCGGAGGTGGTAAAACATTGCTCTCGCGATCTTTACCCACTATTCTTCCTCGGATGACCAAGGAAGAAATTTTGGAAGTGACGCGTATTTACAGTGTTGCTGGACTTTTACCAAAAGAAAAACCTATAATGAGTGAACGCCCTTTTCGGTCTCCTCATCATTCCTCATCATCTGTTGCTTTGATCGGTGGCGGTACCCGTGTTCGGCCAGGCGAAATTACCCTTGCTCACAGAGGAGTATTATTTTTGGATGAATTTCCTGAATTTCATCGTGATGTTATTGAGGCTCTTCGTCAGCCAATGGAAGACGGAATGGTTCAGGTTTCAAGGGCAGAAGAAACAGTAGTTTTTCCAGCTAGATTCACCCTCGTTGCCGCTGCTAATCCCTGCCCTTGTGGATATTTAAATGATCCTCAAAAAGCTTGTACTTGTACTTCCGGTCAAATTACTCGCTATCGTCGTAAACTTTCAGGTCCTATTTTAGATAGAATTGATATTAAGATTGATGTTCCTAGAATTGGTTTTGAAAAATTAACTGCTGAGGAGAGAGGAGAAGACAGCGAGACAATAAGAGAAAGAATAGAAAAAGCACGTGAAGTACAAGAAGAAAGAGGCGTTGTTAACAGCGAAATGAAAATACCTCAAATCAAAGAATATTGTAAAATAGATATTATTTCTCAAGATCTTTTGCGTAATGCAATGCAACGATTAAATTTATCGCCCCGTTCTTATCATAAGGTTTTAAAGGTAGCAAGAACCATTGCGGATTTAGAAGGGAAAGAACAGATTTCACGGGATCATCTTGCTGAAGCAATAAAATATCAAGAGATGCAAGAATGATAAATTTAGATAATTTGTTCAAGCTGATAACTTTTTATCTTTAATTAACTTTCAATTTTTTTTATGATTTATGATTTAATTATTATTGGTGGAGGACCAGCTGGTGTGACTGCTGCAATTTACGCTGCTAGACAGCGTTTGAAAACGGTTTTAATCACCAAGGATTTTAGTAGTCAGATATCAAAAAAAGCTGTAATGATCGAGAATTATCCTGGCTTTCCAGAAATTTCTGGGATAGATCTTATCGAACAGTTTAAAAAACATCTGGAAAAGTTTGAAAAAAAAGGTGATATAGATATAAGAAAAGATACAGTATTAAAGATTAAAAAGCAAAGTGAAAAATTTTTGATAAAGACCATCAGCAATAAATCATTTCAATCAAAAACAGTGATTGTTGCTTCAGGTGCTGATCCCCGTCCCCTTGAGATAAAAGGAGAAAAAAAATATATTGGCAAGGGTGTTAGTTATTGTGCCACCTGCGATGCTGCGTTTTTTTCAGATAAAATTGTAGCAGTGATTGGTGGGGGAAATACAGGATTTGAAGCGGCTATTGCACTTTCAAACTGGGCAAAGAAGGTATACATTTTAGAGTACGGATCAATAATATGTGCTGATAAGGTTAATCAGGAAACAGCTCAAAAGACAGGAAAGATTGAAATAATAACAAATTCAGTTCTTAAAGAGATTAAAGGAAATCAATTTGTAAATTCAATTTTATATTTTGATAAAAAAGAAAATAAAGAAAAAGAATTAGCGGTTGAGGGTGTTTTTGTTGAAATTGGTACTCAGCCAGCCACTTCTTTTGTCAGAGGATTAGTTGAGTTTAATGAAAGAGATGAAATCAAAGTTAATCCTTTTACGGGCGAAACTTCAATGCCTGGTATTTTTGCAGCAGGAGACGCTGATGATGTTCCGTATAAGCAAATTGTGATTGCGGCCGGTGAGGGAGCCAAAGCTGCATTGTCAGTATGTCAGTATATTAAAAAAAGAATAGGAAATTGCAAAAATTATCCAATTAAACAAAATAAAAAAGAGGGCTAAAAACCCTCTTTATTGTTTTTATTTGTATAAAAAGAGACAATACTCTTTTAACATTTTTTCAGTAGAAAAATCTTCTATTACTCTTTTTTTTGCCGCCAATGCCATCTGGTACCACTTTTCTTTGGCCTTATAAAAAATATCCATTGCCAAAAGAAGAGATTGTTTGAGATCAGCAAAGTCCTTGGAATCTTGTTCATTTTCATTAAGGCAAGGACTATTTACCCCAAAGAGAAAACCATTGTCTTGGTCTATTGCTTCAATTGCTCCTCCATCACGAGTAGACATCACCAAGGAACAGTTCATCATTGCTGATATCCAAGATGTTCCACATGCCTCGCGCGGTCTCCTGGGCGTATTAAGCCAAAGATCTGTTCCGCCTTTTAATAATTTACTCAGTTGTAAATTATATCCGGGCAGAATTACCAAGTTCTGCCATTCTTTGGATTTTTTCCAAATATTGTTCCAAACATTAATCATTCCAATATCGGCAGGATGGGGTTTGCCCGCATAAATTATTTGTATCTCCTTGGATTCTAACAACCTTTCAAACCAGTCATTATCATAATATAAGAGCCAAGGTCTTTTATATTCAGCAAAGCGGCGCGCCCAAACAACGGTAAAGACATCTTCTTTTAGCACCTTACTTGTTTGCGTTTCAATATATTTTAAAAGCATCATTTTATAATGCAATTTGGCTTTTTCTGCCTCTTCTGGTGTTCGAGCATTTTTAAATTCTATCCATTGCCAATATTCTGCATCCATGCCATTGGTAATTCCCACTATTGGACACTTGTTTTTGACCCAAGCAAGAGTTTCCTCAACTGTCTGAGCATGAAGTTTAGATACGGCGTTGCCCTTTCTTGCTAATCGTAGGGCAGCCACAGTATGGTTGAAAGGATCGCCTCCTAGATATGCTATTTCATGCTTGTTTAGATTGGGGAAACAACCCATCCACCTCATGAGATCAATATTATACGCTTCATGAGTGATTTCTGGCGTATGGGTTGTAAAAACAATCTGCTGTTTCGTCCTTTCGAGTGCTTCTATAAAGCTTTCTCCCTGGCTAATTCTTTGATTTAAAAGTTCAATCCCTGCCAAGACCGTATAACTTTCATTTAAATGATAAACATCGACAGGCACTTTAAGGGCTTGAAGGGCTCTTACTCCGCCAATACCTAAAATAATTTCTTGAGCTAGTCTTTGCCCTGTATCATTTGGGTATAAGACCCAAGTATTTCTCCTTGATAAGTCATCGTTCTCTGGTATATTGCTATCTAGGGTAATAATAGGAACTGTATTAAACACTTCTGGCTTTAGTAAACCCACTTTTATCAAAACGTTGGGGTTCTCACCAATTTGAACTTTTACTTTTACCCCTGTGTCATCTACAATTCCTTCCTTATAATAGTCATAACAGGGATAAGATATTTCCATTCCGTGTGGACCTATGCTTTGCTCATAAAACCCCTTATTCCACAGAATGGTAACGCTTACCAGGGGAGCATTCATTCTTTTTGCTGTTCGTGCCACGCTTCCTGCTAAAACCCCTAAACCACCAGAGTATGTTTTCAATAATGGATCTAGGGCTATTTCTGGTTCAAATCTAGCAATTACGTTCATTTTTTTCCTCCTTGTTGCAATGATTTTCTTATAGCCATTCATCTGCCTCCCCTTATTATGGATCATCGGCATGAAAGAGTGTGTCACTTTCGTTTCTTTACCTCCAATTTCTATTAAATTTTAAAAGAGCAATAATTATTTTAACATATCTTTTAATTTTATCAAATTATTGTCAAGATGGAGAAAAAATGATATTCTATTAATGATCATTTTCAATTATGTCTCACCTTAATGATAAGGGCCCCTATAGTTCAACGGATAGAACAAGAGACTCCTAAGCTCTGGATCCAGGTTCAATTCCTGGTAGGGGCAATAAATAATAAATAAAATTATTAATGATTTATAAATTTTGTAATTTAATTTTAAGAAATAAAAATGAAATTAATTTTAATAACGGGCCCATAGCTCAGTTGGCAGAGCGCCCGCATGGCATGCGGGAGGCCAGCGGTTCAAATCCGCTTGGGTCCACAAATAATCAATCTTATTCCTGGATCGTTCCAGGATTTTATTTTTTTTAAATATTTGTATTTTTTCTTTTAATTTGATATAATAAAAATGTCGCTTAAATAGATATGTATTTTCGTTGCCTCTTTTATAAATAAAAAGGGACGACGGTTCCAATTAGCGCTTAACCATTTGGTAAGCATATCTATTGGGCGACAACCGTCGCCCCTTTTTGTTTTTAAAAAATATTCTAATCTTCTTAAGAATATTAGAATGTTAAAAATTTATGGAAAATAAAACATCATCTTTTAATAAATTTACGAAGCAATATCAACTTTCAAAAACATTGAGATTTGAATTAAAACCGGTGGGCAAAACTATTAATTTTTTAGACGAAGTAATTAAAAAAGATAAAACGATCAATGAAAGTTATAATCAAGCAAAATTTTATTTTGATATGCTTCATCGAGAATTTATTGAATCAGCCCTACAAAAAGAAAAAGCTGAAAATATAAATTTTCAAGAATTTGCAAAGATTTTTTATAGACAAAATCAAATTATTAAAAAAAATAAAAATGAAAAAAAAGATAGAAAAGAAATTCAAAATGAAGTTAATAAGTCTCAAAGGATAATAGACGAAGGAAGAAAAAATCTTTATAAACAGATTAGAAAAATTTTCGACAAAAAAGCAGAAAATTGGAAAATGCAATATAAGGATAAATTAAAAAAGTCAGATCTTAAACAAAAGGGTATTAATTTTTTAATGAGCGCAGGAATATTAAAAATTTTGGAAGATAAATTCCCTCCAGAAAAAAACGAAGAATTTAAAAAACAAAATTGGCCAAGTTTATATATTAAAGACCAATTAACAGGTCAGCAAGTTTATATCTTTGAAAAATTTGAAAAATTTACAACTTATTTAACTAAATTTCAAAAAACAAGAGAAAATTTGTATGCGGATAATGGCGAGAGCGCATCGGTAATAACCAGAATTGTCAGTAATTTTGAGATTTTTTTGAGAAATAAAGAAGTTTTTGAAAACAAATATCAAAATAATTATCAAGAAATTGGATTTTCTACAACTGATATTTTTAATATTGATTATTATTTAAATTGTCTTACCCAACCGGGCATTGAAAAACTAAAAAACCAAAGCGAAGATAAAATTTCTTATAATAAAATTATTGGAGAAATAAACAAAAAAATAAAAGAATACCGTGATAAAAATCCAAAAGAAAAAGGGAAACTTCCTTTGCTTAGAAAGTTAGATAGACAAATTTTAGGTGCCGTTGAAAAAGAGGAAGAATTAATTAAAGCAACAAAAGATAAAAACGAAAATGAATTATTTTTAGAAAGATTTAAAGAATTTATAAATGAAAATAAAAAAAGAACCCCCAAGGCTATAGCGCTAATGAATGCGTTGGCAAATGGGGAATTTCAAGATGATTTAAATGGAATTTATTTAAAACAGTCAGCTATAAATACAATTTCTCGAAAATGGTTTTCCGATTGGCGAAAATTTCTTTTAAACCTTCCTCAGTCATCGAAAAGTAAAGAAGAAATAGTCGAGCCTAAAATCAAAAAATTTGTATCTTTACAGGACATCAAAGACGCGGTTGAGGCGATAGAAGAAGATATTTTTAAAGATAAATACTATCAAGATAAGATAATTTTCCGAGATAGTGATAAATGGCAACAGTTTTTGCAAATTTGGAAATATGAATTTGATAGTTTATTTGAGAGTGAAGATTGCGGTTATAATAATGCGTTAAGCGAAGCAGAAAAATTAAGTTCTTTTAATAATAAAAAAAGTAAAAAAGAAATTGGGGTCGTTAAAAACTATTGCGATAGTTCTTTAAAGATTTATCAGATGATGAAGTACTTTGATTTGGGCGATAAAGAAAAGAAAGGTACACCTACTGATTTTAACACTGATTTTTATGCGCGTTTTGATGATTATTACAAAGATTATAAATTTATAAAATATTACAATGCTTTTCGAAATTATTTAACAAAAAAACTTTACAGCGAAGAAAAAATAAAATTGAATTTTGACTGTGGGACCTTACTTGGCGGCTTTGATAAAAACAAAGAAAAAGATAACTTAGGGGTTATTTTACGCAAAGGTGATCTTTATTATCTTGGTATAATTCATAAAGATCATAAAAATATTTTTGACGAAAAGAAAAATAAAGAAATTTATCAGCTAAACGAAAATAATGATTATTACGAAAAAATGGAATATAAGCTTTTTCCAGATCCCAAACGGATGATTCCTAAAATTGCTTTTGCGAAAAAAAATCGTAAAAATTTTGGCTGGTCTGAAGAAATACAAAACATAAAAGACAAATACGAAAAATTTCAAAATAAAAAGAAAGATAATCGGGATGCCTGGAAAGATGAATTTGATAAGAATGAGACAACTAAATTAATAGCTTATTATCAGCAATGCCTTGAACGAGGAGGTTACAAAAAGGAATTTAATTTTAATTGGAAGCAGCCCAATGAATATTCTGGAATAGGGGAGTTTAATAATGATATTGCACGGCAAAATTATTATTTAAAATTTAGAAAAATTGATAAAAATTACATAGACGAAAAGGCAAATAATGGCGAATTATATCTTTTTAAAATTTATAATAAAGATTTTTCTGATAAAGCAGATGGTACAAAGAATATTCATTCACTTTATTTTCTGAATTTATTTCCTAATGGAGCAGAAAAACTTAATAATGCGATTTTAAAATTAAGCGGGAACGGAGAGATATTTTATCGTCCTGCATCATTACATCCTCAAAAAGAAAAGAGAAAATTTTCTCGTCCAATAACAAAATACAAACGCTATACCCAAGATAAACATCTGCTTCATTTGCCAATTGCAATAAACGCAGGATTTGATAAATCTAAAAAATTTAATCAAAAAATTAATTTATTTTTAGCAGAAAATAAAAATAGATTTAATATTATTGGCATTGACCGCGGCGAGAAAAATTTGCTTTATTATTGCGTAGTTAACCAAAAAGGGCAGATTTTGGAGCAAGGCAGCTTAAATGAAATTGCGGGTGTTAATTATTTCGAAAAATTAGTAGAAAGAGAAAAAGAACGGCAATTAAATCGGCAATCATGGCAGCCAGTGGTGCAAATAAAAGATCTTAAAAAAGGATATATTTCTTATGTGGTGCAAAAAATTTGTTCTTTGGTGGAAAAATATAATGCGATTGTAGTATTGGAAGATTTAAATATGCGATTTAAGCAAATTCGTTCAGGTATTGAAAGGACAGTATATCAACAATTTGAGAAAGCGTTAATAGATAAATTAAATTATCTTGTTTTTAAAGATGGACGTGATGTTTTTAATCCTGGAGGAGTTTTGAATGGTTATCAATTGACCGCGCCGTTTAATTCCTTCAAAAAAATAGGAAAGCAAACGGGTATATTGTTTTACACTAATGCTGAATATACTTCGCAAACAGATCCTCTAACAGGATTTAGAAAAAATATTTATATTAGCAATTCTGCCTCAGCAAGAAAAATTAAAGAATTACTAAAAAATTTTAAAACAATTAAAGCAATTGGCTGGGACAAGAGTGAAAAAAGCTATTACTTAACTTACAATCCGTTTGATTTTGATAAAAATAACATTTCTAAAAAATGGACAGTTTATTCAAAGGTTTCAAGAATTCGCCGCGAAAAGAATGCAAGCAACGGTTATTGGGAATATAAAAAAATTGATTTGAATAAAGAATTTAAAGATTTATTTGAAAAATATGGATTTGATCCCGAAAAAAATGATATTTTGCTTGATATTATAAATAAAATGAAAGTTGACGATCAAACCTTAATGGATAAAAAAGAATTTGATAGAAAAGCCAAGAATTTTTATGAAAGATTTATCTATTTGTTTAATCTTGTTTTACAAATAAGAAATACTGCTTCTTTAAGTATTAAAATTAATCCTGAAAATAATCAATTAGAAGAAATTGATTATGGGGTTGATTTTATTGCGTCTCCAGTCAAGCCATTTTTTACCACCAAGGGCCAAAATGAATTTGCTAAAAAATCAGGTAAAAAAGAATTAAAAGAAGTTTATGCAACGCCTAATTTTGGCGATTTTTCTGAGTTTTTTATCGGAGAACCTTCTGTGAAAGAAGAATTTACCAAAAATTTTGATTCTGATGGAGTGGGAGCGTATAATATTGCGCGCAAGGGAATAATAATACTAGACAAAATTAAACAAAATCCCGAAAAGCCCGATTTATATATTTCCAAATTAGATTGGGATAAATTTACGCAGAAATAAAAATGTGGATTCATATATTCAAATTTCTAAGCTTAATGATTTTATATTTTGCCCATATTCTGTATATCTTCATAGTATTTATGAAAAATTTGACCAAAAAATCTTTCATTTTACTTGCCAAACTGTTGGAAAATTGTCTCATGAAAATATAGAAAAAGGAATTTATACAACTTCAAAATGGGTTTTACAGGGAGTTGAGGTTTATTGTGAAAAATATAATTTAGCAGGCAAAATAGATATTTTTGATTTAAAGACGGGCAGTTTGGTTGAAAGAAAATACAAGATAAAAAATATTTTTAATGGTTATAAATATCAATTATATGCTCAAATGTTCGCCCTAGAGGAGATGGGGTATAAGGTAAAGTCTCTTAATATTCAATCTCTTTCTGACAATAAAAGGTACAAAATTTCCCTTCCCGATAAAGAAGAAATTAATAAGTTTGAGAAACTTATTGAAAAGATAAACAATTATAAACCAAACAATAAAATTAAAAAAAATTTGAATAAATGCTCTAAATGTATATATAAATCTTTATGTTTCTAATATGTTAACTTTGCCAGACTTCAGAGAAAAACAAGTTCTTTTTATTACTGGGAAAGACGCAGAAATAAATAAAATAAAATTTTCAAATGACAATATTGTTTTAACGCGATACGATAAAATAGAAAATCAAGTTTCTTGTTATAAAGTTTTTGCCATATTTATAATAGGAGATTGTTCTTTGACCACGGTTTTAATAAGAAATTGCCAAAAATATGGTATTTCTCTTTTTCTTTTAAAAAATAATTTTGAGGCTTACGGTAAAATTATATCGGTTGCCGAAGGTAATTATCTTTTAAGAGAAAAACAGTATTCTTTTAAAAATGATTTTAAAATAGCAAAAAGAATTGTTTCTAATAAAATTGTTAATCAAATATTTTTATTGAAACAAAGGAAAAAACAAACGGCAATTGATTATTTAATTGTTTTAAAAGACAAAATTGATTTAGCAGAAAGCGAGCAAGATTTACTTGGTTTAGAAGGTTGTGCTAGCAAATATTTTTTTCAGAATTATTTTTGTGACCTTAATTGGTTTAAACGAATGCCTCGTACAAAAGTTGATATTCCTAATTTTTTATTAGATTTGGGATACACCTTATTGTTTAATTTTATCGATAGTTTATTGGGAATATATGGTTTTGATGCATATAAGGGTTTTTATCATAAATTATTTTTCCAAAGAAAATCATTAACGTGTGATCTAATAGAGCCAGCTCGTTCCATAATAGATAAACAATTATTAAAATCATATAATTTAGGCCAAATAAATAAAAAAGATTTTAAGTTTACAAAAGGGAAATACATTCTTCCTTACAAAAGCCAAAGAAAATATATAGAAATTTTTTCAGAAACAATAATGCACAGCAGAGAAAAGATTTTTTTATACATAAGGGATTTTTATTACTTTATGATGAATAATTCGGAATTTCCCATTTTCCAAATAGAATAAATATGTTTATAGTTTCTTATGATTTTAAAAATGACAAAAGGAGAGGTGATTTTTCCAAATTTTTAAAAAAATATGGCAGACGAATTCAATATTCTGTTTTTGAAATAAAAAATAGTCAGCGTTTTTTAAAAAATATACTTAAAGAAATAGACGTTAAATATGCACCATACTTTACAAAAGCTGATAGTATTGTTATCTTTAGCATATGCAATGGTTGCAAAAAGAAAATACATCGTTATGGATACGCAGAAAACGAAGAAAGAGATATTTTGTTCTTTTAAAATTTAAATTTTAAAAACAAAAAGTAGCAAATTGATAGAAGTTGCAGTGTATTCGTTAATAAAAAACCTTAGTCTTTATGTCATTTAAAGCCATAATTAGCTTAAAGTCGTTATTTTTAATAATTGCATCTTTAGCGCTAATTATGGCTAAAATGACTGTCTAACGAATATATTCAATTTCTACTTTTGTAGAT
>Ga0208564_1002898_pt1 | contig 13071 bp, 14 predicted proteins | sample AD_UKC073_MetaG_FD_184439 | JGI IMG/M metagenome (GOLD analysis project Ga0208564, IMG submission 184439) | Active sludge microbial communities of municipal wastewater-treating anaerobic digesters from USA - AD_UKC073_MetaG (SPAdes) (version 2) | ecosystem: Engineered > Bioreactor > Anaerobic >... | reverse complement strand
TACGCCTTGCAAAGTCTTAGTAAGAGCACCACTTTGTATTCCTCGTGCCGCTGCACTCGTCAATGCCTTATTAGCAAGTGCAGGAATTGCCTTACCGGCAACACGGCTCATAATCTGCGGTAAAAAGAATCCAAGCATCTGGCCAGCTACGGACGTAAGGGCACCGACAAATGCTCGTTTTTCCTGTAGTGAGAAATTCGCATACTTATTATGTAATTGACGTGCTTGTTGACAAATAGTGTAGTACATTACTGACATCAGTACGTCTTGATCAATTACTAATACAACCTATAGCCCGGTATGTAAGGTGCATAATACGAAGGCTCATGCTTTTTCCCTCCTGAGCTAAGTAATCTGTCCAGCAGTACTCCTCCAAGACCACCCAGCGCCGTCCACATAAGTCCACCTCCAAATCCCATGCCTGGTGGACGTTTCCTTAATGCTTTGTTTAACATGCGCATAAACTCTTTGCGTGTAAGTGGCGTACCCGCTGGACCTGGCTGAAGCCTGGGGGGTGTAGGCTGACCCTTAGGGAGAACACTACCTCCGCCACCTGTCGTAGGTGCTGAAGTCTCGGTAGGAGGCGATTTATCAACGTCAGCAATAGGAACGGCCCGAACAAGTTTACCCCTTCGATTACCTACCTGAACTTTAGCAGAAGGAAGTTGAGCAGAATTAGCAATAGCCGATGGATCTACGATTCTACCATTTACAATAGCTACCGTTGTACCAGCAGAAGGAGAAGGTTGAACAAGCTCAGCAAGAACAGGTGGAGCTGAAGTAGGGCCACTCCCTGCAGCAGGGGGTGGAGCATTAGGAGCAACAGCGTTCCCTGCTAAACGACCTAAAGCGGCAGAATACCCCTGATCCACACCTGGCATCCATCTGTACGCCATTAAATAAGGATTGTACGCCTGTTTGATAAGGGCAGATGCGACTTTACAATTTATAGGATGATACGAATATGCGAGAGTCGTTGTATTATACCACATAGCGTATACAATCTCACCAATAAGCGGCGTTACTCAGTCGTACTACACCATACACATTACCATCTATAACCTGATGCGTAGGGTGGATAATAGTAATACGGATATTCAGATTTACTTTCGCCTGAGCCAAATAATAATCTACTTAGGGGTAGCGTACCAAGACCACCGGCTGCCACAAGTCCAGCTGCACGTCCAAATCCCAAAGCCCGACTGCCTAGAAATTTTCGCATCAAACGTTCAGCCTCCCTGCGTGTCAGTGGTTTGTTGCCTGCCCCTGGTCGGCCCTTTCTAATTATGGGCTTATCACTACCAGCAGCACCATCAGTAGGGGCTTGGGTATTCTCTGAAGTAATTTGAGTAGCTTTAGGTGTAGGCTTCCGAACTCGTTGTTTAGTAAGAGTTTTATTAACATCGGAAGCTAAAGCATTTGCAAGACCTTTATTACCTTCAGTCTGTAATGCAGGACTCCGTGATTCCATCCAATCTTCTGCATCAAAAGCAGCAAATTTAATATTGACAGGACGATATGAATAAATAAATGGTAATCTCACATAACGCACAACAATTATCTCGCTTATGTACTTATCAGTTGACGTATCGTGTTAATCACTAAGTAAAAGACGTGCTAAGAGTGGTACAGCAATAGTACCAATCGCAGCTCCTGTTATAGCTCCAGGAGTACCACCAAATCTATAGAATCGCCTGAATGTTGAAGGCCTCGGCCTTGGCTTAACTGGCTTCTGTGGCGGCGGGGTCTGTGCTTGTCCCGGGGGAGTAGTAGGTTGCTGCACTGGCGCATTCTCAACAGGTGCTGATGACGGTTGCTGTGGTTTGCCTGAGCCGAACTGAGCTTTAAGACTCTTAGAAATTTCTTTAAAGGTCCTGAATCTATTTCCAGTCGGATCCCAGATATGAGGTACCATATGGCGATAAAGACCAACACCAAGTCCTCCCACAGCACCTATGGGAATACCGGCCAATAACAAACGTTGCAAGGTCTCATAGGTCTCTTCCTGGGCCGTTGTATAACCACCGTGTTCTCGACGCCACTTCGGGATCAGATACCCTTGAAGAAGAGCATAGGCTGCGCCTGCACCAGCACCCAATGCGGGCCATGACCATAGCCCTGGGCGTTTTGCAAGCTGCCACAATGCATAACTAACAGGACCTCTAGCTGCTTCTTTGTACAAACCGATATTTGCTTCAGAGTCTAGATGCTCTAATGCTAAATTACTAGCTGACAGCAGCTTCTCAATAAGATCATTCATAATTCACACAAGCGCTTCTTGGAATAGTAAAGGCGCATACACGATGTGATCATCTCGGACCAACGCGAAATGAACTCTCTCTGTCTGATTTCAGAAAACTGTTCCAGATCACATGTTACTTTATCCCATAACTTGTAATCTTCCAAAAAAGAAAAGCATTCCATGAGAAAGGTGTTTACCCGTAGAGAGGGATTCTTGCCGTTATCATAACAAATCGAGGGAATAGAAAGAATATTGTCTCCAAAATGATCTGTTAGAACCTTATGCTCAACGCAAATTACCGGAATAGCATAATCAAGAAATTCACCAATAATAGAAACTGCTGGATTTCGCAAGTTGAGGACAACTATCCAATCATTATGCCTGGCAACGGCCCTTCGTTCCAAATAACTGGGGGAAAAAGCCAATGAGATGTTGTCTTTATAGGCCGTATATATATCAATGAGTAAGTGCTTTAAGCGTGGCGAAACAAAGCCGCAGACTGTGACGTTGTAGTTATTCTTAACAAGAGTTTTTAATAACAGGGGCAGAAATGACGTATCGTATTTCGGATAATCCGGGGGGAGATAAATAGCAACACGATTGAGTTTCTGCGTGTTTGTCCGCAAATGTCGATCAGACAAAAGGCGGCCACTTGACCAGGGCAGAAAAACGGCCTTTTTCCCAAGATGAGTTCGCAGACTATATGTAAGTTGTTCCGGCGTTCTCACCAAGCAGTAGTTACATTCGGGGATTTTTTCCTGAAACCCCTGTTCCAATACTATTATTTTAGGGATGTTGGAAACTTTGGACCAAATTTCTCTCAAAACGGGCAAATAGCTATCCCAAATAACGAGTGTCGCCGAGAACAGCAACCTTGAATTGGTGAGGGGTTTGGGTGTGGTCCAACGAGGATGGAGATCTTTAAATTTCGTATCTTGTGAATAGAGAATAGGGCTATATCCACAGCGAAAAGTCAAGTCAGCCAGGGATAAAATAGCCTCGGTGGTATCTGAGGGCTGATACGGACCGATGAAACCAATTTTTGTCGTTTCTTGTGTTTCAAGAAAATCGCTTTCGTTTACGGGGCGCTTATTCTCCATAGATCTCTCCGAATCCATTCATGACTACATTAGGGGCGGGCCTCCCATTGCCTGCTGCTGTTGCATCAACTGTTGCCCACCCTGCATACGCATCTGATAACGCAACTGATCAAGGAAGGATTTAACGGCGGCGTGGAGGACCTCATTTTGGACTTTCAACGTTCGCAAGCGAGAGAGTCGCTGGGTTTCGGGAAGCGTCAGCAGCTCCTGGGCAATCTGCTGAGCCTGCGCCAGTATGTCATCAAGGTTTTGTGGGACAGACGAGGATGGCGGCATGGCCGAAGCCGGGGCCGGGACAGGACCTGTAATAGCTCCCGGAGGCATCCCGCCACCGCCACCGGGCGGGGGTCCGGGAGGAGCGCCACCTGGTGGGGCACCCGGTGGGGCTGGCGGGGCCATGAGCTGTTGCTGGAGCTGCATCTTCTTTCCCAGCTCTGTCTGGAGCTTCTGCTGGGCCTCTTGTTCTGTTAAAGCATCAGCCACAACCTTCTTCTGTTCCGTTTCAAAATCAATGCCCAGGACTCTCAGGCCTTCGGTTCTGGACACCAGGCCAGAACTCATGAGCTGGATGATAACACCCTGACGCTGGATATCATCGAGATGGCGTGGTCGTGCCATGCGAACCTTAAAATTCGGAAGCTTGAGGATCTGGATAATCCTTTTGACCAGCCAGTCCAGGAAGCGATTGATCATCCCGATCAGATAAGAATTATCTGTTTCGAACAGACGAAGGGCCGGGCCGATGGTCTGGAGCTGCATCGTCCCCTTGTGCATCTCCAGAGGAACACCACTGGCCTCCAAAGCCGTTTCTAGCCCCCAATTGAGGAGATCAACAGGGGCATACTGCCGGGCATCACCGCTCAGATTGACAGTTTGGACGGGAAAAGGTAGGACGTAATACCCAGCAGGGTCATAGCGCTTTCGCTGGAGAATCTGTTCGACCTGGGAACGGAAATCCCCCATATGAAGAATCGCTGCGGGATCCAGGACCTGTCCTCCCCCGATGGATGCCCCCGGTCGGGGAACTGGCGTCACGACACGAAGCGGCATGACATAATCCAAGGCGATAGCCTCGTTGTAACGCCGCAAAACCTGATAGTAATAAAGGTCCCGATAATTCAGAAAGATTCGACTGATACCCCATCCCAGCAATTTGACACCGCTGAGATAAGGTTCTTTAAAGTGATAAATATTGTCAGGATTAAACCGCAAACGCTTGTCCTGCGCAATGGCAAGAAGCATGGGGAGCGGTGCCGTCTCCAACATGATGTCGTGGAGTCTCGTCAATTGTTGGCGAGAAATACCATCCGGTCTCCAGAAATACTGACAGGTCATAGTGACCGGATCACAGGCAATTTCGATATCATGGGGAGACCAATTTCGGATGGCGGGAATTCTGTCGGCATTTTCTTCATGCCAGCTAAAAACACCCTGAAATTGGCACTTGCTGCACCGCACCCGCGGTTTGAATTCAGGAATATCGAGATTAAATTGACTTTCCTGTCGCCTAATGACGTTGCTGATAATGTGCGTGCTTCCGCATTTCGGACAGAGCAGCATGCGTTTCTTCGGACTGACAAGAGAGACAAACGCATTCCCGTAACAGGCAAAGTTGACGAGCGTTTCTCGCAGCACCTCAAAAATGCCGATGTCATTGACGAGAATGTCATAAATCTCTCGGCGTTCTTGCCCGCCAAGAGGCTGCTGCTCATCGGGAGTCATCAGCTCCAAATCCGTGATGAAATAGGAAATGACACGTTCCATTGCCCGGCGATACAACGAGCAATGGGTCCAGATCGTCTCGCACCACAATAGGGCGGTGCGATTATGTGGTGGCATCGTTAGAGATGCCACATCCAGCCACGGATTTGGGAAATTCGCCCCAGGATAAGCTAGAGGAAGGCCAATAGCTTTTAAGGTTTCTGTAATGCTCATTCGTTATCTACTGAGTCGGCGACAAAATTTTCGTTAATGTAATCCATCGGGGGTTCTTGTTCTTTAGACTGGTACTGTGCCGATTCGGAGGACGGCATATCCTGAGGAGGCACAATGGCCAGGATGAGAAGTTCAAAATACCCGAGGATTCCACGGAATGGCAAAATATGCCCGTAATACTGTTCTCTTTCAATGGTGACTTTAATGACACCGCTGTTTATTGTTGTCTGCGGTGTGAATTTTGTTCCTTGGTAACGAAGGTCATACGCAAAAATAATTGCGTCTTTCAGGATGGAAACAAAATGATAGGGTTGCTGGATATCACCAAAATTGGGAAAACTGTAGGTGACAACAATGCGAGGTTCACTTGGCCCAGCAGCGGTGTAATTTGTAAAGTAATTAATAGCCTCCTGGGCATTGATTTCTTTTTGCACAACGGGAAAGATCGGCATGGAGGACATTCGGGAAGTCCGAGGTTCTTCTTCCACCTCCTCTTCTTCCAGATCTCCGTCATTCACTGCCCGAACAAGTTCCTTCAAAACTCGCAACATAGCCTTTTCACTATTCGTTTTTGTTTTCATAGAAACACCTTTCTGATCCTGAGAAGTTGAGATATCCTGGGAGACAGAATCCTCATCACTGATTTGAAATGCCTCGGTACCAAAATTCGTAATAATTTTCGGCTTTATGATTCGTTTTTGCCGTTTGTACCGCGGCGGCACAACATAACCCTTCGACTGGTTACCCGCGGGACCGATACGTTTAACGACATCCGAAAACGTATCTTCCTTTTCGGGATCATAGGCCGGACTGAAATTAACCATAAAAACCTCCTAATAAAAACGCAGACATCTATGTCATATACTCTACACTATTTTACTGATTACTAAAAAAAAACAACACCTCCCTCATAGAGCGAGGGAAGTGTTGCTGAGTCAAGCTGGACACACGTAAACAGATTGGCTCAGGTTTTCTGTTTTTCCTTCCATTTATTAGCGGCCTTCATTTTTGCCTTGGGGATATTTCTTGGCCACGGCAAAACCCATCCCAGATGGAAAGGAACTGGAGCCTCAAAAACGAGAGGAAGTCGTTTATCCTCCAACCAGATAATCAGCTCCTCGTCTTTGTCTTCCAGCATATTGGCTCCCACAAGTTTGAAATTTGGTGGTAACTCGGTCAGGACCAGGTCATCGGGGTCAGATGGCTTTTTCAACCGCAAGATGAGCGGCGGAAAAGGATGAACGACGGCATTATTTTCCCCGATGTTTGTCAGCTTCCAGCTACCAACCCGTGCCCAGCCATTGGGTGTTTCTGATCCGACCCAGATGTACACTGACTTGTGGCCAATGAGAACAATGTCTCTCAGTGACACATAATTCTCATTGTGTTCCCGACCGTACCGGAAACTCAGTTGAAAGAGCATACTCTGTCCTCCATAGCTCTACAACAAATGAACCGCAGTCCACGCAACCAGACTCTCTGCGTTGCGTACCGAGGTGTATCCTCTTACGCCATGTGATTATGATATATAAATTGGCAAAATTAAGTAGATTGGGTAATGCGTTTATAGAAGTCCACCCAGCTTAACAGCTGAGCACGAGACAGAGGCTTTTGATCGTAAGAAATGACGGGGGTTAAACGAGATTGTTCTAGGAGGAGTTTTCTGGCCCGATCATGCCAGGTCAGGGGGCTGTCATCAGTGTTTTTATCGGCCTCCTCACAAAGTCGTTTGAAGAGGAGATCGTCATTCTGTGTTGCACAAACAGCCAGAAAGGCCGTCCCGCGCTCTGGCGGGGAAGGAATATGCCGATAATATTTTTCCTTGGTCCGGATATTGATGACGCCAACAGGGTGGTTAACAGCAACACCGGGATAAGTGACAGAGACAACATCAGTCTCCGTGCGGAACAAAAATTTGTTCTTACTGTCCAGAAAGACCATGTCATCCAGCCACTGACCTAAAGGCAAGATGTAATCCACATCAATCCCCAGAAGAGAGCGGAGAAGGGCTTCTGTATGGGTGTTATTATTCTTCACACCCCGTATGATGGGAGACGCAAACTTCAGGGTAAACGTCCGTACCGAAGAACCATACGTTTCCAAGAATAGCGTTAGCGGTGAACTGTTGTCTGTAATGAAAGAGTAAAGCAGGCAGGGGGAGAACCAGAAGATGCCTGCGTCAAGTTTATCCGGCGAAGTACTGGACCAGATAAAGTGTGACGATACCTTCCCTGCCTGCTTTACCGTTGGTGGTAACACATACTCTGGTGACTGGTAAGGATTGATATCCATAGATAACTATGATTGGCGGATTTTACCAAAAAACGTATAGGCCATCAGAAGGGATTCAGCAATGTTATGATCTTCCTCAATAAAATTAGGAAAAAGCTGCTTGGCCTTAACTACAGACTGGGACTTGTCAACGGCACGAACCGATCCCAGACAGAAGGAACGCCAGGTATGGGGGGAAATCAAATGATAAGGAATTTCATGACTCTGAAAAAGGCTTTCCCAAAAACCCTTGATCCATCCAAAACGAAAGGCACCGACTTTTCCATCTTTTGGAAAGGCGTGCGTATCTTCTAAACATGCGTAAAGAGGAACATAGCGCTCTTTGAATTCCCTCACCAGACGATTAATTTCAGGCCCATTAATTTCTGTCCGTCTTCTTTTATTTTTGACAACTGTAAATGCAGGGGGTTTCCCGCTAAATTCAACCTTCAAACCAGCATCACTTTTTCCAACGACTGACCAACCTCCTGGATAGCCTGGGTCAACGGCTAGTACAAACATGACGACTCCTTTCGGATTGTGGACGATGCCAGAGACACAGCAAGCACATGTTATCTATTTGTGCGGGATTATTATGGCATATGGAACAGGGCACAGCCTTCTTGAAAAAACAGTGGACCGCTAAATTACACTCATAGAGAGTCTTTGAACACAGGTAGCAAACTCGATTTTGTGCAGACTTGGGAATCAAACAACCATCTTTATTATAACGGGCCTTTAATACTTTCAAATAGTAGGTTATGTAATTCTGCGGTATTGAAATATTAACAATCTGAAGGTGTTTGGCGCGAGACCCGATTTTCAGGATGACAAAAGCTCCACAGATATCCGTGGGATGACGGTAATCCCGATAACTGGGCCGATCCAGTTGGGCCTTGAGTTTGAGGGTCAGGGATTTCGCTATGTAATAGATAAACTTATCGCTAACCGATTTTTCAATTAACTCACCGGCAGCTTTCCCCGTAAGGACAAGAAAGCGGATCTTTTTACGATTTCCATGCGGTCGGACATCCAGAATGCGGGCAGCACCCCAGACACCGGATCCATAATCCCGCAGAGAAAGGTCAATACTGCTTACGTCAAAGATATTTCTGAACCAGGCAATCCGGACACAGAGTAACAAGCGGGTGCGCTTATCTTTTACATTGAGTATCCGATAAGCGTGTACAATGCTCTTGGTGAGATTATCAACTTTTTTGACCTTGCAAATCTCCGCCGCAACCTTGGCAAATTCCTCAGGTTGCGGTGAGAAATGCCGCAAAAGCTGATAGCTTAACTCCCAGATTTTTTGTAATTCCCGTACCCCATAGATAGCAACACTGGGAACGACATTGCTCGTGTCGTTACCGGCGGAGTCAAGAAAACTCATGCCACACACTCAATTTGTTCTGAGGTTTTCTTACGACCATTGATGACAGAAGAAAACTGATGCCGGAAAGGAGCCTCTTCGCTGGTAATCAAGTCGTTGATAATGTGGAACAGACATTCCCGACAGGAAATGTCGTTGAATGCCGAAACAAAATCACGAAGGGCCTTGTCGCATTTCATATTTTTGATCGTCTTGCTGATGTCATAGTACGCAAGGCGCTCGCCATTTTTGCCATTGACGAACAGGAAGTAACGCAGTCCGGCATCCTTGGTGTGCATGAGTTCGATTTCAAGCTTCATTGGAAAATCCCGTTTTCTCTGTAGCTCCTATCTCATTACTTGTTGTAAATCCGCCGTTTATAGATTTCGATAACATCCAGTATATCATTCATGAGAGATTCAAACTCTGAGAGGACTCGGTCATCGAAGGCATAGACAAGTCGTTCCAGATCAGGGCAAGTCACACACTTCTTGGAAGCCTTGATGGCCGAACGAAAACTCTTCAAAACAGTTGTGAATTGCTTGGCCGTTTCTTTCGAAATTTCTGAAGCTCCGTCCTCTTCCTCATCGTCCTCAACCCCCTCTATCTGGGAACTGTTTTCCAGCAAATACTGCTTCATTTCCTTGGCCAAATCTCGTACAGATAAGTTTTGCTCAATCGCCATCTGAAGCAAACGGTTCCTGGTTTCGGCATCATTAATCACCATGACCTGTCGGAAATGACTGTAGGTCAGGAATGGTGACTGACGGAGATAATTTTCAATTTCTGACCGGGGATAAGCATTGTAGAATTGGACGAGACTGTAGATCTGTGTGCGGGAGATGATGCCATTCAATTCCGTGATGACCCGTTTGCATCGTCGTTTGGCCTCTTCCGGCGGGCAGTCAATATAAAGAAACCGGTTGAGCAGTTCTCCCGCCTGATGTTTGGCCAAGACATCCTGTTGACTGGCCGACAGCAGAATCGTCTTAATGTTGTCGATCAGATGCTGTTCATTTTCCAGCTCTGCCCCTGATCGGTCCTCCTCTGAAGCCTGTCGCGTCTCACGCTGCAACCTTGTGGCATCAATTGACAAGACAAGGGATTCTCGGAGTTTCGCTTTCTTTCCTGCCCGTCCTTTTTTGTGAATTCGTTGGATGGTCACATTTTCATCAACAAAGGTCATCGGAAAATCCTTTCCTAAAACAAAGATCAAAAAAACGACAGAGCAAGTACGTGTACCGATGGACCGTATTAACTCCGACACCAAAGGAAAAAAAGGCCTCTGGCGAATCAGGGAGGGAATATTGACGGCTTAAGACCCTGTATCTGCTAGAGAAAAATACAGGAGAAAGTCGCCCGACATTTATAGAAGAATTATGTCTGATATGATCGATATAAAATCGACCAACCGGCTGATATGTCCATAGCCTAAAACTACCTCTTCTCTGGATACCTGCGTATTTTTTTGTACGGAGGAATAACCCATCCCTGCCCACGAAGCTAAGGACAACATCCGTGTCTGCATGTGATAAAAGATTTTCTGTCCCAGCCAGATGGCATACATGACTGTTATCCATAATACCCACGAGGGACCTCAAAGTAAAGTATGTGCTGTGAGAAATCGCTAAGTGCCCGGAGGCTAATGTTTTTACACCAAGTGTACGCAAACACATCGGTGTGAATTTACTATGAACATCTGAAATAATGTCAGTTAATTTTTGCCATTTTCCGTTGGATCGGACTTCACCCCAATCAAGGCTTGCAAGGCTTCTTTGAGCGTATAAACGTATAGGGTCTTTGACCCAAGGACACGGATCGTAAGCAATGCTGGTGTCTGCTCGATGATCCCCCAGGAGAAACATGGGATAAGGGAGATAGGGATCGGGTACCGGTTGCAATCGTAAAGCACAATCTTGCGGGGTGAATCCAGCATCTCCTGAAGGTGATCGAGCCATTTTGTGCTATGGAAGCAAAAATGTCGCCAGGATAGGGCATAACCGGACGCATACACTAGACGAAAAGATTGATAGGGAATAATATCGTCAGCAATCAAGCGCTTTGGAACGCCGAGGGCGCTGCAAACATAACGCAAGACAGAATTTTTGCGGAATTTACGTTTTTCATCGGGTTCAGTCGAAAAACAATCGGCAAAAAATTCATTAATCAGATTGGACTCTTGGTCCCCGCTTTTTCCTCTTCTTGACGGGTTCCTGCCCTTCCGTTGTGATTTCCTCATAATCGAATCCTTTCTCATATGTCTTGTAGGTGATGATGGCAAATTGTTTTCGCAATTCCGACATCACATCGGAATTGTGGATGAGCATTTCTCCCGCTGTCTCCATATCCACAGGTTCCTTTTCCGGAATCCCCAACGCCGAAGACCAGACCTTTTTGGTCTTCGAAACGTGCAAATCCAGGTCTTTTAGCTCCTCCTGATAATTCATCAGCAGCTCAATCGTCGCTGTATGCCACAGCCACCTGGTCTGTTGAATGATCTTGCCGGAATCATCCGTAAAATATTTCCAGATGATGGGAACACGAATCGAATCCCGCTCGGAAGAGAGCGAATTCTTATAGAGGGAAAATTTGATGTACGCGCCCTGATAGGCCGACTTTTCGATATCTTCCTTCCGATCAAGCTGAAGCTCATACGTTTGGCAGAAACTGAGGTGTTTTCCACCGGCCCGATGTCGTTCTGTGAAATAACCCGTGGAAAACGGCTTAAGGTGATTGACAATCAAGACCACGATAGGCACTCCCGCCATATCGGAAGCCAGCTTCCGCAAATAATTGGTGATTTTCAGGGCTTCAACCGGATGCTGACGACCGGCATAACCCTGTTTCTCAATAGCCTGCATTGTCTCAATGGAAGATTTTCCCAGAATGGAATCCACCACAAAGACAAAAGGCGCATTCTTTTTTGGGAGTGATTTAATTTTGCTCACATAAATCTGCAAACGCTGCTGCCAGTCCTCAATGGAATTGCACTGGGCCACAGCCATACTGGATTCATAAGACCCCATAATCGAACGGGCAAAATCAGGAGAGAATTTCCCCTCGTGTTCTAGTAGGACACCGCCTCCGCCAAATTGGGCAAACCAGCGGATGACCTCCACACAAAAGGCGCTCTTCATGGATGCCTGCTGACCCAGGACTTGGATAATCCGTTCAAAGGGAAGGCCATTAATCCCAAAGAGATATTCCAAACAAAAGGAAGGAAAAGGCAGGACGGTGATCTTACCCCGGATTTCTTCAAGAGAAAAGAGATTGGAATCTTCTTCTCTTAGCACCTGAAAGAATTCCGTCAGTCCTTCTGATGTGTCAGACATTACAAGCCTCCTTACTCAGAGAGATGGACATTAATTGATGTTACCGGATTTAAAAAAAAAGGGCAAGCACCGAAGTACTTGCCCTTTCTCAGCCAGCAAGTTGTGACGACGCAAGACCCTGATAGACAAACTTCAGAGCGTAAACTCGTCGTCCTGAGACTCACTCGCAAATTCACCCTTTGGGCTGTCAGTCCCAAAGCTATCAAGATTCAATTCATCTCCAAGACTTAAACCAGATAATACGGAAGAGGACTCTTCAAAATCATCAAGTTCCGTTGCACTGCTACTCTGTTGATGACTTGCCGCCATTTCATTGGCTGCACTCAAGATACTGCCATCCGACTCTTCAAATTTCTCCTCTTCAGTGCTAGAACTGGTGATACTTTCCGGTAAGACATCATTAGCGATTTTCATAAATTGTGGATTGTACTTAAATCCTAATTCGATAATCCTGGGAAGCGGGAAGGCCTTACAGAGCAAACGAATCTGTTCCCGCTCATCAGCAAAGTTGAAATCACTTTGGGAGAGCGGCGGGAGCAATTCCCGAATTTTCACCAGCATGGGTTTACTCAAGGTCGTTGTGATGGGCTGTTTCTGGTGTTTCCTGGCCGAATACATCCCATCCTCAATGATGATTCTCCAATATTTATTTTCCTCGGAAGCTTCCGTATGGGTGTTCTTCTTTCCATAGATGTACCATAACTTCGGGCAACTCGGGGCCACGAAATCAACAGAAGAAGATATCAAATCCTTAATCTTGTACTGCACATCACGAGCCGCACTCGCCCTTAACTGGAGAGTCTTAAACCTGTCATCCCCCAG
>Ga0208564_1002894_pt1 | contig 13081 bp, 14 predicted proteins | sample AD_UKC073_MetaG_FD_184439 | JGI IMG/M metagenome (GOLD analysis project Ga0208564, IMG submission 184439) | Active sludge microbial communities of municipal wastewater-treating anaerobic digesters from USA - AD_UKC073_MetaG (SPAdes) (version 2) | ecosystem: Engineered > Bioreactor > Anaerobic >... | reverse complement strand
CCGACCCTGCCGAGCTTGCCGACCCTGCTGACCCTGCCGACCCTGCCGACCCTGCCGACCCTGCTGACCCTGCCGAGCTTGCTGAACCTGCTGATCTTGCCGACCCTGCCGACCCGCCGGCTCAGCGGCGCTGACGGTGACGAGGCGGAGGTGGCTGCGGCATAACGGGACTCATCCAGGGGTGAGTGGGTACTCTCAGCCCGAGGGCACGCTGTTGCGCGCTCTGGGGTCCGGCTGAGGCTGGTTGCATCGCGGAGGTTGCTCATGGTTGCCGTCGGTCTCGTCTTGTTGCTCATCGGTGTTGGTGGGGGCGCCCTCTTTGCCTGGCTCGCCCTGCAAAGTAGCGAGCGGGTGGGGCTGGGCGCCGACGGTCTCTTGCAGCTCACCGTGCAACCGATCACGGTGTTCATCGCCGGCGCGGTCGCGATGCTGCTGCTCTGGATGGGCGTACGGCTGATGGCCGCCGGAGCCAAGCGCAAGGCCGCTCAGCGACGCGAACTGCGCGAACTCAAGCAGTCCACCCCGGCCCGCACAGCCGAGCCCCAGCGTCCCGCAGCCCGCCCGAACGAGCCCACCGACCGCAGCCTCTGAGCCTCGCGTTCAGCCGGGTCCGGCTTGAGCAGAGGCGGTCGACGCCAGCTGCCACGGCCCTCGGGCCCAGGTCACCGTGACCTGCACCCGCGCCACTCCCGAAGCGTGGACCGAGCAAGCAGTCAACACCCCGCCGTTGGCAGCGGCGATTGCCCCGCCCTGAGCGCAGGCTGTTGCCGGGCCCGCTGACCAAGCCTCGGAAGCGACCGCGAGGGCAGCGAGATCGGCGCCGTTGCGCGCAGCATGCGAGGTCGCCACCGCCGTGGCCACCACGGCCGCGCCGATGCTGAAGGCCACGACCAGCGCAGCGAGGGCGGCTGCCAGCACGGTGGCACTCCCGCGATCCCGACGACGGCCGATGCCAAAGTCGGGCCAACTCATGGGTCGGCCGCTCCGGCGGCTTCGCGCTGACCAGTGGCGCTACCCACCACTTCGAACCGGCCCAGCCAGCCCACCGATCGAGCGCTCGTCACGGTCACCGTGACGCGGTCGCCGGATGAGCTCACCCCAACATTCGCCCCGGGAGGTGCGGCCGTGCGAGCCAACGACACCGCGACCCCCGAGTCGTCACCGCGGGCCAGGGACCGGGCGGCCAGCCGAGCGGCGTCGACGCAGCGGACTCGGTCGACACCGAGCGACAAGGCCCCCAGGCACACGGCCAACAACGCCACCACGACCGGCATCACCACAGCCACCTCGACGGTGGCCATTCCGCGATCACGACGCCAGTCCCGACGCCAGTCGCTACGCCCGTCCCGCCGGTCTCCACACGGGTCACGACGTCGGTCCCGACCCCGGGGCGGACTGCCTCGCACGTCACCCACCAGCGCCCAAGGCGGTCTGAATGACTCGCGCGAGCGCACCCCGCACCATGTCCGACCGCGCGACCGCGATGAGCGCCACCGCCATGGCCACCGCCGCGAGGGTGCCGACGGCATACTCCGCCGTGGTCATCCCAGCATCGACGCGACGACGCACCCCGCGCGCCCGAGCCTGCACCGCCTCAGCCGTCAGCTTCCAACCCCTGCGCACCATCTCGTCCTCCTCATGGCTTGGTTCCGTGCGACGAAGCCATCTTGCGAGCGTTCTGAATCACCCCGCTGGCCCGGTGCCACAGGCTGTGGACGGTGGGACGATCCTCAGGAGGATGTGCATAGAGATACCCCTAGGGGTATAGGATGGTGGACTTGTGAGCGCGGATCGTGAAGCACAGCGGACAGTCATTGTCGTCGGTGGAGTCGCTGGAGGGATGAGCGCCGCAGCCCGGTTGCGTCGACGTGACGAAAACGCGCACATCATCGTTGTCGAGCAGGGCGAGGAGGTCTCGTTCGCCAACTGTGGGCTGCCCTATTACGTCAGCGGGGAGATTGAGCAGCGGCGCTCCCTCCTGCTGCACACCCCCACGTCGCTGGCTCGCACCTTGCGTCTCGACGTCCGCAGCCGCACCACCGCCACCGCGATCGACCGCGCTGCTCGCACCATCACCCTAGAAACCGGCGGCGCCGACGGCACCACGCAGACCCTCGCCTACGACGCCCTGGTCCTGGCTCCCGGCGCGTATGCCGTGACGCCCCCGATCCCGGGGATCGACCACCCGCGGGTCCGCACCCTGCGCACCGTGCCCGATGCCGAGGCGTTGCGCAGCTGGGTCACCGAGGGCGCCACTCGCGCGGTGGTGCTGGGCGCCGGATTTATCGGGCTGGAGGCCGCCGAAGGGCTGCGCCACGCTGGCCTGGAGGTTGCCGTCATCGAGGCCGCCCCGCACGTGCTACCAATCGTCGACCCCGAGATCGCCCACTACGTGCGCGCGGAACTGCAAGCCCATGGGGTCGCCGTGCACGAAGGCGTGGCCGCGACGAGCATCGCCGACGCATCGGGACGGCCGGTCGTCACGCTGGCCGACGGCACCGTCCTGCCGACCGACCTTGTCGTGCTGTCCGTCGGGGTCAAGCCCCGCACCGAGCTCGCCGAGTCGGCAGGGCTGGAGCTGACCGGCGGTGGCGCCATTGTCGTCGATGACGCCCAGCGCACCTCCGACCCCTTCATCTGGGCGGTCGGGGACGCCACTGCGAGCGTCCATGCGGTGACCGGGGCTGTCGGGCCTGTGGCGCTGGCCACTCCCGCCAACCGTGGTGGCCGGGTGGCCGCGGATTCGATCGTCGCAAGCTGGGCAGGCTTGAGCGACCGCCACCGCCGGTCACCTCGCCCACTCGGCACCGCGATCGTGCGGGTCTTCGACCTTGTCGTCGGCATGACCGGCGCCTCACGGCGGGCCCTGGGCGACCTGGCTTTCCACACCGCTCGCACCCACAGCGGCCACCATGCCGGCTACTACCCCGGCGCTGAGGCGATGCACTTGGTGCTTCACTTCGCCCCGGACGGTCGCATCCTCGGCGCTCAGGGCGCCGGCCGCGCGGGCATCGACAAGCGGATCGACGTCATCGCGACCGCTGCTCGCGGTGGACTGCACGCCGACGATCTCGTCGATCTCGACCTCAGTTATGCCCCTCCCTTCGGCGCGGCGAAGGACCCGGTGCTGATGCTCGGGATGATTGCCGACAACGTCCTGCGCGCTGAGTTGACCCAGCACGACCCGGTGGTGGCGATCGACCCAGAACTGCAGTTCGTTCTCGATGTCCGCAACCCCGGCGAGTGGGCTCGTGGACATATCGCCGGCGCGACTCTCGTCCCGCAACCCGAGGTCGCAGCTTCCCTCGACCGCATCCGCGAACTGGCCGGCGATCGACCGATCGTCGTGCACTGCGCCTCCGGCTTCCGTTCCTACCTCGCCCACCGCACGCTGGCAGCAGCAGGTATGCCGTCCGCCAACGTCTCGGGCGGGTTCACCTCCCTCGCCGTGCTGCAGCCGAACCTCGTGACAACTGACTGAACGCGACGCACGGACCCGGGTGCTCCCTCCCTGGCCGGTTCGCATCCCTGCGTGCTGCAGCCGAACCTGGTGACAACCGAATGACGTCCGCGGGTCGACCCCGGGCCCCGGTCATCCCCGCCACAGCTCTCCGGCCAGCGCTAGCACCAGAGGGACGAGGCCGACGAGCACGAACGCCGGCAGGAACGCCAGACCCAGCGGCAGCACGATCCGCACCCCCAACCGAGCCGTAGCGATCTCGATGCCGGTCGCGTGGTCACGACGCTGGTCGGCGGCAGCCCGGGACAAGGGTCCGCTTGGAGGCACGCCCAGGGCGTCCGCCAGGACGACGGCCCGTGCGACGGCAGACCAGCCAGAGCCCACAGCCCCCCAAGCCTGGGTCCACGGCATACCCCATCGCACGGCGGCAGCGACCGACGCAAGGTCGGCGGCCACCTGGGGACCTGAGACGGCGGCAACCTGCTCAAGACCGTCGACCACGCCACAACCGCCGCGCAGGACCAAGGCCAGCAGGTCGGTCGTCCCGGCGATCTCCACCGGGTCGGCTCCGTCGGGGGCCCGCGAGACACCGGCGATCAGGCGAGCGCACCACCAGCGTCCGAAACCCATCAAGGCGACGCCCGCGAGCACCGACGCCACTGCTATCGGACTGCTCAGCCAGGCCGCCGGGGAGACCCCGAACGCCGCACCGAGCAGAGGGCCGGCCAAGGGCAGCAGCGTAAGCACCCTGATCGTCGCGCGAGGCCCGGCGAGGGCGACCTCCAGCTGGGAAGCAGCCCTCCGGTCGGCCCGGAGGAGTTCGACTCCGACGTCGATCGCATCCGCCAACGGCACGCCCGCCTCGACGGACAGGCGCCATGCGCGGGAGACGAACAGCAGTCCCGGCGGACCACGTTGGTCCTTCGGAGGATCACCCAGCACGCCACCCTGGGTCTCGGCCCGGGAACCGCTCGCGACGCCCAGCGCCCCGCCCTCGCCCGACCCGATGGCGCCAGCGCCGGCGTCCGCGCCCGCGCCCGCGCCCGCGCCGAGGATCAAGCCATCACTCGCCAAGCCCAGCTCGGCCGTGGCGTAGTCCAATGCGGTCTTCGGATGACAGCCGGCGCGCACCGCCGCGGCCACGAGGTCCAGGGCCTGCAGGGTGGGCGCGTCATCCGAGGACGCAGCTCGGCGTGTCCACCACTGCGCCGTCCGCGATGCTCTCGATCCCTCGGGCGCCCCGGAAACCCCGCGACCGCGCTGCTGAGCGTCCGTCTCAGCCGGGCGGCCACCCGCAGCCGGCAAGCCGAGCGATGAGGCACGCCGGGGCCACACGAGCACCGCGAGTGCGACCAGAGCTGCCACGAGAATCGTCATCGTCGCCCCACCAGCAAGGCGTCCCAGCGCACGCGCGCGTCGGGATCGACGATCGATCCACCACCGCCCCGCGCCAGGGCCGTGCGCACCACCGGCTCACCCCGGTCCTGCGACACCACGCCTACCGAATCGAGGACCCGCCGCCCATCACCATGCCGACGCACGTGCAAGACCACGTGGACCGCGCTGCGCAACTGCGCGTGGACTGAGGCGGACGGCATACCGGCCAAGGCCCCGAGCGCCTCGAACCGGGCCACGACATCACCTGGCGCGTTGGCGTGCAGGGTGCCGCACCCGCCGTCGTGGCCGGTGTTGAGGGCCGCGAGGAGTTCGCGTACCTCGGCACCCCTGACCTCGCCGACGACCAGGCGATCCGGCCGCATCCGCAGGGCCTGGCGCACCAGCGCGACCATGGTCACCTCTCCGGCTCCCTCGACGTTGGGCGGCCGGCCCTCCAGGTGCACGACATGGGGGTGGGCCAGCCGCACCTCTCGGACGTCCTCGACCACGACGATCCGGTCGCCCGGGTCGGACTCGCCGAGCAACGCCGCGAGCAAGGTCGTCTTGCCCGCTCCGGTCCCACCGCTGATGACGAACGACACTCGACTGCGCACCAATTGGGTGAGCTCATCGACCCATTCGCGCGGCACCATCCCCGCATCGACCAACTCGGCCAGTGCGAAGGGACGCCTGGCAGGCACTCGCAGGGTGATGTGGGCACCCCCGCTGACCAGGGGCGGAAGGATCGCGTGCAGGCGCACCCCCGAGGGAAGGATCCCGTCGACGAACGGTGCCGCTTCGTCCAGACGACGCCCGGCCAGCGCCGCCAGGCGGACCGCCAGCGCCCGGCAGTCCCGGGCCGCACCGACTGCCACGTCCGTTGGCACCATGCCGACGCCTCGATCGACCCACACCCGTCCGTCGCCGTTAACCGCGATATCGGTGACGGCGACATCGGCAAGGAGCTCTTCCAGCGGTCCGGCGCCGAGGACGGCCGATCGCAAGGCCTGCCAGGTGGCCGCCGTGCCCTGCTCGCCCAGCAACCCTCGTTCGGCGCTGGCGACATCGGCGACGAGCTGTGCGTCGGGTGCGCGCCCATCCCTGACGACCCGCTCCAACCGCTCCTGCACGCTGTCCGGGCCAGGCCTCGATGACGGCACCGGGTCGGGCATCGCGTGCGGCCTCCCGCCGGCCCGGAAGGGGGAGATGGAGACGGGCGCGACGGCCGAGCGGTGTGACCAGGGCATCACGAGGCACTCCCCCTCGACGGACCGGGTGACGCCTCCGGCCGGGCTGCAGCGGGGCATCGGCGGAGTTCCGTCACGAGGCCCTCCGTGATGACCGGCCGGGCGCAGGTCCCAGAGCCTCGCCTCGACCGGACGTCGGGCCGATCCCCACGGCCGCGAGGATGGCTCCTGCAGCCCTCGCCACGGCGCCTGAACCGCCGCCGGGAGCCCGCCCCCGGACGAGATCCCGCGCCACGCTCGGATCGCTGCCCACCGTCACCAGCACCGGCACCCCCAGGCTGTCCTCGACGTCATCGCACAAGCGCGCCGGCACCCGGTCACCGCGCAGCACGAGGACGACGGGCACACCCATCAGGTCCAGTGCCGCTGCGACGGCGCTGAGGGCGGCCAACTCGACGAGGCCGGTGCCTGCCACGACGACCGCCAGATCGACGCACCCCCACCAGTCACGGGCGGCCCCGACGGTCGATTCCCGGGACGCATCCACGACGACGAGGTCCGGATGGGACAGCGCGTCACCGAGACCCACTCCTGGAGCGGCACCTGTCACGAGGCCGGCGAGCACCGCCGACAACGCTTCCGGCCCAGGGGGAGGTTGGCCGTCGCGCCCGTGCGACAACACGGCAACCCCGTCGCCGCCGGGCAAGCGCGCGATGAGGTCGGGCCCGTCGACCGCCCCGCGCAGGCGGGCGAGATCCGGCCAGCGCACGCCGGGCACATGGTCGAGGGACAGCACGACGTCAAGGCCCGCTGCACCGGGCTGCGCATCGACGGCCACCACCGACCACCCCGAACTGGACGCTGCACGGCATACCGCAGCCGTGAGGGTCGAGGCACCGCACCCGCCCGAGGCACCCACGACCGCGACCATCCGTGGCCGCCCGCGCACATCTCCCATGACCTCACGGTGCGACCTCGACACCGCGTCCGCAGCGGCCAAGAAGTCACCCTGTGGACGGTGGGACGTGCGTCCGCCGGATGTGGACAACCGGATGACCGCTGCCCGGACATGCGACGGCCCCCGTCGGGAGGGCAACGGGGGCCGTCTGGCGCGCTGGCACCGGGGGGAGGGGCCAGTGCGCAACCGCTCAACCCCGAAGGGGAGCACTGCCATTGTCACGCCTGACGCACCGCAACGCAAACTTTCCCGGCGGTGTCTTCACGCTCTTGGCAATCTCTTTAAGCACGTATTACCGCCAAGTGCATGAAAACGGACAGGCTCCGGTGGACAACCGTGAGAAATTCGTGAGCCGCTCGCTCATCCCGCGAGACGACCGCCCCCCGCATCGCCCGAGTCAGGTCCGTCAGTGGCCGCCCAGCCGACCCACTCGCACCGCGTCGGCGATCCGTCCGCCCTCTGCCGCCGCTCGCACCGATGCCTCGGCGCTGTGCCGCAACCACAGCGCGACACCCTCCCGAGTGCCCGTCGCATAGGCCGCCAGAGCCCCCAGGTATGCCGTGGTCCCGCCATCCAGATAGCCGACCTCGGGCACGGCTACGCCGGTCGGGTCGAGCCCGGCGGCCTGCACCACGAGCCGCTCGAGCGAACGCGCCACGAGGCCGTTGCCGAGCACGAACGGCCGCACCACGGCGATCTCGGCGTGGACCAGCGCGGCGACTAGCGGCACCGGCAGCCGGCCCGCCTCCCGGACGAGATCGGCCACCCCGGCCAGCCGCTGCTGCACGACGTCGGCGTCCGGCGCGGCACCGAGGTCCATGAACTCCCGCGCGTCCTCCCCCACCATCCGCGGCCGCCCTACCTGCGCTGCCGGCAGCAGTCCCGCGGCCGCAGCCACGTGCAGTCGTGCCAGCGCCTGCGCAGGCGACGCAATGAGCACCGGGCGCAGGTGCTCGGTCTCGGCGCTGGCCTGCACCGCTCCTCGTACCACTGCCTCGACCGGGTCCGGATGCTCGGGCCAGGACCGAGCCCCGCGCACAAGGTCGCGGACCAGATCGACCGGCAACTCGGCCCCGTCGAGCGCGGCGCTCGCACGGGCGCCACGGATGCGCGACTCGGCCGAGGCTTCGGGCACCCGCCGCCGCAGTGCCTCGTGCCAACGCAGTGCGGTGGTCGCCTCGCGGGCGCGATCGACGCCCTCGCGCACGCCGGGGAGGTCGAGCAGGGCCAGCACGGGGTGAGGATCAGACACCCAAGGAGGGTATGCCGTCCGCCCACCTCCCGTGGGTATGCCGTCCGCCCACCTCCCGTGGGTATGCCGTCCGCCCACCTCGCGAGCGGGGATGGTCACCGACCGCTGGGCTCCGGTCCCGTGGCCAGCCGCGACACAGGGGCACTGGACGGGCACGGCATACAGTGTCGCCGTGTCCACCCCGCTGTCCACACCGCAGCTGGCCCTGATCATTGCGGCCGTCTTGGCGTTGGCGATCGTCGTCGGCCGGCTGGTGCGGCGACGGCGGTTCGTGTCGCCGGTGGACCGCGCCACCTATCAGACCCTGCACACCGTGTCCTTGGCGACCCGCTCGTTGCGGGACGGGCTCACCCCCGAGGGCGCGTCGCGGGCGACCAGACACCTGCGCTCGATGCTCGGCTCGGAGGCCGTTGCGATCAGCGACACCGGCGGCACGCTGGCGTGGGACGGCGCGGGCACCCACCATCGCGGTGACATACCTCGACATGCGCAGCCGGTATTGACCTCGGGACGCACCCTCGTGCTGACCGATCGCGAGATCACGTGCGGCGACCCGGACTGCCCGATCAGGTCAGGCATTTTCGCGCCGATCGTGGCCGACGACCACGTCGTCGCCGTCCTCGCGGCATACGGCCGCTCGACCTCGGCTGGGCTGGTGCGGGCGACCGAGGAACTGGCCCGCTGGATCTCGACCCAGATCGAGCTGGCCGAACTCGGCCGGCAACGGACGCGGGTCATGGAGGCCGAATTGCGGGCTCTGCGAGCACAGATCAGCCCGCACTTCATCTACAACTGCCTGGCGGCTATTGCGTCATTCGTCCGCACTGATCCGGATCGGGCGCGAGAGCTGTTGCTGGAATTCGCCGATTTCACCCGTTATGCGTTCCGGCGGGGCGGCGCCTTCACCCCGCTGCGCGACGAACTGCAGAACATCGAGCGCTATCTGGCGCTGGAGAAGGCCCGCTTCGGGGACCGGCTCCTGGTGCAACTGACCATTGCGCCAGAGGTGCTCAGCGTGTCGGTGCCGTTCCTCGCGATCCAGCCCTTGGTCGAGAACGCCGTACGCCACGGCATCGAGGGCAAGGCCGGAATCGGGCATGTGACGATCCACGCCGCAGATGTCGGCGCGCATGCCGAGATCACGATCGAGGACGACGGCAGCGGTAGTGACCCCGACACGATCCGAGCCGTGCTCGCGGGGGAAAGTGGCCGGGACAGCGTCGGATTGGGCAATGTCGACGCCCGGCTGCGACAGGCCTATGGCGACGAATACGGGCTCGTCGTGGAGACTGCCCCGGGTGCCGGCACGCGCGTGTCGTTCCGCGTCCCGAAGTTCGCTCCCGGCGTCCTGCCCTGACATCGGGCCCGCGGCGCCTATCCTGTCCGGCATGACTACGGCGCCGGAGCCCCTCACGCCGTTGCGAGCGCTGCTCGTCGACGACGAGGCGCCGACGCTGTCCGAGTTGGCCTACCTGCTGGGGCAGGACGATCGCATCGGCGAGATCCACACGGCGTCCAGCAGCACCGAGGCGCTCAAGGCGCTGGACACCCATGCGATCGACGTCATCTTCACCGACATCTCGATGCCCGACCTCGACGGGCTCTCGCTGGCCCGGGTGCTCGCGAAGTTCGCCGACCGGCCGCAGGTCGTCTTTGTCACGGCATACGACGAGCATGCGGTGGCGGCCTTCGAGTTGCAGGCGACCGATTACGTCATGAAACCCGTGAGGGCAGAACGGCTTTCTGAGGCGGTGCGCCGGGTGGTCGCCCAGCGCGCCGAACCCACGCCGCCGTCGGTCAAGCCCGCCAGTCCAGACCAACCCGGCGACGAAACCATCCCGGTCGAGTTGGGCGGCGTGACGACCTTCGTCCAGCGCAGCCACATCATCTACGCGCAGGCGCAGGGTGACTATGCCCGCTTGCACACCGCCAAGGGTTCGCACCTCGTGCGCGTCTCGCTCAACGCCCTCGAAGAACGGTGGGGTGACAGCGGATTCGTGCGCATCCACCGCTCGACGCTCGTGTCGACCGCCCAGATCACGGCGGTGACTGTGCAGGGTGGGCGGTGCAAGGTCCGGCTCGGCGAGGACATCGAGCTCGAGGTGAGCCGACGGCATACCCGAGCTCTGCGCGACCGGCTGATCCGATCCGCCAACCGCCCCACGGGCGCCTGACCGGGCTCGTCGGCTACCCCAGCTCGACACCGACAACCGGCACCCAGGCACTGACGCCATGGCAGACACGACTCCTCCTCCCAAGCGGGTGCGGATCACCTCGCCCCGGCGCGACGCTCGACGCCGTGGCGAACGACGTTCCGACGCAGTCGAACTCACCGAACAGACCGGCCTGGGCGAGGTCTATCTCACGGCCCTGCTGCGCGCCCAGTTGCGCCTGGCGTTGGCCGTGCTGCTCGGGGTCGGTGGCCTCCTCTTCGCGCTCCCGGCGCTCTTCCTGCTCAACCCTGCGGTCGCGCGCGCCAGCGTGGGTCCGGTGCCGGTCAGTTGGCTCGTCGTCGGGGTGGTCGTCTACCCCGTCGTGTATGCCGCCGCGCGGCTGCACGTGCGCCAGTCCGAGCGCATCGAGCGCGACTTCACCGACCTGATGAACCGCCAACAATGAGCAGCCACACGAGCAGCCGATGACCTCTAGCTGGGGCCTGCTGGCCATCACCCTGGTTTGCGTCGTCACCGTCGCGGTGGGCGCCCTCGGGCTGCGGCTGTCCCGCACGACGAGCGACTTCTACGTCGCCGGGCGCACCGTCACCGCGGGTTGGAACGCCTCGGCCATCAGCGGCGAATACCTGTCTGCCGCATCCTTCCTCGGCGTCGCCGGCATCGTCTACTCGCTCGGCACCGACATGCTGTGGCTGCCGGTCGGCTACACCCTGGGTTACCTCGTCCTGCTCGTCCTCGTCGCCGCCCCACTGCGTCGCTCGGGGGCCTACACGATCCCCGACTTCGCCGAGGCCCGACTGCAATCGCGACGGATCCGCAGCATCTCCTCCCTGCTGGTCATCGCGATCGGCTGGCTCTACCTGCTCCCGCAGTTCCAGGGCGCGGGCCTGGCCCTGCAAACGGTCACCGGCGCCCACCCGGCGATCGGCAGCCTCGTGGTCGCAGTCGTCGTGCTGGCTAGCGTCGCGGCGGGCGGCATGCGCTCGATCACGCTGGTGCAGGCCATGCAGTACTGGATCAAGCTCGTCGCCATCGCCGTCCCGTCCTTCGTGCTGCTGTGGATCTGGCTCCGCGACGGCCAACCCCTCCCCAGTGTCACCTCCCCCAACGGCCCCTTCAACGGCCCCGGCGCGGGGTATGCCGCCCGCGAACACCCGGTCTACGCCACCTACTCGACCCTGCTCGCGCTGTGCTTCGGCACCATGGGTCTGCCGCACGTGTTGGTCCGCTTCTATACCAACCCCGACGGCCGGGCGGCCCGGCGCACGACGGTCATCGTCATCGGTCTCATCGGCCTCTTCTACGTCTTCCCGCCGATCATCGCGATGCTCGCCCGCATCTACCTCCCGGCCCTGCCCCCGGGCACTCGGGCCGACAGCATCGTCCTGCTGCTGCCCAGCGCGATGGTCCCCGGCACCCTCGGTGACCTGCTCTCCGCGATCCTCGCCGGCGGCGCATTCGCGGCCTTCCTCTCGACGGCCAGCGGGCTCACCGTCTCGGTCGCCGGAGTCATCGACCAGGACCTCTTCTCCGGCCGACTCAACCGGCGCAGTGGCGGCGACCTGCCGCGCACCCACAGCTTCCGGCTCGCCTCCGCCGTCGCCATCCTCGTCCCGTATGCCGCGTCGTGGTTCTGGGGCCAGGTCACCCTCGCCGACACCGTGGGGATGGCCTTCGCCGTCGCGGCCTCGACGCTGTCGCCAGTCCTCGTGCTCGGCGTGTGGTGGCGCCGGCTCTCGGTCACCGGCGCGCTGGCGGGCCTGGCCGTCGGCGGCGCGTTGGCCATCGGCGCCACCGTCGCCACGGTCGCTGGGTGGGGCGGCAGCAGCGACCGCGGGTGGATCGGCACGCTGCTGGCCCAGCCGGCCGCCTGGAGTATGCCGATCGCTTTCGCCACCACGGTCATCGTCTCGCTGGCCACTCCTGGCTCGGTCCCCAAGAACGCAGCGCGCATCCTCGTGCGCCTGCACGCGCCCGAGGAGGTGGCCGGACGGCATACCGACGCCTGAATTGTCCTGACTCTCACCCGAGGTGCCTACCGGCGGCGCGCGGTCCCGACGGACTTGCGAGAGGCGCGACCGCTGGGCGTATGCCGTGACCGTTCGGCGCAGCCGGTTGACCCTTCAGGCAGCACCCCTTCCCATCCGGCGCGTGCCCTCTGGCGGCTCGCGCCATCAGCCCCCAGTCTGTGACCCACGCCACTGCGGAGACGATCCGTAGTCCCGTCCCACTGGAGGTCCCCCTTGAGCGGTCCCAACGACATCAGCGAGGAGCGTGCCGCGAGATATCTCGAGGTACAGAACTCGCAGGAGTTCGCGGCCCTTCGCAAGAAGTTCCGCGGCTTCGTCTTCCCGATGACCGGCGCGTTCCTCGCCTGGTACTTCCTCTACGTCATCCTCGCGACCTACGCGACCGACTTCATGAGCCAGCACGTCGTCGGCAACATCACCGTCGGCCTCATCCTGGGCCTGTTGCAGTTCGTCACGACGTTCGCCATCACGATGTACTACGCCCGCTGGGCAGACCGTGAACTCGACCCGGCCGCCGAGAAGCTGGCCGAGCACATGGAGCGGGGGACCCTGCAGTGAACGCCCTTGTCATTCCGGCCGCGACCCAGGTCGGCAACACGACGCTGAACATCGCGATCTTCAGCATCTTCGTCCTGGTCACCCT
>Ga0208564_1002885_pt1 | contig 13114 bp, 12 predicted proteins | sample AD_UKC073_MetaG_FD_184439 | JGI IMG/M metagenome (GOLD analysis project Ga0208564, IMG submission 184439) | Active sludge microbial communities of municipal wastewater-treating anaerobic digesters from USA - AD_UKC073_MetaG (SPAdes) (version 2) | ecosystem: Engineered > Bioreactor > Anaerobic >... | reverse complement strand
AGGCGGGGCATAAAGATGAAAGTATCCAAGGAACGTTTGTTCCTCAGCCCGGAGGATACACGGCGTTCGTCCCCAACCCTCCAATTCAGCTCAATGACTTTAAGCTTCTTGAGCTCCTGTCAAAAGCAGATAGACCACTTAGTAGATAAGACGGTGCAACTTTAATACTTCCAAATCCAGACCTGTTTGTCGACATGTATGTTCGGCAGAAAGCAGTTCTCTCCTCGCAAATCGAAGGCATCCAAGCTTCGCTGAGTATGGGCTTGAAGAAATCCCCCTTTGGTTGCGGCTCATACGAGAGATTCATCAACTCAGACGATCATATGCCAATCCTGGTCAGGTGTGCGCTGGCCCATGCGCAATTTGAGATTATCCATCCATTCCTTGATGGCAACGGCCGCCTGGGCAGGCTTCTCATTACATTCATGCTGTGCGAAAAAAGTGCTGAAAAGGCCTTTGCTCTACTTGTCGTTGTTTCTCAAACGAAACCGCAGTGAATACTATGACAAGCTCAATGCCGTGCGTACTTACGGTGACTTCGAAGGCTGGATTAAGTTCTTCTTTAGGGGTGTTGCGGAGATATCGATTGAGGCTACGCGTGCAATTCTGAGGCTCAGGGAGGAACACATAACGCTTCTGATGGCGAGCGGGTTCGCCACCGCCAACGACATCGTAGCGCGTTTCGTAGAACCGGAGTTGCTGCAGGAGATTACCGGCAAGCAACTTCGTCGCCGTTTTGCGTACGTCCCGTATCTGGAGTTCTTCACTCAAGCCGACGCATGCCTTGAACGGGCAGACTCGGCTTTGGCATCTGAGGCTGCTCCTCTTACCGGCCGTATGTCCGCACTATTTGCGGCTATTACAGAAAAGAGGTCATTCCCATGATTATTGTCCACCGTAACTCTGTAGAGGTCCACGCTAGTTCTTGTATTCCGCGCAAAAAATGCCCGAAATAGCCATTTCGGATATGTCGAGCTTAACATAGCTTTTCGGTCTCGACCTTTCAGCCATATCAGGGGACGCGAGTCGTAAGCATGAGCGTGATCCCTGATGCAAGAGACGCATTCTAAGAAGATGAACGCGTGACGGCTCGGCTTTCAATTCTTGAACTTTCGAGTTACGTGGACGGGCGAAAATGACGCGATCCAGGTCACCAGCGCGCAAGCATCGGAAATCCGCGCTCAGAAGCTTAACCCCCTTATTCACAAGCAACCGCATAGCCTATGTCCGGCAAAAAGCGATTGCACAAAAGCCGAACGAAGAACATTAGCCAGCTAACAGGCATACCCCTTGCTTTTATTCAGCTCGCCCGAGAACAAAATGGGAGCCATTGTTCATCTCACATTCCGCATATCACATATTCTACATAATTATCTATAACGTGGTGGACCAAACGCCGTGTCCGAGTAGTGCATAGAAGGCATTGTACTCTACATTCTACGTCCCTCGCATCCCACTTCGAAGCTTATGCCGCTATTCAGGAAATCGGCTGCGGCTTCAGCCAGTATCGCGGCCCCATACACCAGGGCTTTCTTGTCAAACGAAGCATCAGGATGGTGGAGTCCGGGCGAAAAGTTGGCCCCAAGGCCGATGTAAGCGGCATGCAGTCTTGGAGTTCTCCTTGCATACCAGTGAAAATCCTCAGACCCAGGAGTCGTGATCTTCTCTACAACGCCTCCCTCTCCCAGCACCGAGACTATAGCCCGGCGCGCCAGAGCGATCATGCCCTCATCATAGCGTGGGGCCGGCATCTGCTTTTCTCTTTTCAGCCCTGCCTCGGCGCCATTAGCAGCCACGACAGCCCTGACCGCCCCATCCACCTTGGAACTAAGCTCATCTGCGATCTGATCAGACTCGCTTCTGATGTTCACCGTCAGGCTTCCCCTCTCCGGTATGACGCCGCCTGGCCCATCTCCCGCACTCAACGCAACTACGTTGACAGTCGCACACCTAAGCGGATCGGGTTTGACATTATTTACAGCCAAGGTTGCCATAGCCACAGCGTCCGCCACGTTTATCCCAAGGTGAGGCCGCCCCGTGTGAGACGGTTTCCCAACCACTGAGTAACTAAGGGTTCTCCCTGCCGAATGCCAAAGACAAGGTGTTGCCTGCCCCACACGGCACTCTGACACAGGCCGCAGGTGCATTCCGAGCAAGGCATCTACTCCCCGGACTGCGCCCGCTTCTATCATCCTGCCAGCGCCCAGCCCTGTCTCTTCCCCGGGCTGAAAGATCAATCTTAGCCTGCCTCTGGCCCCGGCACACCGCCGGGCCAGCATGAGTCCTGCCGTTATGACTATTGTCGAATGAGCATCGTGACCGCAGGAATGAACCCAAACCTCGCGTCCATCTATGTCATGCCTCATTGCGTCCATATCGGCCCGAAGGGCAATCACCGGTCCCGTCAGATCACCCGCAGCAGGATCTCCTAAGTCAGCCACTATCCCCGTATCCGCAAGGCCCTTCTTCACATCAAACCCGGCTTCCGAAAGCCTGTATGCTATGAAACCCGCAGTTTTCGTCTCCTGAAATGGAGGCTCCGGCATCCCATGGAGTGCAGTCCAAATCTCTTCAATTTCGTCCTTCATGTCAACAGCTGCCTCAAGATAGACGCTCATGGCGCGCCTCAACCTCCTCCCATGACCTTGCGAGGTTTTCCCGCACAGCACCGTCAATCTCAACGCCTGCCCGCATCAATGCCAGCATAACCGCCCCAACCACTGGCGGAAATGCCGCGCTGACCACTGTGGCTGCGGGCGCGAGCCGGCCAAGCTCTTCCTCGAAAGGACGCGCAATGACATCGCCCGCCTTGAACACGCTTCCCTGGCGAACTACTGGAAACTCGGCCGAAGCCATGCCAAGTCCATCTGCAGCAGACCACACGGCAAGGGCCAATTCGCGCCCTGCCCGGTTCACGATGTCGAGGGCAACCTCATCGCCCTCCCGGGCCGAAGCCATTACCTGCATGCAGAAATCGGCGATGTCCCTGTTGTTTACCGGCTGCTTATAGAGGACAGATCGGAGTCCATCAACGGTTTCTATCCCGAAATGATCCAACACCCTGTCTGCTAAGGATGTTGGCTTCCCACGGCCGTCATGAGCCTTAGCCGCAGCTTCAAGTCCCAGGCGTCCTATCCACTGGCCGCTACCTTCATCTCCGATGCGATACCCCCATCCGCCAGACCTACGCCGCCTGCCTTCCCCGTCAACAGCCATGGCAATACTTCCTGTTCCGGCAATGATGACCACACCGTACAACTCACCCGTGGCAGCCGCAAGGCCTGCCGCCGCATCATTGTCAGTTGCTATCTCTTCTGCGTCCAAGACCTGGCGGGCCGCCTCTGCCATCTTCTCATTTGGGCGATCAACATCAACGCCTCCAAGCGCAAGGTAGGCCTGGCGAGCCCGGATAACTGCTATCCCCGCATCGGAAAATGCTGCCTGTACGCCTTCGAGCACGGTCTCTGCCGCTTGTGCATGGCTTCCGGGCAGGCGCAGATGATTGGATGGTCCAGCGTAACCCAGTCCAATGATGTTTCCGTCCATTTGTGCTATGGCGCAGGCGGTCTTGGTTCCCCCGCCATCAGCGCCTATTACAACGTCCATTCAAAACCCTCCGGCTATATGAAATTCAAACCCGGAACAGGCAACGGGATCGCATCCGTGCCCCCGAATAACGCCTTCACAAGATCGGCACCTGAGATCGCCAAGAGTCGCGACAGCGAATCATCCCGCGCAGCGCCGCCCCTTTCGGAAATGATGGATCCAGCGCTACTCAGAAGTGCAGAAGAATCCAACGCCATCACTGTATAGCCAGGCAACGTTGTTCTACGCAAGGGCAATGCAGCCCGCCGCAACGTTTCAACCATGTCGCGATCTGATGAGCAAACCGTCATCGTAAGCACGTTGGGCGAAAACGCTGTGCAGGCATGCCCCACCAGACAAGCCACAGCCCATCTAGGCCCCGCGAACTCGGGCACATGCAGCCTTACTCCTCCGCCGTCCAGGGTGCGCACGCGTGTAACAATGTAAGCCAGCGTTTCCCGCCCGGTACATGCCACTTGAATGCTCTCATAGGCGTAAAGACGCTTGACGTCAGACCTCCACCAGGCCAATTCATGAAAATCCTTGACCGATCTTGCATATCGCACTGGTTCACGCCTGTATGTGGCCGCCATCGACGGCACGTCCTCCGCTCCTGCCTGCCTGCACACAATCTCCCTGTCGTCACCCCACGCCCGCGCAATTTCGCACAGATAGGAAAGTTGATCTTGATGTGCCTCTACCCTCACGAAATCGCCGGTTTCAACAGCGCCCAGCCTCTTGTATACATTGGAGTCGCCTGATATGAGCATCATGACAAGCCCCTCGGACCGCGCCTGGTCCATAATGCTCTCCACAAGCCTCGACGCAAGGCCCTTGCCCCGATAGGCTGGCAGAGTGCAGACTGATCCGAGCGCCGCCACAGGAATCCGCCAACCTTCAACCACCAACTCCTGTGCAACATATCCTCCATGAGCCACAGGGATCCCCGCTGTCTGATCGACGAAAACCCTGAGCCGATCCAGATTGCCTCCAGAAAACAGCTGCGGAAACTCGAGCCCCATGGTGCGATCTTCAGGGCTGAAGACTGTGTTTACAAGCTCTACGACCTCTGTAAGCTCTTGTTCGAGAGGAGGACGAGGTCCATCCATTTGATGTGCTCCCTTCTTAGTGCGTATGGCCGCCCCCGGAAGGATCAGATGCCAAGCATCATCTCTGCGATGGCGAGAGCTGCGAGATTTGCGTCTAGAACCTCGTCGAGCCGCATGGCGCCCATTGTGAGGGTACCTATCGCCCCGCGCGTCGTTGAGGCGGCTACAGTTTGCGTAGGATCGCCGTATTCGTCATCGTAGCCGGCGCGAACGGGCTCCTCCGTGCTATCCCCGCTTACCCAGTACTTCCAGTTTAGCCCACCCATAAGCTCGATTGCCACGAGATACTCTCTGATGTTCAGCCTCCACCAGTCCAGTTCGGTAGGCGTAGCCCCTGCCTTCTCCTTCGCAAGGAGATCATCGACATCGCATTCGATCTCTGCCATGTCCTCGGAGATTCTTCTCCACAGCGGCTGCAATACAGCTGCATCTCTGGAGACAGCCTCCACCGCATTCCAGGAGCGAAGCATGCATTCGCCCGCGCTGTAGCCTGGAAACCCGAATGCTTCACCCTCAAAGGTTGCGGAAATGTGCTCGAGTTGCTCATAATCGTCTGCCAGCCGGCTAAGCTTCGCTGGAAGCTCGCGTATTCGTCTTGCCGGCTCCTTCATGGTCCATCCGAAGTAGCAGTAATTCCAGAAGAACTTGGATCGCTCAGTCTTATCCCCAAGGCGAGCCGTGATGTTACGAGTCTGGTCGATGCAGTAGCTGATCTCATCGAGCGATGACTCCAGGTCGGATATGCATGCGCGAACAACAGTGGCGTGAGGAGGATTCGACAAGAGCGGCGCAACCACTCCCGCATGTATCCTCGATGACCGCAGCTAATCCCTGGAGCCCGGGTTTCCAAGACTGAGGAACTCCTTCGAGAACTGCTATCGCCCGGTGATCAGAAACGAAATTGGGTCCACCCCCATAATAAAGATCGGATATCATGTCATCATAGCCCCTGAACAGCGGATGGCTGCCCGGCCGTTGACGAACAGCTATCCAAGTCCCTATAACTCCTCGTCCTTGAGATGGAGCGTCTACAAGGTTCAGCTCAAATTGTGGCGCTGACGCCAGATACGCCCCTGCACAGATGCCCAGATAGCCACCGCCAGATTCCACAAACGAGCGTATGTTCGCCTTCCCCGCAGGTCCAAGAGCGTATGACTGCACATCCTGAGCCCCTCCAGGCATCACAAGGATGTCATAATCATCGAGAGCTCCACGCCTGATCTCGATGTCTGTCACATAACGTGGATACACACCGACGAGCTCCAGAGATGAAGCTATGTCAGCAGCGCCCGAGTATGTCCGATCGCCCTGATAGACCGCAACGCTTACGGGCCTGAGGCGGAAAGCCGAAATCCGTGGTTCGCCGCTGGCGAAGCGCCTGGCATAGACGATTGTATAGGGGACTCCTAGCCTGTCCGCAAGTTCTTGAGCAAGCGCTGCAACTGAAGGGGTGCCGTCAGGCGCGGGAACCCAGAAACTGCCGCGCGGAAGCATGTCGTCCTCATACTCAAAGGGCTCAGCTATCCAGAATGCCGGAAGGCCTAACCTCATAAGCATGTTCACAAGCCTGTAGGCGCGAAGCTGCTCTGCATATGCCGAAGAGCCGTCAGATATCGTCCCTACAGGAACAAACAGGCCGAGTATCCCTTCGCCCTCCGCCGTTTGGGCTGTAGCCTTCACCCCAACCAGACCCATGACGACAATCAGAGCCAACCCCACTACAGTGTGAGAGAACGTCTTCACATTCATCTCCGCCATCACCGTCCCCATAGCGACGGGGTGGGGCAACAGCTCCACCCCTTGCCTCTTTGCTCCGCTTGCGACTACTTCAGAGCGTCAGTCATCGCTGACCATCGTTCTTCGTTCATAGTGCCGAACCTGAACAGAGCAACGCCCTCGGCCCCTGCCCCAAGGCCGGCCTCGATAGCCTTTTGCACCGCGTCACGATCGGCCTTTTCGCCATAGGCCTGAACTCCTATGTAGACTGGCACGTCATCGCCAACAAGCTTAGCTGCTCCACGTGCCACATCCCCAACCCAGGCAGGGGTTTTTCCGTAATCAAGATGATAGGCCATGGGGCAGACGAAATCGTAAAGTTCTCCGGCGTCCTCATAGCTCTGACCATAGTGGCACATCGCAAAGGAGTTTGTCTCCGGGAAGGCGCCTTCAGGCATCAGGCTTGCAGAAAAGATCACATCTGGCTTTGCCAGCTTGGCGGCGGCGCGCATGCTGGCCGCGGCATCGCGTATCTCGGCCTGGCGCATGTTGACCCAGGCGACGACATCTGCGTCGCCAGACTCGTATGCCTCGAAGAATCGGTTTGGATTGGCGTTGCTTGCATAGAAAGTCTCAAACATGACCTCGCGGACCCGATCGACGTTGATTCCCAGGGCAGTTGCCTTTTGAACGTGGTCGGGGCAAAAACAGTAGACCGCGTGGCCGTAGCGTATGTAATCCAGGTGAATTCCGTCGACGTCGTAGTTCTCGATCACTTCTCTGATCATGTCATTCGTGTACTCCAGGTGGGACTGGGAAATGGGGCAAACCTTTCCGTCATCCACCGGATACGGCTTGAAATCAGTGTTCGCCTTCCCATGATGCCAGATCCTATCTTCAGGATGCAGATCGGTGTAGGACTTGTCCTGGTTGAACACGAACCAAGCATGCACTCGGATCCCCAGTGGGCGACAGACCGCGATGATGTCGCCCAGAGCGTCTTTGCCCTCCTCAGCAGGGGGCGCGATTGCGCTGACGTATTCGGCCTTGCCAGCCGTTCCTCTCACCAGCAGAATCACGTCGGTCACGTTGTTTGCAGCCAAGCTTTTCACAACAGCTTCAGCGCCCTGCGCCCTCACGGTGCTTCCCCACATCCATACTGCCAAAGTCTTCCGGTCCTTTGCCGCAACAGGAGCTGCGCAGCAAGCCAGCATGAGACATCCGATTACGCAGTACAACACGAGTCGCCCATTCGTCGACATAGCTTCAGGAGCCTCCCTCTTCAAATTGTCTTCGTCTCGATCGGCGCCAGATGCGCCAAATCGAGTGAATAGCAAACAATGCTGAGCTGTCTTTGCTAGCTAAAGCTCGAATGTTGGATGCCAAAGATTCCACGATCATGCAAAACTATTCGAGATCCACCTAGATCTCGAGCCCGTACCCACGGGGATAGAATCCCGGTATCTCCACAGGAAGCCTTCCCTTCGCCGGAATCTCGCCAAACATCACTTCCACCATGGCTCTGATGGAACATGGCCGATACCCGTAGGTGACGAGGTAAGTTCTGACTTCCGGATATGCCCTGATATCGTAGGGGTTTCGAATGCCGCACGCCACAACAGGCGCACTTACCGCTCCATTCAGCATCTGCACGAGTTCACCCTGAGCCTTCTCTTGTTCCCGGGTTTTGCAGGATGTTGCGATCACTACCGCATCTGCGCGTCCTGCCGCCGCAAGGGCTGCATCGATCTCGTCCCTAGTGGGGCACAGACTTACGCCCACTTCAACCGAAGTCACGCCCCGCGACGCAAACTCCTTGCCGAGCACTGTATCCCCTTCCGCCAAGTCCTCCGCTCGAAGCCTGGGCATGGTGGCGGGGTAGATGACAGCAATCGTTTTCGGTCCATCGCCGCGGAAGGGAAGCACTCCGTCGTCGTTTCGCAAAACCGTGATCGACTGACGAGCGATTCTCTGCTCGGCCTCAAGATGGTCCCTGCATCCCACAACATCCAGAGGAGGACGTCCGTCTGTCCACATCCTCAGGCGAGCCTCTTCGAGCTCGAGCTTGGTAGTGATGATCCGCCTGCACGAGGCGTCTATGGCCTCCCTGGGAATCCGCCCATCCAGCACCGCCTGCTCCATGCCGTCAATCGCCTGCCTCTGCAGCTCAAGAGTGTGACATATCAGGACCATGTCAGCTCCTGCCTCTACTGCCCGAACCGCGGCTTCGGGCGTGCCTATTGTGTCCTTGATGGCCCCCATCTCCAAGCAATCGGTGACTATCAGGCCACGAAATCCCATGCGCCCGCGGAGAAGTTCAGTCAAGATCGGACGTGACAATGTCCCGCACGCGCCTGTTGTATCGAGAGCCGGAACCTGAATGTGCGCCGTCATCACCGCCCGTACCCCAGAGCGAACAGCTTCCTCAAAAGGTGGCAGATCCAGGGCTTCAACCTCTTCGATGGGCGAATCTACGAGCGGCACTGCAAGATGGGAATCTACAGCAGTCCGTCCATGCCCGGGGAAGTGTTTGGCCATGCACAGCACTGCGCCTTCCTCGTATCCGCGCACCGCGGCACTTCCGAACCGCCCAACCAACGCAGGATCATCACCATAGGCCCTTACCCCGATTATCGGGTTATCAGGATCAGCATTCACATCTACATCAGGAGCTGTCACAACGTTTATGCCCATGGCCAGAGATTCAAGGGCGATTGCCCGGCAAGCCTCATGCGCGTTTTCTGCATCACTCGTCGCTGCAAGAGCCATGTTGCCCGGGAAGACAGTAGTTCCATCTGTCACCTGCATGACCATGCCGCCCTCTTGATCCGCCATGATGAAAAGCGGAACCTTCGCCCCTGCCCTGATCGCGGCATCTTGGAGGGCTGATGTAAGCTCCAGCATTTCAGCGGGGCCGCGCGCGTTGCGGGCAAAGATGCCGACACCGCCCACCCCGGGGTCTTTCAGGAGCGACTCTATCCCTTCAGGCAATTCACCAGCGACGCGCTCCGGGAATCCCACGATGGTCATCTGCCCGATCTTCTCGCGCAAGCCCATCGACAGCAAGAGCTCATCTGCTCGACACGCGCCAGTCCTTCTCATGATGAAATCCCCCTTTTGCTTGGCTCAGCCCTTGACTGCACCCATCACAATCCCTTTCTGGAACGAGTCCTGCATGAGCAGGTATACAACGACTATTGGGATCGTAGCAATTGTCATGCCGGCACACAACGTGCCCCATTCTGTTACGTTCAAACCCCGGAACATGGTGAGCGCCAACGGCAAAGTCTTCAGCTTGATGTTGTTGATAATGAGAAGGGGCCAGAAGAACTGGTTCCACGACCACATGGCCTTGAAGATGGTCATCGTTCCGACTACCGGCTTCGCCAGCGGCAGCATGATTGACCAGTAGATTCTCCATGGCGAACAGCCGTCCACAAGTGCCGCATCCTCAAGCTCCTTTGGCACTGACTGGAAGAACTGTTTGAACATGAATACTCCGAAGCCCGACGAAAGAAACGGTACGATCATGCCTTGAAATGTGTCGAGCCAACGTAGTTTCCTCACAACAAGGAAGAGAGGCACGGCAATGACGTAGAAGGGAATCATCATCGTGGCCAGGGCTAGGTAGAATAGGAGGTTCTTGCCGGGAATGTCCCTTCGCGCCAGAACATATCCGGCCAACGAGTCTATAATCAATGCAGGACCAGTAATTAGGGCACTCACAAGCACACTGTTGAAAAAGAATGTTCCCAGAGTCACAGAGTCGCTGAAAACCCGGGGGAAATCCCAGGCGCGAACGTAGTTTTCAAATGTGATTTTCGAAGGAATAAGCTTGTAAGAGATAATGACCGAGTCTGGAGTTAGCGAGGTTGACAGCATCCAGAGCACAGGAGCTACCATCACAATGGCGCCTGCTACAAGCAGTATATACTTGAGTCCTGCCAGAGCTATCTCCCTGCACGTGTGCTTCTTTTTTAGCTTTGGAGTCATGTTCATCGCCCTCCGTTCGACTTTGAAGCCTAGTATACGATCTCGTCTGCCTTAAACACTTTTCTAAGCACCCAGCTCAGGAAGAGCAATGAAATGAACAATGCCACAGCCAATGCGCTTGCATATCCCATGTCAAACTGAACAAAGCCCTTGTTGTGAAGCAGGTTGATTAGAGTGGTAGTCGAATATCCCGGCCCGCCTGAAGTCATGACATAAGTCTGCGTGAATACCTGGAACGAGCTGATAATCTCGGTGACAAGTATGAAGAACGTAGTGGGCCTCAATAGAGGTATAGTGATAAACCTTATTCTCTGCCATACCGTCGCGCCGTCAATTGCCCCCGCCTCGTAGAGCTCCAGGGGAATGCCCTGCAAACCTGCTGTGAATATGGTCATCACATATCCAAGGTCCTTCCACACGCTCAGCACGCAAACTGAGAACATGGCGAGATTCGAATCAGAGAGCCACCCTTTGGGCGCCACGCCGAAGAGGCTGAGAAACTGATTGGCAAGACCGTTGTTGCTTGCGCTGAATACCAGCGACCAGACGATTGCGGCGGCGACCATTGATGTTACAACAGGAAGAAAGTAGATGGTTCGGAAAACCTTTCGTCCCCATAGATTTGCTTGATCTAGCGCGAGAGCAAGAAGCAGACCGAGGACAAGACGCGTGGGCACCGTCCCCAGCGAGTACCTTACGGTGTTTTTGAGCGCAGTCCAGAATACCGGATCGGAGAAAACCCGTCTGAAGTTGTCAATCCCTGAAAACTCAGGGGTCCTCATCGACAAGATGCTATAGTCGAAAAAACTGAGATAGAACGCCCATACAACGGGGACGAATATGAATACCAGGAATATCACGTAGGCCGGCGCCAACATCGTATAGGACTCCAGGACTTCCCCGAGTCGATACAACACACGCTTTTTCTCAGCCACAGGCCTAGATTTCATAGTCACCGTCTCCCCTCTCCCGGAGTCCTGTCCTCCGCCGGACCCGACACCACGGTCAACGTGGGTCCGGCGGAGGACAACCGTAGTAGCCTCTACTTGCTCTTCAGCAAGTCCTCAAGCGCTTTTTGCATGTCATTCATTGCTGCCTGCACCGACTTAGTGCCTTCCATAGCCTGCTGCACTTCAGCCCTGATCACAGGAGTCATGCTGGAGGCCTTGGGGTGTTTGAAGTAGAAGAAGCCGCCTATCTCCATCTGCTCTGTGTATACCTTTCGAATTGGGTCAGCCTTTACATACGGATCTGTAGAGGCCGACTTGAGCACAGGCGAGAACCCGCATGCCTTGCAGTACGCGAGCATTGGTTCTCGGGATACCATGAATGATAGGAATTTCCACGCAGCTGCCTTGTTCCTGGACTGACTGGACATAACAATCACGTCAGAACCGCCGAACGCTCCATGTGCCTTGTTATGGGGAAGCAATGCCACACCGAGCTTGCCAGCGAGCGCCGGCTCTTTTGAGAACCTGACTGCCGTGTCAGACGCGTCGAAGAACATCGCAACCTTGCCCTCTGCGAACATCTTTTGAATATCCTGCAACGCTATTGTGGTGATGCCCGGAGGGGTCACCTTGTGCTTTCTCACGAGATCCACGTAGAACTGCATTGCCTCGATTGCCGCAGGGGTGTTTGCGGTAGCAATGCCCTTCTCTTCATCTATGAAGTTGACTCCGTTCTGAACCAAGAACACCTGGTACTGCGAGACATAACGGCCTGACGTGCCGAATCCATACTGGTCGATAACGCCATCACCGTCTGTGTCGCGAGTGAGCTTCTTTGCATAGGTTAGGAACTCATCCCATGTCCATGATGGATTGGGTTCGGGTACGCCGGCCGCCTTGAATAGGTCTTTGCGGTAGAGCATGGCACGGACATCGCCAAACCACGGCAGTGCCACTACCTTGCCATCAACCGAGCATCTCTCCAGAAACTGAGGGTAGAAGTCTCGTTTCATTTCCTTCGACATGTATTTGTCCAAAGGCTCCAAGGCGCCGCTTGCAGCCAGCACATGCTGGAAGGGATCTCCGATCGTGAACACATCAGCAATAGTTCCACCAACTATGGCTGCCTGGAACTTGACGTGTGGATCCTCTCCCCACGGTACAGCCTGGAAGTTGACACTGATGTCGGGGTTCGCAGCCTCAAACTCCTTGATGATCTGCCTCATCACCGGGGCTGTTTGGGAGTCTCCGCCAGCTTGCCAGAAGTTGATTGTGACTTTCTTCGCCGCGCTCACGGGAACGATCATGGCCGCAAGAACTAGACCTACTACAATGGCAGTAACAACCCGCTTCATTGTTCAAGCCTCCTGATCATTTTTTATGGAAACGACTAAATCGCGCATCGGAAGAACTGCCGTGTGCAAAGCCTATTGCCATCATCCACCTCCTAACCTCAAAATTGTTGCTCAAGCCCTTTTCTCAAAGGCCCCCCGCCACTGCCGGTCGATCTCATCGCCCCCATCCACGTTGGCGCTTACAAACACCGGGGGCACGATGCCCATGGCGCCTAGGCGTTCCACTACTTCCGCCTGAATCATGTTGATGATTGCAGCTCCCACCACAGTGGATGTGGGGCAGACATTCGTGGGCAGACCGTTCACTGGCAGCACGGCATCGCCTACGACACCACAGTTGTCTATAACAATATCGGCAACGTCAAAAAGGCGCTCTCCGCTTGAATGGCGGGAGGGAACGCTCTTC
>Ga0208564_1002877_pt1 | contig 13149 bp, 12 predicted proteins | sample AD_UKC073_MetaG_FD_184439 | JGI IMG/M metagenome (GOLD analysis project Ga0208564, IMG submission 184439) | Active sludge microbial communities of municipal wastewater-treating anaerobic digesters from USA - AD_UKC073_MetaG (SPAdes) (version 2) | ecosystem: Engineered > Bioreactor > Anaerobic >... | reverse complement strand
TCACTGACACCCTGCCGATCCCGATCGACCGGCAGTTCGACAAGCTCACCGTGCTGCCGATTGCCCCGCTCATCTCGCGGGCGATCATGGAGGTCTTCGAGGACGGATCGGTCACCAGCCTCTTCGACGGCCGGGCCTAGGCTCTCCGTGCGCGTTGTCGGGTTCGGCACCTATGACTCGGCTCGTCATCCACGTGTCGCGGTCCTGTTGGACGGGCTCCGATGGCACGGCCATGACGTCCGCGAGATCAACCGACCTTGGACAGCGGACACGGCCTCACGGGTGCGTCTTCTTCACAGTCCCCGGTCCATAGGCAAGGTCATCTTCCCGCTGCTGACCGCGTGGTCCCAGCTGCTGTTCGATGGTTTCCGAGAGCGTCGGTCTCACCCCGACATGGTGGTCGTGGGTTATCTCGGCCACTTCGATGTGCTGCTCGCTCGACTCATCTTCGGGAAGCGAAGGATAGTCCTGGACCACCTGGTTTCGGCGCGGACGACAGCCATCGATCGGAGGGTCGATTCGCGTGTGACCCTGGCGGTGCTTGGTGTGGTGGACCAGGCTGCCTTGGCCTGTGCGGGCACGATCGTTGTGGACACTCCTGAACGACTTGCTGAGATTCCGGTACGTCGGCGCGACGACGTCGTTGTGCTTCCCGTCGGCGCCACTTCGCAGTGGCGAGCGGTCGCGCACATGTGGCCCGCCTCTCCGAGTCCGCTGCGCGTCGTGTTCGTGGGGGTGTATACGCCATTGCACGGGACGATCACGATAGGCGAGGCTATTGGGGCCCTTCGTCATCGAGGCGACATCGTGTTCACCATGATTGGAACCGGCCAGGATCGGCCAGCGACTGAGCTCGCCGCGGGTTCATCTGACTACGTGACGTGGATTGACTGGGTGGACCCGGCAGAGCTGCCGTCAGTGCTCGGTGGCCATCATGTTGCGCTGGGGATTTTTGGGACGACGAGCAAGGCCCAGAATGTCGTTCCCACCAAGGTGTATCAAGCCATCGCTGCATCCCGTGTTGTGGTGACATCGGAGACCTCTCCCCAGAGAAGGCTTCTCGGCGACGCTGGAGTCTTTGTCTCACCCGGTGATTCGGCGCACCTGGTAAAAGCACTCACCTCGTTGGCGGAGCACCCGAGCGAACTTATGGCGATGCGGGCTCAGATGCAGCGATCTGAGTGCGACGTTCGACCGGAAGCGTTGGTTCGGCCGCTGTTCAGTCGGAGCACGATCGGGAAGCGAGTGATGCATCCATGACGAACAACTCCATGTCCGTGAGTGGCTGGTTGCGTTGGGACATGATTGCGAGAGTCCTCAGGGACTCACATCCGAGCCGCGTTCTGGAGGTCGGCTGCGGTCGGGGCGCCATGGGGGCCCGTATCGCTGTCCGCGTGACTGACTACCTTGGCTGCGAGCCAGACGCCGAGTCCTTTGCAGTCGCGAGGATTCGGATCGAGGCGGCGGGTGGCAGGGTCCTCCAAGCCACCTTCGACGAGCTACCCCCGGATCTTCTCTTCGACCTTGTCTGCTCGTTCGAGGTGCTGGAGCACCTTGAGGACGATGCCGGAGCGCTCGCTGCGTGGTGCGGACGGCTCCGTCCCGGTGGTCGGGTCTTGGTCTCAGTTCCAGCCGGGCGTGACCACTTTGGCGACTGTGACGCCATGGTTGGTCACTTTCGCCGGTACGACCCCCAAGATCTCGTCAACCTGATGAGGGCGGCAGGACTCACAAACATCTCGGTCGTTACCTATGGGTGGCCGGTCGGTAGGATCTTGGAGCTGGTGAGACAACAGGCCGCACGTGCCGCGCGTGTGACGGCCGGGGGATCGACGGCCGAACGCACCGCCGCCAGCGGGAGACTTCTGCAGCCGAGTGGGTGGTTTGCCGGCCTGGCAACAGCGACTCTGGCGTTCCCCTTCCGATTCGTGCAGCGACTCGCGCCTGGTCGAGGGACGGGGCTGATCGGCACGGGCATTGTCGGGGCTTGACCGACCCTAGCGAATCGTCGAAGAACGACGCGGAAGCCACGAGAGCGCGATAATCCCAAAGAGGACATCGGTTGCCGTCAGAAGGACCCTGGCGGCAACGGCAGCCGCCAGCGCGGAGGGCATGGGCATCGACTCGGCCAGCGCCGCTACGAGAACGCCGTCGCGAACGCCAACGCCAGCGGGCGCAGGCACAGCGATGATTCCGGCCACTAGCGCGAGGGCGAAACCAGCGACTGCTGCCCTGATCAGATCCTCATCAGCGCCGCGCCCCTCGGACATCGCGATCGAGATCATTAGCACTTGCAGACCCAAGAGCGCTGCGGATGCCACTGACCAACCCATGGCTCGCCAGGCCTGCCGAACCGTCATCGTTGGCAAGCCACTCTGGCGGCCAAGGCGCGTAAGGATGCTGTTCATTGCGTCGGTCAGCGCACTCGGCCGGCTAAGGACGATGACGGGGATGAGGACCAACCACCAGACCGGGACGCCGACTACGTTCCCTGCGCAGGCAGCTAGAGAGCAGGCACCCGCGACGCCGAAGCCAAGTGTGATCAGCCCGGCGGATGGCAAGGCGTTCGGCCGGGTGCCCAATCGTCGGCCAATGTCATACTGCGCAGCCACGGGCCACACCGCCCCAGGGAGGTATTTGCCGAGTTGGCTGACGAAGAAGATCCCAAACGCCGCACCCTTGGGCAGTTCGGCGCCGAGGCTGCGCGCCACGCCACACCAGGCGAGGAACGAAGCCAGTAACCCAGCCCCACCTGCTGCTGTGGCAGCCACGACCCACCCAGGGGCCGCGGCTCCGAACGTCGCCCAGACGGCATCGCCGTTCCGGCGAATGGCGACGTAGCCGAAACCAAGGGCAGCGACGACGAAGATCGCGGGGAGAACCTTTTTATAGAGGGTCGCTATCAACGGTCGTATTGCATTCGCTTGATCCGCTCTAGGCCGTCCTCAAGCAGGATTCGATTCGTCCTCTGGAGATCGGCAATAACGAGGAGAGCGAGAGCCAGGAGGGAACCGACTAGGAGCGCGGAGCCCAAGATGAGCGATTGAACGTGACCGTCGCCCTCCCCTCTTGCGAAGAAAGTCAAAAAGCGAACGATCGGAACGGCAGCCGCCCCGAACATCAAAGCCCCGATGACGCCGAAGAAGACATGCGGTTTGAACATGATGTAGGAGCGCATGATCGCGTAGGCCGATCTGCGCACGTGTTGCCAGGGGCTGCGAAAAAGGCGAGACTCCCGGGTCTTTGGGTTGGTGGCGATGGGGAGCGAGGCGATTCTTAGCCGTTTGTTCCCGGCCTGGATAATCGTCTCCATCGTGTAACTAAATTGCGTGATGATGTTGAGATGTATCAGCGAGTGTGCTGAATACGCGCGAAATCCACTGGCGGCGTCGGGGAGGCGGGTCTCCGCGGCCCGGCTGACAACAGCCGACCCAATGCGCTGCACGCGCCTTTTGAGTGGCGAAAAGTGTGCAACGGTGGCCGTTTGCCGGTCTGCGATGACGATATCGGCCAAGCCGTCCACGATGGGCGCCACGAGGTCGGAGATCCGCTCCTGGGGATACTGGTTGTCCCCATCCGTATTGACGACAATGTCGGCGCCGTGGGCCAGGGCGTAGTCGATGCCATCTTTGAATGAACGGGCCAACCCCATTGTGCGGGCATGGCGGATGATGTGTTGGACCCCGTGCGCACGAGCGATCTCGACGGTTCGGTCGCTGCAACCGTCATCGATGACGACGACCTCGATGGAGGTGATCCCCGGGATCTTGGTCGGGATGCTTGTGAGGACGGCGGCAAGTGTCAGCTCCTCGTTCAGACAGGGGACCTGGACAATGAGCTTCACGCGATGATCATCGCATCATGACGCCCTCGGCAGGCGTGCTCTCAGTATCTTGAGAATCGGTCCCGAACGCCGTGCTGTCGGTGCCTCCACAGGCTCCGAGGAAGGTGGCCCCTCGCTGGCCGGCTCAGGTTCTGATGGTGTTGATGGCTCGCCACATCTCGAAGGACACATCAAGAGCGCCAAGAAGCACCAGCGCGGTCCACGCCAGGTCGAGCCATGGCCCTAGCCGGGGCCACCTCTTGCTCGCGTGATGGACGGCATACGCCACTGCGGGGACAAGGAGCACCCAGGTGAAGATGTGGAACCGAGTCCGCACCGCCACGAAGCCCAGGACCACCCAATGGAGGTAGGCAGGTCCAGCGAGCACACCGAATCGACCAAATGCTGACCGACCGCTCCATACGAGATACACCAAGCTCGGTATAAGGAACACCTGCAACACGGCAGACGTTCGGGCACCCCAGGGCTCTTGCGCGCCTAGCACGCCGCTGACGAAAGGGAAGATCGGAGCGAGGAGGTGTTGGATCCGTGACGGGAGTCGCGCCTGCGCCTCGCCGGATGCTCCGCCGAACATCAATGGGTCGATGAGATGACCGGTATAAGCCCATTGCCGGACTGACCAGAACGCAACGGTCGCTACGGCAACGGCGGCCATGGTCGCCGACGATCGTAGGCTTGCCCGTCGGAAGCGATGCCAGAGCAGGAGAGCCACACAGCAAACCGCGACGACGTGAAACGGTTTGATGCTGATCGCTGCAGCCAAAAGCGCTGAGATGAGCGCTGTTGCAGCGCGACTTGGCCGCTGTATGCCGACGGCCACCGCGGCGGCCGCGATGGTGAAGGCCGCGCCGGGCGTGTCGTTGTATGCCGCGTATGACCCGTCCCACACGACGGGCATGAGGACTGCGGCGGCAGCCACGGGCAGGCGCGCTGTCAACCCGAGGGACTGCACCATGCCCGCAGCGGCCAAACCAATGCCGACCATTGTCAACAGACTCATGGCGTGCGCCGCAACGTAAGACCCTTGGGTTGCCGCGGCGGTGTAGATGATCTCCATCAGGGGGAAGCCGTCAACGTGTCGAAAGGGGCTGTCGGTCCACCCGCCTGACGCCGCCCAGTCAAGCGGTGCTGGCCAGTGGTATTCGACCTCGTCGATTCGTTGCGGTGGGGCCAGGGTTGCGACCAAAGCAGTGAGCCCCGCCACTGCAGCTCCGGCGGCAAGCAACGGCCGCGTTCGGGCTTCGGCCGCTATCGCCGCGGCGGCTCGCTGAACAAACCGAAGGGCGTCCTTGCGCGCTGGCCACCCAACAATGAGCCCGAATCCCGCGATCAGCCAAGGAACCCACGGACCCAACAGGCCGAGGTGCCCGATTGCGAGCGTCAGGACACCGACCCCTGCGATGCCCAAAAGAAGGGCTACAGCCGCGTTCGTTGATGTCGGGAGGGCGATGCGTCGCGAGACCCAACGGCCGAATGCCGCCCCCATTCCACATGTCCCGAGCCCAAGGAGCATGGCCGTGAGCACCTGGCCTATCACCTGTCTCCGTCCTCAACGGTGGCATGTTCCACCTCAGAGTAGAGGAAACGGGGTCAACCCCACTTTGCAGGCATGGTCGGGGTCGGTGAACTCGTGCCGAGAGAGGACTTCCCATTCCAGGGTGGAGAAGAACGCCTCGGCGGCGGCATTGTCGAAACACGACCCGACCCGGCCCTTCGACTGACGGATCTCCGACGGCGGGCATCGAGCGCTCGCGAGCTCATCGTCCTCTTCGACGGTCGCGCGTCACCATCGGAGTCACCCCGCGCGTCGGTCGCCCTCTATGACAACGGCTGACATGCTCCCGCGCACGAGGAAGGGTCGCTCGACCCCGCGGTAGAGCGCCGTCGCGACGGCGAACGTGAGCGTGCCCGACGTGGCCAGCGCGACGAAGAACAGGGGGATTGGTCCCAGCCCCAAGCTGTGGCCCCAGCCGTTCAGCAACAGGATGATCGGCTGGTGCAGCAGGTAGAAACTGTACGAGATCGTCCCGAGCCCAACCAGCCAGGCGAGCGGGCCGCGCCCAAACCACCGCTCGGGGACCCGCTGAAGCAGGACGAGCAGGCCCGCCCCGAGCGCCCCGAAACCGAGCGTGCGCACGATGTCGGGCCCCTGGGCATACCCGTAGAGACCGGCCGGAAGACCGAGCCCGCACGCCCAGACCGCGTGGGTCGCAGCCCGCGGGTGAGGTATGCCGCGCACCTGCGTCGCGGCATACATCCCCATCGCGAACCCCAGCCAACGGGGCGGGAGGTACTTGTCGGCCGCCGGCAACCAGCCGCCGGGCAGCGGCCAGATGGCCGACACGGTGACGAGCCCCCAGACCGCGGCGATGCCCAGGGTGGCCAGGACCACGGCGCTGATGCCTCGCCGGGCGGCGAGCCAGAGCAGCAGCGGGAACCCGAGGTAGAGGGTGGCTTCGAGGGGAATCGACCAGAGCGAGCCGTTGACGGCTCCGATCGTGGCCTCTGACAGTGGGAAGGTCAGCGTGAGGTGGGTGATGACATCAAGGCCGGTGAGGTCCCTCGCGACCAGCGCCGGCCGGATCGCGGGGATCAACTCAAGGGCGATAACTGCGGCGAGCGCGGCGTAGTAGGCGGGCAGCAGCCGGAAGGCCCGGCGGCGGAAGAAACCGCGGACGTTGATGCTGGAGAGCGCAGCCGTGCCCGCTCGCGTGAGAGGCAGGGTGAGACAGAAGCCGGACAGGACGATGAACAGATCCACGCCTGCGCCGCCGAAGCCGATGAGGCGTACGAGGATCCCATCGGCGCTGAGAATGGGCGGGCGGACGTCATCGAGCCAGTGCTGGTGGACGTGCAGACCGAAAACCCACAGGGCGGCGAATCCGCGGAGAGCATCGATGTAGGCGAAACGACGCGTGGCTCGTGGGCCCGATATCGGGGCGGCCGTCATTCGACGGACGATATCAGCGTTCCACCATGTCCCGATCGAGGAACGGCGGCCTGTTCCGCACGGCGGGGGCCGGCCGGCTCATGGCGGTCGACCTGCGCTGGCCTTCGTCCCCAAGACCCGCGACATCACCCGCCCCCACGAGAGCGTCGCCGACCGGGTCGTCGCCTGACCGTCGGCGAGGGGACGATATCGTCGTCGCACCATGCTCCCATCGAGGATTGGCAGACGAGCGACCGCCGCAACGGCCTTCGGGGTCGCCTGCGCGCGGATTGACCGTGAACATCTTGTTGCGTCAGTCGGCGCGAAGCTGCTCCACGTGGCTCCAGACCTGATCGGCCACGCGGTCGCTTTGAGCCTCCCATGACTAACCCGGACGACCAGGTGCCCACGCCACCGCCCGAGCCGGCGAGGGAGTTGCAGGCGCGGGCGGCACAGGGGGCGGTGTGGACGGTCCTGCAGACCTTCATATCCCTTGGGATCGGGTTCTTGGTGAATCTGGTCGTCGCCAGATACCTCGGGGTGGCAGATTTCGGACGACTGGCGACCATCAGCCTCGCCGTCGAGCTCTCGGGCACAATCTTCAACCTTGGGGTCGGCAACTCGCTGGTCCAGATGGGAAGCAAGGCCCACGCCGCAGGACGCAGGGATGAGGTTCGCGGCCTGCTGTCGGGCTCGCAGGGTTATCGGGTCCTCGCCGAGTTGCCGCTGTCCCTTCTCGTGGTGTTCTACGTCGTCTCGTCCGGCAACCTTCCGGTATCCGCGATTCTCTGGATCGTCCTGTTCGGCGTGGTAATCCCGCAGCTCACGGCCGGCGCCGCCGCTTGCATCGGCATCGAGAACCGGACGGCTCGGGGGGCCAAGTTGGTCCTGGCGAGCTCGGTCATGGTCAATCTCGTCACCTTGGCCGTCGTCGTGATGGGGGGCGACGCGGTGATGTTGTGGGGGGCGCGGTTGGCGGTCGGGGGTGTCATGCCCGTCGTCGCCCTTTCGCTGGTGTCCCGGGACTACCGATTGGCGGTCCTTCGCCCCCGAATTCCGCCGCGTTTGGGGCGGCCGTTCTGGCGCTATGCCATCCCCGTCTGGGCGGCTACGACGATGGGAAGCCTCGTGAGCTCTCGCAGCGAGGTTCTCCTTCTCACGTGGATCGGGTCCGCGGAATCGGTCGGTACCTACGCGTTGGCCTTCGGGCTGGTCACGCACGTCTTTGCCCCAGCCAATGCCCTGACCGGCCCGTTGCTCCCCGCGGTGTCGGCCCTTCGGGAAGTGTCCGCGGCCAACGCCGTTCCGGCGTTCCTGCGCTCCGTGCGGATCGCATCCTCCGTCGCGGGCGTGCTCGCGGCAGTGGCGATTCCGGCCCTGGCAGCTCTCGTCCCGCTCCTCTACGGGTCTGGCTTCGCCTCGGCTTCGCCGATCGTGGTGGTCCTCGGGGTGCTGGGGATCACCCAGATCCTCATCGGCCCGCTGTACGCCTTCTCGCAGGCTCGGCTGGCCGGTCGCTTGCTCCTCGTGAGTTCCGTCGCTGCGCTGCTCGTCGACGTCGCGATCGCCGTGGCGCTCATCCCCCGTTGGGGAGCCTGGGGGGCGGTAGCAGCAATCGGTGCCGCAGGGCTGGTTCAGGTATTCGTGCTTGCCCGCGCCGAGATCGCCGAGCTGGGCCTGACGTGGGCGGGCTTGGGGACCGTGATGGCGAACGGACTGCTGGCGGCGCCTGCTGCCTTGCTTGCGTGGGGGGCGTCGGCTTTGATCGGGTCCCCTCTTGCGGGTGCGATTGCTGCGGGCGGGGTGGGCCTGATCGTTTGGGTCGGGCTGGCGCGGTGGCTAGGGAGCGGGCTGCGCGAGAGCGACGTCATCGTTCTGTGCGACGCACTCCCGGGATCGGCCGGCAGATTCCTCAAGCCGATCCTCGGCTTCGTCGCGCATCGGTAGTGAATCCCCCGGCGTGTCCGGAGACTTCGAACCTTGGGAAGGTTCGAGTCAGGCCAGGAGACACACGTAGGCGGTACCCCGCGGAGGTGAAGGAGCGGGCGGTGCGGATGGTCGCTGAGGTCGCCGAGGAGCAGGGCTCGGAGTGGGCGGCGATGACTCGGGTGGCTGAGGAGCACGGCCGTTCGCGGGAACGCTCCACGTCCAGGAACCGATCGAGTAGGTCCTCGTCGATCCCCTCGATGCCAATGCGGACCTCCACCATCCAGGCGCTCAGCCGCTGGGCCAGACTGACGGCTGCGGCCGCCGAGTCCGGCGAATAGCCCTTCGCCGCGAACCACCGCGAACACTCGGGCAAGAACGTCGGTGCCAGCGGGCCCACCGGTACCCGCGGGACCCGACCTGCACGGTCTCCACGCCGTTCAATTTCGGCGGGGAGCGAGCCCGTTCGATGGGCGCCCGTTGGGTGCATCCGGGCCAATCGAGCGGAGGAAGCAGGCGGCAACCGCCGCGGCGGAGAGCGACTCTCGGGCAACTGCCGTATCGGGCGGCGTCCAGCTGGGATCGGGCGGATCCGCGAAATAGGCCCGCACCGAGGCCGACACGTCGTTGGTGAGATGCACCAACCCAAGGTCGGCCAGCTCACGAGCGCCAGCCCGCTGATCGTTGGTGATGCAGTGGCAGTGTGCAGCCACAGCCCAGCTCAACGGACCGCTGGCGGCGAGAGAGTTGGCCCCTTCTTCCGTGGGCCGCTCTCGAACCACGAGGCTGGCACGATCGAACTCGCTCAACAAAGCTGACTCATCGAGAAACCCAGTGAAGGTGACCCGGGGTTCCCGGCCTAGTTCCGCGCGGACTTCATCGGAGCAGGCGCCAATCCGCACGGTCCAGTTGAGCGGAGCCACGGCGAGGATCACACGGGCCAGGGCGGTGCTCGCTGCGGGGCTACCGAGATATCCCGGAAGAAACACTGCAGGTTCCTTTTGATGCGGCTCCCTCTGAGGGACGACGTGGGGGAGATGGGTTATGGGGCGCCTGTAGTTGACCGCTAGCTCCCGGGCTCCTTCAGCCGTCAGCGCGAAAACAGCGTCGGCTTGAGACACGACCCGGCGGGTCAGCCATGGGCCGACGCGTTGTGATAAGCCCAGACCGACCCGTCTCAAACCCCGTCGATCGAGGAAGCGGAAGAGCAACACTGCCCCCGCGACGGAGGGGGCATCGTGGCAAGTCAACGACAAATTCGGATGGTTGGCCCGAGTCAGGAACCCCAACCCAGCATAGAATTCGAACAGCGCTCGGCCCGAGAGTTCAATGTGCAACGGTTTGGGTCCCACGCCCCAGCATCGGCCCAGCCGAAAGCCCACGACAGCCTGGCGCCACCGTTGGGTCGCCAGTGGATCTGGCGGGGCGGCGTACACCTCCACGTTGACGTGCGCCGCACGAAGGGCAGCGACAAACTCGTCTGCGTATAGGCCGATGCCGCTCGGCGAGGGCGGCAGCTTGCTCAGGTAGAGCAGCGCGGGCTCACTCGTGTCTGTCTGCATCTGTCCCGATCGTCCTCGGCGGTGGCCGAAATGTCGCTGCTAGTCTAGGCGAGTGACGAGTGGCCCGTGGCGTGCAGCTTGGCGCACGATGAGACCCCGTAGGTGGGTCGCGGAACTTCTCTTTAACCGCTTAATCACTCATGTGCCAAGTAACACCCTTCGCCTTACGGCCCTTCGGAGAATGGGCCTGACGGCGGGGCCGAGCGTCTACTTCTTTGGAGGGAGCGAGTTCCTCTCTCCGCATAACCTTACTGTGGTCGGCAACTGCCACATCGGGAGATTGTGTCAAATCGACGCGCGGGGCGGCATATCCATCGGTCAAGATGTGGTGATAGCAAGTCACGCGTTGTTAATCACGGCAGATCACGACATCCAGGCGCCTGGCTTCGACGGAAGGCTGGGGGCTATTACGGTCGAAGATCGGGTGTGGATTGGCAGTCGATGCGTCATCTTGAAGGGTGTGCATCTCGGCGAAGGCGCAGTTGTGGCCGCTGGATCGGTTGTCCACCGCGATGTAGAACCCTGGACGATCGTGAGCGGTGTCCCTGCAAGGGCGGTGGGCAAGCGTTCGCCCGAACAGAAGTATCACATCGACCGCGGGCCGGAGTGGTACTAGCTGCTCCCGTGGCGTTCTGCCTGCGACTGTCTAGATCCGAGGAGCGCCTCGGCGGTGAGGAGAAGGGTCATCCAGGTTCGGCTTGGGCTGGCATCCCCATGGCGGACGATGCCCACCCGCTGTGCTTCGGCTCGCAGATCCCGCAAGAGCCGCGACCGCCTTCTGCCTAAGCGCATTCCAGCAATAGCGAAGGCGCGGTCTGCATACGCTACCCCCACCCCCCTCTCCATGAGCCGGAGAGTGAGGGCGTGTTCGTTGAGAATGTCCCGTGCCTTTTCGCGTAGTATGGGCCAATTTGAGGGGGTCACCGCGCCACCGCGGTACCAATCCGTTGTCAGCCAGCGCCAGATGAACGATGCGTGCTCGGCGTTTGCCGCGTTTGCCGCCATGGCCGCTTCGCCTGTACTCGCTTCATTGATCGACCCTGAGATGACCTCGTCGAATTCCTCAGGAAAGAAGGTAACAAAACGGAAACTTGGTAAGAGGCCAATTGGTGCAACAAGACAATTGCCCCTCAGGTACCGTCTCAAAATGCCATGAGAGGTATTGAGTGGACGGCCAGGGTCGTCGAGGTTCCCGAGCGCAAGTGCTTCATCCATGCTCAGTCTTAGGAGTTTCCAATCAACGATCTCAAGGAATCCGTCTCGATAGAACACGCTCGGTCGTTGCAGACCACGATGACGTCGGGGCTCCCGCCCATCAGCTGCGTTAATTCCGCTAAGCCCTCGTCATACGCGGAATACTCATGAGAAGAGTTGGACCCGCGGATCGTCGATTGAGGTAAAGTGCCGAGGTGCGCGTTTTCGACGCTTGCTGAGTTGGCCACGACAACGATCGGGCACATTGACAACGTTGGGTTTCCGCTAAGTGCGTCCAGAACTGCGCGGGTTCGGTTAACGTCGAAAGCTGCGAGAATGACACCGGCTCGTACGTTCGGTTGGTTCCGGGAAAGGGCCAGCCCTGACTGTGCGGCGTGGAGAGCTTTCCTCAGCTGATCATCTATGGCTACTCGGCTACGGTCACGGATGCGAAGGGTCACCCGACGCATCCTCTGGCCAGTTCCACCTGCCTCAGTCAATGCGACCCTCCCGTGGCCGTAGGTTCCGTCGAGGACCCAACTCTGCACGAGGCCCCTGACGTCGGGAAACCACGTTGTCGTCTAAATGGCGCCCTGTGCACTGTCGCTCGGGGCATGCTCAAGCTCCTCCGGCCCAAGATCCGACATACTGGCGTGATGCAGACCCATTGTGCACGTCGCTCGTGGCGCAGCGGTCGCCACGCGAGGTCGACGTGAGCATCACGAAGTCCGAGGTGCGTCGGGTCGTTGGGGAAGCAGCCTGGGTGCGCCTCAAGCTAGCGCTCGGGCGCAGGCCGCCTGCCGGACCAACCGGTCTCAGATCGACGGGTCCCTTGCCTGCGGCCCTGAACGGGTTGGACCTCTCGACGTGGGCCTGGCATTTTGGCACCGACAAGTGGGGTGAGCATTGGTATACGCCCCATTACGAGCGCCATTTCGCTCCACTGCGGCGAAAGCGCCTGACATTGCTGGAGATTGGAGTTGGCGGCTACGATCGGTCCGAGGGCGGTGAGTCGCTCCGAATGTGGGAGCAGTGGTTCCCCCGGGCGCGCATCCTCGGGCTGGACATTGAGGACAAGACCGAACTATCACGCGGGCGAGTGACCGTCTACCAGGGGAACCAAGTAGACGAGGGTGTCCTTCGTCGAATAATCGACGAGCATGGACCCTTGCGCGTGGTTATCGATGACGGTAGCCACAACCCAGCGCACGTGCGGCAGACCTTCGAGACCCTTTTTCCGCTGCTCCCCGACGGCGCGCTCTACGCCATTGAAGATACCCAGACTTCATACTGGCCGACGTGGGGAGGGAGTTTGGACCTGGCCGACCCCAGTGCGACCATTCCGTGGGTGAAGGACCTGGTGGACGGTCTGCACTACGAAGAACAACTCGACCCGGGTCGCATCTCCAGCTGGACCGACGAGATGGTCCGTGCGGTGCACTGCTACCACAACCTCGTGATCATCGAGAAGGGCGACAACCGCGAGGGAAGCTCCGCTGATCGACTTGCTGCGGGACCGTGAGGCCGTGCCCCCGCGGGCAGCCAGCATGAGTCAACGACCCGCCGCCCACCGGCATCAAGGGTGAGCCAACTCGCTGATTTCCGCTGGGTAGGCCCCGTCGCCTAGGATTGGGCAGTTGCCTCGGCGAGGGACGTGCCATGACGGCTCGTCCGTGATCGACAAGGTGTGCCGT
>Ga0208564_1002868_pt1 | contig 13173 bp, 10 predicted proteins | sample AD_UKC073_MetaG_FD_184439 | JGI IMG/M metagenome (GOLD analysis project Ga0208564, IMG submission 184439) | Active sludge microbial communities of municipal wastewater-treating anaerobic digesters from USA - AD_UKC073_MetaG (SPAdes) (version 2) | ecosystem: Engineered > Bioreactor > Anaerobic >... | reverse complement strand
ATTCGCTAAAGGGAATTAAGTTTATACTTCTCATATATCCCAGGTTAGAAAATGGAATATCAAATTTGAATATTATTATCCAAAATAATGCAATCATATAAATAATAAATAATATTTTAGTTAAGTTGTTTGTTTTATTATCATCTTTCATTTTACTCACTTTTTTAGTTCTCCTTTCTTTTTTAACTTAGTCAATACTTTGACTGAATGGGATATAGGAGGGCTTTGCCCTGAACCTACTATAAATCAAAATCTCTTTTAAAAATGTTATTTCTAAAGTCAGTAACTCGGCCGATACTTTGACTGAATGGGATATAGGAGGGCTCCGCCCTGAACTTACTATAAATCAAAATCTCTTTTAAAAACGTTATTTCTAAAGTCAGTAACTTGGACGATACTTCGACTGAATGAGATATAGGAGGGCTCCGCCCTGAACCTACTATAAATCAAAATCTCTTTTAAAAACGTTATTTCTAAAGTCAGTAACTCGGACGATACTTCGACTGAATGGGAGATAGGAGGGCTCCGCCCTGAACTTACTATAAATCAAAATCTCTTTTAAAAACGTTATTTTTAAAGTCAGTAACTCGGACGATACTTTGACTGAATGGGAGATAGGAGGGCTCCGCCCTGAACTTACTATAAATCAAAATCTCTTTTAAAAACGTTATTTCTAAAGTTTATAATGAAGATAGATACATGCTTTAGTAAAAAACATCACTTCACTCGATGTTTTTATGTGTAACGGTGTTATATTTAACTATAACACATAATTTTTATAATGTCAAATAATAAACAGAAAATTATTAGGAGTTTTGGATAAATAGGTAAGATTTTCATTTTTATCCACTAAGGTTTTGTGAAAAATAATTAAAAATAGGAGAAGTATTCAATAAAAAAATTGAAGATTTAGTAAAGCCTTCTTCTGGTTAGCAAGTGATTCAATAAAGTAGCCACTGCAAAAACTCAATTAAAATTGTTTTTTCTTTACTCGAGAACCAATAAAGAATTCTATTCTCTCATATTGAGAAATTCGTCTTTTAATATATCCATGAAAATAATATCGTATCGTTTATTATTAAAAAATTTTGCTTGTCTCCTCTTACCAATTACTTTAAAGCCAACTTTTTCATATGCTTTTATCGCCCTTTTATTGTAATCAAATACCTCAAGTATTATATTTTGTAAATTAAGGGTGTTAAAGCTATAGTCTAGAAGTAGTTCCATGGCTTCTGTTCCATATCCTTTGGATAGATATTCTTTGTCTCCTATAAATATGCCTAAGGTTGCTGTTTGATTGATATTGTCAATATTGTTTAGTGAGCAATTACCTAGAGGTTTATCTGTAGCTAAATCAACTATAGTAAAGGTTGTGTCATTGTTTTTTGCCATTTCTTCTAGAATCTCTTTTTCTTTTAGAAGCGAGATAATTTTATCGTTTACCAAAAGATTTTGAAATATTTCAGGGTCATTTAGCCATTCAGTATACTTTTCAAAGTCGTCTGGGTTTACCGGTGACAAATAACATTTTGTTCCAACCATCTTTTTAAAGTATCTCGCCATGCTATTCGCCTTCTTTTATTTTTTCTTAGATTCATAGATTTTATCACTTTTTATATTTTTTAGTGTTATTATTTCACAGCTTTTATATGTATTTTTGGTTTTTTTTAAGAAGTTTTTATCTTTTTTAGTTAAACAAGTTACATTTATTGATTGAAAGTTTTGCTAGGTGAGAATGAAGTAGAATTTGTAAAGAATGATAAGTGTTTAAAAAATAAAAGGGAGTATTTATCTCCCTTTTATTTTGCAAGTTTTAAAATATTTAAAACGTCTTCTTTATACAATTTTACAAAATTTCCTATAGGTCCTTTTTCAGTAGCTTTTTCAGCCATTTCTTCAAATCTATCATCTGGTACTTTTAACCCACTTAAGGTTATAGGTAAGTTTAATTCTTCTTTATAAAACTTTTCTAATCTTTTTATTCCTTCAAGGGCTGTTTTTTCAAGAATGAAAAAGTCAGGCTCAACGTTCCATACCCTAGTTGCATATTGAGCAAACCTATTGATGTCATGTCTATATACATACTTCATCCAGGCAGGGAATAGTACAGCTAAACCTGCCCCATGAGCTACATCGTAAATACCGCTGACTTCGTGTTCTATATCGTGAGTTGCCCAATCTTCTTCTCTCCCAGTTCCTAACAAACCATTGTGTGCGACAGTTCCAGCCCACATGATCTGGGCTCTGGCATCGTAGTTATATGGATCTTTTAAAGCTAGAGGTGCATATTTTATGATTGTTCTCATGGTTGCTTCACTGAGTCTATCGGTTAAATCAACATTTTTTGTGTTGGTAAAATATCTTTCCATCACGTGAGTTAGCATATCTACTGCTCCAACTGCTGTTTGGAAAGGGGGTAGAGTGTAAGTTAATTCGGGATTCATTATGGCGAATACAGGTCTTAGGATATCGTAGTTGATAGATCTTTTATACCAACCGTCTTCATTAGTAATTACTGATCCCATGCTTGCTTCACTTCCTGAAGCTGGAAGCGTAAGAATAACCCCTACTGGTAGAGCTTCTTTCAATATTCCTTTTCCTTCGTATAGTTCCCAAACGTCTCCCTCGTATTTTACTCCAGCTGCAATTGCTTTTGCTGAATCTATAACACTTCCACCTCCGACTGCTAAAATAAAATTAATGTTTTCTTTTTTGCAGATATCGATACCTTTTCTTACTAAACTCAATCTAGGATTAGGCTGTACTCCACCAAGTTCAATAAACTCAACATTTGCATTTTTTAATGAGTTTACAACTTTATCGTATAGACCTGTTTTTTTAATACTTCCTTGCCCATAGTGTAATAAGATTTTATTTGAATATTGCTTCACTAATTCCCCGACTCTTTCTTCGGTGTTTTTTCCAAAAATTATTCGTGTAGGACATACCCATTCAAAGTTGTTCATATAATATCACCTCTTTATATTTTAGTTATGGATAAGGGTTTAGACCTTATTAATCCTTTAAATGTTGATAACTGCTAAATTAGCGGATGATGGTAAGAGAGGACTGCTGCCTTTATAACCTGCTTTACAATTTTGTACCTTGAAAAATTGTTAATTGACAAGACTTCACCCTGGCTTAACAAATTAAATTCAAAAGGTTGCTAACGTTTCTTTTTATATTGTGTCTCTTTTGATAATGTAGTTCTTTTCATGATATAATTATTACAACACAATTATATCATTAGAAATTAGTTTTTTTTATCGGCAAGAATATTAAAAATCTTTTAAGGGGGAAGTACATATGAAGCTGAAGTGGAAAATAACAATCTTGATTTTATTGGTGTTAGCGTTACCTGTAGTTGTTATTATAACTTATTCGACTCTGAACTATGGTGATAACCTTAAAGAAAAAGCTTCACAAATAATTCAAGTAAATAATGAAAAACTTGCAGACTTCTTTAGTCAATATATAAGTGACTTAAAAAGAGTTGCTTCTACCGTTGCTTCAGATCCTGATGTAACAAACGTAATTGCACAAAGTAAGGAAGATACAGATCGAATGTACTTGAAACTTCAAAATTATTATGAACAATATGAGGAATTTATAGCTGTATATGTAGGAACGAAAAATGGAGACATATTTATGAGACCTGTTGAGTCAGAAAAACAGCTACCAGAAGATTTTGATCCCAGAACTAGACCTTGGTACAAAGATGCTCTTGCAAAACCTAGCGATGTTATTATTACAGATCCATATATAGACGTTGTAACAAAAGATACTCTTGTGACAATTTCAAAAGCAGTAAAAAATAGCAAAAATGAAATTGTTGGAGCTGTTGGGATAGACCTTTCCATGGCGAAAATAAGTGAGATGCTAAAGAAAGATTTAGGGTTCAAAGAAACTTTGTTTGTTATAAACAATAAAGGAGTAATAATATTTCATCCGGATGTCACAAAAATTGGAATAGATATCTCAGGCGAAAGTTATTTTAAAAATTTAAAGAATAAAACTAATACTTTCGTTAAAGAAGGGTCTAATTTTTATATACATACAAAACTTGATGGAATTGATTGGACACTAATAACAGAGGTTAATATAAAAGATTTATTTGGTGAGGTTAGATCGATTACTAATGTTAATCTTTTTATAGTTATAATAGTTGCGGTTTTAGCTGTATCAATCGGGATTTTTTTTACCAACAAGTTTATTACTAAGCCAATTAATCAGTTAAAAACTCACATTGCCGAAATAGCAAAAGGAGATCTTACGCAAAAAGTCGAAATAACTTCAAAAGACGAGATTGGTGAAATGGCAGAGGCATTAAATGAGGCTATGGAAAGCTGGGCAAATTCTATAGTTTCAATAAGAGAAGGAGCTATTAGTATTGATGGTTCAGCATCAGAAATAATGAATATTTCAAAAAATAGTGCAAAATCCACCGAAATTTTGTCAGATAGGACATTAGAAATTAGTGAAAATGCTCAAGATACTTCAGCTTCAGTTGAAGAAGTAACATCTGGTATTGAAGAAATTGCTGCTTCAGCGCAAAACGTTTCTAGATCGGCTCAAGAGCTTAATCGAGCTGCATCTGAAACTGAGAATGCTGCTAATGAAGGTTTAAAATCTATAAATTCAATAAGTGAAACAATAAAAAATGCTGTTAATAAATCAAAAGAAACTCAAAGTGTTGTAAAGGAATTAATTGAAAGGTCGGTTAACATAGGAAAAATTGTTGAGACCATCAATTCTATAACAGAACAAACTAATCTTTTAGCTTTAAACGCTGCTATAGAAGCTGCAAGGGCAGGTGAAGCAGGAAGAGGATTTGCGGTAGTAGCTGATGAAATAAGGAGTCTTGCTGAAGAGTCAAAAACAGCGACTACTAAAATAGAGCAAATTCTAGATGGAATTAAAGATAGTACAAACGTTGTTGATAATTTTACAAATGAGACCGTTGAAATAATAAATCGAATAGATAATCAAATGGCAGATATAAGCTCCAACTTTAAAGAAATATTGTCCATGGTTAAAAATTTGAATGACGGAATAGATAATCTAACAGCAACTTCACAGGAGCAAAGTGCTAGCACTGAAGAAATGAGTTCTGCAATGGACAGGGTAGCTCAAGCGGTTAATTCCATAAGTGAAAGCTTGCATGAGATTACCAAGTTAATTTCTATCCAAAAAGAAGACACCAAAAAACTTGAACAAAGTGCAAAGAAACTTTCTGAATTAGCTGAGGAGCTTGCAGAAAAAATAAAAATGTTTAGAGTATAGGAGAAAGTATTTTGTTTAAACTGTATTTAGCTTATTATTTAGATGTACTAAGTGATAGTCAATTAGAAACTATATCTAAATTAAAGTTTGAAACTTATGAAAGAGATGGAATTAACAAATTCAGAAAGGATATAAATTCTAAAAGAGAAACGTACAACGTTCTAAAAATATTTAAAATATTTGAGATAGTACCTGGATATGCAGTTCGAAAAGAAAATACGTATTACGATTTTGATGAAGAATCGCGCGAAAAAAATGAATTAATCATCTCTGAACTAGGAAAAGATTTTCTAATTTGTTTGTTAACGCTTTTAGAAAATGAAAAAGAGTCTATATTAAAAGCCCGAGAAAATATAGGTTTGATGCTAGAATCTCTCTCGTATGACTACATGGTTCAGATAAGTTTGTGGAACAAATATGGATTTGCAAGGCTATATATAAAACAAGGTGAAAAAGATCTTGGTTTCATAGATTTGATTAATAGGTGGTACAAAACCGACCAAGAAAACAAAATGTTTTTTGAGGATTTACTGAAAGATAATAGAGTAAAAAAATTGTCTAATTATTTTATTAGAAAAGAAGGATACGTTAAGATTTTTTAACGAATAGAATTAAAATTGAAAAAGAGTTAAGAGCGTCTAATCGTCTTTTATGATGATTAGACGCTTTTATTTTAGGATAAAGGCTGTTTACAGAGATTGGGAAATGTTACTAAAAATTGTAAAATGTATTATGAGGATGAAAAATATTTCATAAGGAGGTTGTGTTTTTATGTATAGGGTTGCAGTGTGGGGTTTTGGAGCTATGGGAAGTGGAATAGCAAGAAACATTTTAAGTAAATATGACCTACAATTGGTTGGAGTTTGTGACATTAAAGAAGAGTATATTAATAAAGATGTAGGAGAGTTATTAGGCTTGGGAAAAACAGGAATTAAGGTATTTGATAATCCAGAAAAATTGATTATAGAAACTAACCCCGATCTTGTTGTAATAGCAACCTCTTCTTTTATATCTACTGTGAAAGACCAAATAATTACCGTTTTAAGAAATAATGTGAATGTTGTTACAATTGCTGAAGAAATGGCGTATCCTTTTTATACCGACATAGAAGCTGCTAATGAGATAAACAATGTAGCTATCAGACACAATGTGAGTGTTTTAGGTACAGGTATAAATCCTGGTTTTGTTCTTGATACCTTAATAATAACTTTGACGGGAGTATGTTTAAACGTTAAAAAAATAAGAGCTTCAAGAATAAACGATCTTTCTCCCTTTGGACCCACAGTAATGCAAACTCAAGGGGTAGGTACAAATCCTAAAGAGTTTGAAAAAGGAATTAAAGATGGTTCAATAGTTGGACATATAGGTTTTGAACAATCAATAGATATGATCGCTGATGCTTTAGAATGGAATATTACCCACATTGAGGAAATAAGAGAACCTATAATTTCAAATGTTGCAAGAGAAACGAAATATGTGAAAGTAGAACCAGGAATGGTTGCGGGTTGTAAGCATATTGCTAGGGCGTACTCAGATGATAAACTGGTAATTGAACTAGAACATCCTCAACAAATTCTTCCTGAGCTAGAAGGTGTTGAAACGGGTGATTATATAAATATTGAAGGTAATCCCAATATTTCTTTAACAATAAAGCCAGAGATACCTGGAGGCAAAGGCACCATAGCTATTGCTACTAATATGATACCAATTGTTATAGAAGCAGAACCTGGCTTAGTAACTATGTGTGATTTGCCTATTCCAAGAACATTAATTGGAGAATTTTATTGAAAGGAGAGATTTTATGAAAGCCAAAAAAGGAGATTGGGTTCAGATTCACTTTGTGGCTTTGAAACCTCAGGAAAGGTCAGAACACTTACCAGAAGATACAAAAAAGGTTCCCTTTGAAATCCGTATAAAGGGATTTTTACAGAATGATGAAGCTAGTATAGGTGATTTGGTGAGTATAAAAACTCCTATAGGCAGAATTGTTGAAGGGAACTTGGAAAAGATAAAACCCAAATATGAGCATAATTTTGGAGAACCTATTCCCGAACTTTTAGAAATAACTATTGATTCATTGTTGGAAGGTGAAGGAAATGGATAAATCTTATGAAGCCATTATGAGCAGGCAAACAGAAATAATAAAAAAATCAATTGGAGTTGACTACGACGAATTTGAAATTGAAGGAATAGCTTTTGATTATCAAAAGATGATGAAAGAGGCTGGTTATACAATAGTGGAAGTACAAAAAATACAGAGAGAAACAGCTGTAGGGAATACGCCTTTAGTTGAATTGAAAAATATAAATGCTTTAATTAAAAAAATTTCTGATAGGGGCAAAGGTGCGAGATTATTCATAAAAGATGAACAAACAAATCCTTCAGGATCGTTTAAAGATAGAAGAGCATCTGTAAGTGTATATAGGGCTAAAGAATTGGGCTACAAAGGAGTTATTGCGGCAACAAGTGGTAACTATGGTGCAGCTGTTGCTTCTCAAGCTGCTAAAAGAGGTTTAAAATCGATAATTGTTCAAGAATGTTTTGATTCAAGAGGTATTGGTCAACCAGAAATTTTGGAAAAAGAAAGATCATGTGCAGCATATGGAAGTGAAATAGTTCAAACTACGGTTGGTCCAGAACTGTTTTATTATACATTGATGCTTTTGGAAGAGACAGGCTTTTTTAACGCTTCTCTTTATTCTCCTTACGCGATAGCCGGAATAGAGACTTTGGGTTGGGAGATAGCCAAACAAACGCAGCAAATTACGGGTAGATTTCCTGATGTTGTGGTGAGTACTCATGCAGGTGGGGGTTTAACCACAGGAACGGCAAGAGGTCTCCAAAAGGCTGGCGCGACCAACGTCATAATAGTTGGTGCTAGTGTGGATCTTAGAGGCCTTCATATGGCTTCTGATAAGGATTTCAATAGAAAATCTTTTACAACAGGACACACAGGGTTTGGTATTCCTTTCGCAGTATTTCCAGATAGATCGGACGTTCCAAGAAACGCCGCTAGAGTTCTTAGATATATGGACAGATATGTCCTTGTTACACAAGGTGAAGTCTTTTATATGACAGAATTACTTGCAAAGTTGGAGGGTCTTCAGAGGGGCCCAGCTGGGAACACATCATTGGCTGCTGCTTTTGCCTTAGCTAGAGAGATGAACGAAGATGAAATAATAGTTGTTAATGAAACCGAATATACAGGTGCAGGAAAATTACCTAGTGCACAATTAACTTTTGCCAAGCAAAACAACATAGAAGTAAAAAAAGGAGATCCTATAAAAGAGGACAAACCCGGTGAAAGGATTGTAATCCCTGAGAGTCCTTTACAGTTAGGGTATATAGAAATACCGATGATGCAGTTAAAAGAATCATATATAAATCAACTTTTTAAAAGATTAAATAAAACAGAATTCACCAAGAAAGAAATAGAATTTATTGCAGAAGATATCAGAGAAAGTGTTAGAACAGTCCAAGAATTGATAGAAAAACTAAGAGAATAATTCTTAATGTGAGGTGTTTTTTATGAAAGAGAGACCGGATGATTTTATTGAAAGATCAAAGAAACTTCAGCATATGACAGATGAGGAGTTAGATAAATACTTTTGGGAACTCGCAGAAAAGGTAGTCGATCCTTTGATAGAGCTAGCCCAAATGCATACTTCTCCCTCAATTGAGAGATCTGTATTGCTTAGAATGGGCTTTAACTCGTTACAAGCAAAGGCTCTTGTAGAAAGAATCTCTCAAGAAAGGCTTTTATCAAAGGGTGCAGGTAATGTTGTATATCAACTTGCAAAGTTAAAAAATATAGATATCTTGCAAGCTGGAGAAGAGCTGATAAAAGGAAATTATTGGGGAGAAGTAGAAAATTTATTCAAAGGTGGGAGTGTAGATGAAACTTCAACCAAATGAAAAGATAAAAGTAGAAGAAATACTGAAAGATCTAGAAAATTATATCCCAAAAAGAAAAGGGTGGACTTGGAGGAAAAAATTACCTGAAGGAATAAAAAAAGGTGATTTTGATTATTATCAAATAAGCGAAGATTTAAAAAATTCTGTACCTTTACCTTCTGCGCACTATTTTGATAATATTGATCCTCAACCTGATACTGTAATAACGTCAGAAATTGCTTCGGGTAGGTTTGAAGAAGATATACGAAGGATGAGAATGGCTGCGTGGCATGGAGCAGATCATATAATGGTTATTAGAACACTGGGTCAAAGTCACGTAGACGGTCTTCTTGAAGGGACGCCCGAAGGAACTGGGGGTATTCCGATAACTAGAAAGCAGCTTAGAGCTACCAGGAAGGCTTTAGATCTTATAGAAGAAGAAGTTGGGAGAGAGATAAATCTTCATAGTTATGTATCGGGGGTAGCAGGTCCTGAAATTGCAGTACTTTTTGCTGAGGAAGGGGTAAACGGGGCACACCAAGATCCTCAGTATAATATCTTGTATAGAGGAATAAATCCAATAAGGTCTATTGTAGATGCTGCAGTTGCAAAGAAAATTATGGCTTCTGCTAATATGCTTCAAATAGATGGGGCTCATAATGCCAATGCATCTGCTAAGAAAGCAAGAAATGTGATGCCGGAACTACTTGTACAGCATGCAATAAATTCATTATTTTCTTTAAAAGTTGGAATGAAGAAAGAAAATATAGCTTTATCAACTGTACCACCGGTTGTTTCGCCTTCTCCTGAGTTTAGAATTAATTTAGTGTATGCAGTAACCTTAAGAGAATTATTTAACGGATATAAATTTAGGGCTCAAATGAATACAAGATATATTGAGTCAGATTTGTTTGATGCTACCAGGATACATGTATTAAATACGATGATATCAAGATTGACATCTGCCGATATTCAATCGACAATTACTCCTGACGAAGGACGAAACGTTCCGTGGCATATTAATTCTATAAGAGGTGTTGAAACCGCTAAGCATACCTTAATATCTGCAGATGGGATAAAAAAATATGTCAAACTTGATGAGGGAAAAATAAGGGAAGAAGTTAGGGAATTAAAGATGAGAGCTATCTTGATGCTTGAAGAAATTATTGAAATGGGAGGTTATTTTGAGGCGCTAGAAAATGGTATGTTCGTTGACAACGGTTTTTACCCAGAAAGAGCAGGAGATGGCATCGTCAGATCTAAGAATGGAGAAATTGCTGCAGGAACTGTTGTACCAAGAGATAAAGACTATATGGCACCAGTATGTGAACATTTTGGGTACAATAATTTACCCAAAAATATCGAAAAACCTTGTGATTTAATTGACGGATGTACGTTACATAAAAGAGAAAAGATTCAGTATATAGATGAATTAGACGAAGAAGATAATGTTGAAAAAAGGCTTTCTGAAATAAAAGAATATAAAAGTCAAAATCTTGTAAAACCGGAAGTTGAATGGAGTTATGATGGATGGATACAAATAGATATGACTATACCAGAACCTGAAGATTATGCACAAGCAGCCGCAATAGAGATATGTAAACGAATGGGCTTAGAAGAGATACAAGTTATAGGTAAAAAAATTTTGCATCCTGCTGAAGGTACTTATTTAGAGTTGAAAGGAAAGGTTCCTTTTTTTGTTAAAAAAGATGAATTACAACTTCCAAAGAAAGAAGAATTACTTGATGATGAAGAACTTTTTGATTTTTTTAGTAAACATAAGGTAAAGGTTGTAGCAGGTACTATTGGAAATGATGAACACAATATTGGAATAAGAGAAATTTTGGATATAAAACATGGTGGCATAGAAAAATATGGAATAAGTTATGTGTACTTGGGTACCTCTGTACCACCAGAGAAGATCATAGATGCTGCGATAGAAGTAGGTGCGCAAGCAATATTAGCTTCTATGATAATTACCCACAACGATGTTCACATTCAGAACATGAGAAAATTACATCAAATAGCTGTCGAAAAAGGGGTAAGAGATAAAATATTAATAATAGTAGGAGGGACTCAAATAACTAATGATTTAGCTGTTCAAAACTATATGGATGCAGGGTTTGGAAGAGGAACTACCGGTAAACATGTTGCAACTTTTTTAGCTAAAAAGTTAAAAGATTAAACTGTTTAAAAAAACAATATAAATAAATATTTTTTAAATATAATTAGGGTCTTTCGGTCCCTAATTATATTTTTCGTATGTAAATACAGAATTTTAGCCATTATATCATTTATTTTTGATATAATAAAATAAATATAAAATTTTTATATTTATTTTAGCCTAATTAGCCATAGAAGTCACCCACTTCTATAAGGGAAGTAGTTCACAAATAGATCTAATATTATTAAAGTGTTGAGAAATGATTTTAATTAGTTAAGAAGAGTTCTCGACGGGCAACAATTAAGGTTCTGAACAATGTGACGATCTTATAGAGTATTTCCATAACCCAAGTGGGTAAGGTATATTTTTAAAAGGAGGAGGAAAATAATGGGTTTTCAAATAAACACTAAAGTTCTGAGAGATGCGGTGGAACTTGCTAATAATGCAGTTTCAAGAAAAACTACCAACCCTATTTTAAGTGGTGTAAAATTATATATTGAAGATAATGTTTTGCATATCTATACAACTGATTTGCAAACAGGTTTTCACAAGTGGCTAAAGGTTGAAGATGTAGATGGGCCCTTTTCGACCGTGGTTGAGCAGAAAGTTTTTTTAGAGATATTATCAAGTCTTTCTTCAGAGACGGTGCGAGTAGACTTAGACGGAGTGGTTAGATTGACCGGAGGAAATTCTAATTTTAAACTTCCAATAATGGATCCCGAAGAGTTTCCTGCTTTGACTTTTGATGTTTCCGGAAATGCTATATTCTTAGATAAAAATATTGTTTCTAAAATGATAGATAAAGTGTTATTCTGCGTTCTAAAAGATAGTTCTCCTTTATCAAGAAATCTTAACTCTGTTTATTGGGATTTTCGAAGAAGTGGGTTTTTAAACCTGGTAACTTCAGATTCTTTTAGATTAGCTTTATCAGAAATTGAAGTGGGGGAAGAAAATCTTCTATCTCCTTTTCTATTATCCTTAAGAAGTATGGAAGAGTTAAGATTGATATTATCTTCTTCTAAAACCGAAAAGATAGAAATCATTCAAAGTGGTTCGCAAGTGCTTTTTAATTTTGAAGATGATGATCTTCAATTAATTTTTAATACTGTAGAGGCAGAATTTCCAGATTATCTAGCTATTATCCCTCAAAGTTTTATAACTAAAATTAAGGCTAGGACATCTGATTTTTTATATATAATGAAGAGGATGTCTATAGTTTCTGGAAAAGAAGAATACACATTAATGAATATAAAAGATGGGTTAATAGTTTGTTATGCTAGTTCACCAGATATTGGTGAAGCTAAAGAAGAGATAAAGGTTGAACAAGAAGGAGAAAACATTGAAATAGCTTATTCTCCAAGGTTTTTTAGAGAGGCTTTAGAAAAAATAGAGACAGTTGAGTTTGAATTTAATATTTCAGGTGAGGAACTTCCTACTATTTTAAAACCTCTTGAAGATAATAGTTACATGTATATTATTATGCCGAAAAGGAAAGCTTAAATTAATGTTGAAGATAGGCTTTGGTTACGATGTTCATCCTTTTGAACAAAATAGAAAATTGATAGTAGGTGGCGTGGAAATTAAACATCCTAAAGGTATTGGATTATATGGGCATTCAGATGCCGACGTTTTGTTTCATGCTTTAATAGATGCGTTATTAGGAATGTGTGGGATGGGTTCAATTGGAGAATTATTTCCTGAGACTGATGAATATAAAAACATTAATAGTAGTGTTCTTTTAGATAAGACATGTTTATTTATAAGCAAGAAATATAGAATGACTATAAACAACATAGACTGTATAATTATTTCAAAGAGCGTGAGAATTGCAC
>Ga0208564_1002865_pt1 | contig 13175 bp, 12 predicted proteins | sample AD_UKC073_MetaG_FD_184439 | JGI IMG/M metagenome (GOLD analysis project Ga0208564, IMG submission 184439) | Active sludge microbial communities of municipal wastewater-treating anaerobic digesters from USA - AD_UKC073_MetaG (SPAdes) (version 2) | ecosystem: Engineered > Bioreactor > Anaerobic >... | reverse complement strand
CCGGGCCGTCAGTGTCGAGGATCGACCCCACCCGCGAGGCGAACATGACGAGCACATCGCGCACGTGGCAGGCGTATTCGACCGGCGACCACAGTCCCGGCTCCGGCCGAGTGGCGGCATCCGGCCGCGCCAGCACATCGGCCCACGCCGCGGCGTGTTCGCGGATGAGGGAGGTCAATTCGCGCGGCTCGATGAGTGACGCGTCGTAACCGCATTGGTCGCACGGTCGCTCGAGGACCCAGGTCCAGTCCTTGTCGTCGGGTACGGGCTGCAGCGGGCTCGGTTGGTCCATCGCTCATTATGACCCGCCGGGAAACCTTCCGACCCGCGGTGTCTCCGGCACTCCCCGGGCCAGAACCACCGGCGAACCTTCCGACCCGCGGTGTTTCCGGCACTCCCCGGGCCAGGACCACCGGCAAACCTTCCGACCCGCGGTGTTTCCGGCACTCCCCGGGCCAGAGCCACCGGCAAACCTTCCGACCCGCGGTGTTTCCGGCACTCCCCGGGCCAGGACCACCGGCAAACCTTCCGACTCGCCGTGATTCCGGCACTCCCCGGGCCAGAGCCACCGGCAAACCTTCCGACCCGCCGTGATTCCGGCACTCCCCGGGCCAGAACCGCCCGCAAACCTTCCGACCCGCTGCATTTCGCGCCAGGGAGGCGGCTCCGTCGGGTGACGGGGCTTCGGCCTCGCTGGCGCAGCTTCGGCCTCGCTGGCGATCCTCCGACCATCCGGCATACCGATCCCACGCCGGTATGCCGGGCCACTCGCCACCCGTGGGGGTCGCCACCCATCTCTGCTCCCGGGCCACCCCAGAAACCGCTCGCCGACTGGTTACTCCCCGCGCGCGCACGAGAGCCTTGAAGCAGCGCCTCAACACCAGCGCGAGCAGCACCAGCACCGACGCACCACAGACCGACGCACCGGAGGAAACCACCACCGCACCGCGACGACGACAGCCTCGACGGGAGCCCGCCGTGACCGCCATCGCCTCGACCAACAGCTCGACCAGCTCCACCACCTCGATCAGTTCGATCCCCAGCAGAGCACTCAGGAGTCACCGAACCATGATGCGCACCTCGTTCACGCGCCGGTTCACCACGTCCATGGCGCTGGCCTTCCGGCGCTGGAGCCCCGTGCGCGCGCTGGCGTTCGAACCCACCCACACCATCGTCGCCGGCTGGGACGGCACCCCCCACTCCCGCGCCGCCGTGCTCTGGGCTGCGCGCACCGCTCGCGAGTCGAGTGCCGAGCTCATGGTGCTGCGCGTCATGCCCACGGGCCACCACCGGGCCCGGCTCGCCGCAGGCCGGGGTCTGCTCACCCGCGACGAGGCCCGCGCCGATGGCAAGCTGGCCGGTCAGCTCACCCGGCGCTTCCCCGGCCTGCCGGTCCGGTTCGACATCATCGTGGGCGACCCGGCGAAGGTGCTCGTCCGGCATACCCGCTCTGCTTTGGTCGTGCTCGGCGCGCACGGGCCGGCGCGAGTCACGGGCCGCCCGCTCGGCCCGGTGACCGATGCCGTGTTGAACGACGCTCGCGGACCGGTCGTGGTCGTGCCGGCGCTCGCCGCCGAATACCGCGACGAACTCCCGGTCGCCGCTGCCGGTTGGGGCGACGACAGCGCCGACTGGCTCACCGCACTGGCCGGCAACGATCACGCGACGGCCTCCGGATCGTTGGCCGACACCGTGGCCGCCAGCCAGCACTCCTGGCTCGTCGTCACCGGCTGCCACTGCGCTCAGGTCCGCGCCGGCGCGCACGAGGCGGGTATGCATGGGGACCACGAGATGATCTGCCGCAGCCGCGAGATTGTCCGCTCGGCCGCCTGCCCGGTCGCCGTCGTGCCCGAACGGCTGCCCAGTCTCGAGCCGGCATTGGAGCCGGTATGCCGGGTGGTCACCACCCTGCCGGCGCCCCGCCACGCCGGTGGTCGGCGCAAGAAGCACACTGCCACACGGGAATTGGTCGGCGCCTGAGTGCGTTCATAGAGCGCGAGCCCCGAGTTCTCCACCCCCTGGGAGATTCGGGGCTCGCCTGTGTGATGAGCCCTGGTCAGCGCTGTCAGCGCGCTCAGGGTTCGATGAGGCCGGTGCGGATGGCGTAGCGGGTCAACTCGAGACGGTCGCGCATGCCGAGTTTCTCCAGCAGGTTGGCCCGGTGGCGTTCGATCGTCTTGGGACTGAGCACCAGCAGGTCGGCGATTTCCTTGCCGCTGTAGCCCTCGGCGATGAGCTTGAGGACCTCCTCCTCGCGCGGGGTGAGCACCGGCGCAGGACCGGCACCCTCACCGTCGCCGCCTCCGCCGGGATTGGCCAGGTAGTTGCGGATGAGCGTCGAGATCGCCCCCGGATAGAGGAACGGCTCCCCGCGCAAGGCCGCCCGGCAGGCCGTGATGAGATCGCGGTCAGCCACCGACTTGTGGACATAACCCGCCGCCCCGAGCTTGAGCGCCTCGAAGAGGAAGTGCTCGTTGGCGTGCATCGACAGGATGAGCATCTGCACGGGCAGCCCGCGCCGTTGGATCTCGCGCGCGGCCTGCAGACCGGTCATCCGCGGCATCGACACGTCGAGGATCGCCAGGTCGATGTCGCGCTGCAGGCATCGCTCCACCGCGGCTGCACCATCGGAGACCTCGGCAACCACCGTGAGATCGGGCTCGGCGTCGATGATGAGCCGGACGCCCTGTCGGACCAGCGCGTGGTCGTCGGCGAGCAGAATCCGAGCGGGCGGACGCGGCATACCAAAAGTGCCCTCCGCGGTGACGACGGGTGTGCTCACGTCGCGTCCTGCCTCCCTGTGCTCGCGGGGATGTCCAGGACGACGGTAGTGCCCACACCCGGTTCGCTGTCGATGGTCAGCCGGCCGCGCACCAAACGGGCGCGTTCGGTCATGCCGGTAATACCGGTGCCGGGGGTGCCCGAGGTGCCGCGGCCGTTGTCGCGAATCGTCAACGACAGGCCCCCTGGCAGTCCCGCAGATCCGGTGGAGTCGGGGGCCTCGCGAGCTTCTGTGCCCTCGGCGCTCTCGGTGATGTCGACCCAGGCCGCCGTGGCGCCCGCGTGGCGCACCACATTGGTCAGCGCCTCTTGGGTCACCCGATAGATGACGAGATCCTGCTCCGGCGAGTTGTCCCCGCGGGGCCAGCCGGACGGCATACTCAGCCGGATGTCCAGCCCCGTGTGGGTGGTGAGGTCGGCGACCAAGGCGTGCAGCGCGGGACCCAGCCCGAGCTCGGCGAGCAGCCCGGGGCGCAGCCGGGCAGAGATGTCGCGGACGTCCTCGAGGGTCTGCCGCACGCCGTCGCGCAGGTCCTCGACCTGACCGGCGAGCTCCGGCGGGACCGCGCGGCTGAGCATCTGCAGCCGCAACAGCAGCACGGTGAGCGACTGCCCCACCTGATCGTGCAACTCGCCGGAGACCCGCGCGCGCTCCTCCTCCTGCGCGGACAGGGAGGAGCGCATGGTGTTCTCCCGCTCGCGATCGAGACGATCGAGCATGAGGTTGTATGCCGTGGCCACCGCTGCGACCTCGTCGGCGCCTCGGACGGGGACGGTGAGATCGGGGCGCGGCGAGTCGAGGTCGGTGAGCGCCTGGCGCAGGCGAGCCAGCGGGGCGAGCGTGTGGCGGATGATGAGCGCGTTGATGACATAGACGACGCTCAGGCCGGCGAGCAGGACGATCATCTCGTCGGTGCTCGCCCGGGTGCTCACGGTAATGGGCGTATAGGCCAGGACGAGCACGAAGACGAGCAGGGTGACGACGGTTCCGAGGAACAGCCGCCAGAAGAGGGACACGTGGGCAGGTTACGCGGGGTATTCCCTCAGAGAGTGAGATTGGCGGGGCGCAGGTGTGGAGATGGGTGTTGCCACCCATTCGCTTTTCCCGCTGAACCCGGCACTCTGGGGATGGCGCCACCACCCCACTTCCCCCTCCCGGACCACCGGGGCGTCGTTCCGTCGGCCCTGGAGGACCTGACGTTCCGGCGTCCACCGGGAGGAGTTGCGCGTGGTCGGCCCGGTGCTCGCAGCACTCGGGGCCGATCTGCGAGGTGCCGTCCGCGACCTGGTGCCCATCGCCGTCGTCGTGTCGATCTTCCAGTTCCTCGTCGTGCGCACTCCCCTGCCCGATGCCGGCAATGTCCTGTTGGGTGCCGTGTTCGTGGTTTTCGGTCTGGCGTTCTTCGTCCGCGGCCTGCAGATGGGCCTCTTTCCCATCGGTGAGGTCATGGCCCTCGGTCTGGCCCGACGAGGCAGCCTGCCCTGGCTCATCTTCTTCGCGTTCGCCCTGGGGTTCACGACGACGATCGCCGAACCGGCCCTCATCGCCATCGCCGGGGAGGCGGCCAAGGTCGCGGCTGACGGCGGGGCGATCGAAGCCACTGCCGCGGCGACCGATGGCTATGCCCTCGGGTTGCGGATCACCGTCGCCCTCTCGGTCGGGGTGGCCCTGGTCATCGGAGTGGTCCGCATCATCAAGGGCTGGCCGGTGCATTGGATCATCGTCGGGGGATACGTCGTCGTCATCGTGCTCTCGCCGTTCGCCCCGAGCGACATCCTCGGGATCGCGTTCGACAGTGGCGGAGTGACGACCTCGACGATCACCGTCCCGCTGAGCACGGCCCTCGGGGTGGGCCTGGCCTCCTCGATCCGCGGCCGCAACCCGCTCACCGATGGTTTCGGGCTCATCGCCCTGGCGTCCCTTGTGCCGATCGTCTTCGTCATGGTCTATGGGGTGATCCGATGACCATCCTCGAGCTGATCCGCACGACGGCGACCGACACCCTGGTCGCCCTCATCCCCATCGCCGCGATCTTCGGTTTCGTGCAGTTCGTCGCGCTGCGCCGGCCGATCCCGCAGCTGCGCAGCACCCTGGTCGGCTTCGGTTTCGTCGTCGTGGGGATCACCCTCTTCCTGGTCGGCCTGCAGCTGGCGCTCTTCCCGTTGGGCAAGTCGATGGCCGAACAACTCGTCGGTCTGGCCACGCCGGGATCCGGTCCTGGCACGGGCGGGGTGGCTGGCGGCGTGGACGGCGGCGTGTCTGGAGGGATGGCCGGCGCTGTGGCCGCCGACGTCGAGGTGTGGCGCTATTGGCCGGTCTTGGCCTTCGGCCTGGCCGTGGGGTTCGCGTCCGCGCTGGCCGAGCCGGCGCTCATGGCCGTGGCCCTCAAGGCCTCCGAGGTCTCCTCGGGGGGCATCAACCCGCTCTACCTGCGGATCGCCGTCGCCATCGGCGCGGGCACCGGCATCTCGCTCGGCTGCTTCCGGATCATCACCGGCACGCCGATCGTGCCCTATATCGCGGTCGGCTACTCGATCATCGCCGTGCAGGCGCTCCGCGCGCCCCGGGAGATCGTCGCGCTGGCCTTCGATACCGGTGGGGTGACCACCTCGACGGTGACCGTCCCGCTCGTGGCGGCTCTTGGGCTCGGCCTGGCCACCCATGTGCCGGGCCGCGACCCGCTCGTCGACGGCTTCGGCGTCATCGCCTTCGCCGTGATGTTCCCCATGCTCACCGTGATGGCCTATGCGCAACTCGGACAACGGCGCGCGAGGCGAGCGACACGGCATACCCCTGTGGTTTCGTCTGGTCAGGAGGCCTGATGCACTTCAAGCTCATCATCACGATCGTCGACGACGTCCTGGTCGACCGGGTCGTCGACGCAGCGCGGAAGGCCGGGGCGACCGGGTCGACCGTGTTGCGGTCGGCGCGGGGCGAGGGGATGGAGCCCAAGCGCAGCTTCCTCGGGATGGACCTCGTGAGCGCGCGAGAAGTGGTCCTGCTGCTCGTCGAACAACACCTGGCTCGGCATATCCTCGAACGCATCGGACAGGCGGGAGGCTTCGACGAGAGTTCGGGCACCGGCATCGCCTTCCAGATCGACGTGGAGGATGCCGTGGGAGTCGTCCATCAGATCGCATCCCTGCAACCCCTCATCGAGGAGGACTTGTGACCCCCCATCGCGCCCTCATCCGGGTGGGCGATGTCATGAAGACCAAGGTCGACATCGTCGACGGGCGAGCGACTGTGGCCGAAGCGCTCCGCGAGATGAAGCACGTGGAGACCAAATGTCTGGTCGTCGCCAAGAGGCATGCCGACGATGAATACGGAGTGGTGTTGATCTCCGACATCGCCCGCCAGGTGCTCGCCGCCGACCGGGCCCCGGAGCGCGTCAACGTCTACGAGATCATGTCCAAGCCGGCCCTGACCGTGCACCCCGACATGGATATCCGCTATTGCGCGCGGCTCTTCGAGCGGTTCGGGCTGGCCCGGGCACCAGTGACGAAACAGGGCAAGATCGTCGGGATCGTGAGTTACACCGACATGGTGCTCAAGGGCCTGGCGCGCGATTTGTAGGAGCCGGGAGGCGGGTGTGACGGGCGAGTTGGACGGACCCGGCAACGCCGACCCGTCCGGCTCGTATACCGTCGGAGGGTGCCAGACAACGTGTGGTGGTGGGCTCTCGGGGCTCTGGTGCTGTTCATCGTCATCGGCGTCGTCGCCGCTGTCGCCAACCGGGGTGCGGTCGACTACGACGCGTTGACCGAGCGGTTCCGCGGGCGTCGACCGCCGCGGGAAGCTTTCGGTGATCGCGCCGACGACGTTGCAGCGCCGCTCAAGCGGGCCGCGGTCATCGTCAACCCGACGAAGTTCGACGACCTGCCCGATGTGCGCGCCCGGGTTGCCGGCATCTGCGCTGCCAACGGCTGGGCTGCCCCGAGCTGGCACGAGACGACGATCGCCGATCCCGGCACGGGGCAGGCTCGTGCGGCCGTGGCCGAGGGTGTTGATCTCGTGTGCGCCCTCGGCGGCGACGGGACCGTGCGTGCGGTCGCCAAGGGACTCATCGGCGGTGAGGTGCCGATGGCGCTGCTCCCGGCCGGCACCGGCAACCTGCTGGCCCGCAACCTCGACCTGCCCAGCGACTCCATGGAAAGGGCCTTGCTCGTCGCCCTCACCGGTCAGAACAAAACCATCGACGTGGGCCAGGTCGTCATCGACCGCGGCGAGTCGGCCGAGCCGATCACCGACCAGTTCCTCGTCATGGCGGGGCTCGGGTTCGATGCGACGGTCATGGCCGGCACCGACGAAGAGCTCAAGAAGAAGGTCGGCATGGCGGCCTACATCGTCACCGGCCTGCAGAACATGAAAGGCCCGCAATTCAAAGTGCGGGTGAGCGTCGATGGCGGGATGGAGTTCACCCGGCGCACCCAGACCGTGCTGATCGGCAACTGCGGCAAGCTTTTCGGCGGTCTGGTGCTCATGCCCGAGGCCAAGGTCGACGACGGCCTCATCGACGCAGTGCTGCTCTCACCCAAGGGGGTCGTCGGCTGGACCGCCGTGGCCGCCCGGGTGGTGAGCCGCCGCCGCAAGGGGCACGGGATCGTCGACCACCACACCGGCACCGAGATCCGCGTCAAGACCGACCGTCCGAAAGACCTGCAACTCGACGGCGACATCGTGGCCGAGGCCGTCTCCGTCACCGCATCGGTCCTGCCGCGAGCCTTGGTCGTCCGCGTCGCCCAGCCGACGTCCTGACGGGATCTCGCAGCGCCGACGGTCCCGGCCTCGGCTGACCCCACCCCCGCTCGATATCTCTCTCTCAACAGTTTTGGTGTGGCGAAAGAAGCGTCAAGGCGCAATCTTCACCACACCAAAACTGGCGTGTGGGTGGACGTGTGGGTGGTGGACGTGGGTGTGGACGTGGGTGTCGGCGTGAGTGCCGGTCAGCGGGTGGCCGACTCCTGGTCGGGCGCCGAGGTCACCGTCGGGGCTTGTGCAGCGGAGGCTGCGGGGGCAGCGGGGGCGGCCGGGGCTGCCTCGGCCGCGCGACTGCGGGCCGGGCGCAGGAAGAGCGTCATGACAACAGCCAGGTATGCCGCCCACGACCCGAACTCGAGCACGGACATCCGCGGGCGCAGGTTGAAGATGCCCCGCACGATGGTCGCGAACCAGCCCTTCGGGTCGAGGCTGCCGGTGAAGTCGAAGGCGTAGACCTTCTCGCCGGGGATGACGCCGGCCTCCTGGAGTTCGTGCACGGCATACGCGAGGATGCCTGCCGCAACGACGACGAGGAGCGCACCGGTCCAGCGGAAGAAGCGCGCGAGGTTGATCCGCACGGCGCCGTAGTAGATCGCGATGCCGAGGGCGATGGCCGAGCCGATGCCGACGACCCAGCCCATGACCGGGCCGATGCCGGTCTCGTCCGCGGCAGTCACCGTGGCGTAGAAGAAGAGCGCGGTCTCCAGGCCCTCGCGGCCGACGCCGAGGAAGGCGACCAGCGCGACCGCGAATGGCCCGAGGTCCAGCGCCCGGTCCATCCGGCCCTTGAGTTCGCCGGCGAAGCTGCGGGCGGCGCTGCGCATCCAGAAGACCATGCCGGTGACGAAGCAGACCGCGATGAGCGAGGCGATGCCCGTGACGGTCTCGGCCGTCGCATCGTCCAGGCCTTCGGTGGCGAAGGTGAGGATCGCGCCGAGCAAGACGGACAGGCCGACGGCGGTGCCGACGCCCAGCCACACGTAGCGCAGCGCATCGCGCCGACCACACTTGACGAGGAACGCGACGAGGATGACGACGACCAGCGACGCCTCGAGCCCTTCGCGTAGGCCAATCAGGGCATTGCTGGCGAACACAGGTACTCCTCGCGCTGGGCTGTTGGCGTTAGTTAGGTAAGGCTTACCTAACTAACTGTACGGCCTGAGGCTCCGCTGGTGTCAAGATCGCGATCCCCTCACCTGGCACGCGGCGCAACCGCACCCAGGTGTCACGATCGCGATCTTTCCCGGGCGGGGGACGGCGAAAGGACGTCTTCGCGGAGTTCAGGCGTCGACGGGGTCCAGGCCTCGAGGGTTCAGACCTCGACGCGCACGACGGGGGTGCGAGGCGACCAGGGTGCCCGGCCGAGCGAGCGCATCCCCGCTGCACCGAGCGCACGTGTGCCGGCGTCGCCGAGGGTGCGGCTGGTCACCCAGAGCGCCCGGCCGGCGCTGTCGGAGAGCACCTCGTCGAAGCCCGGCTCCCCCACCGTGGCACCGAGCACCGCCGCGACGTGAGCCAGCGATTCGGCGAGGTAGATCGAGCGCAGGGTCGGGGCCGACCCACCCACCAGGTCACCGAAACACCCCGGCTGTCCCACGATGAGGAACCGGGTGATCGAACCCGACAGGTCATCGACCTCACGCTCAGCAACCTTCAGGTGCAGACCTTCACCGCGCCCCTCCCCGGCCAGGGCAACCGCCGGGGACGGGGACTCCGACACGGTCCGCAGCGCATCGGCGGTCGACGCGCAGGGTGAGGGCACCAGCCCCCACCGGCGGATGAACGCCGAGCACTGCGCCAACGCCTGTGGGTGCGAATACACCGGCGCGCCGTGCAACTCGTCGAGCCGGTGATCCTCGCGGATGTAGGCGTCGATCCGGACCGCCACGTCGACCACACCCCCGGCGGTGAGGTCACCGGCATGCCGCAGCAGGGCGTCGGCCGATCGGGTGACCAGCCCGGAGGAGGACGACGAGATCGGCATGACCGCGACCCCACCGGCAGCCACGGAGCCGAGCACCTCGTCGAAGGAGTCGACCGGCACGAGGCGAGCGGACGGCATACCCAGGTCTGCGGCCAGGTGTGCTGCGGCGACCTCCGAGAAGGTGCCGGCTGGGCCGAGATAGGTGACCCGATCGGTGGGCGTCACGAGCGGCAGCGACAGCCCGCGCGGCCAGCGGAAGGCGTCGGCGACCCGGCGGCGCAGCTGCTCGACCATGTCGTCGACGTCGCGGTCGACGCGGACCTCGACCCGCACGACGACCGAGCGCTGCCCGGTGCGCACGACTTCGGAGACGAGCTCGCTGTGACCGATGCCCGGCACCGGCGCGACGACCTCGGCGACGCCCGAGCCGGCCACCGACTCCGGCACGAGGAAGCGCACGTCACGGCGCAGGTAGGCCAGCCAGGCGGAGAGTTCGCGGTCGAGGTCGTCGCCGACGACGAGGTCGACGTGTCCCAACGAGAAGACCGTGCGGCGCACCTTGCCGCCCAGGCCCAGGCGCGCGGCGTTCTGAGCGCCCGCCCCGTCGAGCAGCGCCGCCCGCCCGCGCCGCCCGACGAGCACCTCATCGATCGTCACTTCGACCGGGTCGACCTCGACGATGCGCCCGACCCGAATCGCGTCGGCGCGCCCGAGCGGACGGATGCCGACGAGCTGCCCGGTGCGCTGATGGTGGGCCAGTTGGAGTCGCTTCGATTGGGCCGCGACGACCGCAGCCGCCGCCGTCCCACGCACGGTGTCGAACAGCGCCCCGCTGAACCGCTCCCGGATCGCGGCAATCCGCGCCTCCACCGGTCCGGGATCACCAGCATCGTTTCCACCGTCGCCACCGGTCCCGCCGACGGCGACTCCACCGGCAGCCCCGGCTGCCACGTCGGCGGCCACCGCCTCGGCCGCCCGACGCAACGCCTCCGACGCCCCCGGCCCGTCGAGCACGGTCTGGATCGCCGCGACGGTCGGCTGCTGGGCCTCGTCGAGCACCCGGACGGCCAGCCCGAACAGCGTCTCGAACAGGGGGGTCCGCGCTGCCCACACGTCGTCATGCAGATCGAGCCCCGAGGACACGACCGCCCCGGCAAAGCCGAGCAGCGCCTGGTGCGCCAGCGCCTGCACATAGGTCATCGACAGGTCGTGCTTGGCCGCCGTCCCGAACTTCACCGTGCCGCCCAAGCCCCGCACCAGCTCGACCAACCACCGATGCGCATTGGGGTGCGGGTCGCCGGCCGGCACGACATAGACCGCCTGCCCCTCCAACTGCCGCGACCCCACGTCGAACAACGCGTGCATCCCGATCACCGGGCGCTCACCGGCGACCGCGGCGACCGCCTCCAGCGGCGCCTGCATCCCCTGCGCGCTCACCAGCACCTGGCTCGTCGCCGCGAGCTGCGGCACGATCCGCGCGGCCAGCGGCGGCAGGATCCGCGGCGGCACCGCGAAGCACACGACGGCATACTCGCGCCCGAGATCGGTCGGAACGCCCGAGGCGAGGTCGCGCACGTCACTCAGCGGTATGCCGTCCGCGCCCCCTTCGGTGACCGCGGCGGTCGCGACCCCGGCCGGGTAGCGGGACACCGCCTCGACCAGCCCGGCCGACGCCTCCACGGTGTCGACGAGGGTGACCGAATCCCAGTCCTGCGAGGCGAAGACGTTGTCAGAGAGCCAGCGGCCCATGCCTGCGGCGGCGCCGACGACGACGAGATGACGCGGGCGGGGGTGACGTTGACGACCCACCGCTCTCACTCCCTTGCCGATCCGTCACGAGGTGCAATGTCGTGCACCTCATCGGGGCTACCGTGCTGGCTCGCCCCGCAGGCTATTACTCTCAAGGCCCATCATGCCGATCAGTCTCACCGTCGCCGCGGCGGCCTTTGCGCTCATCTTCCCGGTCGAGTTCCCCGACAAGACCTTCATCGCGACCCTCGTGCTGGCGACCCGGTTCCGGCCGCTGCTGGCGTGGATCGGGGTGACGAGCGCTTTCCTCGTGCAGACGACGATCGCCGTGACCGCGGGGGCATTGCTCTCCGCGCTGCCGACCTTGCCGGTGCAGATCGCGTCAGCCGTGCTTTTCCTCGTCGGCGGGATCATCCTGCTGCGCGGCGCCTCGCACGCGGTCGAGGAGAGCGAGGAGGCCGAGGCCGAGTTCACCGAGGTCGCGGCGGCCAAGGGCACCCGCACCGGGTTCAACGCGATCGCGACGAGCTTCCTCGTGCTCTTCCTCGCCGAATGGGGCGACCTGTCCCAGATCCTCACGGCCAACCTCGTGGTCCGCTATGAGCAGCCGCTCTCGGTCGGCATCGGCGCCTTCCTCGCCCTGGCGACGGTGTCGGGGCTCGCGGCGCTGCTGGGCAAGCAGTTGCTCGCCCGGGTGCAATTGGCGACCATCCGCCGGATCGGCGGCACCGTATGCCTGCTGCTCGCGACCCTCACCATTGTGGGCATCTTCGGGGTCGACGTCCCGATCCTCGGCTGACGCGGCTGGTTCGGCTGCGCAGCTGGTTCGGCTGCGCGCGGGCGGTGAGCGACCGGCATACCGGAGGATGGACCGCATGAGGTATGCCGTGACGATCCTTCCCGAACACCCCTGGCGCGAGGCCGCCCCGCTCTGGCGCGCGGCCGAGGAGCTGGGCTTCGACTGCGCGCTCACCTATGACCATCTGGTGTGGAGCGGGCTGCAGGAGTCGCCGTGGTTTGCGGCGGTGCCGACCCTCGCGGCGGCGGCCGGGGTGACCAGCCGGATCGCGCTCGGCACCTTCGTGAGCTCGCCCAACTATCGGCACCCATACACCTTCGCCCGCGACGTGCTCACCCTGCACGACCTCACCGGCGGCCGGTTCGTCTGTGGCCTGGGCACCGGCGGCACCCTCGACTCGGGAATCCTCGGCGAGACCCTCACGACCGGCGAGCGAGTGGCGCGCTTCCACGAGTTCGTGCCGCTGCTGGATCGGCTGCTGCGCGCGGATCACGTGTCAGCAGCAGGAGATCGGTATGCCGTGCGCGATGCCCGCACCCTGCCCGCGCCGGTGCGCGCCGAGGTGCCCTTCCTCATCGCCGCCAACGGGCCGAAGTCGCTGCGGCTCGCGGCCACCTACGGCCAGGGCTGGGTGACGACCGGAGTCGGCGGAGACACCCTGGACGACTGGTTCGCCGGCGTGCGGGGGTTGGTCGGACGCCTCGACGGCATCCTGGCCGACGTGGTCGACAGCGGCGCTCGCCCGGCCGATGCGGGTCCACTCACTCGATGGCTGTCGCTGGACTCGAGCCCGGTCTTCTCGCTCAGCTCGCTGGACGTGTGGGACGAGATGGTCGGGCGGGCCGCCGACCTCGGGTTCACCGACGTCGTCACCCACTGGCCACGCCCAGACGGCCCGTATGCCGGCCGGCTCGAGGTCCTCGACCAGGTCGCCGACCGAATCGCGGGCTAGACCTGCCGGGATCCGCCGGGGATCAGCCGGGAAACCTTCCGACCCGCCGATAAACCCGACCCGGCCGGGCTGAGTCTGCCGGGAAACCTTCCGACCCGCTGACAAACCCGAGCCCGCGAGGCGAGATCTGCCGGGAAACCTTCCGACCCGCCGACAAACCCGCCCCCCGCTGGGGGTCAAGTCCTGATCGGTGGTGTATGACGGTGAT
>Ga0208564_1002860_pt1 | contig 13186 bp, 13 predicted proteins | sample AD_UKC073_MetaG_FD_184439 | JGI IMG/M metagenome (GOLD analysis project Ga0208564, IMG submission 184439) | Active sludge microbial communities of municipal wastewater-treating anaerobic digesters from USA - AD_UKC073_MetaG (SPAdes) (version 2) | ecosystem: Engineered > Bioreactor > Anaerobic >... | reverse complement strand
TTACCACGCGCAGTTCTTCCACCAGTCCCTTCAGGGGAAGAAGCTCGAGCGGCAGCCCTTCTTCCAGCTCCCTGTACAGAGAGTATGTTACATGCTCCTCTTCAAAACCGAGGGTTTTCCAACCGGCTGCGTTGATGACGGGTTGCAAAGCCTCGCTGAGTTTACCTTTCCACGAACAAATTTTAAAATGGGGAGACTGTTCTTCCGCCTGTTCGAGATAGCGAAAATCGGTGAACAAAAACGCCTCCTCCGCGCCGATGGCAAGAATGCCGTTTGATCCGCTAAACCCGCTTATATAGAAGCGGTTGGCAGGATGAGTGATTAGGACCGCTTCCAGTGACCGTTTCTTCAACTCTTGCTGCAAACGCCTTAACCTGTCCGGCATCTTATTGCCTCCTGTTTTCTTAAGAATCATTAAGACCGGGTTCGCCGGTTCCTCGCGTTATCGTGACAGGCCGCTTCGGCCCTCTCTTTACATTCCCCTATTTTGGGCCATATTCCTTCCCCATTTTGCTAAAAAGTTCATCCTGAGCGAAGCGAAGGATCTCACGTCAGTATGACTAGCGCTAATCCCGTCAATGCAATTACACGGGAAGGACGTTATCACTAACCCACCACTGGTAAGCAATTTCACAAGGTTTTCATAGAGATTCTTCGCTGCGCTCAGAATGACAGGATGTAGGAGAGAGTTCGCCATCAGTATGACAGCAGGTGGGTGACAAGCGATACTTTGTTTCCTCACTGTTTTACTTTGCTGTTTTTGATGTCACCCGTTTTCACTTTAATGTCATCCTGACAGAAGCGAAGGATCTCTGAATCACACTCTACCTGCAAATATCATCGTATAGATCACGCCACGATGGATTGAATTCGGTGATCAAATCGATCTTTTTCCTCCGCAACCATCCTTTAATCTGTTTTTCCCTGGCGATAGCCGCTAATATCATAATAAACCAGCTTGTTAACATTGTATTTTTCAGTAAACCCTTTAACCATTTTGTTTTTGTGTTCATAAACACGCCGTACAAGGTTATTGGTTGCGCCCACATATAACACCCTGTTTGTTTTGTTGGTCAGGATGTAAACGTAATACATGAAGCCAGCTCCTTCATGATTCTGAACAGTAATCAAGATTCTTCGCCTGCTCAGAACACTAAGAGCCTCGGGCTGACATAAAGCAGGTTGAAAAAAAGCACTGCTCTTGTAAACAAAGGTCATTTATGCAAGTTCACTGGAAAAAGGTTGTCTTCAACCACCTGCTGTATTCTAACCTAATTCGTTATTGCTGAGATTCTTCGCTGCGCTCAGAATATAGATCCTTCGGGCTGCGCCCTCAGGATGACAGCTTAGGGATTGCCGGCGCTCATGATCTGTCGTCCTGGCTCAACATTGCTGTATTGCATCCTGCTTTTACTTTTTTACTTCTCTGTCACCCGGTTATATTTGATTGTCACCCTGCTTACCAATCTGTGATCCAGATGTACTTGTTTGTTACCCTGTTTATTTCTTTGCCACTCAGATAATTTGTTTTTCGCCTGTTACTCCTTTAATGCCACCCTTATTCTTTTTATGTGTCATGCTGAGCGAAGCGAAGGATCTCCAATCCGGGCCGGCTCAATTAAGTAAAATTACCTGAATAAAGATAGACTATCTCATGTGGCGTTGGCAGCCCGGCGCAAACAGGCGAAAAGATCAGCAATTCCCTTCCGGAGGTTCGGAAGAGACCCGGACCCGGCCGGTGGCAGGTGTGATAATCACGTAGAGTTTGCCTCCGCGTTCATTCTTAAAGCCCACCGTGCCGGCCGGGCTGGGAGCGCCAAGGGGTGAAATGGTGAAGCCGCGAACCCCACCGCTAATTGGAAAATTGTTCATGGCGTAAGATATGCCCCGGGGGAGCTTGACCGTCTTTTTTTCTTCCGGCAGAAAAATGCGGTAATCGCGCGCCTCCCAGCGGAACTCTATCTTCGTGCTGATGCCCTCGGTTATCGCCACCTGCCGGGCGAGGCGCATATCTGAAGCAAGGCGCCAGGCCGCCGCTTCGAGCCGCCATTTTTCATTAAGGCTGCTGATTGCAGGCAAGGCTACGGCAAGCAGAATGGCAAGGATGGCCAGAACAATAAGCAGCTCAAGGTAAGAGAAGCCATCACGGTTTAGCTTTTTCCACCTGACCCCACCGGACCAACCTGCCCTTCGGGGAGAAAAATAAACACGAAGTCAAGGCTCAGCTGGTGATTATCTCCAAGATTTTCAATAATTGCCTTAGCGGTTAAGGTCAGGTGCTTAAACTGTTCCAGTTTTTCCTGCAGCCGCAGGAGCTCTTCGACCGGGCCCTTTACTTTCAGGGAAACGGGAATAAAGCCGCTCTGTTCGTCTTGTTGAAATGCAGTGGCTGTAAGGGTTTCAACCTCCAGCGGAGATGAAAGCACCAAATGTTCCAGGGCTCCCAACACTTGCGGCAGATCGGCCAATTTAGGTATCTTCGCAAAATAGTATGGCTCCTGTTCACGGATGCTGTCCCATTTCTGCTCAATTTCCGGTTTGCGGCCCAGCTTTGTCCTTAATGCATCAATCTCGTAGCGCAGTTCATGCTGTTCTTCGCGGAGAATACTAATTTCTGCAAGGGCCGGCTTTAAATAATATTGCCAGTAGAGAAAGCCGGCTCCGGCGATAAGCAGCACTATAAAAATGATCAGACCTGTCTTTGGTTTTTTCTCTTTTCCCGCCATGGCTACTGCTCACCTCCGCCAGCAACGTTGGTTGTGAGTTCAACTTCAAATTTAAATCCTTCGTTCTGCCGATAGCCCATCGACCTGTGAACAGCGATATTGCCTTCCATCTCGCGGGCCAGATCCTGCACGAAAAGAGCAACCTGGCGCATGGAGCCGTTTCTACCCTTGATAAGCACCTCTCCTTCGGGAGAGGCAGACAGGTGAGTGGCTTCCAGGCCATTATCCAGGGCTAAATTTAAGATTAACTGAAAATTAGCGGACCAGGGCTGAATCTCCTCTTCGAACCCTTCGACAATGGCAGCCCGCTTTTCAAGCTCTTTTAGCCGGGCCTCAAGCTCTTCCAGGGGAGCCACCTGCTGCTGAAGAGATGCCTGCTCCTGGGCCAGGTTCCGGTTTTCTACCGAGAGCTGCATCTGGTAGAGATAGACAAATACCGAGCCGCCCACAATAATCACCACCAACCCGATTGCAGCCAGGGTAACCAGGAGGCGAGGCCAGTAAAACTCCCTGGCAATAGTAAATTCGCGTGTGCGCAGGTTAATTTCAGTTTTCATCGCATCCACCCCCGCAGTGCCAGCCCTGAAGCAATATTGAAAAGGTGCCCCTCTCTTTCAAGATCTCTCCGGATAAATCTGCGCCCGGTTTGGATAAAAGAAAAGGGATTCAATATCTTCGGTTCAACCTTTAATTCAAATCCCAGGAAAGATGGAAAGCGATCAATGGAAACGCCGCCGCCGCAAAGGCAGATAGTTTTGATCTCTTTCTGGGCATGCTCGACTTTATCAAGGTAAAATTCGAGAGAGCGGCGGATCTGATTAACCAGCTCATCGGCAACCTCCTGAACCCCTTCCACGGTGAAGGGATCACTTCCGAAGAGCAGGCGGCGCGCCGCATCGTAGCTCACTTCACGCGTTTCGGCAATGCGGCGGCAGAAATGATTCACCCCGATGCTCAGGGTGCGGGCAAAACTGAAATTGCCCCGGTCGAGAAGGAGGAGATTACTGCATTCACCCCCGATATCGAGAACTATAAACGCCTCTGCTTCATCTCCGGCAAATGCAGGATCAATAAAAGGGAGCACCCGCTGCAGGGCAAAGGACTCGATTTCAATGACATCGGGATACAATCCCGCTTTCAGGATCACCGCGATGTAATCGTTGACCACATCCCTGGGGGCGGCCACGACGGCCAGATCGATAAGCTCGTTGCCGTCCACAACCCTTTCGCCAATTTCAATATAGTCGACCACCGCCTGATCAAGGGGGATCATGATCTCTTTCTCAGCCTCGAAACGCAGAGCAGCCTGAAGTTCGCGCGGCGCCATTTTGGGCAGCTGCATCTGGCGCAGGATAATGGCCTGGCTTCCGATGCAGAGATTGACCCTGTTCTTGTGAAAGCGGCGCCTTTTACAGATCCAGGCCAGGCGTTCAGAAAGGGCCCCGGAATCGGTGACTCTGCCCGCAGTGATCGCTCCTTCAGGCAGATCGTAAATCCCGTATTGATACAGGGAGACCTGCTGCCGCTCTTTTCTGAACTGGACTATCTTGACCTGGGTTGAGCCAAGATCCAGCCCGATAGCAGAATAATTACCCTTAAAGCGAACCGGAGAAAGCGTCGTCACATTCCGCTCTTCTTTTACAACTTCCATGGTTCGAGCCATTCTTTAATCACCACCCCTAAAGCAAGCATTTCATTGTATTCCTCAAATATATCGGGCACATAATGCAGCCTGCATTTATGCAGGTAAACCTGCCTGGCAATAATTGCCCCATAAACTTCTAATTCGTTTTGAAAAACAGGACCTCCTATTTCAATATTGTTTTTAGAAAAAAGTAGCACTCTGCTTCCCAAAAACACGTTCCCCTCAGCAGTGTTCACCCCGGAAAGGTCTATGTGACCGTTGGAAACAAAGAGGACCATATTATTGCCGGGATCGGCTATCCCCCTGTTAATCCACCCCGATGCCTCAATCCTTCCATTGACCAGGAATAAGCAGTTTATTAAATTGACAACCGCGCCTTCGGGCACCTCTATTGTAAGGTCTCCCTGAACCATAATTACCTTGTCAGAAAGTTCAATTGCCTGCCCCGCATCAGGCATGATTGACAAACCGCCCTGTATGAATATGGTCCTTATATCGCTATAATCCGCAGGCGTCCCGGACCATGTTTGATCTGAAGGGTAAATGTAGCTTGCTTCATCCAGGAAATTATTTATATTTACCGGAGGCACTAGTATCTCCGGCGAATACATATCATCAGTAAAAGGACTGTCTTTACTGTAAGTTTTAATAAAATACTGATCGTCTCCCGGAATGTCCGGGTATTTTTTCTTCTTCACGGTAACGGTTGAAATTGTCCCTTCCTCCCAATGCACCTTGTCCAAAGAGCTGCAGGTGAGTTCCCCATTGACAAAGTTATCTTCCCTGATATGAAACTCTTCGTTAACATGAAGATTTCCGTTGATAACACATTCCTCTATGGTTAATTTACTTGAAACTGCCAGCGCTTTATCCGACAGCGGATGTCTCTCAACAATCGCTGCCATGGCCATTTCCTTTCCGTTCAATCGTCCGCAAGAGATGATCAGGCGCTGGGTTACGGGATCTATCTGTAAATGCCCTATTTTCTCGTAATGCTTATGACCTGGCTCTACATTATTACCACGGATCACCACCTCGATACTTCCTTCGCCCACTTCTGCAATGATATTGCCGCTATATTGAAAACAGCGGCTTACAGCCGCCACCCCGGTCTCAATGCCCGCCTCGGTAATGTAGTAAAGCTTCCATTCCGCCTCCTGGTTGCGGGCGATTATGCTTTCGCTTAAAGTAATCGTAGATAGGGCGCCTCCCAGTATGAACAGTGACCCTACAAACAACAATACCATAACAAGAGCCGTACCGCTTTCCTCTTTAAAATTTCGAACGTTCACTGTGATTCACCCCGGTTATCAAAGGCGGCCCCGGTGAAGGGAAGTTTGCGCGGCCGGACGCAGCTCTGCAAAGTTACCGTATTTCCATTGGCGCCCACTGAGAATTTAACCTGGACATTATTTAATGCATCCACATTGAAATAGATCGTTTTCATCCCCTGCGCAGCAACATTGTAAGAATATATACTGCCGCCGCGTATTTCTTCAATCACCAGCTGCTCTTCCACGAGACGAATTCTCCGGTAGTAGCGGGTATCGTCGTGCCTGATATCAGCTGAATGCTTGTAGCGGATTTCACTTTCCCGAGGGAGCGCCAGCCAGTCTGCAAAGCGCAGTTCACGGTCAATCAATTCCATGGCTGCGCGGGCGTTCTGCTGCCAATCAATCCGGTCGACGCTCTTGCGCCAGGAACGGATTCCGGAATAATAAAAACTAAAAAGCGCCGTGGCAGCCACCCCCAGGAGCGCCAAAACCAGCAAAACTTCAATGAGGGTGAGCCCCTTTACTCCCATCGGCCGCAGCACCGGCTCACCTTCTCGCCATGATACTTACTATCCTGACAGCCTGATCCCCCTTGCGATCCTGCCAGGCGGCTTGCACGCTAATGTTAACAACAGCAACGCCGCCCTCCTCGCCTTCCAGGGGAAAAGTGGCAAGCTGCAGCCTGGTTTCACGGCGGTAAAAATCTTCATTGCCCACCGGATCTTCTATCTCCACGTAAACACCGTCCGGGCTGCTCCTGATAAGGTCAATATAAAAGCTGTATCCATTGGCTTTAATTATCTCCATCTTCTCGCGGCACAGATTGACGGCGGCGGTTTTATGCCCGGCATGAATAATCACGGCGAAGCAAGCCGTAAAAAGGTTGAGCAAGGGCAAGGCCACGATGGCCAAAACAATAAAGGATACCAGGAGTTCCACAAAGGTAAGCCCTGCTCCATTGCCTTTCAAATATTTTTTTACCGCCTGCAGTACCATTCCCCTCCTGCTCTTGGCGACAATAACACAACTGTCTGCTGACAGGGTAAGGTACCAAAACCTGTGGCGACAGGACACTCCTGTCCGGGCTCGAGTAGCGGATAGCCGGGATGAATTCTACTTCCTCTTCATCCTTGATCATGGGGTGGGTATTGAGCAGTAGCACCATTGTATCGATGGTATACTCCTCACCACCCTCCTCTGCCGTGATGGTGAAAAAAAACTGATGCCCCACCGTGGAGAGAGTAAAGCCCGTGACAACGGGATCAGTAAGGGGAAGCAATCTCTTGTTGTTTAATTGAAAGATCCGCGGGTCGCTCTCCCCGCCGTAATAAATATAATTGTCACCTTCAGCAACATCGCCGGGAGCGGAGGGAAAGGGGTCGGCGGTAGTCAACTGCTCGAACTCGGTGGCGTAGCGAACCTCGTGGGTAATATAATCGGCGGCGCGGCGCAAGCTTTGCTGCAGGTACACGTGGCTGCTCCCCCGGCGAAAAGTGACGTTTCCGAAGAAAAAGAAACTGAATACACCGGCAACCATCAACCCGATAATGGCCATGGCCAGGACGGTTTCGACCAGGGTTAAGCCGCGTTCCTCGCGCAGTATCTCCGCTCCCTCCTTCGCCTTTTCCTGTCAGTCTTCTTCGCCATGCTCCAAAACGTGGGGCACAAACACCTCCAGGCGGACAGTCCGCCCCAGGATGTCCGTCTCTTCCACCAGGACAATCTTCCCCTTTGCCGTTACCACTTCGCCCGGGTAATGAATCTCCAGGGCATCGTCATCGCCGACAATCGTGTCAGCCTGCTCCTCCGTTCCCGCCTGGACCGAGAACAGGGTCTCGCTTTTCTTGGCGGCTACATGCACCATTAAAAAGGTATTTAAGAAATAGACAGTAATGGAGACCACTAATATAGAAAATATTACCAGCGCCACCAGCACCTCGATGAGAGCAATCCCTTCCTCCGCAGCCTGAAACTTTTTGCCGCGCAGGAGCGGCAGCCGCATTTCCTTTAGCGCAGCTTTAATCATAAGGCGTTCCCTCCATGGAGCTGCACCCGTCCCCTTTACCTGATCCAGTAGCCGATGGAATACTTGCTTTTCGATTTGAAATACCTGGCCAGATCGTCTTCCTCCATAAGATCCTCAAAGAATACCTTGCCATGCACGCTCTGACCTGTACCGACCATCCGCACCACGTTCTTGCCGATGATCGCCCCGTAAACCGTGCCGTGGGATTGAATCCCCACCGAGGCGCCGGGGCCGTAGACATACCCGGCAAAATTGGAATTGGCGATAATCTGGAAGGTGGCTCCGTCATTCAAGAAAGTAATCAGCCTTCTCTCGGACCCGTCAATATAGCCGTGCGGCGTACGCAGCTCGGCATGGTTAATCACGAAAAGCAGGAGCCTTCCCTCGCCGGTGACCTCCAGGAAGCCCTTGCATTCCAACCTTTCCACCACCAGCCGGACAATCCTGCTGGATTCGCCTGTACCGGTGTCAACTTTGAGCGTGCCGTTTGGGCCAATACTTATGGTTTTGTAATAGGCGTCGTCGTAAAGCCACCCGGTGGAGTTCCCGATATCCCAAACATTGTTGTTCCGTTCAATGTCACCTGGAAAGAGCGGCGGGGGGTATGAGCGGTTGGAGTATTCAATTTTTTCATAGCCGGAATGGGGGTAGCCGTAAGGGTTCCCTATAATCCTGCCGGTTGATTCCACGGAACCGTGTATTTCGGTATTGTTGTGAGAGATGTCCAGGTCGCTGTTGCAAAAAATGGCGCGGTCAAAGATGCGCTCCATGTAGTCGGCATCAACCCGGTTTAACACCAGGCTGACTCTGCTATCTTCCCCTCTTACCGTCCCCGTAGAATGAATGACAATTCTATCTTCGTCCAGCTCTTCCAGCTCTACGGAGAAGTTGCCCGCGCCCAGCTGCCCGCTGCCGGCGTCACCCTGCTGCAGCAGCTCCTCCGCCAGGCCGGGATTATCCATGATCGCCGAAGCCAGAGCCGAGGCCCCGGAACGGGCCAGGTAATGGGCCTGGGTTTCCCGCTCCTGGCGGACCGCCTGGTTCATATTGGCGACGCTCAGGGGACCAAAAGCGGCCAGCAGCACCATCAGGGCAGCCGCAAACACAAGGACAACTGCCAGCACATAGCCATCTTCCCTGCCCCGCATATAAATCGCCCTCCTCGCCTTGAACCTATCGATTAACTACCGGCCCTAAAAGCTGCAGTTTAAAAGAAAAATTGTCATATCCTGCACAAACAAATTTATTAGTTTAATGGAGGCGGTGGCGGCGCGCAGCCGCCACCGGAAACTATCTTATATCTGGTGTTACTACCAGTTTAGTTGTTGCCTCCTTAACTACCCTCTTCTTCCCCTTCTTCATCGCCCTTCCACTTTGTTTCCGCCATGGTGGACGTAACCGTTGCCACCGGCCGGGCTGTATCTTCACCTGTAATTGTTAGTTTGTACCCACCATCGACTGCGTTCGGGTATGGACTTTTCAGAGGCTGATTCAGATAGCCTTCTTTGTAAAGGTAATCAACAAAGCCATCTTCGGCTGGGAACGCGCCTTCATCAATGTAATGCATGTCCACCAGACCCTGGAGCAGCTTCACGTTGGCCCGGTCCGCCGCCTCCCGGGCATCGTCGATGCGGTTGGCCACAGTGGGAATGGCGATGGCGGCGATTACGGCTATTATGGCGATAACAATGAGCAGCTCAATCAGGGTAAAACCTGATTCCTCCCTGTGCAGGCGCCGCAAAGCCTGGAGAATTTTCTCGACCATCAGTATTCACCTCCTTTCCTGCAAATTTTTCTTTATCTAAAAAGGCTTCCCTTGTAAAGGGCGGGCCTTGAAAGCTTAAATTAGCTCGTAGATCCCGAACAGGGGCTGAATGATGGAGATGAGCAGGAGCGCCACAAACAGCCCTACGCCGATGAGCAGCACCGGCTCGATAATAGTGCTCAGCCGGTCCAGGATAAAAGTCAGCTCGCCTTCATAGAAGTCGGCAGTTCGCGAAAGCATACCGTCGAGAGCGCCGCTCTCCTCCCCGATGTGCACCATTTCAACGAGCATGGGCGGGAAGAGGCCGCTGGCCGCCAGGGGAAGAGCCAGCATCTGACCCTGGCGAATCACCCGCCGGGCTTCGATCATGACATCACTCAGTACTATATTGTTGATCACCTTTTCCACCAGCTCCAGCGCCGTCACCAGCCCCACCCCGCTCGAAAGGAGCGTGCCCAGGGTGCGGGAGAAGCGGGCTACGATGGCGGTGCTGTAGATTTTGCCGTAAACCGGCAGCCGCAGCCGGAGCTGGTCGAAGCGTCTCCGCCCCTGCGGGGTGCGCGCATAACGGTAGAGTAACACTGCGGACAGGAGCAGCAGCCCCAGGATCAGGTACCAGTAGCGCAGGAGAAAGCGGCTCAGGCCGATGAGCGCACTGGTGAAGAAGGGCAAATCTACGCCCATTTCTTCAAATATTTTTGCAAATGTCGGCAGGACGAAGAAGACCATCACTGCCATCACCACTATGGCAAGCGCTGAGACAATGATGGGATACATCGTTGAAGAGCGGATCTTCTCCTCCAGGTCGTGCTGGTTCTGGAAATGTTCGGCCAGCCTCTCCATGACCGTATCGAGAATCCCGCCGGCCTCGCCGGCCTCGACCATGCTGACGATGATCCGGGGAAAGAAATCGCCGTGCTTAGCCAGGGCGCCTGCCAGGGCGCCGCCCCGCTCCACATCGAGCGCTACATCGCGAAGTTTCTCTTTTAAAGTATCGTTCTCGGCCTGCTGCGCCTGGATCTTCAATATCTGCAGCACAGTAATCCCCGCCTGCAGCATCGTGGCAAACTGGCGGCAGAAAACCATAAAATCGCGGCTTTTGGGCTTCTTGCCCGCCTTTATGCGCGAGCGGATTTGCTCCAGGGAGACCTCCTGGTGCTGCAGCCCGGCGCCATGCTCCCTAATGCTGATCACAAAGAGATCCCGGGCGCGCAACTGCTCAACGGCTCCTCGCAGATCCGGTGCGCTGAGAGTGCCGGCATCGGTCTCTCCTTCCATGTTCTTGGCAACGTAGCGAAAAGTGGGCAAGCTCTATTCTCCTTTATACCAGATACTAGCGGTGGCGTTCAGGAAAACCGGTCAAACCGGCCGCTGCTTCGCCGCCTTCCAGCGGCCCCCGACCTATATTTTTGGAAAGATTTTCGGGATCGGTGGCATTCTCTATGGCGGTCTGCCGGTCAATAATTCCCCGCCGGTATAGCTCCTCCAGGTAGCTGTCCATGAGCTGCATCCCTTGGCGCCCCCCGGTCTGGATCACAGAGTAGATCTGGTGGATCTTCCCCTCGCGGATCAGGTTTCGCACCGCCGGGTTGCTCACCAGGATCTCCACCGCAGGCACGCGTCCCGCTCCGTCTTTACGCCGCAGCAGGCGCTGGGCTATCACTCCGATGAGGGTATTCGCCAGCTGGATCCGGATTTGCTGCTGCTGGTGGGGCGGGAAAACATCGATAACGCGGTCTATAGTCTGCACCGCGTCAACGGTGTGCAGAGTTGCCAGGACCAGGTGGCCCGTTTCAGCGGCGGTGATGGCAATGGAGATCGTCTCCAGGTCGCGCATCTCGCCGACAAGGATGACATCGGGGTCCTGTCGCAGCGCCGCCCGCAGCGCTTCGGCGAAGCTGCCGCTGTCCTGCCCGATCTCCCGCTGGTTAATCATGCAGTTCTTGTTCTGGTGCAGGTATTCAATGGGATCCTCAAGAGTAATGATATGGCAGCTGCGCTCCTGGTTGATTAAATCGATGAACGAGGCCAGGGTGGTCGATTTGCCGCTGCCGGTAGGACCGGTAACCAGGAGCAGCCCCTTATGGTATAAGGTGAAGTCCTTGATTACCGCGGGCAGGTTCAGCGAGGAGAGCGTGGGAATCTCGGTATTGAGCACCCGCATGGCTATGGCGATGCTGCCCCGCTGGCGGAATACATTTACCCTGAAGCGGCCCAGGCCCGGGCATGAGTAGGCCAGGTCCACCTCGCCTTTTTCTTTAAATAACTCTTCCTGTTTGTCATTCATTACCTGGCCGGCCAGAAGCGCAGTGTCCTCCGCATCCAGGGGCGGATGCTCCAGGGGCAGCAGTTCACCATGCAACCTGACAATGGGCGGCAAGCCAGATGATAGGTGCAGGTCTGAAGCCTTTAACCTTACGGCTTCCTCCAGAAGAGCGTCGATCCGCCACTCCACGACAATCACTCCAAATTTTACCGATAGATTTCATCCGGTTACAAGGTGCGTTCACCATGCTGTTACATGTACCTGGTGGACGGCTTCATAATCAACTTTATTTGAACCCGAAAAACCGATCACTACGGCCTTGTTTTCAATAACAGAAGGAGCCGTTTCGGGAACGGTATAGCTGTATGAAAATTTTACTGTACGGCCCACGCCGAGAGTGCCGATATTGTTGCACCAGAATTTACCGAACAGCGGCGCCGTTACTTTGACACCGTTCAAATCAACTGTACCGCTGTTGGTGATGGCAAAACGAAAAGTAACCATTTCGCCAACCCGGGCTGATTCGGGGCCGGTGAGCTCCATGCTGATTTCAGGCCTGATGTTCTCAATAACCTCAGTTTTAAAAGTGTCCCGGGCGAAAGTCTCAATGTTTCCGTAATGCCCTGTAACTGTGGCTTCCATCTCTACCTCGCCGCTGAGACCTTCCGGAACAACTGATTCCATGCTGAAGTTGGACATCCCGCCGGGCGGCAGCTCGCCTATGGTATAGCTCCAGCCTTCCCCGAGCAGCGGATCGGTTACTGTTACCCCCGTTAAGGGGACATTACCGGTATTAATGATGATAAACTGGTAATCGATAACCTCTCCTACCTCTGCCCGCAGCGGGCCGCTTTTTTCGATCGTCAAAGCAGGCTGGGCCACTTCAAATGTGAGCGTGCTCCTGGCTTCGACAGGGGTTGTACCGAAGTGGGCAGACGCGACAATATCGGTTTCGAAACTAGTATCTTCGCATTCCGGGACGGTAAGCTCGGCGCTGAATTGCTCTTTCTGTCCCGGCGCAAGCTGCGCGACAAGGTGGCGCCACTGCGGATCAAAATTTGGCGCGGTGATTTCAATATCGCTGAGCGTCGCTGTTCCGCTGTTGGCCAGGGCAAATTTAAGAGCAACCTTTTCCCCGGGGCAGATCATTTCAGGCCCGCTGCTTTCAAGCTGTAAAGCCGGCTCCGCAGAAGGAGCAGGCGCGGTTGTATCCACAGAGGGAAGCTCAAATGAAGGCGTGGGCGCCTCACTTTCAACTGCAGGCACTACAAATGATGCCTGAGCGGTGGGCTCGATCACCTGAAGTTCATCAGCACCGGATCCGGTGTAAGCCACGCGGATTACCTCTTCAACTGTCGTCTCGCCGTTTTCGATGCGGCGCAGCCCTTCCTGCAGCAAGGGAACCATGCCCTGCTCGACTGCCTTTTCAAAGAGCTCGTCCGTCGAAGCCCTCTGCAATACCAGGCGGATCATTTCCCGATTCA
>Ga0208564_1002851_pt1 | contig 13230 bp, 10 predicted proteins | sample AD_UKC073_MetaG_FD_184439 | JGI IMG/M metagenome (GOLD analysis project Ga0208564, IMG submission 184439) | Active sludge microbial communities of municipal wastewater-treating anaerobic digesters from USA - AD_UKC073_MetaG (SPAdes) (version 2) | ecosystem: Engineered > Bioreactor > Anaerobic >... | reverse complement strand
ACCGTGAGTTGCCCCGGGACAAGAAATGGCTCTTCGGCGGCGTGAAGCTCGGGTGGGAAACGTCGATCAACGTCAACGCGTATTATCACGAAAACGGCAATCGCATCTTCGAAGCAGCGCCGGGGGACCCATCGAAAGATCCGACGCTGCACGACGCTGCTTACGGCTTCACGTTCGGCAACGTCGGGCTGGGCTACGCGGCGGCGACCAGTCTTCAGCTGCGCAAAACGGGCGAACTGACGATTCGCGATCATGAGGTGATGGTCCATCGCTACTTGGCCGATCTGTGCCGGCATGTCCGGCAACAGGGCATCCCCGCGCATCTGATCTTCACGCATCAGGGAGGGACGTATGCTCCCTGGGACAAGCATTTGTCGTTCAGACCGGCCATCAACGACGATTCGATCCCCGGTTGGAGCTTTTATTCGCACGATCCGCCGGACTGCGGCTCGCTGGCCGCCGACATGGAGTCCGCTGGCCGCAAGCAGTGGGCTGCAGCAGAGTGGTGGCGAGGCGGGAGCACCACTGCCGAATGGCGCAAGCATTTCGAGCGGTCGCTGGCGTTCAAACAGTGCCGGCTCATCACGGTTTACAATTGGGAGCCGTTCCGCGAGCTGCCCGAGGCCACGGCCGCGGTACGGGAAGTGGTCGCACGAGCGAAGCAAACGAGGTAACGCCGCGCGCCGTGTGGTTCAGCCATCCTGCCTGCTGGAGCATGTGTTTAGCGAGCCAGAGAAAGCGTCGTAATGCGGGCATCTAGCCGCCCGACGCAGGACTCGACGTTTTCGCCCCGAAGGGGCGCAGGTGAATAGCCGGAGGCGTAAGCCCCCGGTTCACGCCGGCCCCAGTAATTCCGTTCCACCTTCCGGAAAGAGCCCCGAAGGGGCGACAGAACGCCCGTGCCGGCACAAGCGATCGCCCAGTTGATCCCATGATCCCGGTCGCAACTGTCGCCCTTTTGGGGCTTATAGTTTTCGGAGGGACCCCAAACAGGGGCTTACGCCCCCGCCCACTGACCTTCGCCCCTGCGGGGGGCGAGAACGCATCGCACGCTGAGCAGTGCACGCTGGGAGCGTGCACCACCGCCGCGAACTACGGCGTCGGTGTTGATCCCGTGCAGAGGCTCATGATCAGGCCGATCACGAAGAGCACGAGGAAGATGAAGAACAGGATTCTGGCGATGCCTGCGGCTCCTGCGGCGATGCCCCCGAACCCGAACACGGCGGCGATGATCGCGACCACCAGGAATATGAGTACCCACCAGAGCATTGTGTGACCTCCTCGCAGCCCGTGTGACCGGCCGGGGGCGGGCATCGGCCCGCCTTTTTTCCTGCCGAAGCCGGCAATGCCGGCGTACGTGTATGGCGTATGGGCGTTGGTACGTGGTGCGGGTATCCTGCCTGCACGTGCACGTTGAAAGCGTGCACCACCATGCCTGTCAGCGCTCCTGCCGACGCGCAACTGTGGGACCGTCAACGGCCCTAGGCCTCCAAAAGGTTCTCCTGCTCGACGGCGGGATCGTTAGCGTCGCCCGCCTCGGCCTCGGCGTCGTCCGTCACCGCGTCATCATCGGTATCGCGATTGCGACGGCTTTGTCGCGCCCACGCCGGCCGCTTGGGGTGGTCGGGGCCAGCAGCCACTTCACACACCTTGTACAGGTGCGGCCGATTCTTGCCGACGGCCGGCAGCACAACGTCACGATTCAGGTGTTGTTCGCAGTTGGCGCAGGCAGCCTTTCCCTCGAACGAGGCTCCGCCCTGTTGCAGTCGGAAGAGGTTGCCGCAGTACTCGCAGTGCAGTTCGATGTCTTCAGGTTCGGGGCCGAGGATCTGCGCCCTGAGCAATCTCAGACCCGGCAGGTCGGCCGATGCGGGGCCGTCGCTCGCAACTGGTGGACGGCTGGGAGTAGCCGACGTCACCTCTTCACGGCAGGTGGGGGTAACCGTCGGTCGCGACGGCTCCGGGATCGGGTCGGGCAGCACCTGCGACATCGCGTCATTCTCTGACGCGGCCAGTGCTCTGAGCATTTCCAGCATTTGACGGGCCGCTTCGCTGCGGGAGCGTCTCGGGCCGCTTCGACGAGCGGGCCGAGGCTTTCGAAGCCGATCACAAGGCGGTGCTTCGGCCGGCTGAGCCGGCTGAAGCCGTTTCAACCACTGCTCCAGAGCTGCTTGCGGGTCCATTTCAACTCCTTGGCTCACCGGCGAAGTCCATCGCCTGTGGGGGATGATCCGGTTTACTCCTGGCCGGCCTCCGGTCGGCGAATGGCAAGACGCATACCACGGGTTGACCCGACGTGGCCGACGGGACCGCGGTTGCGGCTCGCCCGGCTGTACCGGATCACGGTGCATGCCCACTCAAGTAACTTTTTGAACACCGGTTAGGCGCTTGCGACTCGTGGTCAGACCCGCGAGCGGTGCGCTATGAATGTCTGCAGCGCAGATGGTGTTCAGGGATGGCGTGCACGCTCGTGCGGTGCCGCCGAAAGGGGACAAAATGGCATTCGCCGGGTGGAACCCGAGCCGGTCAACGACAATTTGGCCTGAGTGTGTCCGATGGTCGATCGCGCGGCCGCGCACGCCGGCTGTCGAAGCGCTCATGTCGTTCGAGGCACAAGCATGCTGGTGAGAGAAATCATGACGCGGGAGATCGCGGCGATCGACATCGACTCCAGTATCCTGGATGCCGCGGTGAAGATGAAGCTGTTTGAAATCGGCATGGTCGTAGTCTCGCACGAAGGCCGAGCGGTCGGCGTGTTGACCGATCGGGATATCGTCGTGCGCGGCGTGGCGGAAGGTGCCGATCCGACGTTCGTAACCGTCCGCCGGCTCATGACCAGTCAGTTGATCATGTGTCGGGAGGATGAGTCTGTAGAGCAGGCCGCCGAACGGATGCAGACCGGACAGGTTCGTCGGCTGGTCGTGATGGATGCGCGAGGAGAGCCGGTGGGTATCGTGTCGCTGGCCGATATCGCCCGGCGAAGTGCGGACGAGGCGCTGGTGGGCCGTATCTTGCGAGGCGTCACCGAGCCGACGGAAATCGAGATGGTTCGGCCGCATCAGGAAGATTAAAAAGCGAACTTACAGCACAGATCGGCCAGGCAGGACTGCGAATGCATCGACCGCTCCGCGCCACCCGTTCGCGCCGCGCTATGATTCTCTACGTGCTCGCGAATGGGCCGGCAGAGAGTGCGTGCCGGACCGGCGAGCCGGACGGGCTGATTCTTCGGAGTCGCCCTGCTTTCCGAGTCACATGGAAGAATATTTCAAGAACCCCAACGTTCGCGCCCGCATAGTCGAGTTCCTTGGAGGAGTGCCGCCCAGCAGCGTGACCTGTGTGTTCCTGGCGCGTTGCGACGCCGCCGAGTACAACGACGTGGAAGCGCGGCCGCCGGACGACCTGGACGACTTCCTGGCCAACGGGCTGGACATCGCCCGTTCGCTGTGGGACCGCCGGTATCTGCTCGTGCATCTCGACATCGAGTACGTGAACTTCGATACGCCGATCGAGCCCTATCTCAATCCGGGCCGAAGCTTCGACTTGCAGGAACCGGTCGCCCGTACGGTTCAGAAGATTCTCCTGGAGTTCGGAATCCGTCCGTTGCATCTCCTGACCGGGCGGGGGCACCATTTCGTCTGGCAGATCGAGCGTGAGTCGGATGTCTTTCACCGCCTCGCCCGTTTCGGCCGGCTGCCCGACAGTCTGCGGTCGCTGTACACCAAGCCGCATCCGCCGTTCGGCGAACCGGTGCCGCGGATGGTGGGCCAGGCGTTCGGCGGGCTGGGGTTGGTGATGGAGTACCTGGCCCACCGGATCAAGGAGGTGGCTGCGCCTTTGTCGCGCATTCCAGTCGAGTTGACCGCGGTGGAGGTGGGACCATCCGAGCGAGGACGCGAGATGGTCTCCATCGACATCTCCGAGTATGGCGACCCGCTGCACACGCGGATGGTGCGCATCCCGTTCACCGTCTACCGCAAGCATTGGGAGACGGGCTATGCCGCCGAGGCCCGAGTCGAGGAACAGATCCGCCTGATGGTCATGATTCCGCTGCATGAGATGGACTATCGTCAGGCGATCGAGCTGATGCAGAGGCCAGAGGAGGTTCAGGAGCTCGCCGAGAGGGCGTCGGTACAGATACCGGTGCAGACCGGGCCGATGGAGATGCTCGTCGATGCCTACGAGCGGTCGAAGCTCCGGGATTTTCACGACTGGTTTTATTCGCAGGAACACGATCCGAAGGAACTCTGGCCGAGGACGTACGACCGCACGCCCATGGAGGCGATCACGCCGTGCGTGCGATACATTCTCGAGCACCCGAACGACTGGCTGCTCAAGCCCGCCGGCATCCAACAGGTGACGCGGACCATGCTCGCATTGGGCTGGCATCCCCGTCATATCGCCGGCCTGATTCGATCCAAGTACGAGCGGGACTACGGCTGGAACTCGCACTGGCTGCACTACGATCCCGGCACGCGGGCGGACTTTTACACGCGAGTGTTCGCCGGGCTGTTCGTGGTCGGTCTGGACGACCTGGTGGATTTCAACTCGCAATCGACGCGCGAGCGAGGATACTGCTTCCATCCCGAATTGCCGTGCGAAATCAATGAATTGAGGGAATCACTCCTCGAGAGGAGAAGTCATGACCGATTGGCCTGTGGGCCTTTCAACCGGCTGTTTCTACCAGCAGCCCATACGTGAAGTGCTGGAGACCATTCGCAACGGCGGCTTCAGCATGATCGAAATCTGTTCGTTCCCCGCCCATCTCGACTATCACAATCAGGAGAAGGTGCGAGAAACAGGATTGATCATCCGGGATCTTGGCATGGAGCCGTTCTCGTTCCATGCTCCTTTCCGCGACACCATCGACATCACCTCGCTGGATCAGAAGCAGCGAGACCTTTCGGTAAACGAGTTGCTGATCGCGGCCGAGTCGGCGGCCGAGATGGGCGTACGTCACTTCGTGATCCACCCCGGCCCGGACCGGAGCGGACGTCCGCCGGAAGCGGAGTATGTGGCCCGGATGGAAAACGCCGGCGAGGTCCTCACGCGAGTGGCCGCCCATTGTCGCAAGCTGGGCATGACGCTGGTCCTGGAGAACATGCTGCCTCACCTATTGTTCGGCCGCACGAGCGACGTCATGTGGATCATGGGGGCCATCCAGGATCTGAACGTCGGGATCTGCCTGGACACAGGCCACGCTCACATCGCCGGGGCCATCGCCGCGACAGCCCACAAGCTCTCAGGCCATCTCCAGATGATCCACGCCAACGACAACAACGGGCGCTGGGACCAACATCTTCCCCCGGGCAAGGGCAGCGTGGATTGGCACCGGCTGGTGGGCAAGCTCGCTGACATGTCCTTCCGAGGAGGATTCATCCTTGAACTCTCTTCCGACCTCGGGTCGCCGGCCGAACTCTTGCGTGCGGCCCAACAGGGCCGGCTGTACCTGAAAGAAACCTTTCGACGTGCGGAAATGGAACGCACGAACGGCTAATCCCGGCTAATCCGCCTCACGCCTCGAAGCGGTTAATCTCTGGCTCATAGCCCACAGCTCAAAGCTCACAGCTCCTGCCCACCCACCTACCCGCACCTAAGGTCGGCTCCTAGTGGCCTGGTGGGGGGTTCAGCCCTGACCCTAGGGTTTAAGTATTTGTGAAATAAAGTTTTGCGCGAACAAACGGGCTCAGGTGACGTAAAATGATCACTATGGCACAGGGAAAAACAAAACGAAGGCCCGGATCCGGGTCACCTGAGTTGTGGTACGCCCCTGACCGGCGGATCGAGACGCGCGATGCGGCCAAGTCGGCCGTGTCCATCGCGGAATGGATCGGCCGCGGGGCGGCAGGTGGGGAGACGCCGGATGAGATGGCACTCTTCACCGCGCTGCACGTCTGCGCGTACCAGGCCAATAAATCCGAATGCCCTGACGAGGCACAAGCGTGGAGGACCCGGTGGGGGATCATCCGAGAGTACCTAGTCGAGAGTAACCTGGGGCTGGTTCACCTGATGATCAAGCGGTACCGGTCCATCGAGTTGGATGAAGACGATCTGCTCAGCGACGGGATGTACGGACTGGCCCGGGCGGTCGAGAAGTTCAACCCCTGGCGCGGCTATCGCTTCAGCACATACGCCTGCAACGTGATCGCGCGCGCCCTGATGCGCCGGGCCAAGATGTCCAGCGGTCATCACCGTCGATTCCCGGTGCAGCAGGATGCGTCCTTCGAGCGGCCCAGTCCGCCCCCGGACACGGAGATGGAACTGCGGGTGGAGCGATTACAGAAGGCGCTTCACCACAATCTGGGCGAGCTGACCGAACTGGAGTCGATGGTGCTGTCGCGGCGGTTCCCCGAAGAGGGGCCGCGGCTCACGTATGAGCAGATCGGCGAGGGCATCGGCCTGAGCAAGGAACGCGTTCGTCAGATCCAGAACGTAGCCCTGAGCAAGCTGCGCGAGGTGCTCTCCGAGGATCCGATGCTCCGGTGACATGATTGATTGTGGCAATCACCGGCCACGGTGGGGGTGGGAGTCACGTCTCAGTTGCCCGATATCCCCAGCGGATCGGGCAGGATCCTGGGTTCCTGGATCGTGCCCGTAACTCGGTAGGTCACGATGCTCCCGCCAATTCGTCCAACCTCGCCAATGATGGAGCCGACTCTGCCCAACGCGCCTTCGATGGCGTCGGGGATCCGCTGGAGGAGTTCAGCCCTGAAGTTCATGTTGAGCTCCCCGCCGTAGGCGATCAGTCCGCGGCCGTCCAAGCCGAGCAGCGGCGACGTGACGGTAAGCTTCGAGAAGTTCACGCCGTCGGATTGGAACTGCCAATTCGCTTCAGCCCGATCTTCACGGCCACGCAGGCCCAGCGGCGTGGAGATGAGCCGGCCGACGATGCCCTGGATGATGGGGATGCGCAAGAGCCGGCCCTCGCGGATGGTGAGTTCGCCGTTCCCGGACAGCGTCTGCGGCAATTGACCGAGCCGGCCGGTCACGCGACCGCGGGAGTTTACCAGGCCCGCATGCCGTGTCGTCTCTTCCATCGCCTGCATGATCTGCTCGAGTTGCACGCCGGTTATCTGCCAGTCCAGGTTGAAAATGCCGCCCTCAGGCAGCGAAAGGGTCGAATTGGCCTGAACGCGTCCGCCTACCATCGACGCGTTCACGCGGCTTTGAATGATGCCGCGATTCGCGTCGGCAGTCGCGTCCAATTGCGAGACCGGCCAACGCGTCTGACCGACGGCGAAGTAGACGTCGCGTGCGGCGGCGGTCAACCGGCCTTGCAGGTCGCTCGGATCGTTCAGCGGCACGCGGCCTTGGGCGTCGAGCGAGATCGCGCCGCGTACGGCGTGCTCGGACAGGAAGGCCTGAACCTGCGGCGGCAAGCCCGGATACTGCGGACCGCGCAGATTAGCCCGAAGTTGCAGCGTCTGCACGTCGATGATGTCCGCGTCGGGGCTGTAGCGGGCGTTCAACTGGCCATGCAGTGACTGCTGTGTATCGGGCGGTTGTTGGCCATCCCGGGAGCGCGGGTCGCCCAGCCGCGCTGCGATGAGGTATGTCGGAGCAGGTTCCGGCTCGTGCGTCACGTCCGCGTGGATGCCGGGCAGCGCCATGGTCGGCTGGCCCGGTCCGGCGACGTACACGAGTTCGCCGCCGCGAATCTGCACACGATCGAAGACCGGACGAGGAGCATCGGCCGGCGGCTGACCGGGCTGCCCGTTCGGCGCATCGCCGCCGCCGAACCGACTCCAACCAAGAAAGCCGCCCTCGTTCGACGCGAGCACCACGCGCGGCGACTGCAGCGACAGGCGTTCGACACGCAGCGGTTGCCCATCGGTTCCGAGCTGCGCGATTCGTGCCTCGATCGCCGCCAGCGAGAGGATTTCCTGACCGTCGGCTTTGGCGGATACGCCGGTGCCGCGCACGTCAATTGGCCCTTTCGGCCACTCACCTTTGACCTGCAGATCGCCGAGTGGCCAGACGACTCCGCGGTAGGTCAGACTCGCGCTCCTGGCGGCGATGTTGAATCGACCGGCCGGTTCCCCAGCCTGCTCTCCGAGCGGAACAGAGCCCTGCCAGTCGATTTCGAAATGGCCGCGCACCTGGTGCTGGCGCAGGCTCTCTCGCATTTCAGCGGGCAGGTTGGCGAGCACGGCGTCGTTGATCTCTGCCTGGGCGGTGAGCTTCGAGAATGTCAGGGCCGGACGCCGACGGTCATACGTTCCGTTGAAGTCCAGCGAAAGCGCCTGTGGTTGGCGGATCTGTCCGGAGAACCGCATTTCATCCGGTTGATCAGCCGGCTCGGTAACGAGCAGCGCTTCGATCTCCTGCACCGCGAGCGGCGGCTCGACGGCAGGTGACGCGTACGTCAGTTCTCCTCGGGCCACTTCCAGCCGGTTCACGCGGAGCCCGGCGTTTTGTGCAGCGGCTTCCTGGGCCGGCCGTGTCTCCGTCGGGCCACCGCCGAGATCGCTCCAGCCGGCGAATCCGCCGTCCGGTCGCTGTACGAGACTGATCGCTGGTCCCTCGAACCGAAGCAAATCGACGACCACAGGCGTCGAACCGCGCGGGAGTTGGCGTGATTGCAGGAAAACCGAATCTGTCCGGGCCAGTTGCTGCTCGCCGCGCCACACGGCCAGATCTCGCGCGGCAAACGCCAACGGGCCGTTGGGCAGCGTGGCGTTCAGGCGTGCTGCGCTCACCGGTATCCGCATGCCTTCGACCGTGACTGACGCAGAGTCGATCTCCGCCTGCAGTGTGCCACTTGCCGTAGCGGGGGCGTCGATGGGAACAGTGCCGGATGCCGTGACTGACACTTTGCCGGCGAACTTCAACGGCGAAACGATCTCGCGAAGAGCGGGGGGCAACTGGGCGTACCGCTCGGGCGCAATGTCGGATCGTACGCCGAGCTTGTCAATCTCAACCGACCGCGCGTCGAGATCGATCCGGCCGTTCGCCTCAACGGACAACCAGTCCTCGGCGATCGATCCGTTCATGAGCAACAGATGCGGTTCACCCGTGTCGGCCGGACGTAGTTGCAAATCGACGTGGCCGAGCGAGAAGGGCTCGGCATCGGGCTCAGGAATGTACGTGAGCGAGCCATGGCGGACCTGGACGTCGCGGATACGTAACGGCAAAGCGGCTCGCGTCGGCGAGTCTTCCTGCGGGTCCGACGCGGGTGTGCCCTGCAAACGCTTCCAACCAGCAAGACCTCCGTCGGCACCGGCGGCGAGCGTCAGTTGCGGCTGATCGACCACGAGTTGCTCGAGTACGACTGGCCCGTTCTCCGGAAACTGCAACGTTGCGGTCAACTGATCGAACGCGAGCATGGGCTGATCGTCGGCCGCGGCCTGGAACTCCGACGCGGTGGCCTCGATGCGGCGCTGCGGCAACGTGAGCTGCGCGCGAGCCTGCCCTAGCGAGGTCAAAATCCCCCTGTACATGAACCGCGCTGCTTCAAGCTGCGTGCCGAGCGTGAACTGGGCCTGCGCGATATCGCCCAGCGGAAGTCGTCCCTCGCCCGTGGCGGTGACCCGGCCTCGTACTTCGTGCCGGGCGATCCAATCGCGCGTGGCGGCGGGCAAACGGTCATAGTCCTCGGGCTGAATATCCGCGCCGGCTTCGAAGCGCTCGAGGGTCAGAACCGCGGCGTTCGGATCGAGCGTTCCTCTCAGATCCGCCTGCAACAAACCCGCCACCTGCAGGCTACCTGCCACGTCGAGCGACCCGTCTCCCTCGCCGTCCTGTGTCGTTAAATTGACATGGATACCCTCGAGAGCGACGGGCTCGTCGCCGGCGGGTTGGTAGACGACGGCACCATCACTGATCTCGAACGCGGCGAGGCGAATCGCCTGCAGAACCTGCGATGGATCGGTGCTCGCACGCTCCCGGCGGTCGCCCATTTCGGCCACGTCCGACCAACCTTCCAGGCCGCCGCCCGGCCGGGATGCAAACGTGAGACGCGGCTGCTCGACGCGGAGCAGCGAGATGGTCAGCGGTTCATCGCCGCGGGGTAGACCCGCGATGCGTGCCCGGACGGACTGGAGGGAGAAGAACGCCTCGTTCTCCTGCGTCAGATCCAAACCGGTCAGGCTCACGTCGATGTCGCCGTCGGGCAGTTGCGCTGCCACCTGGATGGATTGGATGGGCATCGCCGTTCCGCGGTGACGAACGCGGGCATCCTGCAGGCGGGCGTCGAAACGCCCCGACGCCCGCGCGGGCTCGGCCAGAGGTATTTGCCCCTGTCCGGAGGCAGTCAGCGCGCCCTGCACTTCATGTCGTCTCAGGAACGCCTGCAGAGCAGGCGGGACGGTCTCGTATTGCGGCTCGCTCAACGATGCGGCCAACTGGAAGCGAGCGATTTCCAGCAATCCGGTGTCGAGGTTGATGCGCCCGTCGAAATCGAGATCGAGGATGGGGTCGCGATTGAGCCGGCCGATGAGTCTGTACCAGCCGGGCTCCTGCTCGTCCGGCGGCGTTTCGAGATTCAAATTGATGCCGGGCAGCGTCATACGGTTCGCAGCGGCATCCTCGTAGACGACTTCACCATTGTGGATGCCCACATGCCGCAACACGAGCACGTCGCTGAGCCGCTGACCTTCGGGGACGGTCTCCGGATGCTCGATGGCCTGCTTGCGGACGAAGTTCGTCCAGCCAAGCAACCCCTCGTTCGCCGTATGAGCGAGCAGAACCTGTGGCGCCTCCAACTGCACGTCCTGAATCAGGATCGGCTTTCCTCGCTGTGGAATTGCCGCCAATTCGAGCCGCGCCCGGGCCACTCGCAGGATGGGCCGGTCTTCGGCAGTAAACGACAGGTTCTCGACGATCACCGTCCGCGGCGCCTGGTAGTCCAGATTCTCGAAGCGGACCTGCGGCGTGATGTGGTGCTGCAGGATTCCGACAATCTGGCGGCCGATCCAATTCTCCAGATCGGACGTTCCTTTGCGTCCGAGATACCACCAGGTTGACAGCCCCCCGAGAAGCACCGCAAAGCCGGCTGCGCCGAAGATCAACACAATACGCGTGACGATAGGGCGATTGAGCATGGCATTTACTCGCAGGTGTTCATCCGCGAAACCTTCACCGTTCGTACCGCCTGGACGAGCGGTTGTTTATCGTAGGTGCAACTCGCAGCGCCCGGCCGCAGCCCCGCGAAACGTGCGTCGGGATGGATTCGTTGCGTTCGAGGCGCGCCGTGCTCGAAACACGGCGAGCGCGATGCAAGCACACTCGCCCGAAGAACGGTGTCAATACGCGAAAAATGGGCCAAAACCGCCAGATTTTCAAGCTTTCAGTGCTTGACGGAGGTAACGGATCGGGTTAAAAGGTGCGACGACGGTAGAGGATTCCCCGACCCGATTATCCCCGAGGATGAACATGGCCCTGGCCCCGAAGCTGTTCGCGACGGTTGTGGCGATTCTGTGCTCGGTCGCAGTCGCAGGAAATTCGATGCCGGCCGAGGCCACCGGATCGTCGGCGAATTTCGGCAAGTGGTGGATCGAGACCGCCCAGGCGAAACGCAGCCAGCGAGCCCGCAATCAAAAGCAAGACACTGTCGCGAATCAGAGTGGCGCAGAGGCGCATCTTGCACGGATGACGCCGTCCCGCCCGGCAGCCCGGTGTCATCATTTCGGGTACGAGTTCGCCGAACATCTGACCACGCACTTTCAGCTGATGTACCGCCCGCAAGGCATTTCGGCGGATATCGCCGGCAAGACCGGCGAACTGCTCGAGGAGGCTCACCGCGTGTTTTTCGAGCAGTTCGGCGAGGCCGGTTTCGCCTTGAACGCCATTGACACGCAGCTTCCGTGGTTCGTCTTCAACGATCCCAGTCAATATTACGATTTCGCCCGGGCGGCGGACGGTATGGACGCCGCTTCGCTCGAGAGTTATTACGCGGCCCGGAGCAACCGGGTGGTGCTTATGCAGGCGGGCGGTGCGCGGTCGTGGAATTATCACGGTCAAAGCGGCACCAACGATGCGTTCGAGTCCCGTGCGATGTCGTTGGCGGGCATGGACCCGGACCACAGTTGGAAAGGTGGCGCGGGCGACGGCCTGTTGGATGTGCGGCGAACCGTGCATGAGGCCGCTCACCAGTTGGCCTTCAACAGCGGTCTGCAGACGCGGGGCGTGATGTACCCGTTGTGGGTGTCCGAAGGGCTGGCCACCAACTTCGAAAGCGACACGCTGGCCGGTATCGGCGTGGCCGGCGAGAACCCGCCCCGGCAACGACAGTTGCTCCGCGCGTACGCCAGCGGGCGGCTCATGCCTCTCGAAGACTTCATCACGCTCGTGAACATTCGCCCCGGCGGGCCCTACAGTGCCAACGATCTGTACGCTCAGTCGTGGGCGTTCTTCCGGTTCCTGTTCAAGACCCGGCAAGCCGCATTGAGGGAGTATCTGACCACCTTGGCCCAGCTCGAGCCGGGCCCGAGAAGCACCTATACCATGCAGCAGGAATTCACGGATGCCTTCGGCTCCCTAGAGCGCCTGGAGCAGGCATGGAACCGCTATCTCATGTCGCTGCATCGCGATTAGCCGCAGGCGGGGGGCCGGCGTCTCGCAGTTGGGGGGCGGGCGTCTCGCCCGCCTTTCGAGTATGGGCAGCATGTCCGTTGCGCTTGGTTGCCGTTTCTTTGCGTCGCAGGGACGGCGGTCAATGGACCGTGAGACATGAACCGCCAGGAAATGCTGCGCTCGTAGTTTGTTTTTCTTGGCCTTTTGAAGCCGACCTCAGCAGGACAAAAGGCGGGGCAAGATGTCCGCCTGCTGTTAGCCCTTCGAAACTCGCTGCGCACGCTCGAGGTGACGGCGGAGCAGCTTCAGGTTGCGGCGGTTGGCTTTGAACGCCATGTCGAAGATGTCGCCGACAAGAGGCATCGCGCCCAGCGCGAAGTCCAGGGCGATGTTGCCGGCCATGCGGGCCAGCGTCGAGCGGCTCACGCCCAGCCGCGCGGACTCCTTCAACACGTACGTCGCGATCAGGGCGCCGATCAGATCGCCCACGCCGGGCACCAGCCCCAGCAATCCGTCGAGCCCGATGCGCCACTTCGTGCCGGGCACTCGAAGAAAATCTTCCAACAGGTGAACCAGCGTCACGAGATGCTGAATATCCGGCTCGGACTGACCGGCTGACTTGAAAGATGGGGCGGCACCTGTGGCGGGTTCAGCTTGGGCTGAAGCGGGAGAGGCGGATTCGGCTTGACGTCCACGCGTCAACAAACCACCGACTCCTCA
>Ga0208564_1002849_pt1 | contig 13233 bp, 10 predicted proteins | sample AD_UKC073_MetaG_FD_184439 | JGI IMG/M metagenome (GOLD analysis project Ga0208564, IMG submission 184439) | Active sludge microbial communities of municipal wastewater-treating anaerobic digesters from USA - AD_UKC073_MetaG (SPAdes) (version 2) | ecosystem: Engineered > Bioreactor > Anaerobic >... | reverse complement strand
GTACCATTCTGACCTCACCGGACGGGGCCACCTGGACAGCCCGGCAATCGAATACCAATGCCTGGCTGGATGATGTGGCCTTCGGTAACGGGGTGCTGGTAGCGGTGGGGCAGTTGGGGACTATTGCCTCCTCCACTGACGGGGAAAACTGGACCAGTACGGGAGTGGCGGCTTTTTGGCTGGAGGGGGTAACCTTCGGCAATGACACTTTTGTGGCGGTAGGAACCAACGGTTCCATTTTCACTTCTGCTGATGGCCTGGACTGGGTTAATCAGGGTTCCTTCAGCGGTTTTCCCTTAAACAGCGTTGTATTCGGAGAAGGTCAGTTTGTAGCCGTGGGAGGCGGGGGCACTATCTTTACTTCTCCCGATGGGGAAAATTGGAGCAGCGCCGATTCTAACAATACCTCTTTTTTGGAGGATGTTACTTTTCACAATGGAGTCTATGTAGCCGTAGGGCGGGATTTCGACCTGGATACCGGGGTAGTGCTTACCTCCTCCACTGGCCGGGAGTGGGAGGTACTGTTTAACGACGATTTGCGGCTGGTTTTGAGCGTTGCCAGCAGTCCGGATCTACTGGCAGCCACAGGTCTGGGAGGAATCATACTGACTTCTCCAGATGCAGTCATCTGGACCCAGCGGAGTTCCGGGATACATGAAGAAATGCACGATATAGCTTTGGGTAACGATACCCTGGCAGCAGTGGGCAATAACGGAACTATCTTAACTTCTTCTGATGGGGTTACCTGGCTGGTCCGGGAGAGCCAAAACACCAACAATTTATGGGGCATTGCTTATGGGGGCGGGATATTTGTTACGGTGGGGGATAATGGCACCATTCTCACCTCCCCCAATGGTGTCAACTGGATGCTCCAACCAGTTCCGGTAAGCAACCGCCTGCGAGCAGTTACTTTTGGGGACGGGCAATTTGTGGTCGTCGGCGAGAAGGGTATTATTCTGACCTCCCAGGATGGGAGGGAGTGGGAACTGGAAGAATCAGACACCGCAACTAACCTCAATGGCATCGTTTTTGGAGCCGAGCGCTATGTGGCAGTAGGCAACAGCCGCACTGTTCTGGTTTCTTCCAATGGTCAGGACTGGCAGCAAATAGAAGTGACAGCAGGTACAGAATCTTTGCAGAGCGTAACCTTCGGCCAGGGCTTATTCGTAGCAGTTGGTGATTTTGGCCTGGTTATGACCTCTCCTGATGCCAGCACCTGGACCGTGTTACAAGTGGGTGAGGAACCTCCTTTCTGGCTGGATGCAGTTTTCTGCCAGGATCGTTTTGCTATAACCGGTACGCCGGGCAAGGTGGCTTATTCCCAGGACGGAGTTCAATGGAGAGTTCAAAACACTGCCACCGACCATTTTCTTTATGGTATTACCTGTTCACCTCAGGGGGATGTAGTAGTGGGTGATTTCGGCACTATTCTGCAGTCGCCCCCATCCTGAACCGGTACCTCCCCTTCAAGTTGGTTACGTTTATAGTCTTGGTTGGCTAAATTTCCTTATTAGGATATTTCTACAGTCAAAATTATGCTCATCCTATAAGATCTGGCTGGGCAGTATACCCGGGCATCTCATAATGCCTCCGGCACAATACTCCTGTTCTTTTATCCTAGCATTTAACAGCTTACTATTTTGCCATGAATATGCTATTTTGTTAAAAAGGAGGTTGATTTACATGAGTAGACAAATTTCTCCAAATAACATGGTTGGTTTTGAACTTCGTATTATTTTCCGGGACACTCAAGCCATCGACCTGACTAAAATGGCGGAAGCCGCTAAAAAATCCATGTTCGACATGATGCGCATTCATGTGGACAAAATCAAGCTCAAGAAGTATGGCATTAAAATGCTGGGAAAGGGGCCTATCCAGGAAATTTTACGTATTGGGGAAAATTTCTATCAGCTAACTGCTGAAGGCGGTCTGGAAATCATCGTCCATATAGGTAAAAAGGAATGCTTCTATATGAAAGAAGGCCGCATCCATGATCTAAGAGATAATCCTCCTGATATAAATGTACCTACTTTTGATGATGCCGAACCCGATGAGGAAGAATATACCCGTATGGGCTTATAGTGTTGAAAGCCCCGCTGGCACCGGCGGGGCTTTGTTTCATGAAAACTCAACTGCGGCTCATAAGCCTATTCAGTTAGTTTGACCTTAACGGTTTTCACCTGGGCTTGGGCACTGTTACCCTGAGGAAGGTGCATCAACCGCACCTTAACTACCTGTCCAATCCTTTTGCTGAATATCGCTTCCTGCAATTCCAGACTGGTAGTAACGTCCTGGTTGTCGATACGGGTAATTATATCAAAGGGCTTTAGACCCGCTTTATCAGCTGGTCCCCCCCGCTTAGGCTCTACTACTACACCATGATGAATGGGTAATCTATGATATTTGGCTTTTTCAGGGCTTATTTCCCCTACTATGCGCACCCCCAGTATGGGGCTCTGTACTTTTCCATGGCGCAGCAGGTCATCGGTGACCATTTTTACCTGGTTGGCTGGTATAGCAAAGCCCATACCTTCAAAACCTTCTGCTGCAATCTTGGCCGAGTTGATACCTATTATCTGGCCCTCCAGATTAACCAGTGCTCCGCCGCTGTTACCTGGATTTATAGCGGCATCAGTTTGAATCAGCCGGTAAGCAAAACCTTCTTCCGTGCTCAGTAACCGGTTTAGTCCGCTGACTATCCCAGCCGTTACCGAACGGGCAAAGCTTAATCCTAATGGATTGCCTATAGCCACCACTTCCTGACCTACTACCAGCTTGTCGGAATCACCAAATTCGGCCGGCAGTAAATCGTCATCGCCTTTAATCTTTATGACTGCCAGATCCGTAGGAGAATCAGTTCCTACTATCCGGGCTTCTCTTTCTTCTCCATCTACCAGTGTAACAATCAATTGGTCTGCATTGGCTACCACATGGTTATTGGTAACTATGTGACCCTTTTTATCAAGAATCACCCCTGAGCCAGTGGATTCACTATCATAACCGTCAAAGACCCTTTGTCCCCGTTTAAAACTAGTAATACCTACTACTGACGGGCTAACCTGGGCGGCTACCTTACTAACTCCTTCAGTTGGTTGAGGCTCCTCCTGCACCATGGGTTTACTGGGAGCCAAAGCAGCATCAAAAACACCATAAACAGCTAAACCTATTAAAAACAAAGCAAAAAATGCCAGCACGCCCTTAGCTCTTTCCCGGTTCATACAACTCCTCCTCTAATTTTAAGTACAGATATTGTGTGCCAACCGGGCCGGCTTATACTGTTTAATATCTTCCATAAGAGCTGACAAAAAAAGAGGCTCATCGCCTCTTTTTTATTTCACCCTGGCTCCCAGGTTTTTTAGCTTGTCTTCAATTTTCTCATAACCCCGGAAAATGTGAACCGCCTCTTCTATTTCCGTTTCATCTTCAGCAGCCAGGCCGGCTAGAACCAAAGCGGCACCTGCTCTCAGGTCAGTAGCCCTAACCTTAGCCCCTAAAAGACGCGCGCCCCCTTCTACCACTGCGGTATGTCCTTCCACTTTTATGCGGGCTCCCATGCGCTTTAATTCATCTACCACCTGAAAACGGTTTTCGAACACATTCTCCACAATGATACTGGAACCTTTAGCATGACACAGCAAAGCCATCATCTGGGACTGCATATCCGTAGGAAATCCTGGATAAGGCAGGGTTTTGATGTCTACCGGTGCAATATGCCTAGTCCCTTTAACCAACACTCCCTGTTTTACTTCTTCCACATGAGTGCCTGTTTCCTGCAGTTTGGCAATAATAGGGTATAGGTGGGTAGGAATTACATTTTCCACCAACACTTCGCCCCCGGTAATAGCTGCTGCAATCATATAAGTTCCGGCCTCGATCCGATCCGGTATAATAGCATAGCGTCCCGCCTTAAGGGTTGGTACTCCTTCGATTTTTATAACATCGGTGCCAGCACCGCGAATGCGTCCTCCCATGGAGTTGATGAAATTTGCCAAGTCTACTATTTCCGGCTCTTTAGCAGCGTTTTCAATAACGGTTTGTCCCGGTGTCTTGGCTGCCATCATCATAATATTTTCCGTAGCTCCCACGCTGGGGAAGTCTAAATACACGCGATTACCTGACCTTTTGCGGGCCCGGGCATAGATGTAGCCGTATTCCAAATCTACGTCAGCACCCAGAGCCTGTACGCCCTTAATATGCAGATCCATGGGACGGGAGCCTATATCGCATCCACCCGGCATGGACACCTGTGCTTCACCCTGACTGCCCAACAAAGCCCCTAAAAGCAAATTAGATGCCCGCAGTTTCTTAGACAGCTCGTAAGAAGTACTAGTCTTTAAGCCTTCCGACGGTGGACAAATAGAGAGACTGCCATCTTCATTCCACTGGGTCCTGACTCCCAGGTCCTCCAATATCTGTAGTAAGACTTCTACGTCCCTGATACGAGGCACGTTATCCAGAATGGTTTCTCCATCAGCCATAATGCTGGCTACCATTAAAACTAATCCTGCATTTTTCGCCCCACTTATCCGGACCTGCCCATGAAGTGGATAGCCGCCTTCAATTGATAATGTATTTTTCAATAACTTTACACCTCTCGCCCATTTCCATCCAGTACATCGTAAACATTGTTTTCAAAGGTATCGTAATCAATGACCAGAGTGTGCTCTATGGCCTGCTTCATATTTAACCCTTGCCCCAGAGCCTTCAAAATATCAAACAGGCTGTCTTCTCCATATTCATCTACAATATACTCTACAATTTTCAGCGCTTGCCAGTAGGCAACCTGCTGGTTCAAGCTGTCAAATTTTCTTTCCAGAGAATCCAGTTCGTAGTAGTACACCGGGCGTCCACCGGCAAATGGATCTGCGAATTGGAACCCAGTGATATTCTTCTCCACGTACTGGGCTACACCTTCAGTCCACCAGCGATTATAGTTACCCCGGGTGATTTCGTCAACCATTAAATGGGTGAATTCGTGGACCATCGGCCCTTCCCGGGCGAAAAGCTCACCGGCATCAGCCGATCCAATCCATTCCCGCGGTGTGAGAATGCGAATTGAACCGCCCCAATAAACGCCCATGGCTTTCTGATCTCGATCCCAACCAAAACTGGCTGATAAACTAGCGGAGTCAGGATACACCACAATAGTGGTTTTGCCATGGGGTTCCTGAGCAAAAACCCGGCTTACCAACTGGTAAGCCTGCTCAGAGGCATTGCAAATCATAGGAATATACGCTTTATCTGGCTCTGTGTATTTTATTTTGAAATGCTCGGTTTCCGTCACACTAAAATGCGCCGTTTTCAGGTTGAGCTCCTGTCCTACGGCAATCTTTAGCAATACATTGCTGTAACGCGATATGACCAGGATCGCCATTAGAAGCACAATGAGAATCAAGCTGGTCGTCTTGACGGAACCAAACCCTTTTAAGCCCAACATGCTTCTCTCTCCCCTCTAGAGCCATTATACAATGCCTTTGTATACAGAGGGGGAAGCAAATGTTGGGGTTATTCCTTTAAGTATCCAGTTACGGCTATTCCTGCCAGGGCACCATCGCCAACGGCGGTGGCAACTTGGCGGGCCGTTTTGGCTCTGATGTCACCGGCAGCAAAGATTCCTTCTACTGAGGTTTGCATATTCTGGTCGGTGACTATATAGCCATCCTCGGTTTCCAGCAGATTTTCCAGAAAGTCTGCCGAAGCTACTAAGCCAATACTGACGAATAAACCTTCCGATTCGATTACTTCTTCCTGGCCGGTGTGAACATCCGCCAAGATTAATTTTTGCATCATGGCATTATTGCCTTCTACCCGCTTCACAATTTTGTTCAGCTTTAGTTCAATCTTGTCATTGTCCAGCATTTTATCTACAGCCGTCTGGTTAGCCCGGAACTGCTCCCGCCGGTGTATCAGGTAGACCCGTGAAGCTATATCTGATAGATATAGAGCTTCTTTTACGGCCGAGTCCCCTCCCCCTACTACAGCTACCGGTGCTCCCTGAAAAAAGGCTCCATCACAGGTGGCACAATAGGACACTCCTCTTCCCAGGTACTCCTTTTCACCCGGTACTTCTAATTCCCGGCGGCGGGCACCCATGGCAATAATAACAGAGCGAGCCAGGTATTCTCCCTGGTTAGTAATCACTTTTTTACCTTCTGGCAATACTTGCAGGTCGATTACCTCTTCCAATATCACTTGAGCTCCAAAACGCTCTGCCTGGCGCAGAAAGTGCTGCATTAGATCAGCACCATTGATGCCAAAGGGGAAACCGGGGTAATTGTCTATTTGATCGGTGAGGGCTGTGTTTCCCCCTATCACATTTGATTCGATTACCAAGGTGCTTAGTTTAGCGCGACCAGTATATATAGCCGCGGTTAATCCAGCAGGTCCAGCACCGATTATTATTACATCATACACCGCGATCTCTCCTTTTCTTACACGCCACATAAAAATAAAACCCTGACCCTTTGGGGCAGGGTTTGTAAAAGTCTAGCGCAAGTAGCCGAGTGGATTCTGGAATGACCCTCCGGATAGAACCTCAAAGTGGAGGTGAGGTCCGGTGCTGCGCCCAGTAGATCCTACCCCACCAATGGTTTGTCCCCTGGCCACCTGCTGGCCTTTGGATACACTTATACTGGAACAATGTGCATAGCGGGTGATTATACCGTTACCGTGGTTAATAATAATGAAATTGCCATATCCTCCCTGCCAGCCGGTGAAAGTGACCGTGCCACTGTCAGCGGCTCTAATGGCTGTGCCGCTACGGGCAGCAATATCTAATCCGGTATGGCCCCTCTGATAGTATTTGGTTATCTGCCCGTAAACCGGCCAATCAAGGGCTCCGCCGCCCCCACGAGAAGCAACGGTAACTGTATTCCCTTTGACTAGGATTCTGTCTACGGCTTCCTGGAGGATAGTTTCTTCCTTTACTTCTTGTTCATCTAACAATCCATTCACTTTGGTAGCTACATAGACAACTTTCTTTTTACCATTGCGGCCGTCCTGTTTAACACGGACTCCACTGGCATTCTTGTCTATTTCTGTCTTGGTTTCAAAAGGAATGGTCTCTACTTTTTCCCCTTCTACCTGAGCAACTACATTTATGTATGGCTGGCTCCTCACCAGAATCAATTCATCACCCGGCTGAAGGGCTTCCGATTCCAGCTGATTGGCTCGCATAATTTCGTCCACATACATGTCATGGCGACGGGCTATTAACCACAGATTATCTCCCTCTTTCACGGTATAAATCTGAGGTTTGTCAGTTCCTATGGAAATTAGTTGATAGGCTTCATCCAGGGACATTATTTGGCTGGCACCCACCGATTTTTCCTGTACAGTCACCTTTTCCGCAAAAGCAACTGAGATAAGCTTTTCTCCCTCATCTATTAAGGTGTTTTCCTCTTTTAGCTTATCCAGTAGTTCCTGAGCCTGGGCTTTGGTTTCTAAATAGGCCACAGGCTTACCGTCCACCACCAAGGCAGCGGCTACAGTATTAAAATCGAAGGTTTGTTGGATAGCAGTTTCTAAATTTTTACCAGAAAGAAGGTCTTCCCGACTGGCAAAGGTACGTTGGTAGTCTATAGTGCTGCTCAGCTCCAGTTTAGGTTGATTCATTTTTATTTGTTGCTTCTGGATGCTGAGTACAGCCTTCTCCACATCTTCTTTTTCTTTAACAATAAAAGCTTCTTTACCATCCACCAGAACAGAATATGCCGGGGTTCGTATTACCTGGGTCCAGATCAAAGATAGTACCACTATGGCGATGAGTCCAACTCCTAAGCGCATAGCCAGCTTCTTATTCTGCAATAAGTAATTCATCATGTGACCTCTCCACTATGTATAATGTATAAAGTTTTATTAGACCTGAAAAACATTCTATTTGTTCCAAGATTTCTCCTGCTTTTTTATGAAGATTTTTCTTTTTAAGAAAGTCGCTTCTTTAAATCCAGGTAAATGGCGGCTTCTACCCGGCGCCGGTGCATGGCACAGGCTACTTTATCCGGCTGACTGATACTACCGTTGGTAAAGTAATTATTAGCATGACATCCGCCTCCGCAGAAGTTGCGGGCCCAGCATTGCCGGCACTCTTCCTTCACCAGCAAAGTATTGCTGGTAAACTTATGGCGTATGCCCTGGTGTAATTCTTGATTTTCCAGTACATTTCCCATACAGTATTCGCCGTGACCTACAAACTGATGACAGGGATATATGTCCCCTTCTGGGGTGACAGCCAAATAGTGAGAACCCGCTCCACAGCCGGTCTGTCGTTTGGCCAGGCATGGGCCTTTTTGCAGGTCAAGGTCATAGTGGAAAAAATGAATCTGCCGGCCCTGCTGGTGATATTCCAGCAATAGCAAAGCCAGTTTACCATACTCATTTAAGACCTGGGGCAAATCTTCCTCGCCTATGGCAAAATCGCTGCCTGCACCCACGGCTGGTTCCAGTGACAGGCAATCTATGCCTTGCTCTATTATATGGCCTACATCGGCACAAAAATCCAAATTATTGCGGGTATAAGTGCCTCTGACATAATAGCTGACCGGTCCCTTTTCTATCATTCTATGAATTTTAGGAAGAATAGTCTGATAACTTCCCTGACCATCATTCAACACCCGGTAACGATCGTTGACTTCCTGGCGACCATCCAGGCTCAATATAACGCCGACATTCTCCTTAACCAGGTAATCCATTATATCCTCCTCCAACAAGAGGCAGTTGGTGGTTAAGGTAAAATTAAATACTTTATCAGTGCGTGCTTCCAATTCGCGGCCATAAGCTATGATATCTTTGACCACTTCCCAGTTAAGCAAGGGCTCTCCCCCGAAAAAATCCACTTCCAGATTCCTTACTCCCTGACTGTGTTCCAGGAGAAAATCCAAGGCTTTTCTGCCTACCTCACGGCTCATCAGGGATGGATTTAGCCCAAAGCTGCCCTGACCGGCAAAGCAGTAGTGACATTTCATATTACAGGCATGAGCCACATTAAGACAGAGTGCTTTAACCGGTGCATCCGACAAATCAACCAGCGGATCTTCAGGGTCACTGAACAGGCTGCCATCCTCCCAAAGACCGGTCACTTCCAGAGCCACTTCCGTCACTTTCTCCCAGTCGTACTGGGCAGCGCAGGCTTCCATAGCCCGGTAAAAATCTCCGCGACAGTTAATAAACGCCTGTATAAACTGGGCTGCCAAGTGGTCTACTACGTGAATAGCGCCACTATTAACATCCAGTACAATATTTAAGTCCTGAAAACGATAAAGGTGCACATTGGCAGGAAAGTTATAATCAGATGGGATTATCATAACGGACTCCTCCATTAGTTAAACACAAAAAAAGGGGCACGGGCCCCTTCTATGTAGGCAATTATTGGTTGCGGCAGGTCTGATTGCCAACCGTGCAGGATGTTTTGCAAGCTGACTGGCAGGAAGTAGCACATTCCCGGCAATTGATTTGGTCAGCATCACGCTTCAGGCTAGGCTTAATCACCGTGGTAATATGTTTCATATAATAACAAACCTCCTTAAAACTAAAGGGTATTCTCCTCATTAATGCTAAAGACATATGGAGCGGGAAACGGGGTTCGAACCCGCGACACCCGGCTTGGGAAGCCGGTGCTCTACCACTGAGCTACTCCCGCACACCTTATAACTTTATTCGATGCGGCTAAGCATCTTCATGGCAATCTGCTTTTATAAACTATGGCCCGGTTCTACCAAATATTCATGTATAAATATGGCGGAGCCGACGGGATTTGAACCCGCGATCTCTGGCTTGACAGGCCAGTATGCTAAACCGCTGCACCACGGCTCCGCGCACTAGTATCTTAACAAAAACCCAGGGGTTTTTCAAGTAGTCAGCCAAGGGCCTGCTTCAATCGGGTAGTACATGAGATTTCACAAGCAAAAGGAAACCGCCGCCTATGTCTAGAAACCTTTTGATATGTAGACGACCGCTTACTATGTTAAAGACTAGGAGGAAAACATATGACACCAACTGGAAAAGATGAATTCCCACGCTTAGAAGATTTGAGTAAAGAAGAGTTAGCCCGTTATCTTTTGAACATGTCTCACCGCATGAGTATTCATCACACTTTGTGGTTTCGGGAAACTGAGCACCAACTGGGTATGAAACGAGCTCTGGACATACTGGAAGAGGTTACCCAGCAAAGCAGCCGTATCGAAATGCAGCGCTTGGGAAAAGCCTTAGGTGTTGAATTGGAAAACGGTATTCCCAAACCCCTTCTGGACCTGCCCCGGGAAAAGCTCCTGGAGCTGGCCGCTGAGATAGGCAAGAACTGGCTGGCCATGGATGGCTTGTGGTTTCAGGCTGTTGAAAGGTCCTTTGGCATGAATGATGCCAAGCGCTGTAATGATTCTTGCTGGCACCGTTTTTCCCAGGTGGAAGCCCATATGATTAAAAGCTTTTTAGGCCTGCCGGAACGCCCCGGCTTGGCCGGATTAAAACAGGCGCTGGGATTTCGCATGTATTCACGGGTTAATGTACAGACCATCATCGATGAAAGTCCCACCAGTATAATTTTTCAGATGAACGACTGCCGCGTACAGTCTGCCCGTAAACGCAAAGGTTTGGCTGATTACCCGTGCAAATCAGCGGGTTTGGTGGAATACAGCCGCTTCGCCTGGGGCATCGATGATCGTATTCGTACCGAATGTGTAGGCTGCCCGCCCGATGAGCATCCTGACGAGTGGTTCTGCGCCTGGAGGTTTATCCTGGAGGAGCAATAGTGCTGTTATTACCATCCAATTCTTTACCGTATATCATTATCCAGACCCATAAACGTGCAAGGGGCAGGGTAAGAAACAACTGGCTCTGTTTAAAAATAAACCAGCAGCGAAGACTTTATTCCGCTGCTGGATTCATTTCGTAACCTGCCGGGAAGAACTGCCCGTCTTGACCTTTATTTATAGAACTGCTCTTTGGTAAGGCGGAAGCATTCCTCAGTTACCTGCAAGGTGCGGTCAATGTCGGCCTCGGTGTGGGCCCCGCAGATAAACCAGTTATGATGAGGATGGAGGAAAACACCCCGTTTCGCGGCTTCGCCGCAGAAGAAGCGATTGTAGGAAAGGTCCGCATCTCCTACAAATCTCATAAAAGGCATTGCAGGATGTCCGGTATAGCTGATCTCTATACCCATACTGCGGGCCTGTTCCTCCACACCCTTTTGCAACTTGGTTCCCAGTTCATATATCTTAGGTATGATTCCATCTCTCTCAATAATCTTCATACAGGCCAGGGAAGCGGCCATAGGCACCGCACTGAAAAAATGGGTGCCGGTAAAGAAGACAGCGGCGGCCGCTTCTTTCAAGTATTCTTTGCCGGTAATTGCGGAAATGGGATACCCGTTGGCCATAGCTTTACCGAAACAGCTCATGTCCGGGTCAGCTCCGTAATACACATGGGATCCATGAATATCAAGCCGGAAACCGCAGCGGATATCATCAAATATCAGCAATATCTTATTCTCCTGGCAGATCTTTTTAATCTCTGCATAGTAGCTGGCATCAGGCAACCACTGGTCGCTTCCGGCGGGATGATGATGGGGGGTAAGCATTATTGCGGCCACATCATCTTTGTTTTCGGCTACCAAGTTTTTCAGCTGTTCCAGATTAGTAAAGTCAAAATGTAGGACATGGGCTTTATACTCCTCAGGGATGCCGTAAACTGAGTGGGTACACCAGAAATGAGCGCCGTGGTAAGCCCCATTGGCAGTAATAATCTTTTTCTTGCCGGTATAGCCCCGGGCTATGGTAACGGCATAGGTAGTCACATCTGAACCGTTCTTGGCAAAAGCCGTCCAATCATGCCCATCAATCAGGTCAACCAAATATTCTGCCATTTCATTCCAGCGATTGCTGGGCAGAGTAAAGGCATCTCCTCTTTCCATCTGCTCCCGGGCAGCGGCATCTACTTCTTCATTACAGAGGCCGATTATGTTGGTACCGAACGAACACATATAGTCTATATATTCGTTCCCGTCCACATCCCAGATATGACCGCCCTTGCCTCTAGCCAGGAAACAGGGATAAGATCCAAAGGTTAACCCTATCGGACTTCTGGGTCCATAAATCCCGTTGGGGACCATCTTTTTGGCCTGTTCAAACATCTCATAGGACTTGTCGAACCTGTAAATTTCCACTGCGATCCCTTCCTTCCCTTTGAGTTATCCGCATTCACATTGTCGGTCGGTTACCCGATTATTTTTATTATAGGGAATCTTTGTAAATTCGGCAAGTATTTTTTATTACAGGTTTTTTGACCATTAGCTATTGTTTTAGTATAATGGTTACAGTCGGTTGAATACCCGATAATATTTACGAGAACAGCACTTTGTTAAGCAAAATGGCTAATGCAGTCAGGCATGTTGTATACTGTTGTAGAAATTCTGTAAATGGAGAAACTGAAGTTGAAAGATAGTACCGTTACCAAGAAAGTTTCCACTCGCGAAAAGATACTTGCCGTTACCCGGGATCTTATTGCTGAAAAGGGTGTCAAGCAAACCACTCTGGCTAGTATATCCCATGCGGCTGGTATCAGCCAGGGCACCTTATTCTATTACTATAAAAGCAAAGATGACCTTATTTACGACATACTGGAACAGCATTTTTCCCAGCTAACCGATTCCATCATAGCTGGCATACCCCGACACACCAATGGGGATAAAGTTAAGCTTTTACGGGGAACTCTGGAAAAGCTGATCAAAGATCAGGAAACCAGCCGCATGAATATCTACCTGTTCCAGGAAGCCATCCTGGGCAATGATGATATCCGTGACCGTTTCCTGGTCAAATACCAGACCTGGAGAGAAATAATTGCCCGGCAGATTTCGGCGCTGTTCGGTATCAGCGATCCCGACAACCTGGCCAGTCTGGGAGGAGTGATACTGGCAGTTATTGACGGCTTTACCATACAGTATTTGCTTGATCAAAACAGTGTGGACTTTCAGCAGGCAGCCAGGGTTTTAGCCGATATGCTGGCCAGCGTCTCGGCTCGGGAACAGGGAGCTGACTATTGACCTCCTTGCCATTGTAGGGGACGATGCCTAGATCGTCCCGGAGGGTGTCAAGAAAGCTTCTTAACAGTTGAACGTTCGAATCGAGTAGGGTGAAGCTGCAGTAGCTGGCTGCAGCAACATCCCTCTCACAGAACCGTACGTACGGGCCTCGTATACGGCTCCTGGTAAACCTTATCACTCATAATAGAATGACAAAGTCC
>Ga0208564_1002846_pt1 | contig 13238 bp, 17 predicted proteins | sample AD_UKC073_MetaG_FD_184439 | JGI IMG/M metagenome (GOLD analysis project Ga0208564, IMG submission 184439) | Active sludge microbial communities of municipal wastewater-treating anaerobic digesters from USA - AD_UKC073_MetaG (SPAdes) (version 2) | ecosystem: Engineered > Bioreactor > Anaerobic >... | reverse complement strand
CCACAAGCTTGACGCATTACGTAAACCATGTTAAAAGAAAACCCAATTGAATCTTTCATATCATGCGTCGAGGCTTTCTGCCGCTTGAAGTTTGTACGAATCTAATTCTGTCTATCCTTGCTTCTTGGTAGCTTTTTGACGGGGTTTGATCCATCCTGTTTCTTTGCTGGATTATTTCCTTAACCATCTTAATCAGCCCAAAGCTAAATTCTCCTCTGTCTTCTTCCTTCCTCGCCAGCCTGCCGACTTTCCGGTTGTCGGTATCATAAAGTCTACCAATTAGTTCTTCCAAGTTCTCCGGTATTAGCTCCTGGGGCCAGCCTGCCAATTCTTCCCTTGTTCTTTCTAGTAAGTCTTTCATTTTCATTTCCTCCTTGAGTTTTTATAGTTTTTATAGGTTTTTAACTTCCTTCCTTAATAATATTATATAACATATTCTTAGAAAAGTCAAATCTTTTTTGAAAAAAAAATAAAAAAAAGAAGGGCTTTTTGCCCTTCAATTTATTAAAGATTTTAGCAGTAACAATACGTATTTGTTTCAAAACTATCATATATTTCTTCATCATGGTTATTATTCAGATAAGATATAAGTAGATAAGGCTATTGGGTCATATTCAAGAATTTCACCTTCTTCATCTAATTGATAAACTTTGATTATTGGAGCTCCTGAATATGCATCTTCTGATAATCTTGCAGAGTAAGTAATGAAATCTTGTTCAAAACTATCAAATTTTGTAATTCTGTAATCGCTGGCAAATCCCTTATCATCTAATTCACCATAGGGTTCAAATCCTAATTGTAATAAAATATCATTCATTTTTTTGTTCATCTTTATTCCTCCTTGAGTTTTTATAGTTTTTTAAAGTGTTTTTAACTTCCTTCCTTAATAATATTATATAACATATTCTTAGAAAAGTCAAGTCTTTTTAGTCATTTTTCTTTTCCTCCTTATTGGATAAATCTTCCATATAGATTGATAAACTCATCAAGTTGGTATTCATTTCCATATTCCTCATCAATGATATAAAGTCTATCATCAACTTCTACTGCTGCAAATATTGCTGTCTCGTCCATATCTTCCATGTTAATGGTGATTAACCATTGACCATCTTTATTCTCAAACCCGATTGTCTTTAATACCTTTTCCATCATTGCTCTCATCTGCTTTTCCTCATTAAACTTTTGAATTGTTCTTGTCATTTTTATTCCTCCTTGAGTTTTTATAGTTTTTTAACTTCCTTCCTTAATAATATTATATAACATATTAAAAGAAAAGTCAACACAAATGTTACAAAAAAGTAAAAAAAAAAGAAGGGCTTTTTGCCCTTTAATTTATTAAAGATTTTATCTTGTTATATATTTCAGTGAATAGGTATTCATTTTCTTTTAAGTATTCTATAACATTAGGTTTTCCTTGAAGTTTAATTAATTCGCCTGTATCATCTTCCATCATCTCCCCAGTCTCAATATCTACGAAATTAAACCAACTTCCTGCTTGCTGAATAATCCCATATTTCAATGCTACCTCTACTGTATCAGCTACTTTATCAATTCCATTATCATACTTGAGGGTATAGAATCCAATGCGTCTATCTGGTTTACAAACTTTGGTTTTTGCTATATTTATCATTACTAAGTTGCCTGCAGGCGATTCAGCACTTCTTCTTAACTCATTTCCTCTTTCATCTATATATACTCCCTTTTGAAACATTAACCTTACACTACAATTATGCTTCCAGCCTTTACCTCCAGTTGTAATCGTTCCACCATAAGGACTGTTTATATCCTCACGCATCTGATTTATTCCAATTAAGGTACATCCTGTCTTAGCACATAATAATTCTGCCTTTTTGCTAAATAATGTAAGAGCTGCTGCAATGCCTCCGTAGGTCTTTTCTTCCATACTCTTTTCATAAGCTTGAGCGGATAGCATTACCCCTAAACTATCTATAACTACTAATCCTACCTCATCTGTATCTATCATTTGTAAAAGCATTTCAAATATCTGTTCTGCCGTTTGACTTTGAGGTTTTAATAGTATTAGTTTATCAGTATCTACTCCAAGCTTTTGTGCCCATTCTTCATCTAATGTATTTTCACAGTCGGCATATACGATTTGTTTTGGGCCTCTTGCCTTTATATAGTCCAGCCTTGATTGCTGTTCCTTCTTTTTCTTATCAATGGCCTCAAGTTCTGTTATTTCATTTTCCCACTCTTCTTGAAATAACTTTTGAGCATTTGCCACTATATCAAGAGCTGTTGTTGTCTTACCACTATTTTCCTCTCCAGCAAATTCAACGATTCTACCTCTTGGTATTCCGCCATATAGCATATAGTTAGCTCTTGGACTACTGAATGGTATTTTCTGTGTTTCTATCCTTGGTATACCTCTTGCTACAATTTCTTCCTTGTATTGTTTATTGAAATCTTTGATTAGCGTATCTAACTTTCCCATTATTGTCCTCCTACTCTACCAGGGTCAACTCTTGCGACCTCATACTCAACCATGCGTCTTGATATTACCTTCTTAACGCTTTGGAGCGTTTCGTTAGCTGCTTCCATTCGGAGTTTAACTTTCTTGTAAGCCCTTTGATAAGCTATATGAGCTATATATTCATTTTGGGTAGCTAACTCGGCAGCAGCTGTTTTATCTGCTATGGTTCCAGTAGACTTATCATAAATTTCATTATATAGCTCTTGCTTAATCGCTTTTGCAACATCTTCTTTTATTCCAAGGGCTTCTTGAGCCTCCCCTGTAAAATATAATAAAACCGGGATATTTAAAGTGAAATCATCTAACTCTCTATCGGTTGGAGGATTGGCTGTATCATTTAGGATATTACGAATAAACTCCATATATTCATCCAATGGTTTACAGTAATCGGAAACTAAACGGTTTACAATGGAATCCACTATATCACTATTGGCATCAATTCTCTTTTGTAATTGTCTTATTTTTCCAACGTTTATTTCGCCACTTAATGCTATCTCATTACCTTTTGCCATTAGCCATCTCCTCCCCCCAATATTCTGTAGCCCATTTCTTAACATTTCTAATAAAGGCATCTGCGTCATAGTCATAGAAGATTCTTTTCTTTCTTCCAGGGACTACAAAATGTTTTACTTTTGCTTCCTTAATATCTTTTACATTTAATGATTTAGCCCCTTCATTCCGAATTCTCTTTAGTTCTTGGATTGGAACAAATGCTGTAATATCATGCTCTATAAACCAAACAATTACTCCTGCTATTACTCCAGGGATTTTCGCTTTCTCCACCATTCCATCCCATTGGTCTTTTGTAATTCCTACATTAAAATTTAGGGTATTACCGGAGAATGCCTTACATTCAAAGTAATATTGAAATGGGTATCTATATACGCCAAAGTCACATATATTTCTTATTCCAGCATAACCCGCCATCGGGTCGGGAAAGCGGTCAAGAGAAATATCAGAATGTTTCAGAAAGGCTTTTTTTATTTCCTCTTCAAAATCTTTTCCTCTACTTACTCCCATTACTTTCCCGCCTTTCTGCAGGCTGTTTTATAATTACAATATTCACAAGTCTTCTTTGAAACATCTTCCGGCTTTGGTGGAGGTATTAATCTCTTAACATACCTATCGCATTCCTCAATTTTTGAAATAATATAATCATATTTCATATCATCCGTTACTTCCAAGACAAATGCTTTCTTATCACAGTTATCCCTATTTTCATATAAAAACATTACTTGGTTAATTCCAAAGCAGGTTGCATAGGCTATTCCTTGAGGTATATGCTCTTCCGCTATCCCTTCTCGGGATTGCCATTTGTAAATACTTTCGGTCTTAATTTCAAGGATATAGTATTGTCCTTTGTATTTGATAATACCATCACATAGGAAGCTTATATTTAAGTCCTTATGATATAGCTTAGTTTCAAATCCTTGTTTCTTAACTATTTCTAAATAATCAAGACCTCTCATTTTTACAAACTCTGCAACATCTATATATTCACAATCCATTCCAAAGTCTTTCATCTTGGTTATGGCACTTTGAATATGTTCATGTCGAGCGCTTCCTGATTCACAAATACCTACCAAACAAGCATTACTTCTTTCATCATCTACTTCTGTTCCAGTCACTTGAAAGTACATATTTCTAATGCAAGCCATTGAGGATGGTTTATAGCTTTTAGAAGGTTTACGTGCTTCAAGTGAATCTTGCTTTTCAATAGATGCCTTGAGGTCGGCCACAAATTGCTGATTTACTGGCATTTGTGTTGTGGCCGCCTCAATTAATCTGTGAATATTTTTAAGACTCTGTCTCGCCATTGCCCATCACTCTATCATCCTCTAATAGAGCTACTATCTGTGTTATTTTTCCTGACGTCATCTTAATTGCTTTTTCGTGTCCATACCATAATTCAACAACTTCTCCTGTTTGAGCTGAGATTTGAGATTTCAATAATTCAATATCAGCACAGCATGTAAATGGTTGAAAGTTCTCGCTTCCTTGGTATTTAATAAGCTCTGTGCTATTACTTCTCTTGCTGCTAAATATAACTCCATCTTTTGTGAATGTTAGATACACACCATTCTTATCATAAGTTGTTACGAATAATGCAAGTCTATCTAATAGATTTAAAACTGCTCCTCTTGGCAGTTTACAAACACTTTTAAACTCTGTTTCAAGATAAGCATCAATTGCTTCTGATGGATAATCTTCAATACCTTCTAATTGAGAACCAAACACGACTACATTATTAGTACTGAATAATATCTTATTTCCGGATACCTGAACCGTAATCTTTTCTTCATCCATCAAATCCAATAATTCCACAAGCTCTGCAGGCAATAATACCTTATCTGGGAACACTTTAATATCAGTACTACATACTTTGAATGTATCTGTTGTAATTACTTTGTCATCGAAATAATATCCGGTTAGACAAGGTATTTCCATTGTTTGTGCAAGGGCCGCCTTATTAGCATTTAATAATACTTTTACCGTGGATAAATTGATTTCTGATTTTTTAACCGTAGTATCAAATTGGTATTCTGGGAACTTAATTAATTGCCCTTCTTCGTCAAGAGGTAATTCAATACTATACGTACCATTACCTTTAACTTCTAAACTGTTCTCCTTTAAAGTAAGTGTAATTGTTTCTGTAGTAATCTTGGCCACCAACTTACTAAATATATCCGCCTGTACAACCACATAGAAGTCATCGCCTTCAATATCCTTCTCCATTACCTTTAGAGTATTTGTAGCATCTGTTGTAATGAGTGTAAGAACTCCTTTCTTTAATACTATGGCCATAAGTCCTGTGATGGGAATCATCTTATTATTAGATGCTCCTTTAATAGCCTTTGAAACCATTTCTTGCAACTTCAGTGTTTTGAGTTTAAGTTTCATTTGGTTTGACCTCCTTAATTAATTTTGAATTTGTTTATTATCATAAGTGTAAAGCGTTTTTGACTTACCTACTGGTTTTCCATTCTCATACTTTGAAACAATATGAACAACTTTATATGTTATTGGTAGAATTACAATTTCATATCCCGTTTTGATTAATACCTGCATAATCAGCATTACTACTAAATTATTTATCGGTATTTGCCCTAAGAAAGCTATTGGTAGGAAGATTAAACTATCTATTACTTCTCCTGCAAAACTTGATATGATAGCTCTCCATCCGAAGCCTTTATGGTCTATTGGATGCTTCTCTTTCATCCTCTTAAACACTCTATCGTTAACGAAATCTCCAATTACAAAAGCTAGTAATGATGCGAATAGGATTCTTGGGGTATTACCTAATACTGTTTGGAATGCTTCTTGGTGATTCCAAAAGTCTGGGGCTGGAGTTATAATAACTAAACTAAATACTATTACCATAAATAAATTTGCTGCGAAGGCCATATAGCATGTTATCCTACTCCATCTATATCCATAGATTTCAGAAAATACATCTGATAGAATATAGGTTATTGGGAAAATAAATACCGCCCCGGTCATTACAATCCCAAATGGGAGTAATACCTGCTTTGATGCTATTACGTTACTGATTAATAAACTTATCACAAATAATAGTGTTAGAATTAACTGTAAAAAACTAATATTACGGGGTTTTTTCATAGTGGTTTCCTCACTTTCAATTTTTAATTTTTTATAAGGTGTTAACATCCTCATATATTATATAGAAAATCTCTTCAATCTCTAAAGAGTTTAATATATTTCTTTTGCTAATTCATTATATTCTTTAAATAAAACTAAACATTCTTCTCTACCTTGTTCTTCAATCGCTAATATATCCTTATCTTGACGCTTATTTTCTATAAATCTATAAATAAAATCATCCCTGAATCCAATCTCTTCCGCATCACTTGGTCTACAGCCATAATACACTGTTTTAATATTTGCCCATATAATAGCTGATAGACACATTGGACAAGGATAGCCAGTTGTATAGATAACACATCCAGTTAAGTCATGAGTTCCTTTTACTTTGCAGGCTTCTCTAATGGCATTTATTTCTGCATGAGCTGTAGGGTCGTGGTCTCCTAATACTGAATTAGATGTTACTGATAAGATTGTTCCATCTGCATCAACAACGGCTGCACCGAATGGGCCGCCTAAGTTTTGATTCATTGTTTCTCTTGCTCTTTTAATTGCTAATTCCATTACATTCATCTTATTCTCTCCTTCTTCGATTTTTAGCATTACCTTTTTCCCATCAATAATATCTCCTACTTTTGCCATTCGCTTTTCCTCCTTAAAATAATTTTCTTGTTTTTAATTGATTAAATAAATCCAATTTTGATACATAATATATCTTTAATCCTGAATTCTCTAACATTTCAAAATATGGTAAGCTTAATAATGGAGAGGTATTGTAGAAAATAATAGCGTCATATCCAAGCCTACTTACCTTTTCCCCAATGATTTTCCCTAATTCAATCTTTTTCTCTTTTGTTAACTCGCTTGGATGAATATCATAATAATCCAGCTTTTCGTCGCAAAAATGTATTCCGTATTTATCGCTTAAAATCCCATAATAAAATCCGGCATTTTCCATTGTCTTATAGAAATTTAGATTAATATTGCTAACGTAAAATTCTTTAGGGATTGCGCTATCCTTTCCGGTTTTTGTCTTACTGCATCTACTAGTAATTAGCACTTTATGCTCATTTAAGCATTTCCTTATTTTTTCAGCAGTATCTAAAAAGATAATACCTTTGTCAGCAATTTCCTTTTTCCAATCTCTCTTGCTCATTTTCTTTCCTCCTAATTTTCTAAAATAGAGATAATCTCTTAGGACCTGGATTATATATTAGTTCTGATGCTTTTTTATTCATATATCTTGCGTTAAACATTATACGCTTATCTCGGGAATGTCTCAATTCATCTAAAGTAAATCCATATTCAGCTATAGATTCTTCAAAGGCTTTTTGTAAATGCTTTGGTAAGTGGGAATAATGTTCTGGTAACTTTGCCATCTGGTCGCTCACTGCAATGATTCCTACATCGGTCATTATGTTTCCATTTGCTCCGGTCATTATCCAGCTAGTTGAATCAGCGCTTGTAATTGGATATTGCTCAAGTAGTGAAAATGAGGTCATTCCAAATGCATGTACCTTAACTTTCGGATTACTTGATTTCTCAATAATCTTGAAACAGCTATCAAGAAATGCTTTCTTCGTTGGCATTGGTTTTCCTACCATACCTCCAAGGGCTATGTAAGGAATTGGTTGTCCATTATCATCTCTCCATTCAAGAGCTTGCTCCAAATAACGATAAGGTTCTCCGACGTGGAAAGTATATAGAAGACCGTCAGGGTTTTTCATCTTTGGTCTCATATATAGATAGTTCTCCCAAGTTGCTCTTGCTGCCTCTTCAACTTGCTCTTGAGTATGTCCTTTTACTCTATCTCCCGGAATTACGTCTACCTGACCATATAAATCAATGAAATCTGCTCTTTCATTTATCCAATTGATATATTCATCAACATCAATCTGCTTTCCTCTGGTCCAGGCTGAGAACGCTCCTGAATCGATGAATAGTTTCTTCGGTTTAATCTTCTCTTTATATTTATCAGTTGCTTTCTTTCCATCTATATAATTAAACAGTATATTTGCTTTGACCTCTCCGGTCACCACTTCCATGACATTTTCTTTTTCTGGCCCTACCGCCAAATATAAATCCATAATATATTTATCCCTCATTTCATCGCCATATTTTTCGGTGTCTGCAAAATATAAATCCATAAACGCTTTTCTCTCTTCCTCGGTCATCTTTGCCATATCGATCAATATATAATCAACCACTGCGGCTCTCTTGACCTCTCCTACCTTATCAACTCCTTTAGGACCTGTAGGATGAATATAAGAAAGTAATATATTAAAATCATTAATCAACTTTTCTGGTACTGCATCTGGAAACCCTCTGGTATCTCTAGCTAAATAAATCTTGAAATCTCTCATGAAGTTATCCCACCTTTTATTGAAGATATATTTTTCAGCTCTTTGGCGGTCATTAATATAACTCAATAATCTTCCATATCCTTCTGAATAAATAAAGTCACAACTCTTTCCATATCCTTCGCCTGCAAAATATATTTCCATTTTATCGCCTCTTCCATTATATAGAATTATTCATCCAATTGTAAAGGCTCTCCATACCATCTCTCGGTAATCTCTACATCGCATTTACTTGGCACTGATAAATCTTTTGCTGCCTCAACCATAAGATGAGCAAATCTTTCCGCCACTTCTTTGGCATTCTCCTTCGGACATTCTCCTATTAATTCATCATGTACCGTTAATAGTAATCTAAATCCTAATTCTTTTAACTTTTTATCATTGCCTACAGCAATCATTGCCAATTTAGTCTGGTCGGCCGCTGAGCCCTGAATTCTACTATTTACACATTGACGAGTTGCTTCTGCTATATATCCACTATTGTCCTTTATTAGAATTCCTTCAGCCTTGGCCTTAGCCTTAATAGCTTCTTTCTCTTTTCGACTGTACGTTCTATTTAGAAGATTTATATATTTCCGCTTGGTAGCTTCATCCACTTCTAATGGGCCATCGTCGAATTCATCTTCATCATCAAATAATGGGTCAAAGTCTTTTGGGGCTCCTGCGATATAACTGAATTCATATGGTTCGAGTTGCATGTTTGGTAATCTTCTTTTTCTTCCCCAAACAGTTGTTACAAAGCCATAATCTCTTGCCATTGCTTCACTTTCTTCCATAAACCTTTTAAGTCCAGGGAAAGAAACCATAACTTTGTCATAAATTTCTTGTGCCTTTTTCTTAGTAATTCCTAAGTCTTCGGCAATAGCTGCTACGCCCTTACCATAACAAACCCCAAGCACAATTGCCTTTGCGGCTTGACGTCTTTCCTTACCTTCGGGATTCCTTGTTCCATCTTCCCTAAATTCTTTACATTCATCATATGGCATATTATATGCGATGGAAGCAATTTCTACATAAAGGTCTTTCCCTTGCTTGTAGGCATTTATCATCTTTTCATCTTTAGACATATGAGCTGTTAATCTTGGCTCTTGTGCTGAGTAGTCACTTGATAATAATACATATCCCTCACTTGCCCTAAACATTTGTCTTATCTCATCGTTATGGGATGGAATATTCTGCATATTAGGGTCAGATGAACTAAATCTTCCAGTATCTGCTCCTATCTGATTAAAAGTTGCATGTATCCTTCCTGTTTTAGGATTTACAATGGCTGGCATTTTATCAATATAAGTACTTAATAATTTAGCTATTCCTCGATATTCTAATATAGCCTTGGCCACCGGGTGGTCAATCTTGGTTAAGACTTCTTCTCCGGTTCCTCTTGGTTTTTCTTTATCCACAGGTTTAATCTTGAGGATATCATATAGCATAATTGCTATCTGAGTTGGGCTTGATATATTTACTGGATATTCTAATTTATTAGCAGCGCCTTTCTTCTCTCTATAATTATCTAAGGCTTCACCAAATTTGTCACATTCTTTATAGAATTTATCTTCTGCTTCTTTCAATTTAGCATTATACTTTTTGGATAATTTTTCCGCAAATTCAAAGTCGAATGCAATTCCAGTATCCTCCATCTCTGCTACTATGTTGATTAGCGGCATTTCTATATGATTAAATACAAAAGCAGGGCCAGTTAAATCTCTTTCAATACAAATTGGGTCATTCTCTGTTAGGAATGGTCTTTGGAATTCATATAACTCATAAGTAATCTCTGCATCCCTTGCTGCATATAAATATGCGGTATTGACTGGGATGTGAGTAAATGGGATACCTTTGAATAAACTATCAAATGTAAATGCATCTCCTTCGCCTTTTAAACAATATTTCTTATGAAGGGCTTTTAAGTTGTTTTCAGGCTCATTCTCATTTAATAATCTTGCTGCTATATATCCATCCCAGTGAGGAGTTAATTCTACCCCCAACTGATTCTTTATAACTCTAATATCAAATTTAGCATTGAACATAATTACCTTGATTTTACTATCCGCTATTCTTTGCATCTGCTTGGTTGCAAATTCATCTGATATCTGATTATCTATTTCAACTCCAGTTACATAGCTTACATGATGAAGTGGAATGTACACCGCTTTATTTCCAGGTGTATAAAGACATAATCCAGCAAGCGTACATGTTATAGGGTCAAGGCTATTAGTTTCTGTATCAATGGAAATTACTCCATTCTTAATGCATTCATTTATATACTTTTCAAATTCAGCTTCATCCCTAATTACATCATAACTATCTGCATATTTTCCTAAATTCTTATTAACTATTGCAGTTATTGTTGAGATTCTTTCAAGCAATCCGCCTCCACCTTTAATGTTTATCCCAGCATTAACATTCTTTCTGGATTGAGATGCTTTTTTTGCTAATAAAGTATCTCCCGCTCTGGTTGCCCTCGGCGGGAGATTAAATAATCCACTCATTAAAACTTATCCTGATTTCCTACTGTTCTACGTGTAGCTGGGATTCTTCTTCTACCTGCAGGAGCTTCGTTTGCGGGCTCTCTTTTTGAAGTTGAATTTCTTCTATCATTTTTTGGGTTTCTTTCTGGTGGAGCTTGTTCTTCAACATCTTCTTCAAAATATCCATTCTCCAAGAAAAACTCTAATTCTTCATAGGATTTATCAAGAATAAGTGTTCCTAATAATTCTGGCACTTCTGGTAGGTCTTCTAATGTTACATCATCTGTATCCAATGCATATGTTTCATAAGTAGTTTTAGTATCTCCCTTTTTACCATTTCTTTCAATTTCAAATGGAGTGGATACTAAAGGGTTATATCTTGCGCAAAGACTGGCTAACTTACTAAAGAATGTTTTTCCTCTATCCCAAATCTTAACTTCTTCAGATTCTACATCGTATAAGATTACGAATAATTTTGCAATGACCCTGAACTTTGCCGCACATAAAGGACAATCATCCAATGGTTGGTTATATTCTCTTAAACAGTTAACATAACGCTTCTTACCATCTACCTCAATTTCATGTACTGCATAACCTTCAACATCATCAATTGTATTATACATAAATCTTACAGTTGCTACGTCTTTGTCATTCTTTAAGGAGAAGAATCCTCCACCACCCTGACCTCCGTAATTCTCCACTTCGTTAATATTAAATCTTGTCATAATCTGTTTCCCCTTTCGTTTTTAAAGTTTTTGTATTAGTCAGCCTATCGGCTTGAACTCTGTGTAAATTAAATGATTTCCTGAATAACCAAATTGATATTCTTTGCATTAGCTTTCTTATCATCTGCTGAAATCCCTCCTATGATTATTATATAGAATTTTTCTTAGAATCCTAAAGCTAACGGCATTAATTTTTCTCTTAACTTCTTTCTCATATTACTTAGGGTCATGATGCTAACCCCCATCATCTTAGATATTTCAGAATTGTTCCACCCATTTAAGATTAAACTGCAATATTGAAGTTCTTTCTCAGTTAATTTATATTGAGTTAGTGTATCCATAATTTCATCATCCTCACAAGTAGCAGCTACTAAATCAAATCCATATTCTAGCATGGCCTCATAACTATCCGAAAAGAATAAAACCTTTCTCTTTTGAGTATTAAGTGCTTCTGTTTCTTCCCTAAATTTATTCATTAAGGTCGTTGTAAAATATGTACTGAAATTAGCTTGGCCACTTTTATAGGTCTGTAAGCATATGTCTAATTTCTCTAAGGAGAAGCTTGCAATGTCCTCATTAGTAAGCCCGTAATACTTGGCCGAAATATTGATAATAAGTTTGTATGTCTTTTCAAATGCTAAGGCCAAGAGAGAGGGGTTTAGACTCTCTCTGTAGGCCTCAGCTATCTGCTCCAAGCTCATATCACGAGTATCCTCAATTATTAATGTTGAAAGCATATTAAGTGTTCTTAACATCTATATCCTCCTTTTTAGTTTTCTGAGTGTTTATAGTTATTTAGTTTTCTTGGCTCGACGATTCTTCTGACCATTTCTTACTGACTTAAATTTTTTCATTGTAATACCTCCTTTATATCTATTATTATGTAGTTTCCGTATTTTTTACCCAATTTAAAGTTAACACTTGTTATTTCTCTATAAGTTAATCCTTTTAACAAGCCGGATATAAATTTTTTAGTTACTTGATATTTCTTCATAACTTTTTAATACCTCCATAAAGTTTTTTTAGTTTTGATAAGTTATTGTTAATCTCTTATCTTAATAATATTATATAACATATTCTTAGAAAAGTCAAGCCCTTTTTTAAAACAATTCTTGAAGATTTTCAAACTCCTCTTTTTCTAAATCATTAATGTCTTTTCCTTCAGGTACAATATAAGAAGTAACTAATTTACTTCCATTTAAAGCTTTCTTTAATCTTGCAGTGGCTCGTTGACCTGCCTCATCTGGGTCAAGAGCTGTAATCAATTTCCTACATTTTAGTTTTCTTAATTGCTCATATTGCTTTTGAGTTCCTAATCCTAATAAACATACTGCAGGTTTTCCATATACCCAGCAAGTTAAAGCATCTAATATTCCTTCACATACAATTACCTCTTTTACATCTTTTGGTAATTCGTATAATCCATATACTGGTTTATCAACTCCTTCTGGGTAATGGAAGAATTTAATGTCAACACTTCTTCTTGCTATAAATAAGGTATTACCATTTATATCTCTTACCGGGAATGTTAAACATCTTAATACACTTTTAACCTTTCCAAATTTATCTTTAAGCTCAAAGTGATTAT
>Ga0208564_1002843_pt1 | contig 13241 bp, 14 predicted proteins | sample AD_UKC073_MetaG_FD_184439 | JGI IMG/M metagenome (GOLD analysis project Ga0208564, IMG submission 184439) | Active sludge microbial communities of municipal wastewater-treating anaerobic digesters from USA - AD_UKC073_MetaG (SPAdes) (version 2) | ecosystem: Engineered > Bioreactor > Anaerobic >... | reverse complement strand
AAGTGCGGACCGAGAGCGTTCGAGACGGATGATGCCGGGTTCGATGGATTCGCTCATCGTCCGCTCCACAGCGAGTGCAGACCGGCAGCATCAGCACGAAGTTGTGCGCCCACATTGCCCGGCGTCGCTGTGCGAAACCCACGCCATGTCCAGAGTGCTGCTGCGAGCGTCAACCCCAACAGCACTGCGCCCACATCAAAGCTCGCCATCGACCATGGCAAGATGCCCGCCTTGCAGAGGGTGGCCGTGATGCCGCAAACAATCAGCGTTGTAACGGCAAGCGCTGCGGTTGTCGCGCCAGCGATGATCCGCCGCAGCCACAAGGCGCGGGCGCGCTGGGCATCCGACTTGATCAGTTCAACGTAAGCGGTGGCGTGCTCGACCAGTAAATCTGGTCGCCGCGTCAACAGATCAACAATGACTTTCAGCATGATTCCCTCTTTCGCCAGAACAACGGCAGCAGGGGAATTGTTTCAAGCTACACGAGCACCGCTATCAGGACGCGCCCCGACCCCGTGTAGGCCGGCACCTACGCTTGCACGACTGTTGCATCGCTATTGATCGCGATGCGCGGCACGTTGGCCGAGATGCGCGTACCCGAGCCTATTGCGGACTCAACCGTCAGCGTGCCATGCAGCGCGTGCACGCGATGGCGCATGCCCACCAGCCCGTGACTGACGGTCGAACGCGCAGTGACGTCGAAGCCAACACCGTTATCGGAGACGGTCAGCTCGACATGACGCTCGTATTGATGCAGCGTCACGGTGACGCCATTGGCGTTGGCGTACTTCGCGGTATTGGTCAGCGCCTCCTGCACCACCCGGTAGATCGTCAGTTCATGGTCTGCGGGCAGGGCTACCGGCTCCAGGTTCGATACCACGGTTACTCCAGTGCGTTCGCCAAATTCCCGCAGCAGGATTTCCAGCGCCGGCACCAGACCAAGCTTGGAAAGCGTTGACGGCCGCAGGTCTTCAATGATCCGGCGTTTGAGTGCAATGCCGGCGTTAAGTGTTGTAGTCAGATGGGCCAGCCGCTCCAGCACATCGCCCGACCCGCTGCCCAGCTTCGATTTGGCACGTGCCACATCGAGCTTGGCAGCGGTGAGCAGGGAACCGAGTTCGTCGTGCAGCTCGCGCGCCAGGCGCTCTCGCTCGCTCTCCTGCACGTTCTGCAAATGAGTTGCCAGCTCGGCCAGTGATGAAGTGCGATCCTCAACGAGCGATTCCAGCCGGTCGCGCTCGCGGCGCAGCGCATTGCGTTGGTCCTCCGCCGCCTGCCGCAGGCGTGTGGACTGGTTGACGTAGACAAAAAATGCGAGAAGACAGAGCACCACCGCGACCGCCACGCTGATACGCGAGAACTTCAGGCTGGCGTCAATGCGCACCATGGCCGCATTGCGTTCTTCAGTGGCGCCGTTGACCAGCGTCTCGGCGGCCGCGCGCACACTCTGCATGTACTCCCGGCCGGCCCCGGTGCGCAGCAGCTCCTGCCAGGCCGTTGAATCACCCGAGGTCTTGCGCAGGCGTATCGTCATATCAAGCTCGGTTAGCTTGCGCATGATCGAGCGGGTCAGTTCGGCAAAGGTATCCAGCTGCCCCGGACTGTTGATGTAGAGAGCCCGGATCTCCGCAATCGAGGCACCGACAGCCGTCACTGCCTTGTCGTACGGCTCCAGGTAGGCCACATCGCCGGTGAGGATGTAACCACGCTGCCCGGTTTCCGCGTCAAGGGCGTGCTGCAGCAGGGTGAGAATCCCGGCCCGCTTGGCCTGCGCTGCCTCGGTGGCCTCCTTAGCCTCGCGCGACTGCCAGTAGTTGTACTCGTTGATGCCCACAATGAGGGCCGCGACGAGCATGGCGAGAGGAATGATGAACGAGCGCGAGACCCGTGCTGCAACATTGCGGAAGTTCATGGTCTGGCTACGTGAAAGACGCGATAGTGAAGGAGGGCATCGCCTGCGATATGATGCATGGCACCACATGCGCGTGCACTGTGCCTTCCGGGAATCCCATGCTCAAGATAAGAATCGGTCTGGTTGACGATCACGTCATTCTGCGCACGGGGCTGCGCAAGTTCATCGAGGAATCGTCTGATCTGGTGGTCGTTGGCGAGGCCGGCAGCGGTCGCGAAGCGATTGATCTGGTCCGCAGCCACGAAATGGATGTCATGTTGATGGACATCTCGATGCCCGGGCAATCCGGCATTGATGCGCTGGCAATGATTCGTGCCAAGGCGCCTGACCTGGGCATTCTCATCCTGAGTGGCTACCCCGAAGAGCACTACGCGGTGAGCCTGATCCGCCAGGGCGCGAGCGGGTATCTCAACAAGCAGTGTGATCCCGACGAGATTGTGCGGGCGATTCGTCGCATCGCCGAAGGGCATCGCTACATCACGCCACAGGTTGCCGATCTGCTGGCGCAGCAGTTGAACAAGCCGGAGACCGGCGCTCCGCACGAACAACTGTCCGAGCGCGAGTTTCAGGTGTTTCTGCGGCTGGCGAAAGGCGAAACGGTGGGCGACATTGCCGAGGCGCTGTCGCTGAGCGTAAAGACGATCAGCACCTATCGCACGCGAATCATGGAAAAAATGGCGCTGGCATCGAACAGCGACCTGACGTACTACGCGCTGAAAGCCGGATTGATCGACTGAGCCCATTGCGGCAGCGCTATTGTTGGCTGCCGCCGTTCGCGCCGTTGTCGGCCGCGTCGGCCGCGTCGGCCGCCTTTACGCCGTCCTGCATGCGCAGGCAAAACTCGATCAGTTCATCAACGTCGGTGGATTTGTCGAACACCGCATCGGCGCCAAGACGCATGCACTCAGCGCGGATTTCCGGTGACGCATAGTTTGATAGCACCACCACCTTTTGCGACGGCGGGCGCGCAGCCACCGCTTTGAGCACGGGCAGACCATTGCCACGCTTCAGGAACAGGTCAACGATGGCAAGGTGCCAGCTGTCGGGATGTGTGGCAAGCCAGGCCTTCGCGTCCTCCTCGGAATCGGCATAGCCAACGACTGCGGCGTCCGCCAGCTCGCCCAGCGTCTCCGCCAGGTTTTCCCGGATGACCGGGCTATCTTCGACCAGGTAAATCTTCAACATCTCGATACTGACAATCGGCGACGACCGCCCGGCACTCGCAGCAGCGTTCGCAGCAGTCTGCGCGTAGCTGGCATTGTCCGCCCATCCGGCAAGCTTATCGGCTGCCGGATGGGTTGGCTGTAGGACAACGCCGCGTCTTGCGGCGTGGCGGGAGATGATGCGCGGTTCGCTCATCGTGAAATTCCTTGTGCGTTGGATGTGCGTTGTCTGTCATGGCCACAGCCCGACAATCGCCCCGGCCCGTCGGCTACGGCCGGCGGCTGCTGAAGGCGGCAACGGCGGCATGGCGGCTCCATGACCGAATTGTTGGTGCTAGATCGGTGCAGCACCATCGTCCGCAATCCGCTCGCGCTGTAGGACAGCGTCCCGCAGTGCGCTGCGAGCCCGCGCGGACACGCGGCGCCAGCAGGTGACGATGCTTTGCCGCACACCGCAGGTCGCTCCCATCCCACGAGGCGCGTTGCCGTTGTCCTACAGACGGCGCTCTCCACCCGCAAAAAAATACACCTACCGCCATCAAACAAGGAGAGCCACCATGAAACGCACCATTGTCGCCACGGCGCTGCTGTCTGGTCTGATTGCCGCGCAGGCGGCATCAGCGGCGCCGGTGACCGTCGTCGAGTATTACAACCGCACGCTCAATACTTACTTCATCACCGGTCGCACTGCGGAACAGCAAATGCTCGACCAGGTGGCAGACTTCGCGCGCACCGGCATGTCATTCCAGGCGCGCAGCACAGACGACGTGCAACCCGCGTCAGTTGGCATCTGCCGCTTCTATGTGTCGATCGCGTCGCCGTTCACCAACTCGCACTTCTACGGCCGCCAGCAGGTGGATTGCGAACCGATGGCGGAAGCCGCCTATGCCGGGTTCAGCTGGGAGGGCTATGACTTCCGCGTGCCAGGCAGCGAAGGCGACGGCACCTGCCCTGAGGGCGCAACACCGGTGTACCGCAGCTTTCGCCTGGGTAGCGATGGCGTCACATCCAACCATCGCTTCACTGTGTCAACCGCCACCTACAACGCTGCTGCGAGTGCCGGTTATCGGGGCGAAGGGCAGGTGTTCTGCGCCAGCGGCGTTACTGACGCTCGCTGACGCACGCTGACGCGGGGCGTTATCAGGCGCCCTTCGGTGGCCGGTACAGCGCGCAAAGCTTGTTGCCGTCCGGGTCGCGCACGTAGGCGAGGTAGAGCTTGCCCACCGAGCCTTCGCGCCATCCGGGCGGGTTTTCACAGGTGGTGCCGCCATTGGCAACACCTGCCGCGTGGAATGCATCCACCTGCTCGGGCGACGTCGTGTTGAAGCCGATGGTGGCGCCGTTGCCATGCGTGGCGGGCTCACCGTTGATCGGCTTGGTGATGCCAAAGCTGCCACCCGCGCCCCTGTAAAAGTAGCGGCGGTTGTCGTTGAGCATCCCCGGCGCGATCCCGATGGACCCCAGCACCGCATCGTAAAACTTGTGCGAGGCCTCAAGATCGTTGACGCCCACCATCACATGACTGAACATGGCTTCCTCCTGTTGAATGGAGTGATGCTATGCGATAGCCACCCGCGGCCTCGGCAACCGTATCGGATGGCATGCACGCGGCGCGGCAAGCCGCTGCCGAATGGGCAGTTGCGGGCTGGTCTTAAGCCATTGCGTGAAGGCAAAGAGCGCGCGTCTAAGCCGAATGCAACAACGACCACACGCGTGCCGGCGTGAGCGGCATTTCGAGTCTGGGGGCCATCGCAGCAAGGCCGTTGCGCGCCAGGGCATCGGCAACAGCGTTCACCAGCGCGGGTGTGGCGCCGATGGTGCCCAGTTCGCCCACGCCTTTCACGCCCAGCGGGTTGTTCAGGCAGGGTGTGGACTGATCGAGTTCGTGAACCATCGGCCCCATGATGTCGGCGTGGGGTACTGCGTAGTCCATCAGCGTGCCGGTGACGAGCTGGCCGCTTTCGCGGTCGTATTGCAGGTGCTCGCACATGGCCTGACCGAGCCCCTGCACTACGCCGCCGTCGAGCTGGCCGCGCACGATCATCGGGTTGATCACCCGGCCCACATCATTCACCGATGCGTAGGCCACCACCTGCACGTCCCCGGTGTCGGTATCCAGCTCCACCTCGCAGATATGGCAGCCGTTCGGCCACGACGGCCCCGCCACCGCGCTCACTGATTCCACAAATATCTGCCGCTTCGCCTGCCGTGCTGCCAGCTCGAACAGTTCAATCGAAAGATCGGTGCCCGCCACGGTAAACCGCGCATCGGCATAGGTGATGTCCCCGGCTGCAACCTCCAGCTCGCCAGCGGCCATCTCTTTGGCGACCTCGATGGTGCGCTCCGCGCCAACGCGCACCGCAGAGCCGCCGGTGAAGATCGAGCGCGAACCGGCGCTGCCAAAGCCGTCGCCGCGATCAGTGTCGCCCAGCACCACGCGCACCTTCTCCAGCGGCACACCAAAACTGTCCACCACCAGTTGCGCCAGCGACGTGGCAATGCCTTGCCCCATTGCCTGCACGGCAGAAAACACCTCGATGATGCCCTCGGGTTTCACCGTCACCGTCACGCGCTCTTCAAACACGTTGCCGCCGGTCCACTCAAGGAACGTGGCAATGCCGAGCCCGCGCCACTTGCCGCGCTGCTTTGACGCCGCCTCGCGCGCAGCAAAGCCCGTCCAGTCGGCCAGCGCCAGGCCCTGGTTCATCACCTGCTCAAACTGGCCGCTGTCGTACACCTGCGCCATCGGGTTCTTGTAGGGCATTTGCTGCGGCCGGATGAAATTGCGGCGGCGCAGCTCCACGCGGTCAATGCCGGTCTGGCGCGCCGCTTCATCCATCAGGCGCTCGATGATGTAGATCGCCTCCGGCCGGCCGGCGCCACGATAGGCGCCGATGGGCGCCGTGTTGGTGAGCACACCCTTGAAGTGGAAGTCGATGGTCTGGATGTCGTAAACGCTGGTCTGCACCCAGGGGCCAATCAGCAACGCAATCGCCACCGCCACGCCGGTGGCATAGGCGCCAATGTTGGCCTCACTCACCACCCGAAGCGCAAGGATCTTGCCGCTCGCATCCAGCGCCAGCTCGGCCACGGAATCCACATCGCGCCCGTGCCCGGCCGACAAAAACTCTTCACCGCGGTCGGCGATCCACTTCACCGGCTGCTTGAGCGCGCGGCAGCAAAACGCCACCGCCACGTCCTCCGGGTAGGCACCGGTTTTCATGCCGAAGCCGCCGCCCACATCACCCACAATCACCCGGCACTGCGCTTTCGGCAGGTTCAGCGCGCCGCACACGGTATCGCGCAAGCCCGAAGGCATCTGGCTGCTCATGCGGATGGTCAGCCGCCCGCTCTCGGCGTCATAGGTGTGCAGCACGCTGCGCGGTTCCAGCGCCAGCGCCGAAAGCCGCTGGTTTGCAATGTTCAGCCGCACCACGTGCTTTGCGGCGGCAAACGCAGCTGCGGTTGCCTTGGCGTCGCCGTGCCGCATCTCGGCTGCGATGTTGTCGCCCAGCTCTTCGCACATCAGCGGCGCGCCGGGTGCTGTGGCGTCCGCCAGGTGCACCGCTACGGGCAACGAGTCGTAGTCCACCTCAATCGCCTCTGCCGCCTGCCGCGCCTGCTCCAGCGTTTGCGCCACCACAGCAGCCACCGGCTCGCCCACAAAGCGCACACGGCCCACCGCCAGTGCGTAACGCGGCGCTGAGCGCGCGGGCGACCCGTCCGCGCGCGCAAAGCCCGACACACCGGGAATGGGGTTCACGCCCGCCTGCACGAGATCCGCCCCGGTCACCACCAGGCGCACACCCGGCATCGCCTTCGCCGCGTCCGCGTTGATCGAGCGAATGCCGGCATGCGCATAGGGCGAGCGCAGAAAGTAAAGATGCCCAAGATCGGGCGCCACCACATCGTCGGTGAACTGCCCGGCGCCCTTGAGCAACAGATCGTCCTCCACGCGGCGAACGTCCTTGCCGCTGCCGAAGGCACCAAAGCGGCTGTTGCCGGTGTCGGATGAGCTTGCTGCTGGGGTGTGCGTGGCGGTGTTCAAGAGTTTCGTCCCGTGTTGAGTCGGCGTGCGTGCGGCCAGGGTGTCCGGTGCACAGACGAGGGCTGTGTGCCCGCGCTGCGCCGGCTATGTTGCGCTCGCAATAGTAGGCCGAAATGTCGGCGCATCACGCACCGGTTTCGCTGGCCGTGATGCGCTCGGCTCCGCCGGGGTGAGCCGCGCCAGCCAGTGGGCCTGACGCTCGCGATGGCGCTGGCAAAAACAGCTAGCAAGTGACAACCGCATTCGCCGACCATGCTTTCATCGCAGCAAAGCCAGGATGGCTCCAGCTGCGATCCAATCGTCCAATGCGCATAGAATGCGCATATCGCTCAATTAGAAGATTTGCCATGCGCGCAGCCGCCAACAGTTCAGCAGCAACGCCCAGAAAACGTGCCGTCAACCTGACGCTGAACGAAGCGCTGGTGGCGCAGGCAAAAACATTCACCGGCAATCTATCGGCCACGATGGAAGCGCTGCTTGCCGACTATGTGGCGCAGCAGCAGCAGGCTCGCCTGTCCCGCCAGCAGACGGCCGACGCCTGCGTTGAATACTGGAATCAGGTGCACGCTGCTGAAGGCTCGTTTGCCGACGAACACTCCACGCTGTAGGCACAGCGATGGCACAGTTCGATGTACACCGCAATAAGGGCGCGCTGCAGGCGTCGACTCCATTCGTCGTCATCGTCCAGTCCACGCTGTACGACGGGTACCGGCGCCGCGTGGTGGTGCCGCTGCGGCGGCGCACGGCGTTGCCAAAGCAGCCCGCGATTGCCGGCTCGCGCTTGAACCCGGTGTTTCGTATTGAAAAGATCGACGTCATGCTGCACCCGCTCGACATGGTGTCCGTCGCCGTCGAGCAACTGGGCGAACGCGTTGGCTCGCTAGCCGAACACGGGCAGGCGATCACCGATGCGCTGGATGAGCTGCTCACCCGGTCTTGGGGATGATCGTTGCTGGGCTCTCCTTTCAATCCACACGAACCACTTGGTCGCGTGGATGTCGCGCCTGATCGGCTGAACCACAGCGCCCCACGTCGCGCCATATGCAGCCGCTGCCAGCGCCCGCTGCGCACCTGCCTGTGCGCGCTCGTGCAGCCCACGGCGCACCGCACCGACGTGCTCGTACTGCAGCACCCGCACGAAGCGCGCGAGGCCAAGAACAGCGTGGCGCTGCTGCGCCTTTCGCTGGCGCGCTGCACGGCGGTGGTGGGCGAGCGCTTTGCGCCCGATGCCCTGCACGCCCTGCTGCACCCGCCGGGCATGGCCGTGCGGTTGCTCTACCCCGACGTCCCCGCCGCACCTGCGCCATCCGCTACAACCGCGCCAGCGCTGGACCCGCACACGCCGCTGCGGCTGGTGGTGATCGACGCTACCTGGCGCAAAAGCCTGCGCATGTTGCTTGAGCACCCGATACTCGCCGCGCTGCCGCGCCTCTCACTCAACAACCCCGCGCCCACTCGCTACCGCGCGCTCCGCGCCGCGCGAAACCCTGATCAGCTCTCCACGCTGGAGGCGACTGTGCAGGCACTGGCCATGATCGAAGCGAGCGCGTTTGACGGAGTGCCGTTGCTGCAGTCGTTTGGGCGGTTTGTAGACCGTGAGATGACGCGGCGGGCGGGTCGTAACGCGTCGAAACGCAGCGCATCCACCGCAAAGGATTTGGTCGTGCCGTCACGTTGACAGCAGCTTGATTCGCGACCGTCCGTGTTTGCCAAATTGTCCCAATTGGGACAAACGGAAAACCTGCCGAGCACCACGTCGCATGCGATGATCGCAAGCGGCGCCCGATTGCCGCCCCCTTTTGCACGACCAACGCCGCCAGCGATCGCACTTCATTTTTCAGGAGATCGGCCGTGTCCGACCCCCAGGCGAACCCCGCCGCCAGCAGCGCAGCCATCCAGCATGTGTTTGTGCTGATGCTGGAGAACCATTCGTTTGACCATCTGTTGGCGATGTCGGGCATTCCGGGCATCAACGCTGCGACCACTAGCGACACCAACAAGATTGGCGATCAGGTCTACCACGTGCAAGACGGCGCCCCCGCCAGCATGACGACCGACCCTGGCCATGAGTTCGCCGACGTGGCGTTACAGCTCTCTGGAGGCAATAAGGGCTTCGCGCAGAGCTACGCCACGTCCATCAGCGAGGGCACCGGCACGCCCACTGCCGATCATGTGGGCGACATCATGGCCTGCTTCAACACATCGGCGCAACTGCCGGTGATCGCGCAGCTGGCGCGCGAGTATGCGGTGTGCGATCAATGGTATTCGTCAATGCCGGGGCCGACGTGGCCCAACCGCTTTTTTGTGCACGGCGCGTCGTCCGCCTGCCTGGACCGTTCCCCGCATACGCTGGAGGAGGTGGAGTGGGAATCGCACGTTCACGGCTTTGCGTTTGAGCATGGGTCCATCTATCAGGCGCTCACCACAGCGGGCCACCAGTGGCGCCTTTACAGCGACATGCACAACCGCTATCGCGATCCGTCCGAGTGGCAGGACGGCGGCTGGATACCGCAGGTGTCGTCGCCGCGCGGCATCAGCATTTTTGATGTGCACCCGCTTGATTCGTCGCGACAATCCATCCCGTGGGCCGACAACTTTGTGCGCGACTTGCAGGGCGACTATCCCTACGCCTACACCTTTATCGAGCCCAATTTTGGCAAGAGCTTTTTTGACAAGCAACCGCCGTGGCCTGGCCCCACCTACAAGGACGGCTCGTCGCAGCACCCCGAGGACGACCCCTACGGCGGCGAATGCCTGATCAAGGCCGTGTATGAGGCCATCCGCAATTCACCCCTGCGAAGACCTCTGCACAACGTAGCGAGAGCCCGTCAGGCGAGGCGAAAAATCCCGAAAACACCGGAGCGTACTGAGGTACGTGAGGATTTTTCGGGATTTTTTAACGACGCATCACGGGCTCGCAGTAGTTGTGCAGAGGTCTTCAGTGGGAGAGCAGCCTGCTGGTGATCGTGTACGACGAGCACGGCGGCTTTTACGACCACGTGTCGCCATGCCCCGCCACGCCGCCGGGCGACAGCAACGTCAATGGCTTGAAGCATCTGAACGGGTTTGACTTCACGCGCTACGGCGTGCGCGTGCCCGCCGTCATCGTCTCACCGCGCATCGCCAAAGGCACGGTGGACCACACGAAGTACGACCACACATCCATCCTCGCCACCGTGCAGCGCATGCTCGGCATGGGGCACCTGACCAATCGCGACCAGGCCGCCAACGATCTGCAGCCACTGTTCACCAACACGCCATTGCGCAGCGACGCCGATTGCCCGCGCACGCTCAATGACCCGGTGCCACCAATCCGGAAACTAGGCAGCACCACGCCCATCGACATCGACCTCCCGCTGCCGCAGACGGGCAACTGGGTCGGCTTCCTGAAAATTTTGCTGAAGACGGAGCTTGACCTGTGCGACGGCGGCGACGAAGCAAAGGCCGAAATCCTCAAGCGGTTTCAGCAGATCACCACTACTGGCGAGGCGAAGGCTTATATGCAGGCAAAGGGGGAGAGGATTGCGGCGGTACGGCGTACTTGAGCCCTCTCGTATTTGACCGAGTCACGATTCACGTGACGTATTTGATTAATGTCAGCGATTGCCAGTTTGTCCCAATTGAGACGGCGCCAAAGCGCGACATTGCGATGCCTTGCGTGCGATGATGGCGGACGAATCGAGGGGAGCGGGGCCGCAGAATCCGTAGTCAACGGGTCGGCGTCAGAGTCGTAGGCCAAAGGCGATCCTGTTCCCTGTGATTCAGGTCATTCAAACAATTCGCCAGAAGCTCCCGCATGGGTTCTCGCTACCACTACCGACGTCGTTCGCGAAACAGTTTTGGGTCCGCCATCGCGGATTCCGCATCGACTGCCAGTCGCCTGAGCGCGCGCGGCGCGTTTGTCTTGGGTGGGTTCGGATTCGTGTTGTTCTACTTGTTGTTGCCTTGGCTGCTGCACGCTTGGGCTGAATACAACAAAGCGAAGATGACCGGGAGCCTCGCGCCGATGTGGTCGAAGATCATCGACGAAGTGTTCTTGCGCCGGTTTATTCATCCCTCCGAACTAGCGGGTATCGCAATCCTCTTGGTGTGCTCATTCATCGGTGTTTGGAAGCTATTAACTTCGCGAGACCTTGCTCGCCGAGACGTGCGGGATGCGTCATTTCTATCCCGCCTTGTGTCCCGGTGGCTGGACTAGGCAAGAAGTGACTGCACAAATTGCTGCTCCCCTATCTGGCCAATTCCTCGGACAATCAGCGAATCCCTGACGCGTCAGAACGAATGAAGATATGAACGAGATCATTTGCCCGCATTGCCACAAAGCATTCAAGATTGACGAAGCTGGCTACGCGGAAATCCTGAAGCAGGTGCGCGATGCGGACTTCGCCGAACAACTTCACGAGCGGCTTGAAATGGCCGAGAAGGACAAGCGTACCGCCGTCCAGCTCGCCGAAGCCCGTTTGGCTGGCGAATTGCAAAAGAGCGCAGCTGCCAAAGACACTGAAATCCAGACGCTAAAGGCCAAACTCGACGCCGGTGAGGTCGCGCGCAAACTGGCCGTGAGCGAAGCACTGAGCGTTGTCGAGAAAGAGCGCGATGCGCTCGCCAGTCAGCTCGCCCACGCGCAACAGGAGAAAGACGCTGCCGCCAAACTCGCTGAAGCGAAGATGCTCGCGGAAATGCAAAAGAACGTAGCGAGCAAAGATGCCGAAATCCAGGCACTCAAGTCCCGTCTAGATGCACTCGCACTGAACCAGAGGCTAACGCTGGCCGACGCAGTGGGCAAGGTTCAGAAAGAGCGCGACGAACTCAAGAGCAGCCTAGACCGCGCCGCGCTCGAAAAGCAACTTTCTGAAAAGTCACTCAAGGAGCGATACGAAGTACAGATCAAGGACCGAGAGGGCGAGATCGAGCGCTTGCGCGACATGAAAGCCCGCCTCTCCACCAAGATGGTCGGCGAAACGCTGGAGCAGCATTGCGAAACTGAATTCAACCGCATCCGCGCCACCGCCTTCCCTCGCGCGTATTTCGAGAAAGACAACGACGCGCGCAGCGGCAGCAAGGGTGACTACATCTTCCGCGACAGCGATGAGGCTGGCACTGAAATCGTGTCCATCATGTTCGAGATGAAGAACGAGAGTGACACAACCGCGACCAAAGCGCGCAACGAAGACTTCCTCAAGGAGCTCGACAAAGATCGCAACGAGAAAGGCTGCGAGTACGCCGTGCTCGTGTCACTGCTCGAACCCGAAAGCGAGCTCTACAACACCGGCATCGTCGACGTCTTCCACCGCTACCCAAAGATGTACGTCATCCGCCCGCAGTTCTTCATCCCCATCATCACCCTGCTGCGCAATGCCGCGATGAAGGCGCTGCAATACAAGTCCGAACTCGCTCTCGTCAAAGCGCAAAACATCGACATCACGAATTTCGAAAACGAACTCGAAAGCTTCAAGGCCGCCTTCGGCAAGAACTTTGACCTCGCCTCACGCCGCTTTCAGACTGCGATTGACGAGATCGACAAATCCATCGATCACCTGACGAAGACCAAGGAAGCCTTGCTAGGCACCGACCGCAACCTGCGCCTCGCCAACGACAAGGCGCAGGACGTGACGATCAAGCGATTGACGCGCGGAAATCCGACGATGGCGGCGAAGTTCGCGGAGCTGAAGAAGGGGGAGGGATAGCGAATGACTAAGCAAAAGCGGCATTGGGGCATGCGACTAACGTCCCGGCCTACGTGTACTTATAGCGATGGCCCGGGAATGCCGAGGTTTTGCCATGGCTGATCGCAGTGCCACAGCGACTATCAAGGGATATTTCTACCAGTTTGACCAAACCATCGTGCGATTGCTGGAAGGTTCGGAGCATGCGAGCGTTACGGTTGAAGGGATTGAAGATATCGATATTGACGATGGGAGTGATAGCGCCTTCGTTCAGTGCAAGTATTACGAGGGGACGGAATACAACCACTCCGTGATCAAGGAGGCGGTAATCCACATGCTGCGGCACTTTCATGCGGCTGGATGTCCAACCGGCCAAGTTATTAAATACCGACTCTACGGACACTACAGGAGCGGCCAGACCAAGCTTACGCTCCCCCTGACGGATAACTTCT